>WNFG01003752.1_pt1 | contig 38638 bp, 28 predicted proteins | sample 5400431 | NCBI WGS metagenome assembly WNFG01 (sample SAMN13153346, study PRJNA577476) | soil metagenome | isolation source: 120 cm saprolite under Douglas fir tree site 2 hole 3 replicate 2 | place: USA:California | collected 2015-04-18
CAAGGGCTCCTGGCATGAGCGATCAGGGCCGAAGATGCCGCTGGAGGAGTGGATCGATGTATGGGTGTCGATGCTCGGCGACATCGAGCCGACCACACTCGGCAAGTACAAGTACTTCGTCGAGTTCCACATCCTGCCCGCGTTCCAGGGCCGCCAGCTCGGGTCCCTGACGTTCGAAGAGATCGAGGCGTGGGACAACGCCATCCCCACCCGGATCAGCGCCCGGGGGCGCCCGTATGCCCGGTCGGTCGCAGCCTCGGCGCGCTCCCTGCTCATCACGATCCTTGGTGACGCCGTCCATGCCGGGAAGATCGAACGGAACCCCGCCGAGCGGCGCAAGGGCCGCCGCGGCCGGATGCGCGCCAAGGGCCGGGCACCATCCCACGCGGCACAGGAGACCACCGCCAACGTGATCACCCCGTTCCAGGCCGTGTGTCTCGCAGAACGGTGCGCTCTGCTTTCCGGGCAGGACATCGACTTCGTGATGAACGTCTTCGCGGCCTGGACCGGCGTCCGGTGGGGGGAACTCCTGGCTGTGGAGGGATGGGCGGGCAAGGGGTCGCCACTCCAGCTGCCCGAGGCAGACATCGCCACCTACGCCGTGGACTGGCAGCTGCGCGAACTCGGCGGTGTGGTCCGCAAGTCGGCTCCCAAGGACGGCTCCTACCGCGTCCTGGACCTGCCGCCGTTCCTCGCCGACCTCACCGGGTGGGCGATAGACAATCGGCGTGGGAGCTGCCTGTGCCCGCTCAGCGATGGACGTCCCGTGTGCAAGGGAGACGACAAGACCCCGGCCAACTACCTGTTCCTCGGGCCGAAAGGCGGGCACCCGCGCCGCTCCAACTACGCGGACGACTTCCTCACCCCGGCCGCCGAAGGACTCCATCCGCTCCGCAAGGGCGTCCGCCAGCCCGTGTACGTCACCGCCGAACCCTGGCCCGGGATCCCGATCCGCCGCCGCAACCAGATGAAGGCCGCGGACATGGCCGCCGGGACCTGGCCGAACCTGACCGGCAAATTCAAGCCGCATGACGACAGGCACACGCACGCCACCTGGCTTGACGCCGCAGGAGTGAGCAAGGTGATCCAGATGGACCGGCGCGGCCACGCGATGCAGGGGATGGACCGGGTCTACATGCACGTCACACCCGAGATGCGCCAGCGCCTCTGCGACGTCCTCGAAGAGCTATGGCAAGCCGCCGTCGCGGAGCGGTATGCAATCGATGCCCACTCACATGTGCCCCTGCTGGACCGCGTCCTGCGAACGCACGAAGCCGCCAGCGCCAGCGATCTTGCCACTCAAAGTGCCACTCGCCGGGCTTCGCGGCCCGCCAGCTGACCGGCGAAACCCCCTCTGACCTGGGAGCCCCCTTACGGAATCGAACCGTAGACCTTCTCCTTACCATGGAGACGCTCTGCCGACTGAGCTAAGGGGGCCTGTCTTTAGTTCTCTGACCTGGGGTTTCGTGCTTCTCAGCCGTCTGCCCAAGTCGTGCACTGGGTGATAGACGCTCCGGTGATAGGGCAACATGGCCAAGGCGGATGCTCGCTCACCAGCGTAGGAGAGCTTAGCGTGTTGCTGTCCCTGCTGGCGCCTGCCCCGAGGGCCGCAGCCTGTCGACGCATATGATCCGTCGGTTGCCAGCGCCCAGCGGAGTCCCAAGACCGTCGTGAGCGCTTCGTCGATGCCCCATTGCTGTGTCCGGCGGCGGCGCGGGCCGGGCGAGAATCTCAGCCGGGTCCATGGCATCCACTCTGGTACTTCCCGGCCTGCGTGCCGTCTCGTCCGCGCACCTCGAGTCCCAGCCGCCACAGGTGTAGGTAGCGAGCGGGTGTGGTAGGGATGGAGTGGTAGGGAACGTTCTGAACGGGGATGGACGTTTCTACGTTGCGATAGGCATCATGTACGCGAGATCCCAGACGGGATGACCATGACGAAGGCGCCATGATGAGAGCGCGGCGCGTCGGATCATCGACGCTGAGCCTGTTCGCGGGAGTGTCGCTTATCTCCTCCGGGCTGATCAGCGCGTTCCTCGCGGGCGCGCACGGGACGCACTACGCCCATACCGCTGCCGCGACGAACATATGCGGGCAGCACCCACTGACCGCCGTGATCAGGCCGGGGGCCGCCACGGTCCGGCAGGCGCAGCTGCAGCTCGACTCGGCGTCCGTCCGGCGAGTCATCAGCCCGTCGACCCCGGCCATCGGGCCAACGGCCCCGCCGAGCAATCCAGGCGGCCCGATCAGTTCTGCGACGCCCACGACGCCGGCTCCGACCAGCCCGGCCACCAGCCCGGTCACCCCGCCGCCTACTACCCCGGCCCCGACCCCGACCACCCCGAAACCGACCCCGACCACCCCGAAACCGACGCCGACCCCGACCAGGACACCCACTCCCCCACCGCCGGTCCAGCTTTGCCTCAGCGTGCAGGCTGCCGCCTCCACAGTGCAGCCCGGCGGGACCGAAATCTACGCGATCTGGGTCTGGCCCTCCGGTGGCACAGCCAACGGCATCACGGTCACGGTCAGCGCCAAGATCAGCGGCGCCCTCACGCCCCGGTTCTCGGTCTGCAGGGTGGCCAGCGGAGTCACCTGCTCGGTGGGAAGCCTCGCCAACGGCCAGGCGGACGAACTCCTCGCTACTGTGACGGTGCCGACGACCGCCAAAGCGGGCCAGCGCGTCGCCCTCACCGCGACCGCGAAGGCAACGGCCGCCAAGTCACCAGTACCTGCCGCGGCCAGCGCCCTGATCGCCGCGAAAGCCGGCTCGACACCGACGACCACATCCCCGACGCTGCCCGGAGCGACTTTGCCAACGGGCGTTGGCGCGACGCTGCCCGGCGGCATCCTGATACCCCTCGGTGTGGCCGCGTCCTCGGCCCTGCCTGTCCTGCCCACCCCGAACAACGCTGGAGGACTCTTCCCCACCGTGGGACCCGGGGCGACCCCGAGCGCCAGCACAGGGACCCTGCCGAACGCTCGCGGGGTACGGGTGACGGACGCGTCGGCCTCGTTCCCGCTCAGCACGCGGCTGCTCGGCGGGCAGGTCCTCGGCCTGGCCGTACTAGCCGCCGCGCTCGTCATCGCCGTTGCCCGGCTGTCGCTGCGCGAGCCGCGCGGGCAACACAGCAAGGACCACGCACCCTGACGCTGCCCGCCTACTTGGCCACGTGCTCCACGCTGGGGCGGATGGCCCGCATCAGCGCCGCCAGTTGCGAAACGTTCATGGCGGGTGAGGCGACCACACCGAAGGTGTCGTTGTCCGCCCAGGTACACAGGGCCACGCTGCCTGGAACGCTGGCCTGCGCGCTGACGCACGCCGCTTCCCCGCCGAGCGAGCCCGCGCTTGTCAGCGTGGCGCCCTTGGACTGGCTGGTGAAACTGGAGATGAAGTCGCCCGGCGAGGTACCCGACAGGTTGCCGCCGATGAAGAGCATGATCTGGGGTGTCTTGCCGTCGGCGCCACCCGCGCTGTCCTCGTACACGGCATAGATCACATGGCGGGCCTGGCCAGCGCTCTTGGCGGTCACCTCTCGCTGCAGTTGCTTGGCGCCCACCTGCTGTTCAAGCTGCGGCCGCCGCACATAGGCCCCGAGCTTGGCCGGGGTCATCAGGACGTGAGCCGGACCGTTGCTGCTGAACACGCCCACCGCCACCGCCGCCGCGGCCACCCCGCCAAGGACGGCCACGAGGCCGACCGCCAGCCAACGGCCCCGCCGCGGCCGACGCCGGGCCGACCGGTGGGCCCGCCGGCGGCCAGGTTCCCGAGCACGGCCCGGGACAGGCTCCAGAGCGGCACCCGGCTCCGGCAACCGACCCCGGCCAGGAACAGCCCCCGGAGCGGCGCCCGGCCCAGCCCCCGGCTCCGGCAAACGACCCCGGCCAGGAACAGCCCCCGGAGCGGCGCCCGGCCTGGGCAAACGACCGCGGACAGGCACAGGCCCCGGCGAGTTGCCCCGCCCGGGAGCAGGTTCGGGTGGGCGGGCTGGGGCGAGGATACGTTCAGGATCATTGCTGTTCCGCGGCGACCGGTCGGGACCCGAACTCTCGGGATACTCAGTAGCAGCCTCATCGGGATATGAGTACGGGGCACGCGACGGCCTCAGATGCTGGGGCTTCCGCGGACGTCCGTCACTCATGCAGCGTCTCCCGCTCGCCTCCGGGGCGCTTTGAGGCGCCCTTACGGTCCTCATCGACTGGAAATCACTTCATCATGGGGCATGGCCGCGCCAGCCGCCACCGAGTCAGCCGCCCTCGCTGTGGGCTTCGTAGCGCACCGAGCGCGGTCCGCACCGGCTGAGGCGGGCGGCACGGGTTTCCGCCCGCACCTGCTCGGTCATATCTTGCAGAACGGCTCACGCGGCGTGATCACCCGTGCAATGGGCCGGCGCCGTGGCGGATGGGCAGAATTTGCCTCTTGACGCTCGCCGCCAGAAGTCTACGATATCAGTATCCTGACGACGGTATACAATCTGAGGCTCTCTACATCTGAGGAGGGGGCAACGTGTACCACGAGCTCACGGTCTGGTCCCGCGGAATCATCATGGACAAGGAGGCACGTGACGTCTCCTCGTGCGTTGCGGCCGCCGCACGCACACTCGGCCTCTACGCCGACAACGTCAGCGACTACGTAGACGACCCGGACCGGACGAACTGCCTGGTGCGCAGGTATGCACGGTTCGGCGATTCGCCCATCGTGGACCGCTTCGTGTACGAGAACCCCCGTCCCGACTGGGTCGTGCTCGTGGAGGAGACGATCGTCAAGGCGGTCAACTTCCTGCGCGGCACTCCGGATCGCTCGGGCATTCTGGTCATCAACTCGGCCCGCGATCCCGAGTACCTGCTGAAGTTCCTGCCCGACTCCATGCAGGCCAAGCTGGCCAAGCTGGTGGTCGTGGACGCGGTCGGCCTGGCCGAGCAGCACGGGAGCAGCCCGTGGATGTTCGTCAGGGACCTGGGTGAGCTCGCTTACGACCGGATGTCCACCGAGGGCGCGGAGGAACGCCTCGCGATCGGCCTGGGCATCGCCGCCCCGCTGATCGGCGCGCTGATCGCGGCCGCCGGTGAGCTTCCGGTGGACGCGGTGGCCAATGAGGTCGCCGACCGTGACGCCATGATGCGCGGGGTCGAGCAGCACAAGGTGCTCGAGTTCCCGCGCGCAGCTACCACCCCCGGGGCGGCAACGCCGGTCCCCGCCGCCCACGCCGCGTCAGCCGGCTGACACCCGCCACAGCGAGGAGACTCCATGTCCGTACGCGGCACCCGGGTTCCGGCGCACCTGCAACTGCCCATCGCCGGCGTGACACCGCCGCCGACCGAGAAGGACGGGCAGCGGCTCTTCCCGACCGGCAACTTCCGGTTCTTCCGGCCGGTCTACAAGGACAAGACGCCACCGTGTAACAACGCCTGCCCCACCGGCGAGCAGATCCAGAAATACCTGGACTACGTGAAGCACGAGCGTTATCTCGACGGCTACCTGACAATCCTCGAGGACAACTCGATGCCGTCGGTCACCGGCCGGGTCTGCTACCACCCCTGCGAGACGGCGTGCAACCGGGCCGAGCATGACGAGCCGATCGGGATCCGCAGCGTCGAGCGCTTCCTGGGCGACTACGGGCTGGCGCTGCCCGAGAACCCGATCGCGGGCTCGCTGCCCGCGCTGAACGGCACCACGGTCGCCATAGTCGGCTCCGGGCCCGCCGGCCTGGCCTGCGCCTATCACCTGAGGCGGCTCGGTTACTCCAGCGTGATCTTCGAGGCGCTGGACAAGCCGGGCGGGATGCTCCGGGCCGGCATCCCGCACTGGCACCTGCCCGAGGAGATCCTCGATGCGGAGATCGCCAAGCTGCTCGCGTTCGGTGGCATCGAGATCCGCTGCGGCGTCCGGGCCGGTGAGGACATCAGCTGGGACGAACTGCGCAACTACGCCGCCACCTTCCTGGCGCTCGGCCAGGACGTGGGCAAGCGGCTGCCGATCGACGGGATCCAGTCCCGCGGCGTCACCGGCGCCCTGGAGTTCCTCCGCGAGGCCGGTCTTGGCCGCCCGGTGAAGGTGGGCCGCCAGGTGCTGGTGATCGGCGGCGGCAACACCGCCTCCGACGCCGCGCGCTCGGCCATCCGGCTCGGCGGCGGCGAGGCCACGATCGTCTCTCTCGAATCGGAGGAAGAACTGCTGATCGTCCCGGAGGACCTTGAGCAGGCCAGGGACGAAGGAGTGGCCTTCTCGCCCAACTCCTCGCTCGTGCGGGTCCTGTCCGAGGATGGGCACGTCACCGGGGCCGTGCTCTGCGAGGCACGGCTCAAGAAGGACGAGAGCGGCAGCGTGAGCCCGGAAATGGTGCCGGGCACCGAACGTGAGGTGGCCTGCGACACCATCTTCGTGGCGATCGGCCAGGTCCAGCAGCTGGAATGGCTCCCCGAGCACCTCAACGACCGCGGGATCATCACCGCCGACGAGCACGGCCGGGTCGAGGGCAATGTCTTCGTCGGCGGGGACGTGATGCGCGGCCCGTCGATGGTGGTGGACGCGCTCGGCGACGGCAAGCGGGCCGCCCGCGACATCGATCGCCTGCTCACCGCGCAGGAACTCAAACCCGACCCGCCGGTCGAGGTCATGCCGTACGCGGGCCTGAACTCCGCCTACTTCCGGCACGCGCCGCGCATCGAGGCGCCGCTCTCCCCCGCCGCCGAGCGGCGCCGCAGCCAGAAGGTCGAGGTGACCCTCGCCTACAGCCAGGAGCAGGCGGTCGCCGAGGCGGACCGCTGCATGAGCTGCGGCGTCTGCAACGGCTGCGACAACTGCTACATCGTCTGCCCGGACGTCAGCGTGATGCGCGACACCCGGGAGAACGGCCACTACTCGATCCGCACCACGTACTGCAAGGGCTGCCTGGTCTGCGTGCAGGAATGCCCGACCGGCTGCCTGGAGAAGGTGCCGGAGATGGACTTCGACGACCCGGCGGACGTGACCCGGATGGAGACCGCGTTCGCGCCCTACGACGGTGCGCACGCCGAGCAGTCGGCGTTCACCAAGCAACTGATCGAGGAGACGATCGCCGAGTACGACGCCGCCCGGCGGCAGGCGGTCCCGTCCAACGGAAAAACCACAATCCATCCGAACGGAGATTCCGGGGTGATCCAGTGACCGCCGTTCATGTCGAGGGCGCCTGGTCCAAGCCGCCCGCCTACGGTCCGGGCCTGCGGACACCTGAGGGCGAGCGGCGGCTGGCCGAACTGGCCGGCACCCGCAAGCGGCTGAACGGATGCGCGGCGGCGGCGTACGCCGCCCTCTACGCCAACGTCGACGTGATCACCGCATACGCGATCCGGCCGTACACAGCGATCATGATGAACCTGGCCCAGTTCATCGCGGACGGGATCCTGGACGCCGAGTACATCCACGCCGACGGCGAGCACGCGCAGCTGTCGGCCGCGTTCGGCGCCGGGTCGTGCGGCGCACGCGCCTTCACCGGCTCCTCCGGGGTCGGCGTGACCTACGCGTACGAGATGTACTCGATCATCTCGGGGGCGCGGATCCCGATCCAGATGTCGATCGCCGACCGGACCCTGGACCCGCCCGGCGACTTCGGCTCGGAGCACACCGACGCGCTGTGCACCCGGGACATGGGCTGGCTGATGGGCTGGGCGGCCACCCCGCAGGAGGAGTTCGACAAGAGCTTGATCGCCTACGCCATCGGTGAGGACCCGCGGGTGTTGCTGCCGCAGATGGTCGTGCAGGACGGGTACTTCGTGTCGCACATCTCGGGCGAGGTGGACATGCCGTCGGCGGCGCAGGTGGACAGCTACCTGCCCCCGTACCGGCTACCGTTCCCGCTCGACCCGCGGCAGCCGCTGTCGCACGGCCCGCAGATCCACCCGTCGCAGGGGCCGCCGCTCCAGTTGGAGCGGGCCCGGGCCATGGAGGACGCGATCCCCGTTATCCGGGAGAAGACCGACGAGTTCGCCCGGGTTTTCGGGCGGCAGTACCCGCACTTCGTCGAGGAGTACATGCTGGAGGACGCCGAGATCGCGATCGTGATCTCCGGCGGCCACTCGGTCACCTGCCGCGCCGCCATCAACCGGCTGCGCGAGCGGGGCGTGAAGGTCGGGATGGCCCGGCTGCTCTGGGTCCGCCCGTTCCCGAGCCCGGACCTGCGGGCCGTGCTGCGCGGCGTGAAGGCCGTGGGCGTCGTGGAGACCAACCTCGGGCTCGGCGGCTCGACCTATGGCGGGATCCTGGCGCCGGACGTGACCACCGCCCTGTACCACGCGGAGAACCGCCCGCTTGTGACGTCGTTCATGGCCGGCCTCGGCGGCGAGACCGTGCCGACAGCCGAGTTCGAGTGGATGGCGGGCAAGCTCACCCAGGCCGTCGAGCGCGGCAGTGTCGAGAAGCCGGCGCACTGGGTGGGATTTGAAGAATGAGTGGGATTCGAGGAATGACGAGCGCGCGAGCACAAGGAGCCCACTGATGGCCATCGAAGTCACCCGCCAGTTCCTCCCGCTGCTGGAGGAGGAAGGCCGAGGCGCGGCCACTGATGACGACGCCGGCCGCGACCTCCACTACCTGCCCGACATGCCCGACGAGGACCCGTACCAGGCCGGGCACCGGACCTGCGCGGGGTGCGGGCCGGCCATCGAGTACCGGTGGGTGCTCAAGGCGGCCGGGCAGGACACGGTTGTCGCCGGCCCCACGGGCTGCATGTACGTGGCCAACTCGACCTACCTGTGCACCCCGTACACGGTGCCGTGGGCGCACACGCCGATCGCCAGCGGCGGGTCGTTCACCTCTGGCATGGCCGCGGGTTATGAGGCGATGATCCGCAAGGGCCGTCACCCCGGCCCGTACCCGAACATCATCGTGATGGCGGGCGACGGCAGCGCCGCCGACATCGGGCTGGGCTCGATCTCCGGTGCGCTGTACCGCAACCACGACGCACTCTTCATCTGCTACGACAACGAGTGTTACGCCAACACCGGGATCCAGGTATCGCCGACCACGCCGTATGCGGGGCTGACGACGTTCACGCCGTTCGGCAAGGCGAACCCGGCGGGCAAGGTGCTACCGCCCAAGAACCTGGCCAAGATGATGGCCGAGGGGCACCCGCACTGCTACGTGGCGACCACGACGGTCGGCTACCCGGTCGACCTGATGAACAAGACCCGCAAGGGCCTCAACCTGCGCGGCGCCGCGTTCATGCACTGCTACACGCCGTGCCAGAAGGGCTGGGTCTACCAGACCTCGATGACGGTCGAGCTCGGCCGGCGAGTCGTGGAGGCCGGGCTGTTCCCGGTGTGGGAGTACGACCCGGAGAACCGGGAGTACCACTACTTCCACCCGCCGGTGCAGCGCCCGGTTACCGACTACCTGGCCATGCAGGGCCGGTTCGGGCACATGCTGCCCGAGCACGTCGCGGCGACCCAGGTGGCCGCCAACCGCAACTGGCAGGACATCGGCATGGACGTCCCGGCCGAGCTGCGCGAGGGCGAGGACCCGGAGAAGCACGCCCGGCTCAAGGACGAGACCTACTCCATGCCGCTGAACCGGGGCATCGGCGCCTGAGGCCCGTCGCCGTGCCCACCGCCAAACCCGCGGGAGGCTCCGGGCCATGGGTCCGGGGCCTCCGTTGGGTGACGCCGTGTCCCCCCGGGCCAGCACAGCGTCCCCCCGGTCCCCCCGGGCCAGCACCGCGTCCCCCCGGGCCAGCAGCGCGGCCAACGGGAGGTTCCGGGCTCACGGGGTCCGGGCTCACGGGGTCCAGGGTCTCCCCAGGGGACGCTGTGTCCCCCCGGGCCAGCACTGCGGAAGGAACGTGATGCCCGCGCAATGGCAGATCAGCTTTGACCACGGTCACCAGCAGCGCTACCTGCCCGACCGTCATGCTGTGCTGACCTATGTGCTGGCCATCGGGCCCAAAGCGGCCAGTCAGCGGTTCGAGGTGTTCACCGAGACGGCGGCCGTCCGGCTTGCCGATGGCTCGCCGGGCGGGCGGGCCTTCTCGCTGGTCGAGGTGATCGACCTGGCCCGGCCGGGCGAGGCGGAACGGTTGCGCGCTGAACTCGCCGCTCTCTCCGCTCCCCCGGCGCCATCGGCGCGCTCTGCTCCTGCGGCGCCATCAGCGCCATCGGCGCCATCGGCGCCTTCGCCGCCCTCGGTGCCGGGAGGCCAGTCATGAGCGGACCGAACGGCCAGCTCACGCCGGGCCCAGGGGCCAGGATCATCCCGTTGATGCCGGGCGTGGCCCGGCCCACCGGCGGGCGGCGGGAACTGCTACGCGAGGCGGTCATCCAGGTGGTCGGCCATCTGGTGATCAAGAACGTTCCTTCCGCGGAGCGCTCGCCGCTCTTCGACCAGGCGGCTGAACTGCTCGACGAGGCAGGCTGGGGCCTCGACGAGCTCTACGCGGCAGCAAGCGATGGACCACAGCAGAGCGCCCTCTTCCAGGCGCTCGGACTGGAGACCTGAGGACCGAAGGCGCAGCGGCCTGCGGCCCGGATCTGGAGGCGCACATGGCGGATCGACGGAGATACCGCCGCCACCGGACACAGCGCGGCCCGGCGGCGGGAACCTGGGCGTCGCGGGGGCCGCCACGGCCGCCCCAGGACCAAGGGCGCCGCGCGGATCCCTACCAGAACCTGGCGCGACGCCCCTGCCCTTCACCGGCTGGGGCTCGGGGGTGCAATCCCGGGCCCGATACAGCCTTGATCGATACCAACCTCCGTGCCGTCCCGTGAATTCCGGCGGGACGACCCCCGAGCACAGCAGCCGGCCCGGCATCCGCCGGGCCGGAACACGAGCCAATAGCGTCTCGTACGAGAGGTATCGGTGGCGACCCATGGGCGCAGCAACCGAAGAACATGGTACGTATCAAATAACTACCAACGACACCGGCCGGGTATTCCGGGTCGGTGAGGAACCAAAGCAGATTCTCGGCTACGACCGCTGGGTCGTGATCATGGCGGCGTGGTTTGCCATGTGTCTGGCCGGCCTGCTGGAGTACACGTGGGGCTCGCTGTCCAGCTCGCTCCAGACGGCACACAACTGGGGAAACGCCCCGACCTTCTGGCTGTTCTCCTTCTACGTCATCTTCGAGTCGTTCGTCCAGATCCTTACCGGCTACCTGCGAAACCGCGGAATCCTCAACGTCCGGTGGGCGACAATCATCGGCGGCGTGATCTGCGGGATCGTGGCCTACGCCTGGCTAGCGACGTCCACCTCCATCTGGACTGCTTACCTGAGCTACGCCGTCCTCGGCGGCATCGGCTCCGGGATGGTCTACTCAAGTGCCATCAACATCGTGGCCAAGTGGTACCCGGAGAAGAAGGGCTGGCGCACCGGATTCGTGAACGGCGGCTGGGCCTATGGCGCCGTTCCGTTCATCTTCATCATCGGCGCCGCGTCCACGGGCTCTGGCGCCATCAACATGACGACGAGCCAGGTCAAGAACTACATCATCGTCCAGGGAATCATCATGACGGTCGGTATCGCTCTGGCCGGCTGGTTCATGAAGGACCCGCCGAAAAACTGGTGGCCGAAGGCGATCGACCCACTCAACTGGCAGAAGCACAGTACCCGTGACCTGCTGTCCAACCCGCCGGCGCTGCGGCACTACAACCTCGGCGAGATGTGGAGCACGCCGCAGGCCAAGTGGATCGGGATACAGTACGCCTGCTATGTCGGCTGCTCACTGTTCGGCGTGGCCTTCTACGTCCCGTTCGCGAGAGCGGAGGGTCTGTCCGGCCTTGTACCCTACGTCGGCTTCGCGGGATTCGCGCTGGCCGACGGCGGGTTCAGGCCCTTCTACGGGTGGCTCTCCGAATATATCGGCCGCCGCAGAACAATGATCTACGCGTACTCAGGCAACGTAGTCTTCCAGTTGCTCACCCTCGTCGCCGGCCTGAACCACAGCGCCCCGATGTTCGTCATCTGCGCGATCATCTCAGGCGGCTTGTCCGGAGCCAACTTCCCGATGACCGCCGCGATGGTGGCGGACTACTACGGCGAGACCAACAACGCCATCAACTACGGGTCCGTCTATGCGTGGAAGGCGCTCGGCGGCAGCTTCGCCGGCGGCGGCGCCGCCTTCGTCATGACCGGCACCCTGTACGGCACGTCGCACTACCACTGGGCATTCGGCTTCATCTTCGGGGCCGCCCTTGGCGCAGTGGCGGCGATCATCGTGACGTTCAAGTGCAAGAAGCCGAGCGTGCAGGAGATGGAGGCAGCAGTGCGTGCCGCCAACGAAAAGGCGGCAGCGAAACCCAAGCCAGTGGCCGCCTAATCGCCGGGCGGAACTAGGGTGTGTCTCGTAGATCTTGGCCGTCGTGAGCGGCCGTCGGGAGGGATGACGACAACGCCGCGAGGCGCCCTCCGGCGACTGTGCAGCCAACACCGTGCGGCAGGCTGAAGATCTGCGAGACACGCCTTAACCTGATCGCGGTGGACTCGTGCCCGCGCGGGCACGAGTCCACCGCGATCACCCGTTCCAGGAAGGACACCGGCATGACGAGCGGTTACCCGTACGAGTTGAAGCTGCCCCTGGCGCCGTACCGGTTCGTGTGGCGCGACGAGCCCGCGGTGGACGCCGAGAAGCATGCCGGGAACGGGTACGCGGAGGAGCGCTACACGCACGCGGATGGCACGACCACGATCATCCGGGAGTACCAGGCGGACGGCTCGTACCACATCATGTCGGACCGGGCCGAGATCGAACTCATTGACAACGCGGGGAACCCCTGCTCCGAACATGAGGTGAGCCGACTGCGACGGGTGGCTGGTGATCCTCTGCGGAATTGGATGGATCTGCGCCACCATCAGCCGTACGTCATGCTGGTTCAGCCGTGATAGTACACATTGAGGCTCGCCGGCGCGGCAACTACGTGCACGTGGACACTGGCGGCGGGCCCTGCTGTCGCGGACATTGCTAACCCGGGCAGGATCGATCCGGCTACGCCGAGCGCTAGGATAGCGGGAATAATGATAGCTCGCCGGACTTTCATGACTCCTCCATGGCAATCCCCCAGGCCAGCGGCCCGTTGTACAGCTCCGCCGCCCTGCACGGCGTACCTTCTGTCTGGCGACGTTATTTCCAACCCTTGGCCATTCCATGCACATCTGGTAAGCATTATCCATAAGCTAGCGAAAAAGTTAGATAATGAAATTGCGAAGGCAATTGCCGCCCCTTTATTAAAGCAATATTCACATCTCCGTGCACGGTAATAGTCGCGGTAATATTCATGTCCCCCTGCACTGCAAGCCCCGATGCAACTTGCAGTGCAGGGTGCGGGAACGCTATGCTCCTGGTGAGGATCTATAGCTGACGGCCACACGGCTAGCTGAACGGCCATCGGCGCGGCGATCCGGCAACGGGACTGCCGCGCGGGGCCGTACTCCCGTATTACGGTCAGACGCTCCTTTGGAGCACGGTTCGCGGCAGGAAAGGCGGCCGGAAAGAATGCCATTGCGGCCCGGAAGACCGATTTGTATAAATTACTCGAAAAATACTTTCTGTCCTGGTAATATCCTATTAGTCCGGTTCGTTCCGTGCCTGCCGCGACCCTGACCGACCGGCTGGTCGGCCGCGACAGCGAGGTATCGCGGCTGGTCAGCTCCATAACCGAGGTGGCTGCCGGGCGGGGCGGGGCGGTGCTGATCGAGGGCGAGGCGGGAATCGGCAAGTCCGCGCTCGTCGGTACAGCGTGCGCGGAAGCCGCTGATCTCGGCTGTCAGGTGTTCTGGGGCGCCGGTGACGAGCTGGGGCAGGCGTTGCCGCTGCTGCCGCTCCTGGAGGGTTTACGGGTACGCGAGCCCTCGGCCAATCCACGGCGGACCACGATCCTCCGGCTCCTGCGCGGCGAGTCCACGGTCGGTCGCGGCGAGGACGTGCCGGCTGCGCTGGCGGAGCAGTTGCTCGCGCTCGTCACCGAGCTATGCGCCACGTCGCCGACGGTCCTGGTCATTGATGATCTCCAGTGGGCAGATCACGCGAGCGTAGCGCTGTGGGGGCGCCTGGCGAGGTCGGCGCGGCAACTGCCGCTGCTGCTGGTCGGAATGATGCGCCCGGTGCCGCAACGCGAGGACCTGCTCGCGCTCCGACACGCGCCGGGTGTCGCCGCGCGCCTCCAGCTCGATGGGCTCACGGAGGCGATGGTGGCCGAGCTGGTGGAGGCCCTGGCCGGCGGAAAGCCCGACGAAGACCTGCTGCGGCTCGCCGACGGCGCCGCGGGCAACCCGCTCTACCTGACCGAACTGGTCGAGGCGCTCGCCCGCAGCTCCAGCCTGACCATCACCGACGCGGGAGCCGTCGAGCTGACGGGTGGCCCCACGCCAGGTTCCCTGTCGGCGGCGATAGCGGACCGCCTCGGCTTCGTTCCCGGGCCGGTGCGTGAGGTGCTGCGGGCGGCGGCGCTGCTCGGCGTGGACTTCGCCGTGCCGGACCTGGCGACCGTGCTCGGTCGCGGCGTGGTGGACCTGATCCCGGCCGTTGACGAGGCGCGCGCCGCCGGTGTGCTGGCCGAGTCGGGCAGCGGCCTGGGGTTCCGGCACCCGATGATCCGCGCAGCGCTGTACGACGAGATCCCGGCCCCCGTGCGCGCCGCCTGGCACCGCGACGCCGGCCGTGCCCTCGCTGAGGCCGGCGCACCGGTCGACCGGGTCGCCCGGCAGCTGCTGTCGGCAGTCGGCGGATCCGGCGGCACGACCGAGCCGGTGGATGAATGGATCCTAAGCTGGCTGGCCCGCGCCGGACCGCTGCTGGTCGGCCAGGCGCCCCGCGCTGCGGCAGCACTCCTCCGGCAGGCAGTCGCCAGCTCCCCGGTTGGCTCGGCCCAGCATGACCGTCTCGTGGGCCGACTCGCTGACGCCCTCTACCGGGTGGGCGACGCGGCCGAGGCCGAGCGGGTGGCGGACCGCGCTCTGGCCCACGCCGCCGAGCCTGATCTGGTCGTTGACCTGCACTGGACACTGGCGCAGTGCCGCATGCAGGCGGGACGGTCCGCGGAGTCCCTGGACACTCTGAACCAGGCGCTGGCCGCCCCCGGGATCTCGGCCCGGCACCGGGCCCGGCTGCTCGTGCTCACCGCACGGGCGCACAGCTACCTTGGCCAGGTCGAGAAGGCCGGACAAGTCGCCGATGCCGCGCTCGCGGCGGCATCGGAGACGGGCGACAACTGGGCCATCGGCTGGGCACTGCACGTGCTTGCCATCGTGACCGGAGTGCAGGGGCGGCTGGCGGACGCGCTGCCGCTGTTCGACCGGGCGCTGGCCGTGACCCAGGCTGAGCCGACACTGACCGACCTACGGCTGCTGCTGCAGCTCAATCAGGCCGTCACGCTCGGCGACCTCGACCGGTACGAGGAGGCCTTCGCCGCCGCCCGCCAGGCCCGGCAGCTTGCCGACCGGGCCGGCACCGTGGTCCGGCTGGTCCAGGCGCACAGCGCCCTGGGCCAGTTGCTCTTCGACACGGGGCGGTGGGACGACGCGATGGCCGAGGTGGGAGTCCTGCACGAAGACCTGAAGGAGCCCGCCGCGGCCTGCTGCGATCACGGCGTCGCCGCGGTGATCTGCTTCCATCGCGGCGAGATCACCGCGGCGCGCCGCCACCTCGCCACCGCCGCGCCGCATGCGATGCGGATCGGAAACCGGCTTGTCGGCCCGCTGGCGCTCGCCCGCAGCCTGGACTCCGAGCACGCCGATTCACCGGCGGAGGCGCTTGCCGTGTTGACCGCCGGGTTCGCCGCAACGGAAGATCTCGAGGAGACCGAGGACCTGCTGGCTGACGCCGTCCGGCTGGCCACGAAGATCGGCGATCTAGGTACTGCGAAGACCCTCACCGGCCGTGCCGTGGCACTCGCCGCCGAATCGGAGATCCCGCACCGGCAGGCGAACGCGCTCCACTGCTGCGGCCTGCTGGACCACGATGCCAGCCGGCTGCTTGGGGCCGCGGAGCGCTATCGCGACGCCCGCAGGCCACTGCCGGGCGCGAAAGCGCTGGAGGCCGCCGCTGGGGCCTTCGTCGGCACCGGTGACCGAGGCCAGGCACGGGCCGCGTTCACCCGGGCCGTGGACCTCTATGGGTCGCTCGGCGCTGTCCGGGATGTCGCCCGGCTACAGGCCAGCTTCCGCGCGCATGGCATCCGTCGCGGCCCGCGCGTGAAACACCGGCAGGCGCGTCGTGGCTGGGACAGCCTCACACCAACCGAGACCAAGATCACCGCACTGGTGGTGGAGGGATTGTCCAACCCTCAGATCGCGGCCGGGCTGTTCCTGTCCCGCCGGACCGTGGCTACCCACGTCTCCCACATCCTGAACAAGCTTGATGTCCATTCACGCATAGACATCGCCCGCGAGGCAGCCCGCCGCGGCAGCGTACCGGGGTGAGCGCGCCGAGAATCCATTGAGTTCGGCGCTCCCTGACGAGTCCGCGTCATCGCCCGCGGGGCGGCCCGCCGCGGCGGCGTATCGGGGTGACCGCGCTGAGAATCCATCGAGTTCGGCGCTCCCTGATGACTCCGCATCGGGTATCGACGCGACCAGGCGACCCGCGTTCGTCCCGCCGGTTGTAATCGTCGGCTCGTCGAGGTCGGTTTCGGGCGCAAGCATGAAGTAGACCGCCTTGCCCGTGTCCGTTCTGTAGAAACCCCAGGTAGTGGACAGCTCAGCAACCAGCATCAAACCGCGCCCGGTTTCCGAGTCGGGCCGCGCGTCGGCCAGCACCGGCTCGTACGGCGATGTGTCGTGGACCTCGACGCACAACTCGTCGCCAGCCCAGGTGATCACCAACTGGATCCTCTTGTCCTCGTTCGCGTCGTGCCAGATGGCGTTGGTAACCAATTCGCTGGTGAGCAGGGCAGCGACGTATGCATCGATGGGGACGCCCGAAGCTTGGATGGTCGCCCGGACGTGGCGGCGGGCATCGGCCGCGGCGGCCGGGCCAGGCGTAAGGAAGACGCGGCGCGGGCGCTGCCCGGTCGTGCGGATCGGCGCCATTATGTCCATCTTGATTCCTTGCCAGCCAGTTCGAGCCACTACAGGAAGCGCGGTTACGCCGCGCGGTCCGGAGGATCCGACCCGGTCGCTGAGCCGTAGCGATGCACCCCGGTCAGCCACACATGTGCGGATCGATGCGGTATCTAAGGCAAGAATCGCCTGCGCCGACGTGGCGAGACATCGGTCTGCTGACCTATTTTGCAAGCTCCAGTGCAACTGTCACCGCACCTGTCCACCACTGTGGTGCATTGTCCGCACGTTCGTATCCGTGCGCACGCGAACCACAGCGATGGCCTGCAACCCCATCAGCATCGTCCGCCTGCCCTGACCGCGCTGGCGCCCCGTGACAAGCATTCTCAGCTAGCTACCAGCACGCGCCCAGACCCGCGATGTGGTCAATTCCGGCGTGCAATTCGGTCGGCCAGACTCTTCAGAACCTCGACGGCGACGTAGTCGGCTGGTGGTGCACCCAAATCTACGGTGGCCCATTGGACGGTTCTTGGCAGCTACATATCATTACGTGTCGCTACGTCAATAACCAGGACGAAGCAGAGACCTGGTTCAACACCAATTCCCAGCTAGCGCTGGAGGTGTACCACTCCAGCACCAGCAGTGGAGCCGCGGTCGACCAGCTCACCTGGAATAACACCTCGACGCAGTGGTGGCTTCCGGTACGAAACCAAGACGGATACTACCAGCTGGTCAACACCAACAGCGGTATGTGCATGGACGGCGGGAGCGCCGTCCCGCAATCCAGCATCATTCAATGGACCTGCAACGGCACCTACGACCAGCAATGGAGCCTTGTGTTCACCGGACGGTATGACGGAGGATGGCCGGTGTACAACCTTGTCAACCACCTTTCCGGCCTCTGCATGGACGTGCCACACGGATCCATCTTCGCCGGCACCGTCCTCTGGCAGTACCGGTGCAACGGCACCGGAGCGCAGCAGTGGTACTGACCGACGCTGCCCTCAGGGTGCTAGCCGCTGGCTGCGGCGGGCGGGTGATGGGCCGACCGGGTGCGCTCGGTGTGCCGCTGTGCGACCTCGCTCGCCTTCTCCGCGTCCCCCGCCTCCACGGCGTCGATCAACTCCTGGTGCTCGGCCCACGACTCCTGGGCGCGCAGCGGCGCGACCATCCGGTAATACCAGCGGACGCGCCGGCTCACGATGGCGGCCAGCTGGGCGAGCACGGCGTTGCCCGCCACGCTGGCCAGTTCGGCGTGGAATTCATTGTTCGCGGCGACGATACGCTCGGTGTCCCCGGAGGCGACCGCGGTCTCGCCGTCCCGCCAGATCGCCCGGAGCCGGGCCACCCCCGTGGCGCTGGCCGAGCGCGCGGCCAGCCGGGCCGTCTCAATCTCGAGCAATTCCCGGACGTCCAGCAGCTCGTCCACCTCCTGGTCGGTGGGCACATGCACGAACGCGCCCTGGCTGGGCCGCAGGTCGACCCAACCCTCGGCCTCCAGGCGGTGCAGTGCCTCACGGACCGGCTGGCGGCTCACCCCCAGCTGGCGGGCGAGTTCAGTCTCGACCAGGTGCTCGCCAGGCCCGAGCCGACCGCCGACAACCAGTTCTACCAGCGCCTCATAGACCGACTGCCGCAAGGGCACCGGTCGTGGCACGGGGGTGATGGCCCCGGCCCGACCTGCCGATCCCGCGTCTATGGTCATGTTGATCTCCCCACGGCCACGGATTTAGCATATCGGCTCCTGTATGCAAAATGCGGCTGGGTACCCGGCGGCTTCGGTGGGCGGCTTCGGCCGGGCGGCTTCGGCCGGGCGGCTTCGGCCGGGCGGCTTCGGCCGGGCGGCTTCGGCCGGGCGGCTTCGGCAGGCAACTTCGGCAGGCAACTTCGGCAGGCAACTTCAGTGGACAGCTTCGGCGGGCAGACGGCCGAGGGCCGCGCGAACGCCGTCGATCCTCATGGCCGGACGCTGAGTCGTGCACGGCACGCTGCGGCGATGTCGCCGATGTCGACCTGCTGGAGCATCAGCTCATGTCGATGATCTTCCGGGTCGAGGGTGCGCAGGGCCTGTTCGTAGGCGCGCCGCGCCGCTGGCCCGTCACCGAGAGCGTCGTAGCTACGGCCAAGAGTGAACGCGGCGAGCGCGAAAGAGGCGTCGGTGTACAGCGCACGGCGAAGCGCAGCCGCGGCTTTCGCCGGCTCGCCCGCCTCCAGCGTGACGAGCCCCTGAACGAAATGCGCGTCGGCATCGAGTGGGTTGTCCAGGAGCAGCGTCACCACCGCGGCCAGGGCGTCCTCGCGGTCACCCTTGTCGGCCGCGTCCAGGGCCGCCGCCAGCCACTCGTCGCGCGACGACGGCTGCGGCTGGCGCTGGCGCCCGAGCGGGCGGCGGAGCGGGCGCTTCGGCGACCCCGCCCCGGCTGCGGGCCCACCGGGCCGCACCGCCGGTGACACGGTCATCCGCTGGAGGGCGTCCGCGGCGCCGAGCACGAGCACGCCGCCGGGGCGCAAAGACCGCCCGAGCGAATCGATCACGTGCTCGACGAGCGGCGCCTTGAAGTAGATGAGCACGTTCCTGCAGACGACGAGGTTGAAGCCGACCTCACCCAGTGGCGGAAACGGGCCACGGGCGAGGTTGTGGCGGCGGAAACGCACCAGCGCGCGCAGTTGCTCACCAACTAGATAGCTGCCATCCGCCTGCCGCTCGAGGTAGCGCTGGCGCAGTGACGCATCCAGCGCGCGTACCGCCCGCTCGCGGTACTGGCCGACGGCGGCAGCGGCGAGCGCAGCGCCGGAGATATCCGTTCCGAGCACGTCAACCGGGGTCCGCGCCGGCGCAAGGGCCTCAGCAGCGAGCAGCGCGAGCGTGTAGACCTCCTCGCCGCTCGCACATCCGGCACTCCACACCCGGATTGTTCCCGACCCTGCCGCATGGACGCCCCGCAGAAGGCTGTGCCATGCGATCGTGCCGAGCTGGCGCCGGTCCCGGACAAAGGTCGTCTCCTGGTTCGTCACGTGGTCGATCAGCCGTTCCAGGAGAGCGCGGCCGCCCACGGGATCCGACGTCGCCCGCAGGAAGGCGCCCGGATCGAGTCCAGGCGCCGCGCGGCCCACGGCGGCTCGCAGAGCGGCCTCCCGGGCCGCCGGCAGCGCCACCCCGGTCTCCCGGAGGATGAGTTCCGCGATCTCGGCGAGGGGATTCTTCACCGGACCCCCGGAAGCCGCTCATGACTTAGCCCCAGCAAGCTCGCGGCGATCTCGCCCGGGGACAGCACGACATCGACCCCGAGGTTGATCGCGGCCCTCGGCATCCCGTACACGGCCGACGACTTCTCGTCCTGCGCGATCGCGAGCCCGCCGGTGCGTCGCAACGCCGCCGCGCCGATGGCACCGTCGCTGCCCATCCCGGTGAGCACGACGCCGACGCCCAGCTTCCCGGCGGCGGTAGCGATGCTCCCGAGAAGGACGTCACCGGACGGGCGATGGCGCCCGGCGACGGTGCGCCTGTCCAAAGACAACCGCCCAGTGGCCGCGAGCTTGAGGTGTGCGCCCTCCGGCGCGATCCAGGCGCCGTGGCTTGCCTGCGCCCCGTCCGCGGCGATACCGACGGGCAACCGCACGGACTGGTCGAGCCAGCGGACCAGTCCTTCGGTGAACCCCGCAGAGATGTGCTGCACGACCAGGAGCGGGATCGGGTAGTCGGCCGGGAGCGCATCGAGCAGGCGGGCCAGGACCTGCGGGCCACCTGTCGACGCGCACATGCCGATCACGGCCGCGCGGTGCCGCGGGCCGCCCGTGTGCGGCGCGCCGGTGAGCCGGGCGCGCGGATGGCGGATCACGTGCGCCCGGCCGAGCACCCTGACACGATGCCGGAACGCGGCTCCCGCGGCGCCCGCCCGGTCGCGCAGGTCGACATCATCCTTGGCCAGGGCATCGAGCGCCCCAGCGGCGAGCGCTGCCGCCGCCTTGTCGCTTCCGGGACCGAGATGTGCGGAAAGAACGAGGATCGGCAATGGCCGGGAGCTCATGATTAGCTCGACCGCCTCGAGCCCGTCCAGGCTGGGCAGCTCGACATCCATGGTCACAAGGTCCGGCTCGACCCTGGGCAGGGCGGCGATCGCATCCTCGGCCGTGGCGCAGACCGCGGCGACCTTGATGTCGCCTTCAAATTCGAGCATCTGCTGCAGCGCGGTCGCATAGACCACGGAATCCTCGCACACCAGCACACGCAGCGCCTTCACCCTGTCACCGGCCGACAAGCCGCTCGACCGTAGCCAGCAGAGCCTGCTGATCGAAACTCCGTTTCACCATGTAGGCGTCGGCGCCGGCCTCGATCCCCTTACGCTGGTCGTCCTCGGATCCGCGCGAGGTGACGATGATGATCGGCAGCGACGAGCGCGCAGCGTCGGCGCGGATCGCGCGCGTCAGTTCGAGTCCGTCGAGTTCGGGCATCTCAAAGTCGGTGATCACGAGCGCGATCTCCGGGTCACGATCGAGGGCCTCGATCGCGTCACGCCCGTCGCGCGCGGTCACGACCGGATAGCCGGCGGCCTGGAGGATGCTGCGCTGAAGCTCGCGGACCGTGAACGAGTCCTCGACAACGAGGACCTTGGGGGCCACAGCCGGGGTGGCCACAGGCGGCGCGGTCCCGGTGACACGCCGACGTCCCCGGGTGAGCATGGTCGGCTCGACCAGGAGCGCAATCCGTCCATCGCCAAGGATGGCCGCACCGAGGTAACCGTCGACGCCGCCAAATATCGGGCCGAGCGGCTTGACCACGACCTCCTCCTCGCCACGCAGCGCGTCACAGGCCGCGACGGTCCGGCGGCCGCCGGCTGAAACAACGAGCGCGGGCGGGAGGCTTCCCAGCGGCGGCGCCCTCGCACCAACGAGCGTGGCGAAGTCGGCGACCGGCAGTGGCCGACCCCGGACCTCCAGGGCGGGCCGGCCTTCGAGCGTAGAGGTCCCGGTCAGCGTCACGACCTCTTCCACCGCGGCCAGGGGCACGCCGTAGACGGCCCCGCCGCGTTCGAAGAGCAGCACTTCAAGCAGCGCAAGCGCGAGGGGAAGCAGCAGGATGATCTCCATCCCCCGGCCGGGCTCGCTGCGTACCTCCAGGCTGCCCCCGAGGGATTGGGCGTATATCTTGACGGCGTCGAGGCCGACGCCACGGCCGGCGAGGTCCGTCACCTGCTCTGCCGTCGAATAGCCTGCGCGCGCCAGCACGTCCGCGAGGGACCCCTCGCGCCGCGCCTCCTCGATCACCTCTGGCGAGACGCCCCTGCCGTCGTCCGCGACCACGATTTCGACGAGGCTGCCACGCGGTACGGCACGGACCTCCACGCGTCCGCGTGGCGGCTTGCCCACACGCTGACGCTCCTCCGGGGACTCGATGCCATGGTTGACGGCATTGCGCAGCAGGTGCCCGAGCGGCTCGGACAGGCTCTCCAGGATGACCCGGTCGAGCTCCGTGTCGGGGCCCGTGACGACGAAGTCGACAAATTTGCCCGCCGCGTGCGCGAAATCCCGGACTACACGCGGAAACGGCCCAGTGATCACAGCGAGCGGGAGCGTCCGCAACCCGACCGCGATGTCCTTGAGCTCGTTGAACTGGCGATCGCCGACACCGAGCACCTCGGCGATGTCCTGCGACAGCGGCCCCTCCTGCGTCAGCGAGTGAGTCAACCGGCGCCGCTGCTGCATGACCTCACCGACAACGTCGAGCAGATGGTCGATCTTCTCGGCCGGAACCCGCAGCGTCCGCCGCTCGGCCCGGCCCGGCCCAGGCGGGCCGGGCCGAGCCGGGCTCGGCTCAGGCGGCTCACGCATGCCCGGCTCAGCCACACCCGGCTCAGCCACACCCGGCTCAGCCACGCCCGGCCCGGCCATGTCCGGCTCAGGTGCGCTCGCCACAGGAATGCGGGCATGGCCGTTCGGGTGCGTCGCGCGGATCGCCGCCAGAACATCGATAAGACCGTCAATGGGCTCCTCGGAGCCAGCGACCTGCGCGCGCAGTGCCGCCGTCGCGCGCAGCAGCGGCCCGGCGAGTTCCGGCGGGAACACCCCTGCCTCGCGCACGCTGGACAGAACGTCCTCGACGGCGTGCCCAAGCGTACGGATGTCGTCGAAGCCGAGCATCCCGGCCGACCCCTTGATGGTGTGCGCATTACGGAACAGCGAGTCGATGGCCTCGGCACCCGCATCGCCGGACTCCATCGCGAGCAGCGCCTCGTCCATCCGATCGAGCCGCGTTGTCGCCTCTTCGCGGAAGATCTCGGTCAGCTCAGCGGTGAGCTCGGCGTCGAGTTCGCTCACCGGCGGGCGCTCCCGACGCTACCTTGCAGTGCGATATCCAGCTCCCCGACCAGGGTGTCCAGCCGTTCGGCGGTGGTGGACCACTGGGTCTGCTCCGCCGCGAGCTGGTCAGCCGCGTCGCGGATCTGCTGGATCGCGCTGTCCACCTGGTCAGCAGCCGACTTCTGCTGCTGAGTGGCCAGGATGACGATTGACCCTCACGAATTGGCTGGCCAGGCCGGTGCTCGCCACGCTGCGGAGCTGTGTGAAGGTGGACTCGTATCGCGCCTGTGCAGCCATGGCCTGAGCCAGGGATCGTGCCTCCGAGGACGTGGAGGGCGTCCCGAGTGCTGCGAACAGCTGCCGGATCTCATCCCGCTGCCCGGTCACTTCGCGCATAACCGCGGGCGACGGCTCGAAGAAGTACTTGTCCAGCGCCTGGCGTTCGCGCCAGAACGCGGCGGTGAGCGCGACCGTGGTCGTCGCGTCCTGACGATCGTCGGTGGCGATGGCGCCCCGGGCGGAGGCCACGTCGTAACGCCAGGTCGAAAGGACGCCTGCGCCCGCGATCACAGCGACGACCGCCATGCTCACCACGGCGACGCCACGCACCGCTCCGCTCAGCCGTTCCTTCACCATCGCTTCTGCGCTCCCCGCCCCGTAGCGCCCGCGAACATCGCGGTACCGCCGTCCTCTAAGATCTACCCATCTATTACGCAAACGTAGCGCTCAGTTACACTGTGCTACATCGGTCCTGACGGGGACTCTTTCGCCAGCGGGCCCACGTGCGCTCGCTCTCTGCTCCCCGCTCGCCCGCCGGGGCGCTTTGAGGCGCCGCCTTCCCTCGTCGCTCGTTCCTCGCTCCTCAGTCCAGGCGACACCGCGCCCCGGCGGCTCGCTCACATCTGCGTCCCTTCGAGCGCCGCGAATACCCGTGGCACGTCGATGACGCCGACGAGGTCGCCCCCGACGAGCGTGGCGCCCACCAGCAGGTCGGACTCGGTCTCCTCGACCGGATCGGCCAGGTCGCCGACCATGCTCACCTCGTCGATCGCGAAGCCGGCCTGAAGGCCTCCTGCTTCGGCGACAAGCATCCGGCCCGGCGGCGCCGTCTGGGGGATCCCGAGAAGCAACGCAAGGTCGACCACGGGCAGGATCTGGCCGCGCATGTTCCGCACACCGAGCATCTCCGGCCGCGACCCGGGAACGGGCGCCACGTCGCCCAGGCCGGCCACCTCAAGCACGTACTCGACGGCCATCGCGTAAGCCTCCGAAGCCACCTGCAGCCGCACATAAACTGGCATGGCGGCGCTCCCCGCCATCAACGCGCAGTGCGGTGTCGAGCTCGGCGACCAGGGTGTCCAGCCGTTCGGCGGTGGTGGACCACTGGGTCTGCTCCGCCGCGAGCTGGTCAGCCGCGTCGCGGATCTGCTGGATCGCGCTGTCCACCTGGTCAGCAGCCGACTTCTGCTGCTGAGTGGCCAGGATGTCGCGTTCGTCTCGTCCTGCACCCCGGTGATGATCACGCTGATCGAGTCGGTCGAATGAATCGAGCGCTCCGCCAGCTTGCGCACCTCGGCCGCCACCACAGCAAAGCCCTTCCCCGCCTCACCCGCCCGGGCCGCCTCGATAGCCGCGTTCAGCGCGAGCATGTTCGTCTGCCCCGCGATGTCATTGATCAGCAGCAAAATCTCGCCGATCTTCTGCGCACGCTCACCCAGCGACAACGCCCGCTCAGCGATCGCCTCGACCTTCTCCTGCATGTCCCGCATCGTGTCACCAGCCCGCTCCGCGACCTGCGCCACCGCATGCGCATTGTCCGCGATCGAACCGGCCGTGGTCGCCAGTTCCTCCACCGTCGCCGACGTCTGCGCCACCGCTGAAGACTGCTCACTGGACACCGCCGCGGCATTCCTCGCCGCCGAACGCACCTCACCCGCCACCTCACTCAGCACCGCCGACGTCGACCGCAGCCGGGCAAAGAGCTGGCTCAGCCGCCGGAGCGCGGCCGTCCGCTCTTCCTCCCGCCCGACCGCATGGCCGAGCTCCCTGAGGGCGAAGAATACGAAGGCGATACCGGCGGCCATGGCCAGGACGGCGGCGGTCACCACGACCCAGAACGCCTGGGTCTCTGCGGACGAGGCAGCCGCTTCCGCCGCATCCGCGCGTTGGGCCTGGAGGCGGCCAAGCGTGCTGATGGGCACCAGGACGCTGGGCTCGGCGGCATTCAGCTGTGCGTTCACCGCGATCTGGTGAGCCAAGGTGGTTGCCGCGGAACCCCGGATCCGCGTGAATAGGGCGTAGAATCCCTCGTTCGCCGCTATGGCCTGCGCCAGAGGCTGAGCCTCGGCGGGCGTGTCAGCCAGGCTCCGCGACACGGCCGTGTCCGCGAACCGCGCGCGTTCCACACCGACTTCCTCAAAGGCGGCCGGTGACGGAGCGATGATATACGCCTGCATCGCCTCTCGCTCGTGCCAGAAGGCCGCGACGAGCGTCGCCGTGGCCGCCTTGTCGACGAATGCGTCGTTCGACTTGCCCAACAGCCCGATGGCAACCTCGTAGCGCCAGATCGTCACGGCAACGGCGGCCGCGAACACGATGCCGACCGCTATGCTCGCGGCGACCAGTTTGCGCGCCGATCCCGTCAATAGCCCGCTAGCCATCGCTCCTGCGCTTCCTGGCCCGTTGGCCCGCACACCTCCCGGGTACCGCCCGTTATCCCGAATCTGCCGAGAGATGACACAAACGTACCACTTAGTGACACTGAGTTACATATGTCGGCGCGCCGCGCGGTTCCGCCTGTCATCTCGGATCTACCCATCTATCACGCAGGCGTAGCGCTCAATCACAAACTGTAATGTTGACGGGCCGCGGGAAAAGCTGCCGCGCGGGGCCCGGGCCACACTCTGACCAGGGATCCTTCCCTGCTTGCCGCGCTCGCCGGCTGATCGGGCGTGAGTCACCAGGGGTTCCGTTCGGCTGGAGATTTGGGACGATGGGCGGATGACAACTCAGGTGCGGGGCGTCGTCGCCCCTGGTAGGGGTCTTCCAGTCGAGGTCACGACCGTGCTGGTGCCCGATCCCGGACCCGGTGAGGCCCTGGTGCGGGTGCAGGCGTGCGGCGTCTGCCACACCGATCTGCACTACCGCGAGGGTGGCATCGGAGACGATTTCCCGTACCTGCTCGGGCACGAGGCGGCCGGGGTGGTCGAGGCCGTCGGCAGCGACGTGACCAGCGTCGCGCCGGGAGACTTTGTCATCCTCAACTGGCGCGCGGTGTGCGGCCAATGCCGGGCCTGCAAGCGCGGCAAGCCCTGGTACTGCTTCAACACCCACAACGCCAGGCAGAAGATGACGCTGGCCGACGGCACCCCGCTGTCGGCCGCGCTGGGCATCGGCGCGTTCGCGGAGCTGACGCTGGTCGCCGCGGGCCAATGCACCAAGGTCGACCCGGCCGTACCGGCCGAGGTGGCGGGCCTGCTGGGCTGCGGCGTCATGGCCGGGCTCGGCGCCGCGATCAACACCGCGCCGGTGACGCTGGGCGACTCGGTCGCCGTGATCGGGTGCGGCGGGGTGGGCAACGCCGCGGTGCTCGGCGCCCGGCTGGCCGGGGCGCGGACGATCATCGCCGTGGACATCGACCCGCGCAAGCTGGAATGGGCCATCCAGTTCGGGGCGACGCACGCGATCAATTCCCGGGAGGCCGACCCGGTCGACGGCATCCGCGAGCTGACCGGCGGGAACGGAGCCGACGTGGTGATCGAGGCGATCGGCCGCCCGGAGACTTACCAGCAGGCGTTCTACGCCCGGGACCTGGCCGGGACGGTGGTGCTCGTCGGCGTGCCCACCCCCGAAATGCGGATCGACATGCCGCTGCTGGACTTCTTCGGCCGCGGCGGCGCGCTCAAGTCCTCCTGGTACGGGGACTGCCTGCCTGAACGCGACTTTCCCCTGCTCACCGACCTGTACCTGCAGGGCCGCCTGCCGCTGGAGAAGTTCGTGTCGGAGACCATCGCGCTGGACGCGGTCGAGGAGGCGTTCGCCAAGATGCAGCGCGGTGAGGTGCTCCGCTCCATGGTGAAGCTCTGAACGAACCCCAGGCGCCGCACCCCTAGCGCCTGCTGTGGTTGCTGGCGAGGCGCGCTATGAGTTCGGCGTCCTTGCGGATCTCGGCCTCGGTCGGTGACAGCGAGATGACCGCGGTCAGGACGAGCGTCAGGATGCTGATGCCGAAGATGAGCGGCAGCAGGAAGGACGTTGCGCTGGCGCCACCCTGCATTCCTGCCATGCCAGTGGCGTCCGCGGTGGCGTACACCTGCATGGCCGCCATGCCCGTGTAATGCATCCCGCTGACGGCCACGCCCATGATTGCGGAGGCGGCCAGGGTCGACCACACCGTGTCCAGCCGCAGCGCGGCCCAGAGCGCGGCGGTGCCTGCGACGACGGCGATGATCACCGAGAGGATGACCAGGCCGATGCTGAAACGCATCAAGTCCGGCATGCGCATCGCCGTCATGCCGATGTAGTGCATGCTCGCGACGCCGAACCCGATGATCAGGCCACCGGTCAGCAGCGGGACCGGCCCGTCACCACCGAATCCCACGATGAGCAGGCCAGTGCTCACCACGACGGCCGCGATCACCATGCTGAGGATCGTCACCGGCACGTTGTACCGGATGCTTTGGCCCGGAATGGTGAACCCGAGCATGGCAACGAAATGCATGCCCCAGACCCCCGCCACCCCGATGGTCAGGGCCGCCAGCAGCAGCCAGCGGACGCGAGAAGCACCTTGCCCGGCCCGGGCCCGCATGGTGCACCGCAGGCCGAGGAAGCAGCCCAGGCAGGACATGACATAGCCCAGGACAGGCGTCAGCAGCCCGTACGAAAAGTTGTGGACGGCCACCATCAGCCCAGGCCCCCCCGGCCACGTCCATGGAGGCGGGCATGACATGACCACCTCACGATCAATTTCATTGAAGCACAATGGCCTCAACTGTCACATCTGTTTCAGCATGGGTGCCGGGCCTGCTCAGCTCCGCGGTGAAGCTCTGAGCGACTGTTCTTGGGTCAGCCGAATCGGCCGTGGACATAGTCGGCCGTCCGGGGGTCGGACGGCGACGAGAACATGATCGCGGTCGGGCCATGCTCTACGATCACGCCCGGCGTGCCCTGCGCAGCGAGGAAGAAGGCACACCAGTCGGCGACACGCGCCGCCTGTTGCATGTTGTGGGTGACGATGACGATGGTCACCTCGTCGACCAGTTCGCGGATCGTGTCCTCGATCCGGCGCGTCGAGGTCGGGTCCAGCGCCGAACACGGCTCGTCCATGAGCAGCACTCTGGGCCGGATGGCCAGCGCCCGCGCGATGCACAGCCGCTGCTGCTGTCCGCCCGACAGCGCGCCACCCGGCTGGCGTAGCCGGGCGCGGACCTCGTTCCACAGGCCAGCCTTGGTCAGGCACTCCTCGACGCAGTCATCCCGGTCATGGCGGCTGAGCCGGATGCCGGTCAGCTTGAGCCCGGCGGTCACGTTGTCGTAGATCGACATCGCCGGAAAGGGGTTCGGCTTCTGGAAGACCATGCCGATCTGCCGGCGCGCGTCGGTCAGGCGCCATTCGGGCCCGTAGATGTCGTCGCCGTTGAGCAGCACCGTTCCGGCCAGGGAGGCCGACGGGATCAGCTCGTGCATCCGATTGAGGATCCGCAGGAATGTCGATTTGCCACATCCGGACGGGCCGATCAGCGCGGTCACCTGGCCAGCCCGCATAGCCAGCGACACGCGGTCGAGCACCTTGTGGTCACCGAACCACGCGGAGATCCCGCGCGCCTCCAGCTCGGCCAGGACCGGGCCATCCCCCCCGGCCAGCGCTGTCGCCGCGTCCAGTGCGGTCGGCGCTGCAGCGTTGTGCCCCTCGTCAACGGTCACGGCATGTCCTCGCCTCACTCGGTCCACGCATGGTCACAACAGATTGGGCAGCAGCCGGGCGACCTGGTCTGCCAGTGCGAGACCCACGGCCGCGATGATGGCGACGCCCACCACCCATGTCTGCCAGCGCCCCCAGCGGGCCCGTGACCAGGCCAGCGCTATCGCGGCGAGGACCAGGGCCTGTCCCCACAAGACGATGAGGAACCAGGCCGAAGGGTCGCCCGCCATCGCCTGCTCGGCGGCGGGCACCGAGGCGAAGACCTGTGGGGGCGCGGGCCGTGGGGCCGAGATGAGATCGGTGTCTACCCTCAGGACTCCGGCCGGCCCGAACGCCGGGCCGTCGCCGGTCACCAGCGTCAGGCGCCCGCCGCTGGCCGGCAGCGAGCCGGGTAGCGGGTCGCCGGCGCGACGGAGATCGAGCACACGATAGGTACTCGCACCCTGGCCCGTGATCACGGTGAATGTCTGCCCTGGAACCAGCAGGTCAAGGTGCCGGAACGGGCCGCCAAACGCGGCCTGCCGTCCCATGATGACGCTGACACCGGCCTGGCCGGGCAGCACGGTGTCCCGCCGGTGGCCGGGGCCGGACATCAACACCGCCGACGTCGTCCCCTCGGCGACGATCTCGCGCACGCCGATCTCGGGGATCTCCAGCAAGGCCACCGGCGTGCCCAGCGGCAGCAGCTTGCCGTCGGCTCCGGTCTGCCCGACCGGGGCCGTCGCGTTCGCCAGTTCGCCGCGGAAGGTAGCGTACGTCACCTGCTGGTCACGGTCGTGGCGGACCGGGCCGAGTAGCCCCACGTCGACAACGAACCCGAGGAGGAGCGCCCCGACAATACCCAGTGCCGCTCCCGTGACCCGCAGCACCACGCTCGCAAGAGGCTCGGGGCCAGCATGCTCGGGGCCAGCCTGCTCGGGCCCGGCCCGGCCCGGCGTCGGCGCGGGAACGCGATCGGGCGCTCCCGCGCTCTCGGCGACGGCCGGCCCAGTCCCGGCCGTCAACACGAGGACTCACTCCTGGCCATCAATGGTTTCAATCTGGTTGACCTGATCTGGCTGGTCGGGGATGTCCGAGAACGTGGCCAGCCTGCGCCGTCGCACCCACCAGGCGGCGCCCAGGAGCCCGGCTGCTCCGGCCGCCGCGACCGCGCCGATCTCCGGACCCCGATTCGCCGCCGATCCGCTGGCTGCAGCGCGGCTCGCTGAGCCGCCGCTGATTCCGCCTGCCCCGCCGCCCCCAGCGCCACCGCCGGTCCCGCTGGTGGGGGCGGCGCCGCCTGCGGCCGGGTTCGGCGAGCCGGGGGTGACCGAGTGTGCCGAGGCGGGCGCGGTCGACCGCGATTGAGGCGGCGGGGAGGCGCCATCGTCGTGGTACCTCGTGTTGGAGGTGAACCAGATCGAGCCGGTGAAGTCCATCGCGCTCGCCCGGGCGAAGGCTGTCGTCAGGCAGCTAAGGGTGAACGTGTACCTACCCTTGAGAGCCTTGATACCGGCGTTCGTCGCGTAGTCGCGCATGGTGTACGTCAGCGGCACCGACAGGTCGGCTCCCGGCGCCGGCGAGTACAGGGAGACCGGCGAGTTGCCGATGACGTTCTGGCCGCTGGGCGCGAACCCCGGTCCGAAGACCCTCACGATGAGGTTACGCGTGCCGGCCGGGCAGGGCCCGGAGGTGAGGTTTATCGGGTCCGTATCGGCGCCTTGGTGCGGCGCGAACCACAGGATCCCCGGAGGCCGCCCGCGCACCAGGTGCGGCCAGCGTCAGCACGGCCAGCGTCGTCACGGCCAGTCTCAGCACGGCAGCCGCGACGAACGCGACCGCCCGCACCGGCCTTGAGGGGGACCAGGACTTCAGCGGCACGGCTAGTCTCCATCTCTTCAAGGTCGTCACGGCAGCGCGGTACGTGTGGCCGCTTTCTTCACCGCCGGCGGTGGGGTGGTATCGCCCCGGCTCCGCTTGCGCCTGCGCCGGAGCAGGATCACAGCCACGCCGCCCGCGGCCAGGATGAGAACGATCGCGAGCAGAGTCCACGGCACGGTCCACAGGCTCCCGGTCTGAGCCACGCTCGGCAGCGCGGGATCGACGTTCCCCGGCAGCGACACGAGGTCGGCGGTGACGTTCGCCGACGACAGGAACCCCGGTGCCACCCCCGGCAGCACGGTGGTCACCGTCCAGGCGTTGCCGGGCAGTAGTTCCCGGAGATTACGGAGCCCTTTGGCATGGGCCGAGCCGAGGAAGTTGTACACCTGCGCGGCCTGGCGCAGCCCGAGCCGGATGTTGCCGACGTTGCGCAGGGTGTAGGTCAAGGTGACGGATCCGGCACCGAACGGGTTGAGGGTCCCGTGGTACGCCGACGTCATGCGTGACACGATGATCTTGGGATGCAGGGGGCCAGCGACGCGGAGGTAGATGCGCGCCCCGACGCGCAGGTCGACCCTGATGCGGTTGCCCTTCGCGTCCGTGCGCACCGTGGAGAGCGACGCGACGATGCCCCCCGCGTGGTCGCCGGGCTCCGCGTTGGCCGGAATGGTCAAGGTGAAAGGAAGGATCGTCCGAGACTGGCCCGGCAGCGTAATCACGGTCTTGCCGAGCCGCACCCAGGACCCGATGTCGGTCGGCGCCTTGCTGGCCGCCAGGAGGTCGAAGCCACCGTCCGAGTTGTTGAAGGCGTCGCTGGCGTAGACGCGCAGAGTGAGCGGCGCACCGGAGTAGTTCGACACCGCGACGTAATCGCGGGCTACCGCGCCTTTGGTAGCGCTGTAGGAGAAGTCAGGTCGCAGGTCGGGCTTTCTCGGCCCGGACGGCTGGATACCAAACGTGACCGGCTGACCGAGGGCAGCCCTCGGGGCGGCGGTCACCGGCTTCGCGGCAGCAGTAGCCGCGGTGCTGGCCACGAGGGTCATGACAAGCAGGCAGCCGGATAGCGCGACGGCGCGACGGCCGGGCGTGATGGTCATGTGGGTATCGTCCGTTCTAGGCGTGGGATCGTGAGCCAGGCCGCCGGGAATGCGGGACGGGCGATGCTTCCGTCCCGCATTCCCGGGGCCGTTGTCGTGGCCTTACCCCTGAGTCATCCGAACTGGGTCAGATGGCCGTGAGGGTGAGTGTGGCCGTGTAGGTGGCGGCCACGGTCGAGGGGTGGGCGGTACCGAGGCCGGTGCCCTGGGCGAGGGTCCTGGATGACTTCAGGCCCGCAGTGCCCGCGGCGGACGCGGCGACTCCGGCGGCCGGAGCGACGGTTGCGCCAGGCGTCACCAGCTGGCCAGCGCCGTTGTCAACCACGTTCGGCACCCAGCCGAGGTTTTGCCCGTTGATGAGGTGGCTGGCGCCGTCGGAGAAGTCAGTCACCTGACCGCTGACCGTCCAGCCGAGGTTGCCGGCGCGGGTGTCGGTCAGCGTCACCGGGTTGATCGAACCCGTTGAGGTGAACAGCGAGGCGGTGGTGTTCAGCGCCGGTGTCGGCAGCGTCACGCTCGGGTTGGCGACGCTGATGACCAAGGCGCCGGCAGCGACGGTGCTGGTGATCGTCTCCGACGCGGTGGCCCCGGTCCCGGACTGCGCGATGACATAGGGAATCGAGCTCGAGGTTGATCCGGTGAAAGCGGCGGTGTCCGTCGGCACGAAGGTCGCCGTGAACGAATGGCTGCCGAGCGCGAGGCTACTCGTGCTGAAGGTCGCCGTCCCGCCCGAGACGGCGACGGTGCCCAGTGTTGTCGTGCCGTCATTGAACTGCACCGAGCCCGCCGCGGCGGACGGCGTGACGGTGGCGGTCAAGGCCACCGGCGTGGACGGGGCCGCCGTACCGGCCGGGGTGACGGCCAGCGCGGTGGTCGTCGTCTGCGCCCCGGTCGACCCGCTGACGGTGTAGGAGACGGCGGTCGAGGTGGACGCGCTGCTCGTGTCCGATGGCGTGAACGCCGCGGTGAGCGAGTGGGTCCCGGCCGCCAGCGTGCTCGTGGTCAGGGCGGCCGTGCCGCCTGAAACGGTCACCGGGCTGCCCAGCGCCGTCGTGCCGTCCATGAACTGCACGGAGCCGGCCGCGGTCGACGGGGCGACAGTGGCGGTGAGCGTCACTGCCGTACCCGCCGCCACCGGGCTGGCCGGGGTGACCGCCAGCGTCGTGGTCGTGGCCGTGCCGCTGGCGGACACGTATGTGGTGTTGGAGGTGAAGTTGATCGTGGCGGTGAAGTCACCAAGACTGGTCGCGTTGAATGCGGTACGGCAGGTGACCGTGAAGGTGTACGGGCCCGTGAGGGTCGTGAACCCGGCCGTGTTGGCGTAGTCCCGCATCGTCTGCGTCAGCGGGATGATGAGCCCGCCGCTCGGCGACGTACCGTACGTGGTGATCGGAGAGTTGCCGACGACCGTCTGGCCCGCGGCGGGGAATCCCGAGCCGGTGACGGTCTCGATGATGTTGGTCGCGCTGGTCGGGCAGGCCGCGGAGGTGGTGAGGGTGATGGAGGTGGTGTCGGTACCGGTGGCCGGACTAATGGTGCCGGTGCCGATGACGGCGGCGCCCGCGCCGGAGGCGGCGAGCACGGCGCCCGACGCGGCGGTGGCGAGGGCCGCCACGCCGATCACGACACGCCGCAGGAACATTTTCTTCAACACAAGGGGGCTCGCTTTCCTCTTGACGAGATTTGCGGTCTCCGTAACGAACTGAGGCCGCCTCATGGCGTGTGATTCGTGGTGCTGCCGCAGTTCGGGTTGGCGGCGAAGCCGTAGCTGTTGATCAGGCTGGTCTGCTGGCAGATCAGCGAGTTCGGGCCGACGAAGACGGTGCTCCACGGAGCGACCCCGACATTGGTGGTCGCGATCACGTTGTAGACATCACGCTTCACACCGAAGCTGCCGTTGAGGGTGACTGGGGTCAGGCCGTCGATCGTGCCGAGGATCGCCCGGCCGCGGATGTCGGGGATGGTCTGCGTGCTCTGCGAGACGTACTGCGCGATCGAGAACGGGGCGATCGAGATGTCGTCGAGGATGCGGCCGTCGTGCTCCTCGACCGGCAGCCCGTTCTTGGTGTCATGGATGCACGGGTAGACGCCCGCGACCACGTCGGCGTCCGTGATCCCCATCGTGGCCTCCCAGAAGCTCCGGGTGCCCGAGCCGGCCTGGGGCAGGTACACGGTGATCGAGTAGTTCGGGCCGGTCCCGACGAAGGCCGGGTTGCAGTGGTAGATGGCCTGGAGATCGGTCAGCGCGAGCTTGCGCGGGATCGAACTGGTGGGCGTGATCGCGTAGGTGACCGCATCGACGGCGAACGGGATATACGTGAGCCCGGGCGATGCGGCCGCGAGGTTGAGGCTGGAGGAGCGGCTGAAGTCGAGGCAGCCGGCCGTGGGTGATCCCGGCTGCAATGAGTTGAGCAGGGCGGCGCGGCCGGCGTTCGAGCCGTTCGGCCGGGGAATGGTGCAGTTCGGGTTGACCGTCGGGTCCTTCGTGGTGATGTTCGCCGTGCCGACGGCGTCGTATGAACCGATCACCTTGGTGCCGGCGATAGTGGTGGTATTGGACAGGCCGTCCATCACGCCCTGGACGGTGTCGGAGCCGACCCCGGAGAGCTGGCGGAACGTTGGCGATCCCGACGGATCGGCGTTGGCCACGGTCGCACCTAGTACTGCGGCCAGCAAGCTGGCGCACACGGCCATGGCCGCGATCGTTCGTTTCACTGAGTTTTCCCCTCAGGTAAGCTTGCGCCGGGGTGGTGCCCGGCGTCGTAGCGAGCGTTTGTCGAAGCGGATGGTCGAGGCGATGAGTGCGGGCATCACCTCCAGGGTTTCGGCGTGAGCCGGGTCGCGAGTTTCGGCGCGAACCTCGGCAGGAGCGGACCGGCGGCCGCCGCGGCGGTGCCGCCTATGAGGCTGATGAGGACCACGTCGCGCATGGGGCCGGAGCGAGTGGCCGGGGTGCGCGACGTCGCCGCCTGTGGCGAGGCCGCGGGAAGGCTCGGCACGCCGGCCGGGGATGTCGGGCTGGGGGACCTGGTCGAGCGCAACCCGCCTAGCGCAGGAGTGCTTCCGGTACCTGGCTGGCCGCCTGACGATCCGCCTGGCGATCCCGCTGACGATCCGCCTGGCGACCCGGCGCCACCCGGCGATGTCGAGCCGGAACCCGGTTGCGATCGGCCCGCCTGCGCTTGGATGGTGCTCGCCGACGCCAGGGTCTGCCGCCGCAGCGCGGACGGCAGCGGGGCGTACCCGGCGGGCAGCGTGCCCTGGGTCAGACCTGGCACCTGTCCCGCCCCGGCGGCGTACCTGAGCAAAGCCGCGTAGTCCCGGCCCGCCGTGGCGGTGAGCTTCGCCGGCACGGTGGCCGCGTAGCAGAGCAGGGTCAGCGGGTAGGCGCCCTTCGCCGTGGTCGCCGGGTTGGTCTCCAGGACGCCGTTGACCCCGCTGGGTTTCATCGCGGCCTCACCGGCCAGCAGGCTCGCCGTCGTCGGGGCCACGAACTGGCCGGCCGCGTTGAGCAGGTTGGCGGTCACCAGGCCGTACCGAGCGGCCGTCGCGGTGTCCGTGACGGCGAGCAGGGCTTGCTGCCCGGCTGGCTGCGGGGGGTCCTTCTTGTAGGCCGGCGGTGTGGCGGTCGGATCCCAGGACGTGCGAGCCAGCGAGTCGCCGCGGCCCGCAGCGCGCGCCGCGCCGTGCATGTCCGTGGCGTACGGGTGCTTGTCCTGGATGCACAGCGGATTGTTCGGGTGATCGGGGAATGTCTGGCAGTAGGGGTCGCTCTTCGGGAAGCTGTCGATCGGCAGGGCCATCGCCTTGTAATTCGGGTTGACCGTCATCCCGGAGAAGCTCGGGTTACCGTATTTCCCCGCGTTGTCGGGCACGCCGCTGAGGAACTCGCGCGCGGCCGGATCCTGCGCCACCCAGTTCCAGAGCGCCTGGGTGGCGTCGGCGAGCGGCTCAGGCACGAGCGCGTCGCCGAGCTTCCCGCCGAAGTCGAGGTTGGCGTAGCCGGGGTTGTACTTGAGGAACTCCGGGTCGTGACCGAGGTTGAACGGGTTGTTCTTCACGTCGTCGGCGAACCGGGAGTTCCCGTCCCGGTACGACTCGGTCAGGAGCTTGGCGACCAGGCGCGCGGTCAGGTTGAGGCTGGGGAGCCGCTTCCCGTTCTGCGCCACCACACCGGCGGGAGCGCCGAAGCCGGCCTGGCTTTCGACGGAGAACCCGATGGTCAAGCCGGAGAGCGCGACCGGGGCGTAGACCGGTGACTGGCCCGCCGGCACCTGGCCGGGGGGGACCGGGCGATTGAGGAAGACCATGCCGGGCTGGCCCGAGACCAGTTTGGCGCGCGCTGTCTCGTCGGTCACCTGCAGGTAGCCGTAGATGGTCTTGGGACCGCTCTGGCAGAGGGTCGGCTGCCAGCGGACCACCGCCTCGTTGACCATCTCATCGCCCAGGGTGCTGCGCTCGGCAGCGCCGATCGGACAGAACTGGCCGACCGGCTCGAACGTCAGCGGGACGACCAGGCGCTGCGCCCAATTGGTCGCGCTGAGCGGCGAGGACTGCAGGAGGCCGCTCGGCTGGGTCTTGTACGAGCTGCCGTCGACCTCGGTTTCGCCGCGCGGGACGATGACCAGCCAGCAGGACCGGCCGGTGACCTGGCCCGATTTGGTCAGCGGCTGGCCACAGCCCAGCCCGGGCGCCTCCAGGACCGTCTGGGTCTCGAAGAACACCTCACCGGTGCCGTCTGGGTTGCTGCGAGCGTAGGGGACCTCGTTGGTCGTGTTCACGTCGTAGAACTGGTTCCAGCTGCCGGTGGTGATGACGTCGCCGGTCACCGAGTGGAACGGCATGTAGGACTGGCCGCCGGGCGGCGGCGGGGGTAGCGGCTGCGCCGGGTCGACCAGGTTGCCGTAGCTCAGCTGCCGCGTGTTGGTGAAGGCGCCGGCCCCCTGGCTGCCGGCCCCCGCGCCGAGCGCCGACGATCCCCCGAACTGGCACTGCCGGGGATCAGGTCCGGCCGCGCTGTCGCCCCAGCACTGCATGATCTGCAGGTAGTCCGCCGCGTACTGGGTGCTGGAGATCGTGGGCGTCCCCCCGGTCCAGGACACCTTGATCACCTGGTCGACGAGGTGGGCCGTCTGGCCGACAGTGACCTTCAGGTTGGCGAAGGGACCGTGCCCGGAGACGGTCACCGCGGCGGCGGCGGGCGGGGAGGCGGTCACCGCGGCGCGCGAGGAGGTGGCCGCCAGGCCGAATGCGGCGCTCCCGGCCAGGGCCGCCGCCACGAGGGCGATCGCTCGGCAGCGGTGCTGACCACGATCGCCGCGGGCGGAAACCATCCTCATGACGCCTTCCTGCGGGCAAAGTAGCGGGACAGCAGCGGAGGTCCGACAATCACCATGAGCAGAAGAAGGCCGGCCAGTGCCATCAGCGCGTGCTCCAGGCCGGTGCCGATGCTTTCCGACGTCGATACTGGGACCGCCGCGATGGTGCCGCCGCTGCCGCCCGATCCCGTGGTGCCGATCGGCAGGCCGGTGTCCGGGTTGATGGCGGTCCCCCGTGTGGATGAGGGGTTCGCCGAACTGCCGGTTCCGCTGGGCCCGGATCCGCTCCCGGGTCTGCTCCCGCTGCCGGTCCCGTTCCCGGACCCAGACCCGGTGCCGGCACCGGATCCGCTCCCGGCACCGATCGTGGTCGGGGTGGTGGCGCCGCCGGTGCCAGCTGAGCATTGCGTCGCGCCCTGCTTGTCGCAGGAGGCGGGGTACGGGGCGGTCGCGGCCAGCGTGTTGGTGCCGTTGTTGGAGAACGTCGGGTTGTGGCAGCTGCTGATGACGATGTTCTCGACGCTGACCCCGGGGATCTTGCGGAGCTGGCTGAAAGCTGCCTGCACGAGGTTGATCGGCAGTGGGGAGTAGCCGAGGTCGGCTACGTGCTGCTGGCCCTCGCAGAGGAAGTAATAGCCGAAGGCGCCGAGGGTCTTCCCCTTCTGGGTGTTGAAGTTGGACTCCAGCGCCGTCGGCAGGATCATGTAGCTGTAGCTCGACAGCGGGTAAGTCCGCGGATCACCGTCGTTGTAGACGTTGTCGAGGATCTGGGTGAGGTAGCTCGGCGAGGACGGGTTGTTGTTGATCTGAGCCTTGAGCAGCGCCACGGCGACGTTGGGCGCGGTCGGCTCGGTGTAGTATCCGGCCGCGTTGAGCACCTTGACCACCGGGAAGCCGGTCGTGAACTTCGCGTATGAGTACTCGACGTAGGTGATCGCGCCGACGTTGCCGGCCTGTGCGACGTAGCCGGAGACCCCGTTCGAGCCGGACTGAGACACGAAGTTGCTGCCGGCCACGAGCGGATAGTTCGATGTCGTCCCGCACGGGGTGCTGCGCCCGGCCTTGGCGCAGTAGGTATTCCACAGCGCCGGGTATCGCTTGCTCATCCACGTCGAGAACTGGGCGGTCGTGCCCGATCCGTCGGAGCGCACCACCGGGACGATCGTCCGGGCCGGCAGCGCCGACGCGA
>WNFG01000353.1_pt1 | contig 38593 bp, 41 predicted proteins | sample 5400431 | NCBI WGS metagenome assembly WNFG01 (sample SAMN13153346, study PRJNA577476) | soil metagenome | isolation source: 120 cm saprolite under Douglas fir tree site 2 hole 3 replicate 2 | place: USA:California | collected 2015-04-18
GCGTCGCGTCCGGCGCCAGGGTGACCTCGGTCACCTGGCGCAACCGGGCCCCCGGCGACGGGATCAGGTGATCCGGCACCCACTCGAGCGTCGCTCCGGCTCCGAGGGTGATCGAGACTCGCTGGACCGCGGGATGCCCCGGGCTCCGGTACACGCGCGTGGCCGACGGTGTCGAGAGACAGACGCGGCTCCCCGGCCCGAGCGAGACCTCCGTTTCCAGGCGATCGCCTCCCAGCACGCCCCCGGTCGGGTTCAGGAGCAGGAGGGTGGCGGAGCCGTCGCCGGTCAGGTCCATCGGCTCGAGCGCCTGCAGCGGCAGCGCGAAGCGCCGGCCGGTGAGCACGGTGCGGCCGTCGCGCGACTCGAACGCGAGACGGAGCCGCCCGTCGCGCCCCGTGCGGCCCCGCGCCTCAGGGCGCGAAGAGGAGGTCGCGTCGGATCCAGGAGACGATGGCGTCGGCGCCGTCGCCTTCCCGGAGATTGGTGAAGACAAAGGGTCGCTCTCCTCGCATGCGCTTGGCGTCGCGCTCCATGATCCCGAGATCGGCGCCCACGTAGGGCGCGAGATCGATCTTGTTGATCACGAGCAGGTCCGAGCGCACGATGCCCGGCCCGCCCTTGCGCGGAATCTTGTCGCCCTCCGCCACGTCGATGACGTAGATGGTGGCGTCGACCAGCTCCGGGCTGAAGGTGGACGAGAGGTTATCGCCCCCGCTCTCCACGAAGAGCAGCTCGAGATCCGGGAAGCGCGTCACCAGGTCGCGCACCGCCTCGAGGTTCACCGAGGCATCCTCGCGGATGGCGGTGTGCGGGCAGCCGCCGGTCTCCACCCCCACCACCCGCTCCGCGGGCAGCGCCCCCCTCCGGACCAGGAACTGGGCGTCCTCCTGGGTGTAGATGTCGTTGGTGATCACCGCCATGTCGAACTGGTCGCGCAGGCGGCGGGCCAGCGTCTCCACCAGCGCGGTCTTGCCCGAGCCCACCGGGCCGCCGATGCCGATCTTGAGCGGCCGGGGCACCGCGCCGGCGTGGCTCACGAGCGGAAGAGCCGCGCGTCCATCCGCTCGTGCAGCATGCCCTGGATGTCCTGGCCCGGGGTGAAGCTCCAGAGATCGCCCGGCGCCCGCTCCGCGGCCTCCCGGGCCACTCGCTCGATCACCGGGTGCAGGTTCCACAGCACCGACTGCCCCTCGAGCTGCCCGATGGGCAGGAGCCGGAGCGCCGCGCCGACCAGGAGCGCGGTGGTCGAGTAGAGCAGCGCGGTCGCGGCCGCGCCCGCCTCCCAGCCGAGGGCGCCCGCGGTCATACCGAACGCGACCGCGTGATGGCCCGGGGCCCGGCGCGCCTCGACCGCCTCGAGGTAGGCCGCCAGGCGGCCGTCGCCGGTGAGCGAGGCGGCGACCCGCAGGGTCTGCCGCCCCATCTGCCGGCTCCCCTCGCGGAACTCGCGCACGACCTTCATGGCCTCCAGCTCTTCGTCCAGTCGGTGGCACGCCGCGATGTCGCCCCGCGCGAGTGCGCGCAGCGCGCCGGCGGCCGCGGTCGCGTCGCACGGGCCGGTCGCGCCCTCGAGGTGGGTGAGCAGGAAGCGCTCGAGGCCGTGGCGGTCCCGCACCAGACCCGCCTGGCAGTAGCGCTCGAGCCCGAACGAGTGCGCGTAGCCGCCGGTGGGCAGCGCGCTGTCCGCGAAGTGCAGGAGCGAGAGGAGCCGTGGATCAGTCATCGCGGCCTCCGCCCAGGGGCGTGTACACCGCCTCGCGCCGCTCCCACCGCACCCCCAGGCGCGAGAGGAGCTGCGACATCGCGGGGTCATCCGGAACCACCAGGGCGCCGTCTTCCATCCCGAGGCTGAAGTGCCGATTACCCACGTCGAACGCGATCCGCAGCGCCTCCGGGTGGCTCGACGGGAAGACGGCGAGCACCGCCTCCGGCCGACCCTCCACCACGAGGTACCACCGCTCCTCCACCGCGAGGATCGCCCCCGGCTCCAGCACGCTCCCGGTGGGCAGGGCCAGCGCGACCTCGCGGCCCCCGGTGGTCGTGACGCGCTTGCGCGTCCAGCGCCGCTCCTCCCACGAGAGACACAACGTATCGCGCGCCTTGCCCGCCAGCGCGGCCGGCTCGATCGCCCGCGGGGGATCCGTGATCACCAGCATCGCGCTAGAACAGGAAGTAGCGCTGGGCCATCGGCAGCACGCGGGCGGGCTCGCAGGTGAGGAGCTGGCCGTCGGCCCGCACCTCGTACGTCTCGGCGTCGACCTCGATGCGCGGGCAGTAGCCGTTGTGGACCATCGCCGACTTGGCCAGGCCCCGGCAGCCGCGGACAGCCGCGGTCATCTTGCGCAGACCGAGGCGCGTCGCGACGCCGTCCTCGACCGCGGCGCGGGAGAGGAAGGTCATCGAGGTCGAGTGCACCGCGGCCCCGTAGGCCGCGAACATCGGGCGGTAGCGCACCGGCTGCGGAGTGGGGATCGACGCGTTGGGGTCGCCCATCGCGGCCACCGCGATCAGGCCCCCCTTGAGCACCATCTCCGGCTTGACCCCGAAGAAGGCGGGCTTCCAGAGCACCAGGTCGGCGAGCTTGCCGACCTCGATCGAGCCCACCTCGTGGGAGATGCCGTGGGCGATCGCGGGGTTGATGGTGTACTTGGCCACGTAGCGCTTGGCGCGGGCGTTGTCGTGCCGGCCGTCGCCCGGCAGCGAGCCCCGCTGGAGCTTCATCTTGTGCGCGGTCTGCCAGGTGCGGGCGATGACCTCCGCGATGCGTCCCATGGCCTGGGAGTCCGACGAGAGCATGCTGATCGCGCCCAGGTCGTGGAGCACGTCCTCCGCCGCGATGGTCTCGGCCCGGATGCGGGACTCCGCGAAGGCCAGGTCCTCCGGGATCCGCGCGTTGAGGTGATGGCACACCATCAGCATGTCGAGATGCTCGTCCATGGTGTTCACCGTGAACGGCATCGTGGGGTTCGTGGAGGACGGCAGGCAGTTGGCCTCCCCCACCACCCGGATGATGTCGGGGGCGTGGCCCCCGCCCGCGCCCTCGGTGTGGTAGGTGTGGATCGTCCGGCCCTTGAAGGCCCGGATCGACTCCTCGACGAAGCCCGCCTCGTTCAGGGTGTCGGTGTGGATCGCCACCTGGATGTCCATCTCCTCGGCCACCGTCAGGGCGGCGTCGATGGCGGCCGGCGTCGTGCCCCAGTCCTCGTGGAGCTTGAGCCCGATGGCCCCCGCCTCGATCTGCTCCCGGAGCGGCTCGGGGCGCGAGGCGTTGCCCTTGGCGAGGAAGCCCAGGTTGATCGGAAAGGCCTCGGCCGCCTCCAGCATCCGGTGGATGTTCCAGGCCCCGGGCGCGCACGTCGTCGCCGCGGTGCCGGTGGCGGGCCCGGTCCCGCCGCCGATCAGCGTGGTGAGCCCGGAGGCCAGCGCCTCGTCCACGAGCTGCGGGCAGATGAAGTGGATGTGGCTGTCGATGCCGCCGGCGGTGACGATGCGCCCCTCGCCCGCGATGACCTCGGTGGAGGCGCCCACCACCATGCCCGGGCTCACGCCCGCCATGATGTCGGGGTTGCCCGCCTTCCCGATCGCCACGATGCGGCCGCCGCGGATGCCGATGTCCGCCTTCACGATGCCCCAGTGATCGAGGATCAGCGCGTTGGTGATCACCAGGTCGAGCACCTCCGGCCCCGCGGTGGCGCGGGCCGACTGGCCCATGCCGTCGCGGATCACCTTGCCGCCTCCGAACTTCACCTCGTCCCCGTACGACGTGAAGTCGCGCTCCACCTCGATGAGGAGATCGGTGTCGGCCAGGCGCACCCGGTCGCCGACCGTGGGCCCGTAGAGATCGGCGTACTGGCGCCGGGGCAGCCGCAGGCTCATGCGCCGGCCCCCTGGAACCCGCCCTCGATCGCACGACGGACGCTCTCGGCGCGTCGTCCCTCGCCGGCCGGCCCGTCGGTGAGCGCGTTGAGCCCGTAGACCTCGCGCGCCCCCGCCAGCTCCACCAGGGTCACCACCTTCTCGTCGCCGGGCTCGAAGCGCACCGCGGTCCCCGCCGGCACGTTGAGCCGCATCCCGAACGAGCGTCCCCGGTCGAACCGCAGCGCCTTGTTCGCCTCGAAGAAGTGGAAATGCGACCCCACCTGAATCGGCCGGTCCCCGGTATTGGCGACCGTGAGCTGAAGCGTCCGCCGCCCCACGTTCGCCTCGATATCCCCCTCCCCCAGCAGATACTCACCCGGAATCACGCCCACCCCCCGACGACCAAGAGAAGGAGCAAAAGCACGACCGGCAGAACCACGAATGTCCGCCGACTGGGGGAGTGCGGGGGCCATTTCGGGGCCCCCGCAGATGAAAGGTTTGAAGAAGTAAACCGTCGTACGCGCGCACGGGAATCATCACCGGATCGCGTCTGGTAATCATCACCGAATCGGATGGTGTATGGTGACCAGCTTCGTCCCGTCCGGAAACGTCCCCTCGACCTGGACCTCCTCGAGCATCTCGGGCACGCCCTCCATCACGTCGTCGCGGGTCAGGATCGTGATGCCGAAGGCCATGAGGTCGGACACCGTCCGGCCGTCGCGGATCCCCTCGAGCACCTCCGCGGTGATCAGGGCCAGCGCCTCGGGGTAGTTCAGCTTGAGGCCTCGCGCGCGGCGGCGGCGGGCCACCTCGGAAGCGGTGAAGATGAGGAGCTTGTCTTGCTCGCGGGGGGTCAGGTGCATGGCGGGAGTTTAAACCGTCAGGTGCTGCCTGACCATATCCTCCCGGAGATCCTTCGTCGCGCCCCGGGACACGATGGTGCCCTTGCGCATGATCGCGTAAGAGGAGGCCAGCCGCCAGGCGAACTCCAGATACTGTTCGACCAGGAGCACCGAGATGCCCTGGTCCCGGATGCGCTCGATGGCCTCCTCGATCTGGTCGATCACCGACGGCTGGATCCCCTCGGTGGGCTCGTCCATCAAGAGCAGCTTGGGCTTCGCCAGGAGGACGCGGGCAATCGCGAGCTGCTGCTGCTCGCCCCCCGAGAGCACGCCGCCCTTGCGCGCCAGCAGCACCTTCAGCTTGGGAAACAGCTCGAAGACGTGCTCGAGCGGATCCCCGCCCCCGTTGCTCCCCCGCCGGGTGCCGAGCACCCCCACGCGCAGGTTCTCCTGCACCGTGAGGTTCGGGAAGATCTCGCGGCCCTGGGGCACGTAGCCGATGCCGCAGGCGGCGCGCTCCTCGGGGCGGCGCCCGCCGAGGTCGCAGCCGTCGAAGGCGACGCGGCCGGACCGGACGGGCAGGAGCCCCATGATCGACTTGAGCAGGGTGGTCTTGCCCACCCCGTTCCGGCCCATCAGGCAGACCACGCTGCCCGGGGGCACGTCGAGCGAGACGTCCCAGAGCACCTGGCTCTCGCCGTAGGCCACGTTGAGGCCCCGCACCTCAAGCATGGGCGGCCGCCGTCCTCGATCGACTCCGGCCCAGGTAGACCTCCCGCACCCGCTCGTCCTGCTGGATCTCGTCCACCGACCCCTCGCACAGCACGCCGCCCTCGTGGAGCACCGTCACCTTGCGAGCCAGGCTCCGGACGAACTCCATGTCGTGCTCGATCACCAGCACCGCGCGCTCGCGCGCGACCGATTGGAGCAGCTCCGCGGTCCGGGCGGTCTCCTCGTCGGTCATCCCGGCCACCGGCTCGTCCACCAGGAGCAGCTCGGCCTGCTGCACGATGACCATGCCGATCTCGAGCCACTGCTTCTCGCCGTGGGAAAGGCCACCGGCCCGCTCCCCACCCCGCCCCCCGAGCCCGATCGTCTCGAGCGTCTCCTCGATCCGGCTCCGCTGGCCCCCGTCGAGGTGCGAGCGCAGGGTGGCCAGCACGCCCTTGCTCGGCCGCGCGAGCGACAGCTCGAGGTTTTCCCGCACGCTCAGATTGGCGAAGATCGAGGGTGTCTGGAACTTGCGGCCGATCCCGAGCGAGGCGATCTCGTTCTCGCGCCGGCCGGTCAGGTCGGTGTGCTTGCCGAAGATCACGCGCCCCGCCACCGGCTGGACCTTGCCGGAGATGACGTCGAGCAGCGTGGTCTTGCCCGCCCCGTTCGGCCCGATCACTACCCGCAGCTCGCGGTAGTCCATGAAGAAATTGAGGTCGTGCAGGGCCTTGAACCCGTCGAAGTCGACGGTCACGTTCTCCAGGTAGATGATCGAGCCTTCCGCCGCCGCCGCGGTGAAGTTCATGGCCGGGCCTCAGCGCGCCTCCAGATGGGAGACCCCGGTCGGCGTCTTGGCCTCTTCGGAGCCTTGCCTCTCCTCCGGGCGCGGGCTCAACCGCACGCCCGCGCCACCGCCCGGCCCCAGCCGCGCGAGCAGCTTCTGGCCGGTGCCCACCACGCCGTCCGGGAAGAAGAGCACCACCGCGACGAAGAGTCCTCCCAGCACGAGGAGCCAGAGATCGGGATAGTGGGTGGTGAGCAGGCTCTGCAGCCAGTTCACGCCCAGCGCCCCCACCACCGGACCCAGCAGGGTCCCCCGGCCTCCCACCGCCACCCAGATGATCATCTCGATGGACGGCAGCACCCCGATCTTGGCCGGGGTGATGATGCCGACCTGCGGCGCGTAGAGGGCGCCCGCGATGCCCGCGAGCCCGGCCGAGACCACGAACACGAAGAGCTTGAACGCGGCCGGAGAGTAGCCGGAGAAGAGCACGCGAGTCTCGCTGTCGCGGATGGCGATCAGCACCCGGCCCGCCGGGGAGCGGGTGATGTAGCGGCACAGGAGAAAGGCGCCGCAGAGGCAGAGGGCGGTGGCCACGTAGAGCCCCCGTTGGGTCGCGGCGCTGTTCAGGGTGAAGCCGAAGACGGACTTGAAGCCGCTCAGCCCGTTGGTGCCGCCCAGGTTCATCGCGTTCCGATTGAACATCAGCCACGTGCTCAGCGCGAGGGCCTGGGTGATGATCGAGAAGTAGACCCCGCGGATGCGGCTGCGGAACGTGAAGTAGCCGAACACGAGCGCGAACAGCGCGGGCACCACCACGACCGCGAGCAGGGTGAACGGCACGCTGTAGAACGGCTTCCAGAAGAGCGGCAGCTCGGTCACCCGGTTCCACACCATGAAGTCGGGGAGCACGTTGCCGTAGACGCTGCGGGTGCCGATCTCGAGCATCAGGTGCATGCCCATCGCGTAGGCCCCGAGCCCGAAGAAGACCCCGTGGCCCAGGGAGAGGACTCCGGTGTAGCCCCAGATCAGGTCGATGCCCAGCGCGAGGATAGCGTAGGCCAGGAACTTGCCGAAGAGGTTCAGGGTGAAGTCGGAGACCCGCAGCGGCGCCCCCGCGGGCAGCGCGTTGAGCGCGGGCAGCACCACCACCAGCAGCACCGCCAGGCCGACGAGCCCCCAGCCCTCAAGACTCCGCATAGCGTCCCTTGGTCGCGAAGAGGCCGGCCGGCCGCCGCTGGATGAACACGATCACGAGGACCAGGATCAGCACCTTCCCGAAGACGGCGCCCATTCCGGGTTCGATGATCTTGTTCAGGCCGCCGATCCCGATGGCGGCAAGGATGCTGCCCAGGAGCTTGCCGACCCCTCCGGTCACCACCACCATGAACGAGTCCACGATGTAGTTCTGGCCGAGCTCGGGCCCCACGTTGCCGATCTGGGTGATCGCGCAGCCGGCCAGGCCGGCCAGCCCCGCGCCGAGGGCGAAGGTGCCCGCGTCCACCCAGCGCGCCCGCACCCCCAGGCAGGCGGCCATCCCCCGGTTCTGGGTGACCGCGCGGATCCGCAGGCCCGCGTCGGTGCGAAACAGAAGGAGGTACATCGCGCCCACGCACACCGTGGCCAATCCGATGATGAAGAGCCGGTTGTACGGGAGCTGGACTCCGATCATCACCGGGATGCCGCCCGAGAGCCAGCGGGGCGAGGTCACGTCCACGTTGGCCGCCCCGAACCAGAGGCGCAGGCCCTGCTGGATCATCAGGCTCACGCCCCAGGTCAGGAGCAGCGTCTCGAGTGGACGGCCGTAGAGGAAGCGGATCACGCCCCGCTCCAGCAGGAACCCGGCGCCGGCCGACACCAGGAAGGAGAACGGCAGCGCGACCAGGAAGTAGTAGTCGAAGTAGGCCGGGAAGTGCGCGATGAACCAGCCCTGCATCAGGAACGTGGCGTAGGCTCCCAGGGCCATCAACTCGCCGTGGGCCATGTTGATCACGCCCATCAGCCCGAACACGATGGCCAGGCCGAGGGCCATCAGCAGCAGGATCGAGGAGAGCGAGAGGCCCTGGAAGGCGATCTCGATGGCCTGGGTGAAGAGGCCCCAGCGCTCGATGCGCTTGATCGACGCCCGCGCGGCGGCGGCGAGCGGTGCGGGCGCCTGCGTATCTCCCGCGATCTGGTAGAGGGGCTCCATCGCGTTCGCGCTGCGGAGCCGTCCGAGCGCCTCCGCCGCGGCCACCCGCTCGGCCTCCCCACCGGTGCGTAGCCGGATCAGGGCGATCGCTTCCTCCAGCGCGAAGCGCACCCACCGGTCGCGCTCCTTGCCGAGCGCGTCCTCGAGCACCTGGCGGGTGGTCACGTCGCCGGTGTAGCCCATCTTGGTGGCGGCGGCGCGCCGGGTGGCCGGGTCGGGATTGACGAGGTCGCTCTGGCCCGAGAAGGCGTCGATCAGCGGGCGGATCGCGATGCGGAGGCTGCGCCCGGTCGAGACCTCCTCGAGCGTGGTCAGGTCCGCGAGCACCGGCTTGCCGTCGGGGCCGCCGATGGGCTCGCGTCCGTAGGCACGGAAGAGCGGCACCAGCGTCTTGTCCCCGTCGCTCACCTTGTCGCCCACGATGACGGTTTCCTTCTTGCCTCCCGGGAGGGGCCGCACGTAGACGCTGCCCTCGCGCAGGGCCTCGAGCAGCGGCAGGATCTTGCGGTCGCCGGTCTTGCCGAGCGCCACCGCGGCGGCCTCCTGTACCGCCGCGTCGGCGGAGGCCACGTCGGCGATGTGCTGGGCGACCTCCGCGGATGGACCGGCGGCCGGGCCCGGGCCCGCCGGGGTTGCCCCCGCGCTCTGCGCCACTGCCGGGGCGGCGAGCCCCGGCAGCAGCGCGAGCGCGAGGAGAAGCGACTTCCACACGATGTGCTTACGCCTTCTTCTGGTAGGTACCCTGGTGCTTGATCCAGTCGCAGCCCTTGTCGGGGCTCGTGTACTGGCTCCACGGATCGGCCTTCACCAGCCCCTTGGAGCGCGAGACGACCTTGAACTGGCCGTCCTTCAGGATCTCGCCGATGAGCACCGGCTTGTAGGTGTGCTGGTTGGCTTCGTCCATCTTGATCTGGCCACCCGGCGCGAGGAACGTCTGGCCGTAGACCGCCTTGCGGACTGCGTCCACCTCGAACGACTTGGCCTTCTCGGCCGCCTGCTTCCAGATGTAGACGCCGAAGTAGGCCGCCTCCATCGGGTCGTCGGTGACGCGCTTGTCGCCGCCGGGGAGGTTGCTCTTCTTGGCGTAGGCCTTGAAAGCCTGCACGAACTTCTTGTTCTGGGGCGTCTCCACCGACTGGTAGTAGTTCCACGCCGCGAGGTGACCGACCAGCGCGGAGGTGTCCATGCCGCGCAGCTCGTCCTCCGCCACGCTGAAGGCCATGATCGGGCACTGCTCGGAGCGCAGGCCCTGGTTGGCGAACTCCTTGTAGAAGGGCACGTTCGAGTCGCCGTTGATCGTCGAGAGCACCGCCGCGCTACCGCCCGACGAGAAGCGCTTGATCTTGCCGACGATGGTCTGGTAGTCCTGATGGTTGAACGGGGTGTACTCTTCCGCGATCGAGTCCGCGGGCACGCCCTTGGCGAGCAGGAACGCGCGCAGGATCTTGTTGGCCGTCCTCGGGAACACGTAGTCGGTGCCGAGCAGGTAGAACTTCTTGTATCCGCCGCCCTCCTTCGACATCAGGTACTCCGCGGCCGGGATCAGCTGCTGGTTGGGCGTGGCGCCGGTGTAGAAGACGTTCTTCGAGCACTCCTCGCCTTCGTACTGCACGGGATAGAAGAGCAGGCCGTTGTTGTTCTCGAAGACGGGCAACACCGACTTGCGGCTGACCGACGTCCAGCAGCCGAACGTGACCGCGACCTTGTCCTGGAGCAGCAGCTGCTTGGCCTTCTCCGCGAAAAGATCCCAGTTCGAGGCGGGGTCCACCACGACCGCCTCGATCTTCTTCCCCATGACCCCGCCCTTGGCGTTGATCTCGTCGAACGCCATCATGCAGACGTCACGGAGCGACACTTCGCTGATGGCCATGGTGCCGGACAGCGAGTGCAGCACCCCCACCTTCACGGTCCCCCCGCCCTGCGCCCTGAGCACGGCCGGGAAGCCGATGCCCGCCGCCGCGCCCGCTCCGATCGCGCCGGCCGTCTTCAGAAAATCCCTGCGTGAGACTGCTGCCATACGGGTCTCCTTTCGCTCCGAGCAGTGATGTGTCGCGGACCCTTCGTTGGGTCACGGCCTTGGCCGGTACCGGCGCGCTCACCACCGACCCCGCTGTCTCGGTGCGCCGCCCGGTCCCAGGAGCAAGCCGCGTGCCCCGGTCCGGGGTGAAGTTTTTCCCGTGGTTACGTTCGTGTGTCGTGCCGTGAGACCAAAAGGACTGCCTACTGCGTAGGCAGTCCGATCGGTGTGCCCGCGATTTCAGCAGTGACTACGACTTGGCGGTGCGGACCTGTCCCACTTCCTCGGTGAGCAACAGGGCCTGGGCGACCTCCGCCATGGGCTTGCGGGTGTCCATGGCCGTCTTCTGGATACGCCGGAACGCTTCCGGCTCGCTGAGGCCGAGCCGGGTCATGAGAATGCCCTTGGCCCGCTCGACCAGCTTCCGGGACTCGAGCTTGCGCTTGAGCATCTCGTTCTCCTTGCGCATGGCCTCGATCTCCCGGAACCGGTGCACCGCCACCTCGAGGGTGGGGCCGAGCTCCTCGGCCCGCACCGGCTTCGCGAGGAAGCCCAGCACCCCCGCGTCCACGGCCCGCGCCACGACCGGGGCGTCGGTGTGGCTCGTGAGCATGACCACCGGACACGGAGAGACGGTCATGACCTCGCGCGCGGCCTGCACCCCGTCGCCGTCGGGCAGCCCGACCGCCAGCACCGCGACGTCCGGCCGGTACTTGTCCACGAGCCGCAGCACGTCCTCGGCGCGACTCCCGTTCCCCACTACTTGCCCGCCCTGGGCCGTCACCGCCTCGGCCACCGCGGCCCGTGACGCAGCGTGATCGTCGATGATGAGCACTCGCCAATGTGGTTTCATGGCGATCCAGGGCAGCAAGGGAGGTGCCAGAGCCGCTGTCGAGCGAAACCGGGCGCTTGCGAGACGCGGCCCCGAGACGGCTGCTCAGCCGACGATCAACACGCCCATCGCCTGAGCAGCGCGGCCTCGCGGCGGTAGAGGCCACGGCCCCGGGCGCGCCGTCGACGCGGTGGCGGCGCCGGGGGGCGTGGCACGGAACATCTGCCGCCTAGATGTCGTAGTAGAGGGCGAACTCGTACGGATGCGGACGCAGCCGGACGGGATCCACCTCGTTCTTCCGCTTGTACTCGATCCAGGTCTCGATCAGGTCGGGCGTGAAGACGTCGCCCTTCAGCAGGAACTCGTGGTTCTTCTCGAGATTGTCCAGCACGATGTCAAGCGCGCCCGGCAGCTGCTTGATCTTCTTCTGCTCGGCGGGAGGCAGCTCGTAGAGATCCTTGTCGACCGGCTTGCCCGGGTCGATCTTGTTCGCGATGCCGTCGAGCCCCGCCATCACGCACGCCGCGAAGGAGAGGTAGGGGTTGCACGTCGGATCCGGGGTGCGGAACTCGATGCGCTTGGCTCCCTCGGCCTTCGAGTACATCGGGATGCGGATGGCGGCCGAGCGGTTGCGCTGGCTGTACACCAGGTTGATCGGCGCCTCGTAGCCCGGCACCAGACGCTTGTAACTGTTGGTCGACGGGGCGATGAAGGCGAGCAGCGCGGGAGCGTGCTTGAGGATGCCTCCGATGTAGTAGAGGCACATCTTCGAGATGTCCGCGTAGCCGCCCCGTTCGAAGAAGAGGTTCTTGCCGTTCTTCCAGAGCGACTGGTGGGTGTGCATGCCGGAGCCGTTGTCCTGGAACAGGGGCTTGGGCATGAAGGTCGCGGTCTTGCCCCACTTCTTGGCGGTGTTCTTCGCGCAGTACTTGTACCAGCACACCCGGTCCGCCATCTTGGTCAGGGTGTCGAAGCGCATGTCGATCTCGGTCTGGCCGCCGGTCGCCACCTCGTGGTGGTGCACCTCGACCCGGATGCCGACCGACTCCAGCGCCAGCACCATGTCGGACCGGATGTCCTGGAACTGGTCCATGGGCGGCACCGGGAAGTAGCCCTGCTTGTAGCGCGGCTTGTAGCCGAGGTTGGGCCGGTCCGGCGTGCCCTCGGCGCCGGAGTTCCACGCGCCCGCGTTGGAGTCGATGAAGTAGTAGCCGTAGTTGTAGCTCTGGTCGAAGCGGATCGAGTCGAAGAAGAAGAACTCGAGCTCGGGGCCGATGAAGATCGTGTCCGCGACCCCGCTCTTCTTGACGTAGGCCTCCGCCTTCTGGGCCACGTAGCGGGGGTCACGGGAGTAGGCCTTGCCGGTCACCGGGTCCTTCACGTTGCAGATCAGGACCATCGTCGGCACCGCGGTGTACGGGTCCATCTGCGCGGACGTCGGGTCGGGAATCAGCAGCATGTCCGACTCGTCGATGGTCTGGAATCCGCGGATCGAGGAGCCGTCGAAGCCGAGGCCGCTCTCGAAGATTCCTTCGTTGAGCTCCGAGACCGGGATCGAGAAATGTTGCCAGAGACCGGGCAGATCGATGAACCGCAGATCCACGATCCTGACACCCTTCTCCTTGGCCATCTTCAACACGTCCTTCGGCGTCATCCGTCTGCCTCCTTCGTCGGCTCGTCGTGGAGTCGAAGAAAACGGGGACCGACGGGCTCACCGTCCCGTCGGGCACCCAACGTTAGTGGTTTGGCACGGACCCGTCAAGGCCCTCGTGCCGTCTAGTGCCCGGTGCGTGCGTCTCCGTAGGCCGAGGCCCCGCCGAGGGTGTAGGCCGTCTCCGAGTGCTGGGACAGATCGAGGCCCGCCGCCTCTTCCTCGTCGGTGACCCGGAGTCCCATGATCCCGTCGAGGACCTTCAGGATCACGGTGGTCATCACGAACCCGAGCACCCACGTGACCAGCACCGCGAGCAGCTGGACGCCGAGCTGCTTCGGATTGCCGTAGAGGAGCCCGTCGCCGCCCGCATCGTTCACGAGCTTGGTGGCGAAGATCCCGGTGGCGAGGGCCCCCCAGGTGCCGCCCACCCCGTGCACGCCCACCACGTCGAGGGAGTCGTCGTAGCCGAGCTTCGACTTGAGATTGCACGCCAAATAGCAGATGGTCCCGGCCACCGCGCCGATCACGATCGCGGCCATCGGCGTCACGAAGCCCGCCGCGGGGGTGATGGCGACCAGCCCGGCCACCGCGCCGGAGGCCGCGCCCAGGACGGTCGGCTTGCCGCGCGACGACCACTCGGTGAACATCCAGCCCAGCGCGGCCGCGGCGGTCGCGGTGTTGGTGGTCATGAAGGCGTGGGCCGCGAGTCCGTTGGCGGCCAGCGCGCTGCCCGCGTTGAACCCGAACCAGCCGAACCAGAGCAGGCTTGCCCCCATCACCGTGAGGGGCAGATTGTGCGGGGGCATCGGCTGGTGGCCGTAGCCCTTGCGCTTGCCGATGACCAGGGCCGCGGCCAGGGCCGAGATACCGGAGGAGATGTGCACCACGGTACCGCCCGCGAAGTCGAGCGCCCCCAGGTTGCGGAGCCAGCCCCCGACCCCCCAAACCCAGTGGGCCAACGGATCGTAGACGACCGTGGCCCAGACCAGGATGAACACGAGGAAGGTGGAGAACTTCTTGCGCTCGGCGAAGGCGCCGGTGATGAGCGCGGGCGTGATCACCGCAAACATCATTTGGAACAGCATGAAGGCGGTGTGCGGGATCGTCGCCGCGTAGTCTGCGTTCGGCGTCGCCCCGACCCCGCTGAGCCCGACCCACTCGAGGCCGCCGATGATCCCGCCCTTGTCGGGGCCAAAGGCCAGGCTGTAGCCCCAGAGCACCCATTGCAGCGAGATCAGGGCCAGGATGATGAAGCTCTGCATCAGGGTTCCCAGGGCGTTCTTCTGCCGCACCATCCCTCCGTAGAACAGGGCGAGGCCGGGGGCGGTCATGAGCAGAACGAGCGCGGAGGACATCAGGACCCAGGCGGTGTCGCCGCTGTCGATCTTGGCCAGCGCAGGGGCCGAGGAGGCCGCCGGAGCGGGAGCTGACGGGGTGGACTGGGCGAAGGCGGCCGGCACGCTCACGAGCGCGATGGCGCACAGCACGAGCGTGATCGCGACTGATCCTGTCCTTCTCATCCGTGCGATGACCTCCCTGTCGGCGGATCGAGTGAAGTGCGGAAGGCGGCGGCTCAGAGTGCGCTCTCGTCCCGCTCGCCGGTTCGTATCCGGACCGCCGAGTCCACCGGTTGAATGAAGATCTTCCCGTCGCCGATGTTGCCCGTCTTGGCGGCTTCCGCGACGACCCCCGCCACCTTGTCCGCGAGATTGTCGGGAACCACGACCTCCACCTTGATCTTCGGAAGGAAATCGACCGTGTACTCTCCGCCGCGGTAAAGCTCGGTGTGACCCTTCTGGCGACCGAACCCACGGACTTCAGACACCGTCATGCCGATGACCCCGATTCCGGTCAGGGCCTCCTTCACGTCATCGAGCTTGAAGGGCTTGATGATGGCCTCGATCTTTTTCATGTGAGCCTCCCGGGCGGGCTGTTTGCACTCGTCGTGCCGCTGGACAGACGCCTGCCGGGACTCAGCAAATCAAGGAATTGCAGGTGGGACCCCTCAGGGGCTGAGGGGAATGTGCCTACTAACTAGGCAGGGCCTTCTGAAGTGCCTTTCGGCTAGGCAACATGGGCGAGTTGGGCCGAGCGTCAATCTCTCCAGACCGCGTCCTCGACAGCGACGGCATGCTTGACGGGCGCCATCGCCTCGACGGATGCCGGCACCGTGGCGCGCAGGGCCGCCCACAGCTCCTTAAGATCCGCCGTCTTGGCGGCCAGCAGCACCCCCGGGATCTGCGGGCGCTCGAACTCGGTGAAGCTCCCCGAGCAGACGACCACCTTGGGTCGGGGACTGCGCCGGCTCAGTCGCTGGAGAAAGTCCATGCCGTCCATCCTCGGCATACGCAGATCCAGGACGATGACGTCGGGTCGCACGGCGCCCAGCACGGAGAGGGCCTGGTAGCCGTCGGTCGCCTCGAACAGATCGAACTGCCCCTCGAAGGCCATCCGGTACAGCTTCCGCCAGGCGGGATCGTCGTCAACGAGCAGTATGCGCGGCATGGTGCACCTCCAAGTGCGTCGCAGACGCAAGACTGCTGCCAAGGTTGGGCGCCTTGTTTTCCAGACACTTGGACCGTCTGGCCTCATGCCCCGCGGCAAGGACATGACAGGCTGAGCGGACAGGACGTCTTGCGGCGAACGTCAGGTGCGGCGCTGCGGAATCCCGTGGCGGCGCATCTTGGAGTACAGCGTCGGCCGGCGCAGGCCCAGTACCTGGGCGGCGGCCTGCTTGTTCCACCCAGTGGACTCGAGCGCCCGCACGATGGACACCCGCTCGATCTCCTCGAGGGATCCCGGTGGCGGCGCCGACCCCTCCGGCGAGGCGTTGGCCTGGAGAGGCTCCGGCAGGTCGGCAAGCGCGATCTCCTTGCCCCGGGCCACGAGCACCGCCCGCTCGACCGCGTGCTCCAGCTCCCGGATATTGCCGGGCCAGGAATATGAGAGCAGCCGCCGGTAGGCCTCGGGGTCGATGGTATCGACCTCGCGGCTGTGCTTGAGCCGGAAGCGCTCCAGGAAGGATTTCGCGAGGAGCGGGATGTCCCCCGAGCGCTCCCGCAGGGACGGCAGGGTCACGGTGACGGTGTTGATCCGAAAGTACAGGTCCTGGCGCAGACGCCCGTCGCGCAGCGCCGCCTCCGGCTCGCGGTTCGTCGAGCAGATCAGCCGGAAGTCGACCGGCACCGTCTTGGCGCCGCCCAGCCGCCGGACCGTGCGGTCCTCGAGGACCCGCAGCAGCTTGGCCTGGAGGTCGAGGGGCATCTCGGTGATCTCGTCGAGGAGCAGCGAGCCGCGGTGCGCCTCCTCGAGCAGGCCCGGCTTGTCGGTGGACGCCCCGGTGAAGGCCCCCTTGACGTGACCGAAGAGCTCGGACTCGATCAGGTCCTTCGGGAGCGCCGCGCAGTTGATCTTCACCATCGGCCCGTCGACCCGGGTGCTCTTGGCGTGGACCGCGTTGGCGGCCAGCTCCTTGCCCGTCCCGCTCTCGCCCACGATCAGCACGTTGGCGTCGGACGACGCCACCGACTCCAGCATCTCGAAGACCCGCTTGATGGCCGGGGAGGAGCCCAGCATCTCCCCGTAGGCTGCCTGCTCCGCGAGCTTGCGCCGCAGATCGGAGGTCTCGGCGAGAAGGCGGCGGCGCTCGAGCGCCTTGCTCACCAGCATCAGCATCTCGTCGGCGTCGAACGGCTTCGCCACGAAGTAGAAGGCGCCCTGCTTGGTCGCCTCCACCGCCTTCGAGATGGACCCGTGCCCGGTCATGATGATGACCTCGATCGAGGGGTCCTTCGCCTTGAGCAGCCGGAGCAGGTGCAGGCCGTCTCCGTCGGGCAGGATCAGGTCGACGATGGCGAGGGCGAACTCGCGCGTCTCCATCCGGAGCATGGCGCCGACCGTGTTGGCCGCGGTCTCGACGTCGTGTCCCTCGCGCTCGAGAGTCAGGCGGAGATTCTCCGCGATGACGGTCTCGTCGTCGACAACGAGGATGCGGGGCTTCATGCGTTTCAGCCTAGCACAGGCCGATTTTTTCCGTGTCACCCACGTGACACTTCGCTTCCGGAAAAGACCTGACTCGCCCGCCGATGCGCGAAAACCCCGCGCCTTGACAGGCCGGAAGGCCGCGAGCAATATGCGGGGCATGCATTTCGGCGTGTCGCTGCCGGGTCGTGGTCCGCTCGCTACTCCGGAGACCCTCACCAAGCTCGCCGAGAAGGCGGACCGACTTCGATACACCTCGCTCTTCGTGACCGACCACGTGGTCATCCCGACCGCGAACAACTCGACGTATCCCTACTCCCCCAGCGGCCGCTTCGCGACCGACTGGACCAACGGCTACCTGGAGCCCATCGCGCTGATGGGCGTGCTGGCCGGCCTGACCTCGCGCATCAAGCTGGGCACCAGCGTGCTGGTGGTCCCCTACCGCAACCCGGTGGTGACCGCCAAGATGCTCGCGACGCTCGACGTCATGTCGGGGGGACGCTTGATCCTGGGAGCCGGGGTGGGCTGGATGCGCGAGGAGTTCGAGGCCGTGCAGGCGGCGCCATTCGACGAGCGCGGCCGGGTCACCGACGAGTATCTCCGCCTCATGCGCGTGATGTGGACGAAGGAGCCCGCCGAGTTCACCGGCAAGTATTACCGGCTGCCGTCGGTGAGCGCCCTGCCCAAGCCCCGGCAGGCCGGGGGCATCCCGATCTGGGTCGGGGGCCATACCGACGCCGCGCTGCGGCGCACCGGCGAGCTCGCCGACGCCTGGCACCCCATCGGAATGCGGCCGCCCGCGATGCTGCACCCGCCCGAGTACGCCCTGAAGGTCAAGGCCATCCACGACTGGGCGCGCAAGGCCGGACGTGATCCCAAGGACATCACGCTCTCGCTGCGGGTGCCGCTCGAGCTCGCGCCTCGGCGCGGGACATGGACCGGCGCCGACCAGCCCGGCTTCCGCGGCACCGCCGCGGAGGTGATCAAGCACATCAAAGCCTACCAGGCTCTCGGCGTCTCGCACTTCGTGTTCGACCTGGCCCCGCCCGATCTCCGCGGCCAGCTGAGCCTCATGGAGCGCTTCGCCGAAGAGGTCCGTCCGAAGGTTCTGCGGGCTCCCCGCTGAGCGCCCCGATGCCGTCGACGCTGGCCGCTCCGCTGCCGGGCCCTGTCGCCGGTTTCATCTCGAGCGCCCGGGTCGGGCGCCTTGCGACCGCCGACGCGGGCGGCCAGCCGATGGTGGTGCCGATCTGCTATGCGTTCGACGGCACCGCGTTCTACTCCGCGGTGGACGCCAAGCCCAAGAAGTCCCCGCCCGAGGGACTCAAGCGCATCCGCAACCTTCGCGAGAATCCGCGCGTCTCAATCGTGATCGACGAGTATCAGGAGGACTGGACGAAGCTCCGTTACGTCATCATCCAGGGCCGGGCCGATCTGCTGACCGACGGGCCCCAGTTCGCCCACGGGGTGGACCTACTGGTCGCCAAGTACTCCCAGTACCGCGCCCTCGGCCTCGCCCGCGAGCGCGGCCTCATGATCCGCGTGACCCCGAGCCGGGTGTCGGCATGGCAGTACTCGAGCTGAGCCCGGTCGATCGGGCACTGGACCGCGTGGCCGAGGGCCGGGTGCCCTCCGCCGCGGAGGCGACCGCCCTGCTCGACACGCCGGCTCCGCGGCTGCCGGCTCTTCTCCAGGCGGCGGTGGCGCTGCGCGATCGCGGTCACGGCCGCCGTATCACGTTCTCGGCCAAGGTCTTCATCCCGCTCACCACGCTCTGTCGCGACTACTGCGGCTACTGCACGTTCAGGAAGGATCCGGGTGAGCCCGGCGCCTTCACCATGACGCCCGAGCAGGTGCTGGCGCTGGCGCGGGCGGGTGCGCGGCTCGGCGCCAAGGAGGCGCTCTTCTCCTTGGGCGACAAGCCGGAGGCCCTCTTCCCGGAGCACCGGGCTTTCTTGCGCCGCATGGGACACCGGACCACCCTCGGTTACCTCCGCGAAGTCAGCGAGCGGGTGCTCGAGGAGACCGGCCTCCTCCCGCACGCCAACCCGGGCCTGATGAGCGAGCGCGACCTGGCCGCCCTGCGCGAGGTCAACGTCAGCATGGGCATCATGCTCGAGAGCACCTCCGAGCGGCTGCTCGCGCCCGGGGCCGCTCACGATCGGGCCCCCGACAAGGTGCCCGCGCGGCGGCTCCGGACCATCGCCCGGGCGGGCGCGCTCGGCATCCCCTTCACCACCGGCATCCTGATCGGCATCGGCGAGACCCACGCCGAGCGGGTCGAGTCTCTCCTCGCGATCCGCGACCTGCACGAGCGTCACGGGCACATCCAGGAGGTCATCGTCCAGAACTTCCGCGCCAAGCCCACGATCCCGATGCGCGGGTGGCCCGATCCCGGGTCCATTGAACTTCTCCGGACAGTCGCGGTGGCGCGCCTGCTGCTGGGACCGGCGATGAACATCCAGGCGCCGCCGAATCTGTCCGCCGACGGGTACGAGCGGCTCGCCGCCGCCGGCCTCAACGACTGGGGGGGCGTCTCGCCCCTCACCCCCGATCACATCAATCCCGAGCGACCCTGGCCCGGGCTGTCCGAGCTGCGACGCCGCACCGAGTCGGCCGGCCACGAGCTACGCGAGCGGCTGGCGGTGTATCCGGAGTACGCGACCCGCGACGCGTTCCTGGACCCACGGCTCCGCGATCGTGTGGCGCGCCTGGTCGATTCCGAGGGCTTCGTGAGACCCGATCTCGAGGTATGGAGACACTGGTAATGGAGAACGAGAACCCGACCCCGATCGCCCTCGACTGGGCTTCCTCCGACGTCCGCCGCATCCTCGGTCGTCTCCTCGACGGGGGCGAGCTGTCGGTGGACGACGGCGTCCGGCTGACCGAGACCCACGGGCGCGACCTCCAGGCCCTCACCCTGGTCGCGGACGAGATGCGCCACCGCCAGGCCGGCGACGTGGTCACCTACGTCGTCAACCGCAACATCAACTTCACGAACGTGTGCATCAAGCATTGCACCTTCTGTGCGTTCAGCCGCGACCACCGCGAGGAGGAGGGCTATTTCCTCCCGATGGACGAGGTGGTCCGTCGCGCCATCGAGGCGTGGGAGATGGGCGCGACCGAGGTCTGCATCCAGGCCGGCCTGCCCCCGAAGCTCGACGGGAGCTACTACATCGATCTCTGCCGCGCGATCAAGGCGGCGCTGCCCGAGATGCACCTGCACGCCTTCTCGCCGGAGGAGATCCTGTACGGCTCCACCCGCTCCGGGTTACCCATCCCGGAATACCTCGCCGAGCTCAAGAAAGCCGGGCTCGGCACGCTCCCCGGCACCTCGGCCGAGGTGCTGGACCAGGACATCCGCGATCTCATCGCGCGGGGCCGCATCACGGTCGAGCAGTGGATCGAGGTGATCACCTCCGCCCACGCCCAGGGCATCCGCACCACCTCCACCATCATGTACGGGCACGTGGAGCAGCCCACCCACTGGATCCGCCACATGGACCTCCTGCGCCGCATCCAGAAGGACACGGGTGGCTTCACCGAGTTCGTGCCCTTGTCCCTGATCCACCAGGAGGCGCCGATGTACCGCCGCGGGCTCGTGCCCGGGGTCCGCCAGGGTGCGACCGGCCTCGAGGTCGTGAAGATGCACGCACTCGCCCGGCTCTTCCTGGGGCCCCTCTTCCGCAACATCCAGTGCTCGTGGGTGAAGGAAGGGCCGAAGCTCGCCCAGATCCTGCTGGCCGCGGGAGCCAACGACATGGGCGGCACCCTGATCAACGAATCGATCTCCACTTCCGCGGGCGCGTCCTACGGCCAGCTGGTGGCGCCCGCGGAGCTGCGCCGGCTCATCCGGGACGCGGGACGGCTGCCCGCCCAGCGCACCACCACCTACGACCTGCTCCGGGTCTACGAGGTGGAGGACGCGGCGGACGACTCCCCGCTGGACCACGTCGAGAACGCGGAGGCCCGCTTCGGCTCCTACCGGATGCTGGCCGCGTCCGGCAAGTTCCGCTTCCTCCATCCCACGCGCGTCCAGGACGGCTGAGCCGCCGGGCGTACGCATTCGGCTGTTGAGCGCGCGAGGCGCCTTGAGTAGAATTGGGCCTTGGTTTCACGCGGGACGCGACCATTCTAAGCGGTCGGCCTAGACGGTCCGGCCCTTCACTCTCACATCCAGCACAACGGAGGAATGCACATGGCGAAATCGATGACGAAGTCCGCCATCATCGCTCACCTGGCCCAGAAGACGGAGCTCAGCAAGAAGCAGGTCGTCGACGTGATGGACCAGCTGCTGTCGCTCGCCCAGAAGGAAGCCAAGAACGTCTTCGTGCTGCCGAACTTCGGCCGGCTCGTGCTGGCGAATCGCAAGGCGCGGATGGGGCGCAACCCGCAGACCGGAGAGCCCATCAAGATCCCCGCCAAGCGCGTGGTGAAGTTCCGGCTCGCCAAGTCTCTCAAGGACACGGTGCTTGGCAAGAAGTAGCACGGGCCCCGCGCCCGCTTACCGGCCGCTCGCCGCACCGTGGGAGACGGCCCTCGAGCTGTTTCGCTTCGCAGGCGCATGGGCTCCAGCCCCGGCGGACGTTTCCGCCGGCTGGGGCGCCTGGGAAGAGCAGCGGCTCGTGGGAGCTCTCCTGATGGAGCGGGCGGGCGGCGCCGCGATGCTGCACGGTCCGGTCGTGGTCGCCCCGCCCGGCACGCCCGCCGAGGACGTGCTGGGTGTGGCCGCCGCCCTGACCGCCGAGGCGCTGGCCCTCGCCGCCCCGGGCGGCATCGAAACCATCTTCGCGCGCCCCCAGAGTCTGGACCGCGTCTGGGTGCGCACCGGGTTCATCCCGGTTCCGGAAGCGGAGCTGCCCCGCCCGCTTCGCGGCCGGCCCGGCCTCGGCCTCTTCGGCTGGCGGGGCGGCACCGCGCTGTGGAGCACCGCCGGTCGCGGCGGCTCCCGCTCCGCCCTCGCCCGCGGCGAACACTGACGGCACGAGCCGCGGCATGAAGATCACCGCGCTCGCGGGCGGCACCGGCGCCGCCAAGCTCCTCCGCGGTCTCGGTCGCGTGATCGACCCGCGCGATCTCACCGTCATCGTCAACACCGGGGACGACGCGGAGATCTGGGGCCTGCACGTCTCGCCCGACCTCGACACCGTCTGCTACACGCTGGGCGGCGTCATCGACGAGCAGAAGGGCTGGGGCCTCACCGACGAGACCTTCCACGCCCTCGACCAGATCGCGCGATTCGGCGAGCCGGTGTGGTTCAACCTGGGCGACCGCGACCTCGCGACCCACCTCCACCGCACCCGCCTCCTCCGCGAGGGCCGCACCCTCACCCAGATCACCCGGGCGATCGCCCAGGCCCTCGGAGTCCCCGCCACGGTGCTCCCCATGTCCGACCAGCCGGTGCGCACCCGGATCCTCGGCCCCGACGGCTGGCTCGCGTTCCAGGAATACTTCGTGCGCGAGAAGGCGCAGGTCGAGGTGCGGGCGGTGAACTACGCGGGGGCGCCGGTCGCCCGCCCGGCGCCGGGCGTCCTGGACGCGCTCCGCGGCGCCGACGCGGTCCTGGTCTGCCCCTCGAACCCGATCACGTCGATCGGTCCGATCCTGGCCGTGCCCGGACTCGTCGAGGCGCTCCAGGCGACGGGGGCCACCGTGGCCGCGGTCAGCCCGATCGTGGGCGGCGACGCGGTGTCGGGTCCCGCCGGCCGGCTCATGGCCGCGGCCGGTCTTCCCGTCTCGGCGACCGGCGTGGCGCGCGCCTACGGAGGCTGGCTCGACCTGCTGGTCTTCGACGAGCAGGACCGGGCCCTCGCCCCCGAGATCCGGTCCGCCGGCGCGGCCCCGGTCGTGGCCCCCACCATGATGTCGAGCCGCGACGCCGAGGTGGCCCTGGCCCGGCACGTGGTCGCCGCGCTCGAGGCCGCGCGCGCCGCGCCATGAGCGTGATCGCGGCGGTACCGGTCAAGGACCTCGTGAACGCCAAGCAGCGGCTCGTGCCGGCCCTCTCGCCCGCCGAGCGGCGCGAGCTGGCGCAGGCCATGCTCGGCGACGTGCTCGAAGCGCTCGTGGCGGCGCTCCCCGGCTCGGTGGTGGTGATCACCACCGACGCGGAGGTCCAGGCCCTCGCCCGCGCCGCGGGCGCCGAGTGCTGGATCGAGAGCGCCAACCGGGGCCACACCGCGGCGGTGGCCTTCGCGCAGGAGCAGGCCGCCGCGCGCGGCCTCGCGCGCTTCCTCACCATCCCGGGCGACGTGCCCTGCGTCACCGCCGACGAGGTGGCGACCCTCTGTGGCGCGCTCGACGAAGCCCCCGGCGTCGTCTTCGTGCCGTCGCGGTCGGGCCTCGGTACCAACGCGGCGCTCCTCGCCCCGCCGGGCGCCATGCCCCTCACCTTCGGCGAGCCGTCGTTCGCCAATCACGTGGCCGCGGCCCGAGCCGTCGGGCTCTCCCCACGCGTGCTCGAGCTCCCCGGGATCGGGCTCGACGTCGACGCGCCCGACGACCTCGCGGTCCTCCTCGAGCGTGGCCCCCACACGCGGAGCGCGCGACTGCTGCGGGGCTTCCCCTCCGGCGCGCAGCGCGCGGGAGCCCGGTAGCCGTGCCCGCCCGCTACGAGGTGATCGCGCTCGAAGGCCTGCCCGAGATCCGACGCGGCGAAGAGCTGGCCCCGCTCATCGTGGAGGCCGCCCGCCGCCAGGACACCCCGATCCAGGACCGCGACCTTTTGGTGGTGAGCCAGAAGATCGTCTCCAAGACCGAGGGGCGGGTGGTACGGCTGGCCGACGTCTCCGTCTCGGACGAGGCCCGGACGGTCGCGGACGAGATCGGGCGCGACCCGCGCCTGGTCGCGGTGATCCTCGGCGAGAGCCGCCGGATCGTCCGCAAGGCCAAGGACGTGCTGATCGTGGAGACACATCACGGCTTCGTGTGCGCGAACGCGGGCGTCGACCAGTCGAACGTGGACGCCGACACCGCGTGTCTCCTGCCCGAGGACTCCGACCGCTCGGCGGGCGCGCTGCGCGCCCGCCTCCGGGCGCTCACCGGCCACGAGCTGGCGATCATCATCGCGGACACCTTCGGGCGGCCGTGGCGCGAGGGGCTCGTCAACGTCGCGGTCGGCCTCGCCGGGCTCCAGCCGATCGTCAGCTACCTCGGCCAGGAGGATCCGGCCGGCCACGTGCTCCAGGCCACCATCCTGGCCCTGGCCGACGAGCTGGCCGGAGCCGCCGAGCCGGTCATGGGCAAGCTCGACCGAGTGCCGGTGGCCATCATCCGCGGGCTCGACTGGCCGCGCGGCGACGGCTCGAGCCGGGCGTTGCTGCGCGACCCGGCGCGCGACCTGTTCCGTTAATCCAGAGCCAAGGGAGAGCGCATGCGGATCGGCATCGTGGGCGGTACCGGCAAGGAAGGCGTGGGGCTCGGGCTCCGGTGGGCCCAGGCCGGGCACGAGGTGATCATCGGCTCGCGAGACGCGGAGCGCGCCCGCGCCAAGGCCGCGGAGCTCCACGGACCGGGCCGGCAGGTGGACGGCAAGTCCAACCGCGACGCGGCCGCGGCGGCGGAGGTCGTCGTGCTCACCGTGCCGGCCACCGGGCTCTCGGCCACCCTGCCCGAGCTGCGCGAGGCCTGTCGCGGCAAGGTGGTGGTCAGCACCGTGGTCCCGCTCACCTTCGGTGGCGGCCGCCTGTTCACCCCGCCGCCGCAGGGCTCGGCGGCCGAGCAAGCCCAGGAGATCCTCGGCGCGGAAGCCCGGGTCGTCGCCGCCTTCCATCACATCGCGGCCCACGAGCTCTCCGCCGGCGATCACGAGATCGCCTGCGACCTCCTGCTCTGCGGTGGCGACGCGGAGGCCAAGAAGCTCGTCTCCGACCTGGGCGCGTCGATGGGACTCCGGCCGGTGGACGTGGGACCGCTCACCAACGCGGGGCCCATCGAAGGCATCACCGCGGTGCTCGCCACCATCAACCGGCGCTACAAGCTCAAGAACTCCGGCATCACGATCACCGGGCTGCCCTGAGGCGCCGGCCACCGCGGGCGAGCCCGAGGCCGAGCGGCAAAGCGCCTCGCCTAGCCGCCCAGGATGGCGCGGAGCACGCGCTCGGTGTCGCTCAGGTCCTCGAAGAAGTGATCGGGGCCGTCCGCGAGCAGCACCTCCCGGGGGTACTGGCCGGTGGCGACGGCCACCGCGACCGCCCCACAGGCTCGCGCGCAGTCCACGTCGTGCGGGGTGTCGCCGATCACCACCAGGTCGGCGGGCGGGAACTCCCGGCCGAGCAGCGCGTGCGCGCGGCGGGCGGCCAGCGACGGCAGATGGCGGCGGTCCATGTGATCCGAGCCGTAGGCTCCCACCCGGAAGCGCGGCCAGAGGCCGGTCGGCAGGAGCTTGATGCGGGCTCCCTCCTCGATATTGCCGGTCACCAGCCCCAGCACCGCCTCGGATGACCGGGCGAGCCGCTCCACGACGGCGGCGACGCCGGGGAGCGTGACCACCCCCTGCCCGTCGCCGATCTCGGCGGCCAGCCCGCCCACGTACGCCTCGAAGAAGTCGTCGAGCCGCTCGTGCACCCGCGCCGGCTCCCAGCCCTCCGCGCCCATGACGTCGTGCACGATGCGGGTGTCGGTGCGCCCGCGGAGATCGTAGGTGTCGATACCGCCCGCGGTCCCGAAGACGCGCTCGAAGGCCGACCGCATCGCGCGACGCCCGGCGCCCCGGGAGGTGATCAGGGTCCCGTCGATGTCGAACAGGACGAGCTTCACGAGCGCGCGGGCCGTCCGGGCTAGGTGTGCAGCGGAGCGGCGAGCGCGCGCAGGCGCGCCACGATGGGCGGCAGGCGCTCCAGCACCGCGTCCACGTCGGCGGTGGTGTTCCAGCGCCCGAGGGTGAAGCAGAGGGAGCCGTCCGCCTCCTCGGCGGGGCAGCCGATGGCGCGCAGCACATGCGACGTCGTCTGGGTGAGCGACGCGCAGGCCGAGCCCGAGGAGGCCGCGATGCCGGCCAGGTCCAGGTCGAGCAGGACCCCGTCGGCCTTCACCCCGCGGAGCACGAGGCTCAGGTGGTGAGGCAGCCGCGCGCCCCGCGAGCCGGTGAGCCGGCAGTCGGGAATCGCCTCGAGCAGGCCGCTCAGCAGCCGGTCACGCAGGGCCGCGAGCCGGGCGGCCTCCTGGTGCGCGCCCTCCACCCGCATGAGCTCGGCGGCCACCCCGAAGCCGACCATGCCCGGCACGTTCTCGGTGCCGGAGCGGTAGCCGCCCTCCTGGCCTCCACCCAGCACCTGAGGATGGACGCGCACGCCGGGACGCACCCACAGCGCGCCGCTGCCCGGCGGCCCGTACAGGTCGTTCCCGGAGATGGTGAGCAGATCGATCCCCATCGCCTCGACGTTCAGCGGCACGCGTCCCAGGGCCCCGACGCCGTCCACGTGGAGCGGCACCCCCGCCTCGCGGGTGATCCGGCCGATCTCCTTGAGCGGCTGCAGCGTGCCGATCTCCGGGTTCGCGGCCGCGATGGAGACGAGCGTCGTATCCGGGGTCAGCACCGCGCGGAGCATGCCCGGATCGACGCGCCCGTCCCCGTCCACCGGCAGCGCGCAGAGGATGGCCCCGGACTTCTCGAGGTCGCGGCACGCGTTGATCACCGAGATGTGCTCGACCGCGGAGAGCACCACGCGGGTGGCTCCGGCGCGCGCGCGCAGCGCCACCCCTTTGATGGCCAGGTTGTTCGCCTCGGTGGCCCCGGAGGTGAACACGATCCCGCCCGCCGCGCCGCCGCAGAGGCGCGCCACCTTCACCCGCGCGGCGTCGAGGGACTCGCGCGCTTCCGCGCCGAGAGAATGGCGCGCGGAGGGGTTGCCGATCCCCGCCTCGAGGAACGGCCGCATCACCGCGAGGACCCGCGGATCGACGGGGGCGAAGCCCGCGTAGTCCAGATAGACGCGCTCGGGCTCGACCGCCTCGGGCGCCACCGCTACCGCGTCTTCCGGACCACGAAGCGGTAGACGATCCCGCTCCGGGTGATCTCGAGCAGGTCGTGACCGGTGTTGCGGGCCCAGCTCCGCATGTCGGCCTCCGAGGCGGGATCGTCCGACCGCATCTCGAGGAGCTCTCCGACCCCCATCTGTGCGATGGCCTCGCGGGTCATGACGATCGGCATCGGACAGAACAGCCCGGTGCAGTCAATCTGCCTGTCAGGATTGACGAGTTTGGACCCCAGGACCATCGGAACCTACCGTACCCTAGCCATCGTCACCCCGTCAAGGAAGGGACCCCGGGAGCGTTCCGGCCGAACCGGTGTGAAATTCCCTCACCGCCGAGCCCCGACGCCGATATTCTGGAGGCGGCTCGATATGCCAAAACGCCCGCCCGCTCCGGAGACCCCCGCCGCACGCCGCATCAAGCGCAAGATCCTGGTGGCCATCACCCTCACCGCGTTCCTGCCGATGCTGGTCGTCGCGTACCTGGTCTACTCCTACGCGTTCCCGCTCCTCGACGCGCAGACGCAGGAGCGCGACCTGCCGTGGATGCTGGTCATGCTCTGCGGGACCGGGCTGCTCATGGCCGCGGGCAGCTTCATGCTGTGGGACCTGGCCACCTCGGTGGTGCGGCACGCCGACGCGAGCATCGGCAGCCGTCTGGTGTCCAAGCCGGGCACCTCGACGCCGGTGGCGAGCCCGGAGACGGCGGCGGTCCAGCAGTACGTGCAGCAGAGCGACGAGGTCGACTCCCTCATGCAGTCCTTCTCGCGCATGCTGGTCACCATCGAGCAGCAGGCCGCCGACGTCAACGAGTACGCGCGTCGCCTCGACACCGCCTACAAGGACCTCGAGTCCACCAGCGCCCAGCTCAAGGAGTTCTCGTTCAAGGACGAGGTCACCGGCCTCTACAATCGCCGCTTCTTCTCCATCCGGCTCGAGGAAGAGGTCTCCCGCTATCGCCGCTTCAACCACCCGGTCTCGGTGGTCCTGCTCGACCTCGACGGCTTCAAGGCGGTCAACGACGATCTCGGGCACGGGGCCGGGGACGAGACCCTGCGGGCGATGGCCGACATCCTCCTCAAGCAGTCCCGCGGTATCAACGTCATCTGCCGGTACGGCGGGGACGAGTTCGCGGTGCTGCTGGTCGAGACCTCGAAGAGCGGGGCCCGCCTCTACGCCGATCGCATCCGCTACGTGCTCTCCACCTGGGCGTTCGCCCACGGCCGCCGGGTAACCGCGAGCTTCGGCATCGCCTCCCTGCCCGAGGACGTGGCCCCCGCCGCCGACGAGCTCATTCGCGCCGCCGACGAGGCGCTCTACGCGGCGAAGCGGGCCGGCAAGAATCGCGTCTCCGTCCACGAGGACATCGGCGCCGCCCCCGGAGTCCGGCCCGGAGCGTGAGCGTGACTGGCACGACCACCGCACCTCTGGGATCCGGCAGCCGGCGCGTCCTCATCGTGGACGACGAGCTCGACATCCGCGCCACGCTCCGGGCCGCCTTCGGCTCCGCCGGCTACGAGTGCCGCATCGCGGGCAACGGGCAGGAAGCGGCGGTCATGTACGACAGCGAGCGGGCGCCGCTGACGATCACCGACCTCAAGATGCCGGTGATGGACGGTCTCGAGCTCCTCCGCCACGTGCGGGCCCGGGACGCCGACGCGGCGGTCATCATGCTGACCGGCGCCGGTGACGTCTCTGTCGCGGTGGAGAGCCTCAAGCAGGGGGCGAGCGACTTCATCCTGAAGCCGGTCGACCTCAACCAGATTCTCCTCTCCGCCGAGCGCGCGCTCGAGCGCCGCCAGCTCCTGATCGAACACCGTGAGCATCACGTCCTTCTCGAGTACCGGGTGGCGGAGGCCACCCGCGAGCTGGCCGCCGCCCTGGGGGAGCTGCAGCAGACCTACCTGGCGACCCTCGAAGCTCTGGGCTCGGCCCTCGCCACCCGGGAGGTCGGCACCGAGCTCCACTCCCGGCGTGTGCACGCCTACTCGATCGCGCTCGCTCGGGCGCACCGCCTCCCGGAGGAAGAGCTGGAAGCGCTCGGCCGCGGCGTCCTCCTGCACGACATCGGCAAGATCGGCATCTCGGACGCGATCCTCCTCAAGCCGGGCCCCCTCACCCCCGAGGAGTGGCAGGTGATGCGACGCCATCCGGAAGTCGGCCGGCAGCTCCTCGAGCGGATCCCCTTCCTGCGCGACGCGATCCCGGTCGTGTACCACCACCACGAGCGGTGGGACGGGACCGGCTACCCGCTCGGCCTGGCCGGGCCCGCGATCCCGTTGGGCGCCCGGATCTTCGCAGTCGCGGACGCCTTCGACGCGCTCACCTTCGACCGTCCCTACTCGAAGGCCATGCCGATGGAGGCCGCCCGGGAGCGGATCCGGGTCGCCGCCGGTTCCCATTTCGATCCCGACGTGGTGGCCACGTTCCTCGCCATGCCGCTGCACATTTTCGAGACGGCCCGCGCGCGCTCGCTCGACCGCCCTACCGCCTAGTCGGACGATCGATCGCGCGTCACCCCGGGACCGACATCGGTCATCGCGCCGGCGTGTGCTCGATGTGCTCCAGGAGCTGACGAGCCCGGGCTGTCGCGACCGCCAGGTCCTCCGCGGAGACGCCCTCCTCGCGCGCCCGTCCGACGTGGGCCGCGAGCCGCTGCGCCTGCTCGAGCGCGGCGGGCCGGTCCCCGTCGCCCAGGAGCTGGGGGATCAGCTCGAGGCGCTGCCCCGCCATGTCCTCCAGGGTGCGGACCAGCAGATCCCGAGCCAGGGCGCGCCGCCGGTCGTCGAGGCCGGGCACCGCGAGGGCCTTGAAGAGCGCCTCGACGGCGTCGTCGAACTCCCCGGCGCGCCACCGCCGGAGGCCCAGGCGAGTGTGGCCGCGCCAAAGTCGCCGGCCCGCCCGGCCCCTCGCCTCCGAGGGCAGGCCCGCCGCGGGCTCCGAGTCGAGAAGGAGACGCGTCGTCTCGAGCGCGCCACCAAGCGACGCCTCGTCGCCCACCCCGCGCCGCAGCGCGCGGCGCAGGCGCCAGAGCTCGCGCGCGGTGGCGATGGAGCACACCTCGAGCAGGAAGCCCACGCTCTCGGGGCGTGCGTCGCGGGCGGCGAGCGCCGACTCCACCACCCCCCGAGCCTCGGCCCACTCCCGACCGCGCATCAGGGCGGCGGCGCGATCTCGCCATTCGGGGGCGTCGTCCAGGGACGGCGGCTCGGCGACCTGCGGAGCCTCCACCGCCCTGGGGCGCCCGGCGGTCGGCCGCCGCGCGAGGGCCGAACGCTCCGCACGGGGCGGCTCGGGCGCGCCACGCGGAAGCGGTGGACGGCGGGCCAGTGCGCGCCGGCGGGCACGGAGGCGCGCGCGCACGTCTCCCTCGAGCGCATCCGCCAAGCCCAGGAACAGCAGCCCGATCGCCACGCCCGCCAGCAGCGCGAGCAGAGCTTCCTCGACGGTCACTCCCGACCTCGGGACCATCGGACCGGCGTCATGCGGCCCACCGTACCATGCCCCCCCGGCATTCCACGACGATTTGCCGGGTCGGGAGCCGCCTTTGAGTTCACGTGGCGCGGCGCGGTATGATGCGACCAGCGACCGATTCGCAATCTTCGCCGGACCCGAGGAGACCGCATGCGCCGCGTTGCCGTCATCGGAGTGGGCGTCACCAAGTTTGGCAAGCACGATCGCACCAGCGCCGAGCTGTTCGCGCAGGCCGGCGCCGACGCCATCCTCGACGCGGGCATCGCCCCGAGCGCGATCCAGGCGCTCTACTTCGGCAACGTCACCGGTGGTGAGACCGAGCGGCAGCTGCACATGGCCCCGCTGGCCGCCACGCTGCTCGGCCTGCCCAACATTCCCACCACCCGCTTCGAGAACGCCTGCGCGACCAGCCACGTTGCGTTCCGGCACGCGGTCATGGAGATCGCGAGCGGGGTGTCGGACGTGATCCTGGTCGGGGGCGCAGAGCGGGTGCTCAACGTGCCGACCGAGTCCGCGACCGAGTTCTTCGCCTACTGCTCGGACGCCTCGCTCGAGCAGCCCGCGGGCCTCACCTTCCCCGGCGTCTTCGCCTTGATCGCGCGCGCCCACATGGACAAGTACGGAACCACCGAGGAGCAGATGGCCCACGTGGCGGTCAAGAACCACCGCCACGGCACGCTCAATCCGAAGGCCCAGTTCCAGAAGGAGATCTCGCTCGAAACCGTGCTCAAGAGCGCCTACGTCGCCGATCCCCTCAAGCTCTACGACTGCTGCCCGTTCACCGACGGGGGCGCGGCCATCGTGCTGGCCTCCGAAGAGGTGGCCCGCAAGCACCGGCGGCCGATCTGGGTCCTGGGAACGCACGCGGCCAGCGACACCATGTTCGTGCACGAGAAGCGCGACCTCTCGCGCGTCACCGCCACCGAGCGCGCCGCGCAGGGGGCCTACCGGCAGGCGGGCAAGACTCCCGCAGACGTCAACGTGGTGGAGCTGCACGACTGCTTCACGATCGCCGAGATCGTGGCCACCGAAGGACTCGGCTTCTTCGAGCCGGGCACCGGTGGTCTCGCGGCCGAGAAGGGCTGGACCAGCCTCGGGGGCAAGCTCCCGGTGAACCCGTCCGGCGGCCTCAAGGCCAAGGGGCATCCGATCGGCGCGACCGGGGCCGCCCAGATCGCGGAGATCGTCACCCAGCTCCGCGGCGAGGCCGACAAGCGGCAGGTCGACGGAGCCTCCACCGGGCTCACCCACACGCTGGGCGGCAACACCGCGACCGTGCTGGTGAGCCTGTTCGGCCGTGACTGAGCGCGTGGTCCACCTGAAGGACTTCTTCGAGGAGGCCCGCGCCGGGCACCTGACCGGCATCCGCTGCGGACGGTGCGGGGCGCTCGCGATCCCGCCCAAGGAGTTCTGCGAGCAGGGCCACCAGCGTCAATGGCAGCCGGTGGCTCTCGACGGCGCCGGCACCGTGGTCTCGTTCACCGTGATCCGCATCGCCCCGCGCGGCCGGAGCGGCGAGGTGCCCTACGCGGTCGCGGTGGTGCGGCTCGCGGAGGGCGTCTCCCTCCTGGGGCGGGTCGTCAACATCCCGTTCGACGCCCTCAAGGCCGGCCTGCCGGTCCGCTTCCGCCCGGTGGAGATCGACGGCCGCACCATGATCGGCTTCGGCCCCGCCTAGTCCGGGCGTCCGCCCCGGTAGTCCCGAAAGAACGCGCGCACGTCCTCGACGAACTCGGCCGGGCGCTCGTAGGCCAGGAAGTGCCCGCCCACCGGGAGATCCGTCCGCCGCACGCAGTGGTAGACCCGCTGCACCCAGCGGTCGGGCGGCGCGGGGAAGAGGTCGTGCGGACAGGATACAAAGGCGGTCGGCACCCCGACGAACTCGCCGCGCCCGAGGCGCATGCCGGCGAGCCGGCGCGCCGCGGTGTAGAGCCAGCTCGCGGTGTTCGCGCTGCCGGTCAGCCAGTAGATCATCACGTCGGTGAGGATCTGCTCCATCGTGAAGGGCGGGCCATCGGGCCCGGGCGCGCTCCAGCCGTGGAACTTCTCGGCGATCCACGCGGCCAGCCCGATCGGCGAGTCGGTCAGCGCGTAGGCCAGCGTCTGGGGCTTCGTGCCCTGGATGGCCTGGTAGCCGGTCTCGCGCGCGAGCCGCGCGCGGGTCCGCGCGACCCAGGCCTCCTCCTCCGGGGCGAGCGGCGCGCTGCCCTCGCCCAGGTACGGGCGCAAGCCCATGATGTTGAGGTGGATGGCCGCCACGTGTGAGGGCGCGTCCACTGCGAGCCAGGACGTCACCAGCCCGCCCCAGTCGCCACCCTGGGCCACGTACCGCGCGTAGCCCAACGCGGAAGCCATCAGCTCGTCCCAGACCCGCGCGATGTCGCGGGGACTGATCGGGGCCGGCGGCGCGGAGGACCAGCCGTAGCCGGGTAGGCTCGGCACCACCACGTCGAACGCGTCCTCGATCCGTCCGCCGAAGCGCTCCGGATGCGCGAGCGGCTCCACCACCGCCTCGAACTCCACGAACGAGCCGGGCCAGCCGTGGGTGAGCACGAGCGGAAGCGGAGCGGGCCCGCTGCCCGGCTCGTACACCAGGTGCAGGCGGTAGCCCCCGACCGAGGCCACGAACTGGGGGAGGCGGTTCAGGCGCGCCTCGACCGCTCGCCAGTCGTAGTCGGTGCGCCAGTAGTCGACGAGCCGCCGCAGGTAGCCGGGCTCGATCCCGTAGTCCCAGCCCGCGTCCGCCGGGGCACCGGGCAGCCGCGCCCGGGCGAGCCGCTCCGCCAGATCATCCAGGACGCGCGAAGGGACCTCGATCTGGAAGGGAACGAGCCCGCGGGGCGCCGGCCTACTCCCACCCGCCCGCGAGACCAATCTTGATCCGTCGGTTGTGCCGGCCCTTGTTGTCGATCTTGAGGATGCGCACCGGCCGCGAAGCCCCGGTCGAGGTCAGATGCGTCCCACCGCACGCCTGCCGATCGAGTCCCACGATCTCCACCACCCGGATCGTCCCGTCCGAGGCCGGAGGCGGCGCCACCGACCGGTTGCGGATGAGGCCCCGCTCCCCGAGGGCGGCGGCCTCCGCCACGTACGCGTAACGCAGCGGCAGATCCTGCCGGATCACCTCGTTGATCTCGGGCTCGAGCGCCCGCAAGCGGTCGTTGTCCGCCTCGGGCAGGTCGAAGTCCATGCGCGCGGTGCCGTCCTCGCTGAGCTGCGCCCCGGTGACGAGAGCGCCCTGGAAGCGCTGGAAGACGAGCGCGTTGAGCACGTGGGTGTCGGTGTGCAGCTGCGCCATCATCGACCGGAAGCCGGGATCCACCGCCGCCTGGATCGCCCCCGCCATCTCCACCGGCTCGCCGACCAGGTGCCAGTAACGCCCGTCGACCGCCTGGATGCCGGTGACGCGCGCCTCGCCGCTGCTCCAGCGAAGGACGCCGCGGTCGGCGAGCTGCCCGCCCCCGCCCGGGTGGAACGGGGACTGCTCCAGGAGGACCGCTCCCGGACGCGCGTCCACCACGCGGGTCTCGACCAGCAGGACCTCCGGGTACTCGTGACAGAAGTAGCGGGACATGATCCCCTCAGGGCTCGGCGTGGAGGGCCAGCTCGAAGTGCTCCACGCGCGTGTCGAAGTCGGCCAGCACGTCACGGGCGGCGGCCTCCACCACCGCCGCCTCCGGGTCGGTCCCCGCGAACTCCGCGACGGCCGCCATGGACGTCCACAGCGTGAGCACCGTGATCCGGATCAGGCCGTCCTCCGTCCGGCGAAGGACCATCGCCCCGCGATGCCCGCGCAGTCCCTGGAGCGCCGGGAGGACCGCCGAGCGGAAGTGCGCCACGTACGCGTCGGCGCCGGCCGGCGTCGCGCGGGCCGACCACGACCGGACCACGGATGCGGATTGGGAGCCGGCCGGCGCGGACATGAAAGTGAGGATACCGGCGCCGCCCGCATGTTGCACATGAATAGTGCGCATGACTAGTATGCCGCGATGGAATTCGACGACATCCGGGCCTTCGTGGCGGTGGCGGAGTCGCGGTCGGTGAGCCGCGCCGCGCGCGAGCTCCACCTCACCCAGCCCGCGGTGACGCGCCGGGTGCAGCGCCTCGAGACCTCGCTCGGCGTGGCCCTCTGCGACCGGCGCCGGCGGCCCTTCGTCCTGACCGAGGCGGGGCAGGCGGTGCTCGAGCGCTGCCGGCGCGTGCTCCACGCGGTGCGTGACGTGCGCTCCGCGACGGGCGGGGATGACCGGCTCGCCCGCGAGGTGCGGGTCGGAGTCGCGCACGCTCTCACCGAGGTCGCCCTCACCGACCCGGTCGACCGGCTGCGGCGCGCGTTCCCGCGCGTCTCGCTCTCGCTCGCCACCGGCTGGAGCCACGATCTGCTGGAGCGCGTCCGGGTCGGCTCGCTCGACGCCGCGGTCATCCTCCTGACGGACGGCGAGCGCCTCCCCGCCGGCCTCGACGCCACCCGGCTCGGCCGCGAGAGGCTGGTGGTCGTCGAGCCGCGTCGGGCGAGCGGCGCGCGGGACGCCCGCCTCGCAAGCCTCGACGGGGCCGGCTGGGTGTTGAACCCCGAGGGCTGCGCCGCCCGCGCGATGCTGCAACGCGCGCTGCATGCGGCCCGCGTGCGCATGCGGGTGGCCGTCGAGACCTACACCTACGAGCTGCAGCTCGCGCTCGTGGCGCGCCACCGGGGCCTCGGCCTGGTCCCGGCCCGCATCCTGGCCCGCAGCCCGTTCCGGGACCGTCTCCGCGTGCGGCGCGTGCGCGGGCTCGACTTTCCCCTCACCGTCTGGGCGGTGCGGCGTGACCCCGCTCCCGATCTCGTCCCGGTCTTCCGGGCGCTCGATCTGGCCCTGATCGACCGGCTCGCCGGGCGCCGCCGGCTCCGCGCGACACCTGTGTAAGCGCCGCGGCCTTCTCGCTCCGGCGGGCCGGCTGCTCCGGCGCCCATCACGTGCAGCCCGAACTTGGCGCGCGCCGGACGCGACGAGAGGGCCGCGGCGCTTCACCGCGACCCCCTCGGAGAATTGGAGCGGCCGACCGGATTCGAACCGGCGACGCCCAGCTTGGGAAGCTCCTCGACCACTATCCCGTCATATCCCGCCGTCGCCTTTTCGCGGAGTTGCGAAAGGTCAACTATCCCGGGGTGTCCTGGGGTATCCCGCGAGCACGCCAGAATCCACGCCAGAATGACGCCAGAATTTCCGGAGCGCGAAGGGCGAAGCGACTAACACAGTCAATGTCCGCGCTCCCCGCCCGGAGTCGCCGCGGGCGGGTGGCACGTCGGACAGTAGATGGTCCCGACCGTGACCCGGCGGAGCCGGTAAGCTGGGTCATCGTCGCGTACTTCGCCGCCCGCGATGCGACGAATCGTGTCCTCTGGGGCCTTCAACAATTCGCCGTGGCACTTCGGGCATGTGGCCACCGCAGCCTCCTCGGGGAAAGTGAAAGGTCGAGCCCGAGCGTAGCACTGTCATGTCCTCGCCGCGAGCGTCTCGACCAGGGCCGCCACGCCTCGCGGAGCGGCGATCGGTCGGTGCCCGGGGCAGCGTTCCTCCCGCCCAACTGGGCTGGTAGCCCGACTAAAGGGACGGTGTATGCTCCTGGCCGGGTATGGCGTGGCTCAAAGTAAAGCAGAGAGATTATCGTGTCGAAGAGCGCGGACGGTCAACCCAGTCGTCGTAGGAGGGCACGATATTCCGGCAGGGTCGTAGCCTTGCCCGTCCGTCGATCTGCCCTTTGCCGTTCGACTACCATGTAAGAACCAGAAGGTAAAGGAGGCCATATGCGCTACCTGATGTTCGTGTGTGTCGATCCTTCGGCCGAGCCCTTTGATCCGGCCCTCGACGACACCAAGGAATGGGCCTCGAGCCACGACAGGAACGGAAGCCGGATCCTTGGCCACCGTCTGGCCCATATCGACAAAGCCAAGACCGTCCGTGTGCGCAAGGGCCAGCTCCTGGTCACCGACGGCCCCTTCGTCGAAACGAAGGAATGGATTGGGGGTTTCGATCTCCTCGACTGCGAAAACATCGATGAGGCCATTGAGATCGCGTCGAAGCATCCAATGGCCCGCTTCGGGAGAATCGAGGTCAGACCATTGTGGATCAGCGATTGAGGGCGCGCTGGGCCAAGCTGGAATCGGCCCGGGAAGAAACCGGCTGTGACCGAGAAGGGGTCTTACCGTCGGCGGGCGTACGCTGAAGTGGCTCACGGTGAAGCGGCGGGACTATCGGATTGAGGAGCGGGGCTGGGATTCCAGGAACAAATCGTAGTCCACACGCCCGCGCTGTTGGTGTAAGTTCGACCCGCTGGCCGCCCCGCCCCGTCCCTCCTAGATCAGCGGTCATGCGGGAGTTCTTGTGGACCGACGGGCGTTCATCGGGACAATCGCTGGGAGTCTCCTCATCGCGCCGCTCGCCGTCGAGACTTTCTCTGGTTCATGTCACGCGATTTTCCCTAACGCCGCCCCAGCTGCTGGCGCGTCATCGTCGCCAGGTGGTACTGCTCGTCGTACGGCACCTGGCGTTGCCACATGATGAAGATGATCTTCAACCACTTGGCGCCCAGCGCGCGGAGCGCTTGGCGATGAGAGTGGCCTCGCGCCCGCTGCTGGTCGTAGTATGGCCGCGCCCACGCACTCGACAGCAGCGAGAGGTACGCCACCTGATCGACCACGTACCGCAACGCTTTGTCGCAGGCGAAACGGAACTGGACGACTCGCTGCTGCTTGCCGCTCCGCTTCGTCACGGGCACAGTGCCGGCGTGCGCCTGCAGGTGCCGAAACGACTCCCATCGCCCGGGGGCGTCCCCCAGGCGGGCCCAGAGCGTGGGCGCGGTGATGCCGTGTTTACCGATCGGCAGGGTCCGCGCCCACTGCGCCGCCGGCATACGTGCGAAAAAATCGTCGATCGCCTTCCGGTACTGGGCGACTGCGGCCACGACGGGCCTCAGCTGCTCCATCAGGGTTTGCATCAACCGCGCCTTGGCGCGCACCACATGGGCCGGGACGGGCAATTGCGGCTGCCGGAGGACGGCCCACAGTTCGCCGGCCCGGGCCTCCGGCAGCCGATGCGCGCGCGCCCACCGTTGCCACTGGCGTTCCGTCAGCGCGGTCAGTGCCTCCGGCGTCGGATAGGCCGGCAGGAACTCCCGCGCCAGCGCGCTCGTCACCTCGGCGACCTCGAGCGCCCGCGGGTAATACGCCTTCAGCGTGGCGGTCAGCTGGTTGACCAGGCGGGTCTGCTGGCGGATGTGCCGCTGACAGTCTTCGGTGAGGAGCTTGAGCTCCTGGGCCGCTTCCGAACTCGGTTGCAACGCGCGCAGGTGCGCATGATCCGTGCGCAGGAAGTCGGCCAGCACTCGCGCGTCGAATGGGTCACTCTTGGCTCCGCTCTGCCGAAAGCGGTCCCGGGCTCGGTCGAGCGCCTTGGGATTCACGGGATAGACCACCACGCCATGGTCGAGCAGAAAATCGACCACCCGGCCGTCTGGCCGCTCGATCGCGGCCCAGAGGTCGATGCCCTGCGCACGCCACTCGTCCAGTTCCCGGCCCCACTCGCCCAGCCCCTCGGCCGTGTGCGACACCGCGCGCGCGGCGATCTTCGTCCCGCTCTCGTCCACGACCCAGACGGCGTGCGTCTGATCCGCCCAATCCACTCCCACGTAGTAGCGCACTCGTCCTCCTCCTTGGGGGCCGGGCCCTCGAAGCCGCGGAGCGGGAACGGCGAGGTTGGCCTTATACCGGCCCTCCAGGGGGCCACTTTCTCTTGAACCTCGGGCGCCGTTCTCTTGCCGACCGGGACAGTCTCGGCGTGAGCCTCCGCGGGCTCTGCGCAGCAAGGTCCTCTGGTCAGCAAGCTCCTGGCCGTCGTGCGTCGGCCGCCTCTCACTCGTTTCTCTTACCACCGTTGCTCCCGCGGGAGCCGATTCTCTCCTGCGCACCGGAGGACGCCCGGTGATATCACGTCGCCGTTTCATCACGGGCTTCGTCACGGGGTTGACGCCCCTCGCCGCCACGGCCAGCGCGCAGGAGTATAAGGCGCAGCAGGCGGAGAGGGTGTACCGCATCGGGATCTTGACGAACAAAGCCTCGGACCCGGCGGAAAGTCGTCAGTGGCAGGCCTTCCGCCTGGGCCTGCAGGAGCGCGGCTGGATCGAGGGCGAGAATATTCTGATCGAGTTCCGAGGGGCCGCAGGCAACTCCGCTCGGGCCCCAGAACTCGCAGCGGACCTGGTTCGGCGCAAGGTGGACCTGATCGTGACGCGGGGCTCT
>WNFG01000393.1_pt1 | contig 38568 bp, 34 predicted proteins | sample 5400431 | NCBI WGS metagenome assembly WNFG01 (sample SAMN13153346, study PRJNA577476) | soil metagenome | isolation source: 120 cm saprolite under Douglas fir tree site 2 hole 3 replicate 2 | place: USA:California | collected 2015-04-18
GTGCGCATCACCGCCTCGCCGGCGCCGCCGTGGAGCGTGCCCTTCAGCGCGCCCACCCCGCCCGCCACCGCCGAGTGCATGTCTGAGAGCGTGGCCGCGATGACCCGGGTCGTGAAGGTGGACGCGTTCAGCTCGTGCTCGGCGTAGAGCGTGAGGCTCGCGTCCACCGCGCGGGTGGTGACCGCGCTCGGCGCCTCCCCGGTGAGCATGTACAGGAAGTTGGCAGCGTGGGAGAGCTCCTTCGACGGCGGCACCGGGGCGAGCCCGCTCCGTACCCGGTGATGGGCGCAGATGGCGGTGGTGAACTGGCTGGTCAGGCGCACCGCCTTGCGCAGGTTGGCCGCGCGCGAGTTGTCGGTGGCGTCCGGATCGTGCATGCCGAGCATCGCGACGGAGGCCTGGAGCACCCGCATGGGATCGGTGTCGCGAGGCATGAGGGCGAAGGCGCGGACCAGCGCGTCGGGGATGGGCCGCGCCGCCGCCAGCTCGGCCTGGAACCGCTCGCGCGGGCCCCGCGCGGGCAGCTCATCGTGCCAGAGAAGGTAGGCCACGTCCTCGAAGGTGGCCTGCCGCGCCAGCTCGTCGATGTCGTAGCCGCCGTAGGCCAGGCGGCCGTTCCGGCCGTCCAGGTCGCACAGGCGCGTCTCGGCGGCCACCACGCCCTCCAGGCCCCGGATGAGCTGGCTGCCCTCGGTCATCGTTGACTCCTCTCGAAACGGCGAGTATTCCGCGGACGGAGTACGCGGGCCAGCATGCGAAGTTGACGGTATACCCGCGGCCCGGCACAGCGCAAGAGCGTAGGTGGCTCGCGCGCGGCGGAGTAGAATCGACAATAGAATCAACACCGGCCTTGCCGGTCCCGAGAGTCGGGCGGGATACGAAGCAGCCATGAGCCAGTTCGGATCGAGCCGCTCCGGAGCCGTGGTCGGCGCAGCCGGCCCGCCCGCCCCTTCGCGCCTCGACGCGCTCCGCCGCGCGTGGCCCGCGTACGTCGTGCTCGCCTGCACGCTGCTGCTGACCTTCGGCGCGTGGCGCTACGCCGAGCGCACCGTGCGCGCGAACGAGCAGGAGCGCTTCGACCGGGTGGTGGCGACGAGCCGCGCCGCGATCGACCGGCGGCTCGAGTCCTACCTGCAGATCCTGATGGGGGTGCGCGCCCTCTTCGCGAGCAGCAATACGGTCGAGCGCTCCGAGTTCCGGTCCTTCGTCACGGGTCTGGGCTTGGAGGACCGCTATTCGAGCATCCGGGACATGAGCTGGATCCCGCGGGTCCCGGCCGCGGCCAGGGCCTCGCACGAGGCGCTCATGCGCCGGGGCGGCGCGCCCTCCGGCTACGAGATTCACCCGGCGGGGAGCCAGGCCGAATACCATCCCCTGGCGTTTCTCGAGCCCGCCGAGGCCTACGAGCCGCGCTGGTTCGGCCTCGACGCGGCCAGTCGTCCGGAGAACCAGGAGGCCATGGAGCGGGCCCGGGACACCGGAGTCGCGGCGATGAGCCATCGGCTCACCCTGTTTCGCCGGGACGGAGGGGCCGGTTTCGTCATCTTCCTGCCGATGTATCGCGCCGGCCGGCCGCTCGCGACGGCGGAAGAGCGCCGCGAGAGCTTCGAAGGCTTCGTGGCCGCGTCGTTCCGGCCCGACCTCTTGATGGGCGAGCTGTTCGAAGCTTCACGCGCCCAGCCGGTGGATCTGGAGCTCTTCGACGCGCCCGAGGCAGCCCCGGGCCGCCTCATCTACGACCGCGACCCCGGCTCCGCCGAGACGCCGCGCGAGCTGAGCCGGACGGTCCCGGTCATCTTCGGCGGCCAGACCTGGACGCTCCAACTCTCGACGCTGCCCGCCTTCCATTCCCTCGCCGAGCGGCTCGTGCCCTTCTGGGTCCTGGGCAGCGGCCTCGTGATCAGCGTCCTCGCCTTCGTGATCACGCTGCTGCAGACCCGCGCGCTCACCGCGGCGCGCCGGCTCGGCGCCGAGCTGCAGACGGCCGAGCGCCGGCTGCGCCGGGCCAACGAGCGCTTCGAGCTCGCCGCGTCCGCGGTGAGCTCCGCCATCGGCGTGGACGCAGGGGCTCACCGAGCTGTGCGGCTATCGCCTGGACGAGACCGACGCGACGTACGAGTGGTGGATCGAGCAGATCCATCCCGCCGACCGGCCGCGGGTCCAGGAGCGCTTCCAGACGGCCGTGGCCAGCGGCCACGACTTCGAGGCGGAGTACCGCTTCCGCGCCCGCGACGGCCACTACCTCGACGTGCTGGACCACGGCCGGTTCGTCCGCGACGCGGGCGGACGCTCGGTGCGGGTCGTCGGGAGCATGGTCGACGTCTCGGAGCGGAAGCGGGGGGAGGCGGTGCTGCGCGAGAGCGAGGCCCGGCACCGCGCGGTCCTGGAAACGGCCATGGACGCCTTCGTCGGCATGGACGACAAGGGACACGTGATCGAGTTCAATCCGGCGGCCGAGCGGATGTTCGGGCAGGCGCGGGCGGACGTCATCGGCCGGGAGCTGGCGGAGGTGATCATCCCCTCGGCCTTCCGGGACGCCCACCGGCGCGGACTGGCGCGCTACCTGGCGACCGGCGAGCACACGATCCTGGGCCGCCGCATCGAGGTGAGCGCCCGGCGGGCGGACGGGACCGAGTTCCCGGTGGAGCTGACCGTGACCGTGGCGCGGATGGACGGGCCGCCCACGTTCAGCGCCTATGTCCGGGATCTCACCGAGCAGAAGCGCGCGGACGCGGCCCGGAGCAGCCTCGAGCTGCAGCTCCAGCAGGCGCAGAAGATGGAGGCGGTGGGTCGCCTCGCGGGCGGGGTCGCCCACGACTTCAACAACCTGCTGACCGTCATCAGCGGCCGGGCCCACATGCTGCTGAGCCGGCTCAAGCCGGGCGACCCGATGCACCGCGACGTGGACCTGATCCAGAAGACGTCGCAGCGGGCGGTGGCCTTGACGAGCCAGCTCCTGGCCTTCAGCCGCAAGCAGGTCGTGCAGCCGCGCGTTCTCGAGCTGGGGCCGCTGGTGGCCGACCTGGTGCCGATGCTGCAGCGGATGATCGGCGAGGACATGGAGCTGGTGGTCGAGCCGGTGCGGGGAACGGGACGAGTCAAGGTCGATCCCAGCCAGATGCAGCAGGTGCTGATGAATCTCGCGGTCAATGCCCGTGACGCCATGCCGAACGGGGGCCGGATCGGCGTCTCCATCCGGGACGTCGAGGTGGACGAGGCGGCGGCGCTCCACCCGACCAACCTGCCGCCCGGGCCCTACGTGGCCCTCGCGGTCAGCGATACCGGCACCGGCATGAGCGCGGAGACGGCCGCGCACGTCTTTGAACCGTTCTTCACCACCAAGGAGCAGGGCAAGGGGACCGGTCTCGGGCTCTCCACCGTGTACGGCATCGTCGAGCAGAGCCGGGGCCACATCCAGGTCCAGAGCGAGCCCGACCGGGGCACCACGTTCACCATTCACCTGCCGCGGGTGGAGGAGCCGCTGGCGGTCGACCCGCCCACCGACGCGGGCCCGCGGCTGCGGACCACCTCGCGCACGGTGCTGGTGGTGGACGACGAGCCCGAGGTCCTGGATCTGGCCACCGAAATTCTAAGACGCGTCGGCTACTCGGTGCTCCAGGCCGCCGACGGCGCGGCCGCGCTCGAGGCGGCGCGGGGCCACGAGGGGGAGATCCACCTGCTCGTGACCGACATGGTGATGCCCGGCATGTCGGGCCGCGATCTGGCCGAGCGGCTGCGCGCGCTGCGCCACGCGCTGCCGGTGCTCTACGTCTCCGGCTACGTGCAGGACGCCGCCGCGCGGGCCACGCTGGGCCGCGAGCACTCCGCGTTCGTCGCGAAGCCGTTCACGCCCGAGCTCCTCACCGACCGGGTGCGCGAGCTCCTGGCCACCGCGGACGCGGGGGCCGGCTGAGCCGGCCGCTCGCGCTCAGCCGCGGAGCGAGCCGTCGATGTGGACGTCGACCAGGTAGGGCCCGCCGGAGGCCATCCCGCGCTTGATCGCGGTGGCCACGTCGGCCGCCTTCTCCACCATCTCGCCCGGCACGCCCTGCGCCTTCGCGAGCCCCACGTAGTCGAGCCCCGGCTTCACCAGGTCCATCGCCACGTACTGGTTGTCCTCCGCCGAGAAGCCCTTGAGCGCCTGCGTGCGCTGCTTGAGGATCCGGTAGGACTGATTGTTGAAGATCACGAACACCACCGCGATGGAGTCGTGCGCGGCCGACCACAGCGACTGGATCGTGTACATCGCGCTGCCGTCGCCGATCAGCGCGATCACCGGCCGGTCCGGCTGGGCCAGCTTGACGCCGAGCGAGGCGGGCAGGCCCCAGCCGATGCCGCCCCCGCGCAGGCCGTAGAAGCCGCGGTGGTCGCGGGCCCGCAGCAGCTCGCGGATCCCGTGGCTCGAGGAGATGGACTCGTCCACGATGATGGCCTCGTCGGGCACCGCGCCCGCGACCGCGCCCACCAGCGCGAGCGGGCTGATCGGGAAGCGGCTCGCCTGGGCGGCCGCCTCCTGCCGCAGCGCTTCGCGGCGCGCCTCCTGCGCCACCCGCAGCTTTTCCGCGCGCGCGCTCGCGTCCTTGGCCTGCGACGCGGTCAGCCGCCGCCTGAGCGCCTCCACCAGCTCGGGCAGCGTCGCCTTCGGATCGCCCTGGATCGCCACCTGGGCCGGATAGTTCTTGCCGATCTCCCAGGGATCGAGGTCGAGATGGATCAGGGGCAGCCCTTCCGGCATCGGCTCCACGTCCGACGGCAGCGAGAGCGTGAAGAGATCGCCGCCCACCGAGAACAGCAGGTCGTGCTGCATGAGGAGCTGGCGGATGGGCTGGCCCAGGCGCGGGAACGGCCCGTGGTAGAGCGGGTGCGTGAACGGGAAGGAGCACGTGGAGGGCACGCACTCGGTGTAGACCGGCGCGCCGAGCGCCTCCGCGAGCTGGGCCATCTCGGCCAGCGCGTCTCCGTGGGCGACCGCGTCGCCCGCGATCAGGATCGGCCGCGACGCCTTCACGAGGAGATCGGCGGCCGCTTCGATCGCGGCGCGGTCGCCGCGGATGCGCGGGGCCACGCGGGTGGACTGCAGCAGATCCAGCTCGCGCTCCGCGTTCAGCACGTCCACCGGCAGCGAGAGGAACACCGGACCGGTGGGATGCGCCATCGCGGTCTTGACCGCGCGCCGGACCGCGCGGGGCAGGTCCTCGAGCCGGGTGATCTCGTGCGACCACTTCACGTACGGGCGCGCCACCGGGGGCAGATCGGACCAGAGGATGGGCTCGGTGAGGTTCATGGCCTGATCGTGCTGGCCCGCGGTCACGAGCAGCGGCGTCCCCGCCTCGTACGCGTCGTAGAGCATGCCCATCGCGTTGCCGAGGCCCGGCGAGGTGTGGACGTTGACCACGCCCAGCTTGCCGCTCGCCTGCGCGTAGCCGTCGGCCATGCTGATGGCGACCGCCTCCTGGAGCGCCAGGATGTAGCGGATGCTCGGCTCCCGCACGAGCCCGTCCATCAGGGGCAGCTCGGTGGTGCCGGGATTGCCGAACATGGTGTCCACACCTTCGTCCTTCAGGATCTGAAGGAAGGCCTGCTTGCCGGAGAGAAAGGACATGGGGGAGCCTCCTCGCTGCCGGATCATAGCCCCGCTTCCTTGACTGCGCCAGTACCCGCCTGTAGGCTTCGGGCAGCATGCCGCCGGCCGTTCCCGCCGCCGCCTTCCTCGACGCGTGTCTCCGCCGGGCCACGCCGTTCACCCCGATCTGGCTCATGCGGCAGGCCGGCCGCTACATGCCGGAGTACCGTGCGGTGCGCGCGCGGCTCGGCTTTCTCGAGCTGTGCAAGAGCCCGGAGGCGGCCGCGGAGGTCACGCTGCAGCCGGTGGAGCGCCTGGGCGTGGACGCGGCGATCCTCTTCGCGGACATCCTCCTCGTGCTCGAGCCGCTCGGGGTCGGGCTCGAGTTTACCCGCGGCGACGGCCCGCGCATCGAGCGCCCGGTGCGCAGCGCGGCGGCGGCGCGGGCCCTCCCCGCGGTGGACGTGGAGGACGCGGTCGGCTTCGTGTTCGAGACGGTGGCGCGGGTGCGCAAGGCGCTCGCCGACCGGGTGCCCCTCATCGGCTTCGCGGGGGCGCCGTTCACGCTCGCCTCGTACCTGATCGAAGGTGGGCCCTCGCGCGAGTTCCTCCTCACCAAGGCGTTCATGCGGCGCGAGCCGGAGGCGTGGGCCGCGATGATGACGAGGCTCGCCGACGTCACCGCCGACTACCTCAACGGGCAGATCGCGGCCGGCGTCCAGGCGGTGCAGCTCTTCGACTCGTGGGTGGGCGCGCTGTCGCCCGCCGACTACCGCGACTTCGTGCTCCCGCACTCCCGGCGCGTGATCGGAGCGCTGCGGCCGGGCGTGCCGGTCATCCACTTCGGCGTGGGCACCGGCGGGCTGCTGCCGCTCATGAAGGCGGCGGGGGGGGACGTGATCGGGCTCGACTGGCGCGTGGAGCTGGCTCCCACGTGGGCCCGGCTCGGCCACGACGTGGCGGTGCAGGGGAACCTGGACCCCGCGGTGCTGCTGGCCGACGTGCCCGCGATCCGCCGGGCCGTCCGCGAGATCCTCGACGCGGCGGCCGGGCGGCCGGGGCACGTCTTCAACCTGGGTCACGGCATCCACAAGGACACGCCGGTCGAGCACGTGAAGGCCCTCGTGGACATCGTCCACGAGCTGTCCGCGCGATGATCGAGACGGAATCCCTCTCCCCCGAGAGGGGGAGAGGGTAGGGTGAGGGGGTGGCGTCGATCGGGCATGACCCTCACCCCGACCCTCTCCCTCCCAGGGAGAGGGAGAGGGGCATCGATTCGGTGCTCCTCATCGCCTTCGGCGGACCGGAGCGCCCGGAGGACGTGCGCCCGTTCCTGCAGATCGTCAGCGCGGGCCGCCCGATCCCGGCCGAGCGCCTCGAGGAGGTCGCGCATCACTACGACCTGATGGGGGGGCGCTCGCCGCTCACTGAGCTGACCCGCCGCCAATCGGAGGGCCTGCGCGCGGCGCTCGCCGCGGCCGGGCGCCCGGTGGCGGTGTGGGTCGGCATGCGGAACTGGCACCCGTTCCTGCACGAGACCCTGGCCGAGATGAAGGATCAGGGCTGCCGCAAGGCGCTCGGCATCATCCTGTCGTCGTTGCAGACCGAGGCCTCGTGGTCGCGCTACGTGGAGGACGTCACGGCCGCGCGCGAGAAGGTCGGCCCGGACGCGCCCGAGGTCGTCTACGCACCGCCCTGGAGCGAGCACCCGCGGTTCATCGAAGCGATGGCGGCCCGGGCGGGGGCCGCGCTCGCGGGGATCGAGGCCGCGCGGCGGGCCGACGCGCGGCTCGTCTTCACCGCCCACAGCGTCCCGGTCTCCATGGCCGCGGGCTCCCCCTACGCGGCCCAGCTCGAGACGGCGGCGCGCGCCATCGCCTCCGCGCTCGGCCGGTCCGGGTGGTCGGTGGCCTACCAGAGTCGTAGCGGCTCCCCGCGTGATCCGTGGCTCGAGCCCGACGTCGGCGACGTCATCCGCGCGCTCGCGCGGGACGGCGCGCGCGACGTGGTGGTCGTCCCGGTCGGCTTCGTCTGCGACCACGTCGAGGTGCTCTACGACCTCGACGTGGAAGCGAAGGCGGTGGCCATATCCTGTGATCTCGGCTTCCATCGGGCCGCCGCCGCCAACGACCACCCCGCGTTCGTCGCGATGCTCGCCGATCTGGCCCGGCGCGGGCCGGCGCCGTGAGACTGGTCGTCGTCGGCGGCGGGCTCTCCGGGCTCGCGGCCGCCCACCGGGCGGTGGAGCTGGCGCGCGAGCGCGGCCGGCCGCTCGAGCTGACCCTGCTCGAGGGGGCGGATCGCCTGGGCGGCACCATCCAGACGGAGCGCCGCGAGGGCTTCCTCGTCGAGTGCGGGCCCGACTCGTTCCTCTCCGAGAAGCCGTGGGCCCTCGCGCTCTGCCGGCGGCTCGGCGTGGAGGACCGGCTGATCGGGACCGACGACCGCTTCCGACGCGTCTTCGTGGTCTTCCGCGGCCGGCTGCATCCGCTGCCCGACGGCTTCCAGCTCCTGGCGCCCACCCGGCTCGGGCCGTTCCTGGCCTCGTCGCTCTTCTCGTGGCCCGGCAAGCTCCGGATGGCCTGCGACCTGCTGCTGCCCCGTGGCGGGCATCCCGACGAGAGCCTCGGCGCGTTCGTGAGGCGACGGCTCGGCCGCGAGGCGCTCGAGCGCGTCGCCCAGCCGCTGGTCGGCGGCATCTACACCGCCGATCCCGATGAGCTCTCGCTCGGCGCCACCATGCCGCGCTTCCTCGAGATGGAGCGGCGCGAGCGTAGCGTCATCCTGGCCCTCTGGCGGGCCGCCCGCCGGGCCCCGGCCCTTCACGCGGGGACGAGCGGCGCCCGCTGGTCGCTCTTCGTGACCTTCGCCGAGGGGATGGAGGAGCTGATCCGCCTGCTGGCCACCCGCCTGCCGCCCGGGGCGGTGCGTCTCAAGGAGCGGGCCGTCTCGGTCGCGCGGGAAGGCGGCGGCTGGCGCGTCGCCACCGCGGGCGGCGCGGTCGTCACCGGCGACGCGCTCATCCTGGCCCCGGAGGCCCACCAGGCCGCGCGGCTTCTGCGCTACGTGGATCCCGGGCTCGCCCACCTGCTCGAGGGGATTCCCTATGCTTCGTCGGCCACCGTGACGCTGGCCTATCGGCGCGCCGACATCCGCCATCCTCTCGACGGCTTCGGCTTCGTGGTGCCGCAGGTGGAGCGCCGGCCCGTCATCGCGGGCACCTTCTCGAGCGTGAAGTACCCGGGGCGTGCCCCGGAGGCGCACGCGCTCCTGCGCGTGTTCATCGGCGGGGCGCTGAACGAATCGGTGCTCGAGGCCGACGACGCGGCGCTGGTGGAGATCGCGCGCGCGGAGCTCGCCGACCTCCTCGGCGTGACGGGGGTGCCGCTGTTCACCCGGGTCGCCCGTTACCCGCGGGCGATGCCGCAGTATCACGTGGGCCACGCGGCCCGCGCGGAGGCCATCGAGCTGGCGGTGGCGCGGCATCCGGGCCTGCGCCTGGCGGGCGGAGCCTACCGGGGCGTGGGGATCGCGGACTGCGTGCGCTCGGGCGAGGAAGCGGCGGAGGGAGTGGCGGGTTAGCTCGACTTCGGGTCGATGTGGTCCATCAGCATGTGGACCTCGAGCACCGAGTCGAGATACTGGAAGCTGAACGGCTTGGTGACGTAGTCGGAGGCGCCGAGCGCGAGGGCCCCGCGCGCGGAGTCGATGTCCTCCACCGCGGTGACCATGATCACGCAGGTCTCGGGCGCGGCGGTCTTGATGCGCTTCAGGGCTTCGACGCCGCCCATGCCCGCCATCATCACGTCCATCAGCACGATGTGCGGGTGGAAGTCCGGCACGCGGAGGAGAGCCTCCTCGCCGTCCTGCGCCTCGATCACATCGAAGCCGCGGTCTTCGAGATACTCGGCCAGCACCTTGCGGAACTCGAGCTCGTCGTCCACCACGAGCACACGCGCGCGCACCGGCCGCTTGACCTGCGCGGGGTCGCCCGCCGCGGCCACCAGCGCCGCCGGGGCCACCACGCCCGACCGGGCCAGGGTGTCGGAGAGCTGGACCAGGTCGAGCGGCTTGGTGAAGGCACCGGCCACACTCAGGCCGGCCTCGGTGACCAGCTCGAGCGCATTGCCCATGCCGCTGACCAGGATCACGACCACGTCGGGGTTGAGCGCCTTGATCCGGCCCAGCGCCCCGATGCCGCCGAGGCGGGGCATGAAGAGATCGAGGATGACGGCCTTGGGCTGCCAGCGCTTGACCTGGAGGAAAGCCTCGACGCCGTTCGTGGCGGTGAGGACGACGAACCCCTGCTCGGTGAAGTATTCCTTGAGCAGCTCGAGGACGTCGATGTCGTCATCCACACACAGGATGCTCGGGAGGCTGTCGTCCATGGCCCGCTGTGGCAGCAAGAAAAGTGCCGCCGGAGTGGCCTATACAACCTAATGAAATAACTGCGCTTTGTCCGGAGGCCCCGCAACTATTGGGAAATCGTTCACAGTTCCTGACATGGGGCTGACACTCGCGGTCACCGGCCGCTACGCCATGGTTTCGCCGCCGCCACTATGGTGGCGCCACCATAGATCAGAAATCTTCTAGCGGCCGGGGGCCAGGCGCGCCATCACCTCGAGCGCCTGCTCGAGCACGGCCCCGCCCGGGGTGAAGTTGCCCTCGAGGAACAGCTCGGTGAGGCCGGCCTCCGCGTAGCGTCCGATGTCCTCGCGGATCTCGTCCAGCGTGCCCCACAGCGGCCGGCGGTCCTTGCCCTGCGGGGTGTCATGGACACGGTAGGTGCCGCGGCAGACGATGTGGAGCTTGCCCGGGTCCTTCCCGTGCGCGGCCGCCGCGTCCTTCACTTCTCGGACGAGCGGCGCCACGCTCGCCATCGGCACGTTGCCGCCGTTGAAGCCGTCCCCCAGCTCCACCGCGCGCTTGACCACCGTGCTGCCGTAGCCGCCGATGGTGATGGGCGGGCGCGGCTTCTGCACCGGCTTCGGCTCCACGCGGGAGCGGGGCACGTGGTAGAACTCGCCGTGGAACTCGGTGACGTCCTGGGTCCAGATCGCGTCGAGGCAGCGCAGGAACTCGTCGGCGCGCCGGCCCCGGTGCTGAAACGGCACGCCGACCGCCTCGTACTCGTCCTGCGACCAGCCGATGCCGAGCCCCACGTCGAGCCGGCCGCCCGAGAGCACGTCCAACGTGGCGAGCTGCTTGGCGAGGACGACCGGCTGGTAGAACGGCATGATCAGCACGCTGGTGCCGAGGCGGATGCGCTGGGTGGCCGCGGCCACGTAGGCGAGGGTGACGATGGGATCGAACACGCGCTCGAAGGGTTTCGGCCACACCTTGCCCGGCGCCGGCGGGTACTCGTTCTTGGGCTCGAGCGCGTAGAGCAGGCGCTGGAAGACCCAGAGCGAGTGGTAGCCGAGGGCCTCGGCCTGGCGCGCGACGCGGATCTGGTTCTCCGGGGTGGCCCAGGCGCCGGCGGTGGGCAGCGCGAATCCGAGCTTCATGGGGCGCCATGATACACGCTACGCTTGGCACACGTTGGTAGCCCGCGGCCTGAGAAGCGCACGTAGATCATCATCGTGTCAGCTCAGGGGCAGCGTGAAGGTGAAGGTGGACCCCCGGCCCGGCTCGCTCTCGACCCAGATCCGGCCGCCGTGCAGCTCGACGAACTTCTTGGCTAGAGTCAACCCTAGGCCGGTGCCTTCCTGCTTGCGCGTCTCGTCGCTCCCCACCTGGCGGAACTCTTCGAAGATGGTGATCTGGTCCTCGGCCGCGATGCCGATCCCCGTATCGCTGACCGAGATCTCGACCCCGGCGTCCCGCCGTCCGGCCTTCAGGCCGATCGTGCCCCCTTCGGGCGTGAACTTGACGGCGTTCGACAGGAGGTTGAGCAGGACCTGCTTGACCGGCCCCAGAGGCAGGCGGATGCCAGCACGAGCGCGACGCCGAGCGCGGGCACGCCGCTCGCGAGCAGGCGCGTGCGTTGGCGAAGCGTGAGCGCCCTCACGGCCCCACCGTGAGCAACGAGATCTCCGGCGGCACCCGGAACCGCACCGGGACGATGCTGGTGCCGATCCCGGGCGAGACGAAGAGGTCGCGGCCGTCCTCGCGGATGTGGCCGATGGCGTAGCGATCCCCGAAGTGCGACGGCACGATGAGGCGGCCGAGGACGGGCAGGTTCACCTGGCCGCCGTGGGTGTGTCCGGCCAGGGTGAGGAGCACGCGCGGGGGCACGCGGACGAACAGATCGGGATTATGCGTGAGGACGATCACCGGCGCGCCCTCCGGCACCGGCGCGAGCGCGCGGGCGATCGCGGCCGGGCGCGCCCGCGCGTCGCTCACCCCCGCGATCCAGAGAGGGCGGCCCTGCACGGCCACCTCCGCCGCGGTGTCTTCCAGGACGCGGATGCCCACCGCCTCGAGCGCGCGGGCGGTGCGGGGGCCGTCGTACCACCAGTCATGGTTGCCCAGCACCGCGAAGACGCCGAGCGGCGCCTGGAGATCGCGCAGGACCGCCGCGGTCGGCTCGATGGCCACGAACCGGCCGCCCACCACCCCGTGGATGACGTAGTCGCCGAGCAGCACGATCAGGTCCGGCCGCGCCGCGTTCACGGATCGGACGATCTCGCGGACCTTGTCCACCGTGATGTGGGGCGCGCCGGTGTGCAGATCGGCGAGCGCGGCGATCCGCAGGGGGCCGAGGTCGGCGGGCCAGCGCGCGATCGGCACCCGCGTCTCCCGCGTCACCACCCGGCCGGGCTCGATGCCCACCGCCCAGACCGCGAACCCGACGGTCGCCGTCAGCAGGGCCGCCAGGACGAAGCCGGCGGCCCGCAGCCCGGGGCTCGTCGCGGTCAGCGGTACTCCCGGAAGAAGGCGCGCAGCTCCGTCGCGAGCGCCTCCGGCTCTTCCATCGCGGCGAAGTGGCCGCCCGCCGGCATCACCGTCCAGCGGCGGATGTTGTACATGCGCTCGGCCCAGGAGCGCGGCGGCCGCACGATCTCCTTCGGGAAGGCGGCGTAGCCGGTCGGGACCTCGATGCGCTGGCCGTCCGCGATGGGCCACGGCGAGTGGAAGCGCGCGTAGTACGGCCAGAAGGAGGCGTTGATGCTGCCGGTCACCCAGTAGATCATCACGTTGGTGAGCAGCTCGTCCTTGGTGAAGCGGCGCTCGACGTCGCCGCCGCAGTCGCTCCAGGTTCGGAACTTCTCCACGATCCAGGCCGCGAGTCCCACCGGCGAGTCGCTCAGGCCGAAGGCGAGCGTCTGGGGCCGGGTGCCCTGGATCCACTGGTAGCCGGTCTCCTCGCGCTGCCACCGGCCGAGATCGTCGAGGTACTGCTTCTCCTCCGGCGAGGGCTGGGCGGGAGGCTTGATGTCGCGGCGGAGCGACAGCAGGTTCACGTGGATGGCGGCGAGACGGTCCGGATACGCGGCGCCGAGGCGTGACGTGATGAAGCCGCCCCAGTCGCCGCCCTGCGCGGCGAAGCGCCGGTAGCCGAGCACATCGGTCATGAGCGCCGCGAAGACGTCGGCGATCTCCGCGACGCCGAAGCGCGCCTGGCCGGGCGCGAACGAGAAGCCGTAGCCCGGCAGCGAGGGCGCGATCACCGTGAACGCGTCCGCGGGATCGCCGCCGAAGCGCGCCGGGTCGGTGAGCATGGGCAGGATCTTGTGGAACTCCCACACCGAGCCGGGCCAGCCGTGGGAGAGCAGCAGGGGGAGCGGGTTCGGGCCACGGCCCTCCTCGTGGATGAAGTGGAGATCGATGCCCGCCACGGGCGTGGTGAACTGGCGGAAGCCGTTGAGGCGCGTCTCGTGCGCGCGCCAGTCGTAGCGGTCCTTCCAGTAGGCGGTGAGCTCCTTCATGTAGGTGAGGCTCGTGCCGAACGCCCACTCGGCCCCGGGCGCCTGGTCCGGCCAGCGCGCGCGGCCCAGGCGCTCGCGCAGATCGGCGAGCGTGCTCTCGGGGACCTCGATGCGGAAGGGCCGGGGCGGCATCAGAACACCGGCCGTTCGATGTAGGTGCCCCAGACGTGGCGGAGCCGCGCCACGATCTCGCCCAGCGAGGCGCGCGCCTTCACGAGCTCGATCGTCACCGGCATGATATTGGTCGCGGGCTCGCGCGCCTCGCGCTCGAGCCGGTCCATCAGGCGGCCCACGAGCGCCTGGTCGCGCCGCCGGCGCACCTCCTTCAACCCGGCGATCTGGCGCGCCTCGACGGCGGGGTCCACCTTGTGGATGGGCAGCGGCGGCGGCGCGGCCGGCTCGACCAATGTATTGACGCCGATCACCGGCTGCTCGCCCGCCGCCTTGCGCCGGGCGAAATCGTAGGCGGAGTCAGCGATCTCGTGCTGGAAGAAGCCCTCCTCGATGGCTTTGATGGTGCCGCCCATCGCGTCCACCTTGGCGAGGATGCGGAGGACCTCGGCCTCGACCCGGTTGGTCAGAGCCTCGACGTAGTAGGACCCGCCCAGCGGATCCACCACCTGGGGCACGCGCGTCTCCATCGCGATGATCTGCTGGGTGCGCAGCGCGATCTTCATCGCCTCCTCGGAGGGGATCGCGTAGGCCTCGTCCATGCCGTTGGTGTGGAGCGACTGGGCCCCGCCCAGCACCGCGGACAGCGCCTGCAGCGCGGTGCGGATGATGTTGTTGAGCGGCTGCGCCTTGGTCAGCGTGGCCGCCGCGGTCTGGCAATGAAAGCGCAGGCGCATGGATTCGGCCTTGGTGGCCCCGAAGCGCTCCTTCATGAGCCGGGCGTAGATGCGCCGGGCCGCGCGGAACTTGGCCACCTCCTCGAAGAAGTCGGCCTGGGCCACGAAGTAGAAGGCCAGGCGCGGCGCGAACTCGTCCACGGGCACGCCCGCGCGCGTCACCTCCTCCACGTAGGCGATCGCGTTCGCCATGGTGAAGGCCAGCTCCTGCACCGAGGTCGCCCCCGCCTCCGAGATGTGATAGCCGCTGATGTTGATGGGGTTGTAGCGGGCGAGGTTCCGCGCGCTCCAGACGATCATGTCGCGCATCACCCGCATCGACGGGCGGATGGGGAAGATCCACTCCTTCTGGGCGATGTACTCCTTCAGGATGTCGGCCTGCACGGTGCCGGACAGCTTGTTCAGGTCGAAGCCGCGCGACTCCGCGAGCGCCACGTACATGGCGAGCAGGATCCACGCGCTGGGATTGATGGTCATGGAGACCGAGATGCGCTCGAGGTCGATGCCCGAGAAGAGCGCCGCCATGTCGTCGAGCGTGTCGATGGCCACGCCCTCGCGCCCGACCTCGCCGAGCGAGCGCGGGTCGTCGGAGTCGTAGCCCATCAGGGTAGGCATGTCGAAGTCCACGCTGAGGCCGGTCTGCCCCTGCTCGATCAGGTAGCGGAAGCGCCCGTTGGTGTCCTCCCCGGTGCCAAAGCCCGCGATCTGGCGCATCGTCCAGTTGCGGCCGCGGTACATGGTGGGATAGGGCCCGCGCGTGTAGGGATAGCGGCCGGGCAGGCCGATATTGTCGGTCGGCGCGTCCGCGATGTCCTCCGGCGTGTAGAGTCGCTGCACGGGCAGGCCCGAGCCGCTGCGATAGTCGGTGCGCGCCTCCGGCTGGCGGGCGAGGAACTCGGCGAGCTCCCCGGCCTCCCACGCGGCCTTCTCTTCGGCGAGACGCTTGAGCTGTTCCGGGTCAAACATGGCGGTTGTCTCCGGTTCGTAGTGCCTGGCGATAAAGATCTCTATCGTCGATCACGCGGCGGGCCTTGAACTCGGTGCGTGGCAGCGTGCCCTCGGGGACGAGGTCCACCACCGGGTGCACGCCCAGGCGCGCGCGCAGACGCTCGCGCATGAGCACGCGCAGCGCGTCCAGGCGGGTGGTGTGGCCGGCGGTGTACTCGGCGCGGACCAGCAGCTCGTCCATCGTTTCGCGCCGGGAGATGATCACCTGGAACTCCCCGCCGAAGCCGTCGATGGCCCGCAGCGTGTCCTCGATGGCGCTCGGGTAAATGTTCTCGCCGCGCACGATGATCATGTCGTCGAAGCGACCGTAGAGCCCGTCCGGCAGGCGCGGGTAGGTCCGCCCACAGGGGCACGGCCCATCCACCCACCGCGCGCGATCGCCCGAGACCAGCCGGATCATGGGCTGCGAGGTCCGCTCGAGGTGAGTGTACACGGGCGTGCCCTCGGCGCCGTAGGGCAGAGGCCGGAACGTCTCCGGATCGCAGACCTGGGTGTAGACCAGGTCCTGCCAGAGGTGCATGCCGGTACGGTGGCGGCACTCGCCGTTGGTCATCCAGGGTGACATCTCGGCCATGCTGCCCATGTCCACGCAGATGCCGCCGAAGGTCTGCTCGATCAGCGCGCGGGTGGCCGGGATGCCCGCCCCCGGCTCGCCCGAGAAGAAGAGGACGCGGAAGCCGAAGCTCGCCGGGTCGATCCCCTCGCGGCGCGCGGTCTCCGCGAAGTGCAGCGCGTAGGACGGCGTACCGTAGAACGCGGTCGGCCGGAGATCGCGGGCCCACTGCACGGCCTGGAGCGTCTGCCCCTGCGCGCCCGCCCCGAAGGGGAACACGGTGGCGCCGAGCCGCTCGCCGCCCGCGAGGGCGCCCCAGGAGCCCAGGTAGAGGCTGAAGAACGAGCAGATCAGGATGCGGTCGCCGGGTCGGAGGCCCGCGCCCCACAGGATGCGCGCGTGGGCCTCCGCGATCCGCCCCCAGTCGTCCGCCCCGATGCCGAAGACGGTGGGCCGGCCGGTGGTGCCGCTGGTGCCGTGGATGCGTGCCACCTCCGCGGGCTCGATGCAGAGATAGTCGCCGAAGGGCGGCGCGGCCGCCTGGGCGGCCCGCAGCTCCGCCTTCTGGACTACCGGGAAGCGCGCGAGGTCGTCGAGGCTCCTGAGCGTATCCGGTGACACGCCCGCCTCCTGCCACCGGCGCCGGTAGAACGGGCTCCGGTCCCACGCGTAGCGCACCTGCCGCGTGAGCTTGGCGAAGACGAGCGCGTCGCGCGCGGCGGGATCCGCGCACTCGATCTCGGGCAGCCAGTACTCGGCGGCGGGAGCGGGCCGGTAGGTGCGGTCGTAGCGGGCCGGCCACACCGTCAGGTCGACGCCGCGCGTCCCGCGAAGCGCGGCCGCATCGAGCGCGGCGTGGGGCTCGGCCATCAGCCGGTGGGCCGGGCCGCCACCAGGTCGCGGATGCGGGCGACGATCGTGTCGGGCGGCGTGTCCTGCAGGATCACCTCGGCCACGCCCATCTCGCGCAGCACCGGCACGTCCTCGTCGGGGATCACGCCGCCGGCCACCAGCAGGATGTCCTCCGCGCGCGCCCCGCGCATCAGCTCGAGCACGCGGGGGAAGAGGGTGAGGTGGGCGCCGGAGAGGATGCTGATGCCGAGCACGTCCACGTCCTCCTGCACCGCCGCCGCGACCACTTCCTCGGGCGTGCGGTGCAGCCCGGTGTAAACGACCTCCATGCCCGCGTCGCGCAGGCAGCGGGCCACGATCTTCGCGCCGCGGTCGTGCCCGTCGAGGCCGACCTTCGCCACCAGCACGCGGATGGGGCGCTCGATCATGACGGGAGCGGCCGGGACGCGGGGGTGCTAGCGGCGGGGTCGGCCGCGGCCGGGTGCGACCGAGGAGCCGGCCGCGGCGCCTTCTCCGACGCCGTCGAGGACCTCGCGCACCTTGAGCGCGAGCGCGTTCGGAGTGAACGGCTTGGAGAGAAACGCGATGCCCGAAGCCAGCACGCCGTGCCTGACGATGGCGTCATCCGTGTAGCCGGACATATACAGCACCTTCAGCTCCGGGCGCAAGGTCGCCAGGCGCTGCGCCAGCTCGCGGCCGCTCATCTGCGGCATCACCACGTCGGTCACCAGCAGGTGGATGGTTCCCGCGTGCCGGTTGCTGAGCTCGAGGGCCTCGGCCCCCTGGCGCGCCTCGAGCACGACGTAGCCGCTCATCTCGAGGATCTCCCGCACCACCGCCCGCACGCGCTGGGCGTCCTCCGCGAGCAGGATGGTCTCGCCGCGCCCCGGGGTGAGGATGGCCTCGGGGGAGGCGCCCGACCGCGGGACCGGGGCGTCCGCGACGGGCCGGTCCGGCGGCGCGACCGGGGCGGCCACCCGGGGGAGGTAGACGGTGAACGTGGAGCCGCGCCCCGGCTCGCTCTCCACCGAGATGTGGCCGCCACTCTGCTTCACGGTGCCGTAGACGGTGGAGAGCCCGAGCCCGGTGCCCTTGCCTTGTTCCTTGGTCGTAAAAAACGGTTCAAAGAGGTGCGAGCGCGTCTCCGCGTCCATGCCCACCCCGGTGTCGCCCACCTCGAGCAGGACGTAGGGGCCGGGCCGGGCGTCGCTCAGACGCGCGGCGGCCGCCTCGTCCAGGTCCACGTTGGCGGTGCGCACGGTGAGCCGGCCGCCGTCGGGCATGGCGTCGCGCGCGTTCACGCAGAGGTTCAGGATCATCTGCTCCATCTGACCGGGGTCGGCCTTGACCCCGCCCAGGTCGGGAGCGGTCACCGTGACGAGGTTGATCGTCTCGCCGAGGAGCCGCTGGAGCATGGCGTGGATGCTGGCCACGATGCGGTTGAGGTCCACCAGGCGCGGGGCCATCACCTGCTTGCGGCTGAAGGCGAGGAGCTGCCGGGTGAGGGTGGCCGCCTGGTCGGCCGCGTCGCGGATGCCCTCCGCGTTGCGGCGCAGGGAGTGGCCGGGGGCCAGGCGGCGCAGCATCAGGTCGCTGTCGCCGCGGATGACCATGAGCAGGTTGTTGAAGTCGTGGGCGATGCCTCCCGCCAGCTTGCCGACCGCGTCCATCTTCTGGGCCTGCCGGAGCTGCTCCTCGCTCTGGTGCAGGGCGCGCTCCGAGCGCTTCAGCTCGGTCAGGTCCACCGTGAGGCCGCGCAGGGTGGTGGGCCGGCCGTCCGCGTCGCGCACCACGTGGACGATGTCGCGCAGCCAGACCTCGCGGCCGTCGGCCGCGATCGACCGGTACTCGAACTCGTGATCACGGCCCTCCGCGATCGCGGCGCGGTAGATCTGCATGACCGGGTCCCGGTCGTCGGGGTGGATGCGCCGGGCCCAGAAGTCGGGCTCGCGCAGCCAGCGCTCCACCGGGTAGCCGAGCACGGTCTCGGCGCGTCGGCTGACGAAGGAGAAGGTGAGCGTGCGCGCGTCGGCCTCCCACACGATGGCGTCGAGGCCCTGGATGAGGTCACGGTAGCGCTGCTCCGACTCCTGGTGGGCCGCCTGCAGCCGCTCCTCCTCGGTGAGGTCCTCGACGATCAGGAGCAGCCGCGGCGGCTCGTCGTCGGCCAGGTGGATGGCGCTCATGGTGATGCGCGCGGGCTTGGTGTCGCGGCGCGCGTACACGTAGAGCTCGTAGAGGCCGGCCTGCTGGGTCGTGCCGGCGGCGAGCACCTCGCGGGCCCCGCGCACGAGCCGCTCCGCCCGCACGAGCTGTTGGAGATCGCGCCCCAGCACGTCCTCCTCGCGGAGCCGGAACGACTCGAGGAAGGCGCGGTTGGCCGAGAGCACGTGCAGGTCCTCGGAGAGCAGCAGCAGGCCGGCGGGCACGCTCGCCACGATCTTGTCCGCGTAGCTCTTCAGATTCGTCATCGCGCGGGCCTGGCGCATCTGCTCGTGGAGCAGCCGCGTGCGCTGCTGCTCGCGATGGCGCGCGATGAGGAAGCCGGCCAGGGCCAGGAGCAGGAAGGCGGCGGCCGCGCCGGCCAGCCGCCCCGAGTGCTGGAAGTCGGCGAGCGCCTCGTCGCGGTCCACCTTGAGCACGAGCGACCAGCCGGCGGGCAGGACCCGGCGCACCGCGGCCAGCACCGGCACGCCGCGGTAGTCGACCGTCTCGCCGACCGCCTCGCGCCCCTCGGCGGCCGCCCGGGCGAGCGCGCCCAGGGCGCCGAGCGCGCGCCGCGGCATCTCGGCGTCGGGAGCAATGGGCTGGCGCAGCGGAGAGAGATAGGTGGGCGGCTCGCCGTCGAGGTCCACGAGGAGCGTCTCACCGCTACGCGTCGGCTCCGCGTCGTCGGCGAGGAGCGGGTAGAGCCCGGCCTCGGGCCTGGCCGCGAGGGAGACCACGCCCAGCAGCGGGCGGGTGTCGGCGTCGAGGCCGGCGGGCGCGCCGTCGGAGAAGACGGGCACCGTGACCACGAGCAGCCGGCCGGCACCGTCGCCGCCGAGCTCGAAGCGCGGCTTCCGGCTTTTCGCCACGCGGGCGGCGTGCTCCGCGGTCCGCTCCAGCAGCCCGGCGGCGAGCCCGGCGTCCGAGGCGGAGCGGGCCGCCGCGTGGCCGGCGGCGTCCGAGACCACGATGCCCACGTAGCCGTAGGCGGCGGCGACCCGGCTCAGGTGCCGCGCCAGCGCCTCCTCGTCCCGGCCCTGGCCGGCGAGCAGCGCGCGCACCGCCGGGAAGGCGGCGAGCACTTCCGCGTCGGCGCGCCGGGCCGCGAGCCAGCTCGACACGAGGCGGGTCCGGTCGGCCGCGATGGTGGCGATGCGGCTCTTCCAGTGGGTGAGGACGGTTTCGCGCTCGGTGCTGATCTGGTGCGAGGTGAACAGCACGACCAGGATGGTGCCGGCCAGGAACACGCCGACGTGGATCCAGGGGATGCCCTCGCCGGACCCCGCCCGGCGCGCGGAGGATGAGGCCACGCGTCCTCGATCGGCGTTCGTCCGCGCGTGGGGACTCTCGCGGCCGCCGCTAGGAATGACGGGAACTCCGCCGTGGACGCGTCATAGGAGCGCGACCCTCGGCCCTGGCCGCGTACGTCCAGAATACGGTGGGAGGCGGGTGGCCACAACCCTTCCCGGACTCCGTCGCGCGGTCGGGGTGGCGCGAGGCGGGATCAGACGTGGTTGCGGAGCATCAGCGGACCCGGTAGCGGACCTCGAAGCTCACGCAGCCTCCTGCGGAGTGGAACGGCCCGTGCGGCATGCCGGGCGGTCGCACCGCCACCGAGCCCGCCGGGTAGGGGCGGCCGCCGCACTCGAGCGTGCCCGAGATGATGTAGATCTCCTCCCAGAAGTCGTGGGTCACGACGCGGTCGTTCCCGGAGCCCGGATCGAAGCGGAGCAGCCGCGTGGTCACGCCCTCGTCCAGGCCGCCGCTGACGATCTGCTCCCACACCCCCGAGGGGAATCCGGGAGCGGGCCGCCACGGCAGGGCAGCCGGATCGAAGAACTCGCGCTCGGCCTTCATGGCTGCGTTATTGTAGCCGACATGCCGACCATCGATCCCGCCCGGCTCGAAGCGAAGGCCACCCGAATCTTCACCGCGATGGGCGCGCCGGACGGCGACGCGGCGTGGATCGCCGCGCTGCTCGTGCGCGCGAACCTGCGCGGCCACGACTCCCACGGGGTCATCCGCATCCCCCAGTACTGGGAATCGGTGAAGAAGAAGGACGTGGACCCCCGGTCGCCGGTGACGGTGATCGCGGAGACGCCCGCGCTGGTGCGGCTCGACGGCGGCGGCGGCTTCGGCCAGGTGGTGGGCCGCCGCGCGATGGAGATGGCGATCGCGAAGGCGAAGGCGGGCGGCCTGAGCGCCGCGTCCACCTCGCGCACCAGCCACGTGGGGCGGCTCGCCGACTATGCAGAGATGGCCGCCAATACTGGGCTCGTCGGCATGCTCTGGGCCAACTGCGTCCACGGGCTCAACGTGGCGCCGTGGGGCGGCGCCGCGCGACGCCTCGGGACGAACCCGCACGCGGTCGGCATCCCCGGCGCGGGCGGCCCCGCCATGGTGCTCGACTTCGCGACCAGCGTGGTGGCCGAGGGCAAGCTGCGCGTGAAGCGCAACCGCAAGCAGCCGGCCCCGCCCGGCTGGTTCGTGGACGCGCAGGGCCGGCCGCAGACGGACCCCGAGATCTTCTACGGCGATCCGCCCGGCGCGCTGCTCACCTCGGGGGAGCACAAGGGCTACGGGCTCTCGCTCGCGGTGGAGATCCTGGGCGGCATCCTCTCCGGCACCGGCCCCGCCGGCCCCCCGCCGGGCGTCTTCGCCAACGGCACGCTCATGATCTGCCTCGACGTGGACCGGTTCCTGCCGCTGCCCGAGTTCCACCGCCAGGTCGCCTCGCTCTTCGGCTGGGTGAAGTCGGCGCCGCTCGCGCTGGGCGCCACCGAGATCCTGATCCCCGGCGAGCCGGAAGCGCGGCTCGAGGCGGAGCGACGCGCGCAGGGGATTCCCATCGAGGACCAGACCTGGAGTCAGATCGAGACGACGGCCGCGGAGCTCGGCGTCGCCTGAGGCCAGCCAGGCTTACGGAAACAGGCGCTCGGCGTTCCGAAAGGCGATCTTCTCGGCCACGTCGCGCGGGAGCTGGCTCAGGTAGCTCCGCACTTCCGTCACCGAGCCCGGCAGCGCTTCCCACCGCGACGTCATCCAGGTATCGGTCCCGGCGAGGAAGCGGTCCGGATGGCGCAGGAACACCGCGCGCCAGCCCGGGTCGAGGGTGCCGCCCGGGGCCACGTCACTGTTGCGGATCGCCAGGTCCACCCAGAGGTTCGGGTAGCGGTCGAGCAGGGCGCCCACCGCCTGCGGGCCCGAGGACATGCCCGCGTGCGCCCAGATGACCCGGAGGCGCGGCTCGATCGTGAACAGCTCGATGATCGCGAGCTCGTCCGAGTGGGCGTGGAGATAGATGTTCTCCTGCACCGCCAGCTCGATGATGCGCTTGACCACGAAGGTGCCGGTCTGCCCGCCGAAGAGGTGGAACTCGCCGATGCCCTTGTGCACGCCGCGGTTCTTCTGCAAACGCTCCTGCACGTAGGCGAGCACCGCGGGGTCCTGCCACCAGTGGCCCATGTCGCCGCGGGTGCGGTACGGCCGCAGGATGGGCACGATGCGCTTGGCATCCCTCGCGTGGAGCGTGAGCGTGCCGTCGTCGGGCGTGCTCGAGACGAGCGCGCGCTTGATCCCCGCCTTCTCGAGGATGCCCAGGATGCGATCGGGCGGGTACTCGATCCAGTCGCCCGCGCTGTAGTGGATGTGCGTGTCGAAGATCGGCAATTCCGGGCTCTGGGCGCGCGTGGACGCCGTACCGAGGGAGACGAGCGCCAGGGCGAGGAGGGGAAGGAGGCGCGCCGCGATCTGCAACCGCACGCTCGGAGCCTAACATGGATGCCTCGCCTTGCGCATCCGGATCGCCGGCGCTACGCTGGAAGGCGTGATGCGCCTGCTTCGCGCGATCGTGATCGTGAGTGTGCTGCTGGCGGCGGCGCCCGCCTTCGCCCAGGGCCTGCCCGGCGGCCGCCCGCCCGACGCCATCGATCGGGCGCGCGGGCTCGCCACCCAGCCCTTCGGCACGCTGCCCGCACCCGAGCGGCCCACCGAGCGCTACGTGCCACCAAGCCGCGTGCACTCGCCGGCCCAGGGGCGCGAGGTGCTCGTCCCCGGGCACTACGAGCGCGACGTCAACGGCCAGCGCGTCGAGGTCCCGCCGCTCGTCACCACCACGCCCGATGGGCGCAACCCGGTGGTGGTGCCCGGCGGGGAGCGCCCTCCGATCGAGCAGCGCGGCGGGCCCTGATGCTCGAGGCGGTGGGCATGGCCGAGATCAACAAGGTCTTCGCGGTCACCGACGCCCTCGGGGTGCACCGCGAAGCGCTCGTGATCCCCCTCGGCACCGGCAAGGGCCGCGTCCGCAAGCTGCCGAGCGGCAAGTTCGAGATCACGGTGGACGCGGAGACGCCGCTGGACGAGTGGCTCGAGGGGTTGCCCGCGCTGATCCGCGCCGCCATGGCGTGATTTCCCGCCGACGCGGGGAGATCGGGCTCCTCTCCCTCGTCGCCATCCTCTTCTTCAACGTCAGCGGCGGTCCCTACGGGCTCGAGGACGCCGTCGGCACCCTCGGCCCCGGCCTGGCACTGGTCCTCCTCGTGGTCACCCCGCTGGTCTGGAGCCTGCCCGTCTCGCTCGCGATGGCGGAGCTCGCCGCCGCGCTTCCGGAAGAAGGCGGCTACGTGGTGTGGGTGCAGCGCGCTTTCGGCCGCTTCTGGGGCTTCCAGGTCGGCTGGTGGAGCTGGATCAACAGCTTCGTGGACGTGGCGGTCTATCCCGCGCTCTTCGCGGACTATATCGGGTTCTGGCGCCCGCACATGTCCTCGCTCGAGCGCTGGGCGCTGGTGCTGGCCTTCATCTGGATCCTCACCGCCATCAACCTGGCCGGGGTGCGGATCACCGGCTGGGTTGCGGTGGCGATGGCCGGCGTGTCGCTCCTGCCGGTGGTCGTGCTCACCGCGGTCGCGGGCACGCAGCTCCGCGAGGTGCCGTGGCGTCCCTTCGCCGCCGAGGAGGGGAGCCTCCTCGGCGGGCTCGGCCTGGGGCTGGCGATCATGATGTGGAACTACTCGGGCTGGGACGCGCCCACCACCACGCTCGGCGAGACGCGCGACGCCGGCCCGAGCTTCCGCCGCGCGGTGTGGGTCGCGCTGCCTCTGATCACGCTCGCCTACGTGCTGCCGATGGCGGCCAGCCTGTCGGCGGTCGATGGCTGGGAGGACTGGGACACCGGCCACTGGCCGGTGGTCGCGGAGGCGATCGGCGGGCCGTGGCTCGCCAACCTGGTGGCGGTCGGTGCGGTGATCGCCACCGCGGGGCTCTTCCTGTCGCTCCTCCTGACCAACTCGCGGCTGCCCTACGTGCTGGCCTTGGCCGGCCAGATGCCGGCCGCGCTCGGGCGGCTCCACCCGCGCTTCGGCACCCCGTGGGGGGCGGTGGTGCTGTCGAGCGTTGCCTACAGCCTCTGCGCGTTCTGGAGCTTCAAGGAGCTGATCGTGCTCAATATCTGGCTGTACTCGATCACGCTCGTCCTGGAGCTGGCTGCCTTCGTGGCCCTGCGCCTCCTGGAGCCGGGGCTGCCGCGGCCGTGGCGCGTGGGCGGCGGCACGGCGGGGATGTGGCTGGTGGTGGTGCTGCCGTCGCTCTGCTGCCTCCTCGCGATGGCGACCGCCGGGTGGCTCAATACCGCGGTCGGCGTCGCCGCGGCCCTGACCGGACCGCTCGCCTACCTGCTCTGGCGGGGGCCGCCGAATCGCGCGATGAGTTAACCGCTGGGAAGACCGCGCGCCAGGCGCTCGGGCTCGCGGCGGGGGCCTTGGGCCGAACCGGCCGGATGCGGAGGCCCTGGCCGCGGAGGTGGCGCCAGACGCCGGCGCGAAACGGCGCGTGACCCAGCAGGCCGCCGGCCCAGCTCAGCGTGACCGGCGGGCGCAGCCGCAGGGCGCGCGCGGTGCGTCCGGCGAGGGTTGCGAGGGCCTGCTGCGCCTCCCGCACGACGCGCCGGGCGGTCCGGTCTCCGCGGCGGGCGCGGCGCAGGACGGCGGGCGCGAGCGCGGCCACGCGCGCGACCGCGTCGGGCGCGGTCGCGACCCGGCGCGCGCGCGCCGCGGGGACCGCGGCGCTGCGCAGCCAGGCGCGGCCGATCGAGAAGGCGGAGCCGTCGTCGCCCAGCAGCGGGCCCAGGCCGCCTTCACGAGTGAAGCGTCCGCGAACGTCGCGGCCGAGGGCGATGGAGCCGGTGCCGGCGAGCAGCAGCACCCCCGGGACCGCGCCGAGCGCGGCCAGGTAGGCGGCCTCGACGTCCGAGATCACGATCACCCGCGGGGCGAAGCGTTGCAGGCGCCGCGCGAGGGCCCGGCGCTCGCCGCGGGTCCAGATCCCGCGCGAGGCCACGCCGAGCGTGGCCAGGTCGCCGCGCGAGAGCCGCCACCGGCGCCAGAGGCGCGCGAGCAGCGCGGGGAGGCCCGCCACGCCCGGCGTCGGCCCCCGGTAGGCGCGCGGCGCGCCGCCCGAGACCGACACGCGTACCCAGGTGCCGCCCAGGTCCACCACGACGAGCGCCCGGCTGCCGCGCGAGGCCGCCGCAAGGGTCCGATTCATGGCCGCTATTGTCCCCCACCGGTATGAGAAATGAAGCACGGTAAGTTCGGAATACCCATGTGCGACACTCGTCGAATAAGCCAGTTGTGGTAACTCTCGCGAACCTGGAGGCAACATGCGACGTACCCTGACGACCATGACGGCCGCGCTGCTTCTGGGCCTGACCGCGTCCGCCGCGGTTGCCCTGACACCGACCGAGACCGTGAAGACGCGAGTGGACGACGCGCTCCTGAGTCTCTCCCGGACGTCCAATCCCACCGCGGAGGCCTCCGAGCGACGTCGCGCGGACGTTCGCCGGGCGGCCGACGCGCTGTTCGACTTCCCCGACATGTCGCGCCGGGCGCTGGGCCGTCACTGGACGGACCGCACGCCCGCCGAGCGCGAGGAGTTCGTGCGGCTCTTCACCGACCTGATCGCGCGGTCGTACATCGGCAAGATCGACCGCTACGCGGGAGAGTCCATCGCCTACGTGGGTGAGCGCGTGGACGGCGAGGAGGCCTCCGTGCGGTCGCAGGTGGTCACCGCCAAGGGCTCGAAGATTCCCGTCGAGTACCGGCTGCACCGCGCGAACGACGGGTGGACCGCCTACGACGTGCTCATCGAGAACGTGAGCCTGGTCGGCACCTACCGGAGCCAGTTCGATCGCATCATCAAGGCGGAGTCCTTCGCCACCCTGCTGCGCCGGCTGCGCGAGAAGGGCCAGGTCGCGGAGGCGCAGTAGCGCGTCCGGGTTCGCTGGGGCACCCCCTCACCCTGCCCTCTCCCCCTCACGGGGGAGAGGGTTTTTCGTTCCACCCTCTCCCCCCGGGGGGCGCTCGTTCCACCCTCTTCCCTCGGGGGGCGCTCGTTCCACCCTCTCCCCTCTGGGGAGAGGGTAGGGTGAGGGGATCTATTTTTTCAGGAGGAACTGGGTCTCGTCGAAGGATTCGGCAACGAGGTCGGCGAGGCCGGCCGCGGTCTCGCCGGTCTGGGCATCCGCGGGGGCGGCGAGCGCGAGCAGCGCGCCCAGGGTCAGGGACAGGAGCGAGAGCATGCTCATCGGATCAGGCCTCCGTCAGGCTCATCAGCTCGTGGATCTCGATCGGCTGCCGCCGCCCCTTCACGGTCACGCTGCCCCGGTCGCGGACCACCACCCGGTCCTTCAGGACCGCCAGCACCGCGCCGCTGATCAGGATGCCGGTGCCGAGGTCGCGATTCAACCCCTCCATGCGGGAGGTGGTGTTGACGGTGTCGCCGAGCACCGCGTACTTCTTCTTCCGCTGGGCCCCCAGCGTGCCCGCGAAGGCTTCCCCGGTATGGACCGCGATGCCCATGGCGAGCGGCCCGCGGTCCTGCGCCTCCCAGCGCCGGTTCAACCCCTCCAGCGCCGCGTGCATGGCCACCGCGGTGTGGGCCGCGTGCCAGCAGTGCTCCGGATCGTCGAGCGGGGCGCCGTAGACCGCCATGATCGCGTCGCCGATGAAGTCCTGCACGAGGCCGCGGTGGGCGAGGATCACGTCCACCATCGCGGTGAAGTACTCGTTCAGCATCTCGGAGACGATCTCGGGCGCGAGGCGCTCGGCCATGGTGGTGAAGCCGCGCAGGTCCGACATCAGCACGGTCACGCGGCGCACCTCGCCGCCCAGCGGGGTGCCGGTCTGGAGCACCCGGTCCATGATCTCGGGGCTCACGTACTGGCCGAAGGCGGAGCGCAGGCGGCGGCGGCGCAGGACGTGGGCGCCCTGCAGATAGACCAGCATGCCGATGAGCGGGGCCAGGAAGTCGAGCCAGTAGCCGCCACGCGTGTAGGCCTCGTAGGAGGCGGCGACGAGCCCGGCCACCAGGGCCAGACCGACCAGCGCGAGCCAGAGTGGGCGCAGCCAGAGCGAGAGCACCGAGATAGATACGCAGACCAGGGTGAGCAGCGCCACGTTCAGGTACCACGGCGGCGGGAGCAAGGCCCGGCGCGAGAGCAGGGTATTGACCATGTGGGCGTGGATCTCCACGCCGGCCATGAGCCCGGTCGGGGTCGGAAAGTGGTCGCGGCTCTCCGCGAAGGTCGCGCCCACCAGGACGATGCGGTCGCGGAAGGGATTGTCCTGATCGGGGATGGTACCGGCGCGCGCAAGCTGCACCAGCGGCTCGCTCGGGAACGTGGTGAAGGCGCCCACCGGCCCCGTGAAGTCGATGCGCCACGACCGGGCCGCGAGCTGGCTCACGGGTGTCTCCGTCGGCCCGGCGAGCGCGCCGGACGGCTCGCGCAGGGGCAGGGGGATCGCGGCGCCGTCGCCCGCGAGCCGCTTCGCCAGCTCCGCGGGTGGGAGGCCGGCCGACGCGGCGAGGGTGGTGAGCGACAGCGCGGGCAGCCATCCCCCGCCCGCCCTGGGCAGGACCGGCGTGAAGCGCCGCACCATGCCGTCGGCGCCGATGGGCGCGTTGGCGAAGCCCAGCAGTCCGGCCAGTTCCGGCGCGAAGGGGGGCAGCAGGGTATAGCCGCCCGCGCCGTCCGGGTCGGCGGGCATCGCGAAGGTGGCGAAGAGCAACGAGCCGGGCCGCGCCGCGCTCCAGCGGCTGACGGTGGCGAGGAGCGCCTGGTCCTCCGCGGGCGCGGTGGGCGCGGTGAGGACGAGATCGAACGCCACCACGCGCGCGCCGCTCGTGAGCAGGAAGTCGGCGAGGTCGGCGACGTAGCGCCGCGAGAGCGGCTGGCGCTGCCCGAGGGCCTGGAAGGCGTCGTCGTCGATGACGACCAGGGTGATCTCGGGCGCGGCCACCCGGTCGCGCAGGAAGAGGAAGGTGTCCACCGCCCGCGTCTCCCAGCCCGCGAGCACGCCGGTGCGGGAGAATGCGGTCACCGCGACAGAGACCAGCAGGCCGATCAGCATCGCGCGCAGCACCCGCGCGCGGCGTCCCGTGCCCCGGAGGGCCAGGGTCAGCGGCCGACTCCGGTAAGGCCGAAGGCGGCCCAGGCGAACGGGTGGGGGAACTCCTTCCCCGCGCTTTCGTAGAACGCCAGCGCGCGCCGTCGCTCGCCCCGGCGCACCGCCGCCGCGCTGGTCTCGAGCCCGAACCCGTACCAGGGATCGCCTCCCGGTCCTTCGTAGCGCACCACCTCGGTGACCGTGCGCCCGGGACCGGCCGGGTGGTTGGGCTTGCGCTCGTTGATCTCCTTGATCACGAGCCGTTGCGAGGGCGCGTACCAGTGGGTGAATTTGTTGCCGTTGTTCTCACCCTCGAGCCGGAGCGTCTTGTAGCGGCCCGCCGGGAGGGTCAGCTCTTCCTCGGCGGCCACGCGCCGCGTGGCGCTGATGTGGTTGAAGCGCAGGTTGCGCAGGTTGTCGCGGTGCTGGTAGACCGAGGTCCAGCTCTTGCCGACCTCGAGGGGCCACCGGAACGATCCGGGCTCGAACACGGTGTAGGTGGTGAGCTGGTTGCCGCCGCTGCCGGTCTGGTCGATGCTCCGGCTGATCCAGCGGGTGCCGGGAGGCGGGAGCTCCATCGGAACCAGAGTCTGGGCGGTGGCCGCCGTGATGGCGGCGACGGAGCTGGCGAGCGTCAGGAGCCCCATCCCCAGCACCACCATCCTCCGTCGCGCCGAGTGCCGGCTTATCAATTGGTCCCGGGCCGATCATAGACCAGCGGCGCGACCGGCAGCAAGGCGCGCGCGCCGCAGATTGCCGCCCCCGGCCGCCGCCTCCGCGATAATGGATCGTGCTCTCTCCCGCGGCGGAGCTGCTGATCGACGGCGCCATCGTGGTCGTCTACTTCACCGGCATCACCGCCATCGGCCTGTACCTGGGCCGGCAGGACCGGAGCCTGGAGGACTTCGCCCTCGCGGGCCGCCGCGTGCCCTGGTGGGCGGTGATGGCATCGATCATCGCGGCGGAGACGAGCGCGGCGACCTTCCTGGGGGTGCCCGCCGAGGGGTATACCACCCGGAGCTTCGCCTACGTGCAGATCATGCTCGGGCTGATCCTGGGGCGTGTCGTGGTCGGCCACGTCTTCCTGCGGCCGTACTACACCTTCAAGGTCTACACCGTCTACGACTACCTCGGAGTGCGCTTCGGACCGTGGAGCAAGGCCTATGTCTCCGGTCTCTTCCTCTTCATGCGCACGCTCGCCTCCGGCACGCGGCTCTTCATCCCCTCGCTCGTGATGGTGCTGGCGTACCGCCTGTTCGTCTCGGGCGCCCGCGCCGAGGCCGCGCAGGAGCCGGTGACCACCGTCGGCCCCTACCTGGTCGCGATCGTCATCCTCACCGTCGTGACCTGTCTCTACACCGCGGTGGGCGGGATCAAGGCGGTGATCTGGACCGACGTGATCCAGGCCTGCTTGATGTTCGGCGGCGCGCTGGTGGCGATCGCCACCCTGCTCGTCCACGTGGGCGGGCTCTCCGAGGTCGTCCGGGCGGTGCCGCAGCTCACGAGCCACGAGGGCTACTTCCTGCACGGCTTCGAGGCGGCCCGGGTCGCGGCGTGGCAGACCGCACACGGCCTCTCGGCGATGGGGGTGTGGGACTACGTCAAGCTGGTCCTCGCCAGTGACTACACGCTCTTCTCCGCGGTGATCGGCGCCACCCTCGGCAACATGGCCGCGTTCGGCACCGACCAGGACATGGTCCAGCGGATGCTGACCGCGGAGAGCCACCAGAAGGCGCGCCGAAGCCTGATCACCGCCGCCTTCATGGACGTGCCGATCGCGGGCGCCTTCGTCTTCATCGGCATCCTGCTCTTCGTGTTCTATCAGCAGGATCCGACGTTCCGGCCGGGGGCCACCGCCGACGTCTTCGCCTCCTACATCCTGAACGTCATGCCGGTCGGCGTGCGCGGCTTCGTGGTCGCGGGGGTCTTCGCCACCGCGATGGGGTCCTTCTCGGCCGCGCTCAACGCGCTCGCCACCAGCGCCACCAACGACTGGTACCTCCACTGGGTGCGCGGCCGGTCCCAGACCCACTACGTGCGGGTGGCGCGCGGATTCACCGTCCTCTTCGCGGCCTTCATGGTCGCGATCGCCGGGGCCTTCGCCTACGCCAAGGTCACGACCCCGGACGTGCGGATCATCCCGGTGGTGCTCGGCATCGCCGGCTTCATCCTGGGCCCGATGCTCGGCGTATTCCTGATCGGGATGCTGACGACCGGCCGCGGCTCCGATCGGGGCAACATGCTGGCGATCACCGCGGGGCTGCTGGCGACGGTGGTGGCCGGCAAGCTCCACATCACGATCCTGAACGGGGTGGCGCCCTGGCTGGGGCTGGCCGCGACCTTCCGGCAGCCGGCCTGGATCCCGGAGGTGGCCTTCACCTGGTGGGCCATGATCGGCGCGGTGGTGGTGGTCGCCGTCGGCGTCTGCTTCCGCACCCCCGACCCGGTGCGCGCCGAGGTGGCCCGCCACGAGCGCGCGGCCCAGGTCGCGGAGGAGATGCCTCTGGACATGCGGGGCCCGGCCGGGGTTTCCTGAACGGCCGTTCAGTGTTATTCTTCCGCCACTGAACGACCACTCACTCCTCGAAGCGGAGGACGCCATGTCCAGCACGTTCCTCTACCGGTTGCCCGTCGAACAGACCCAGTGGAAGGTCGACGGCCAGACCACCACCGCGTTCACCTGGGAATACGAGGACGGCAGCGACGACCTGCTGCGGCTCTACGCCAAGGGCAAGAAGCAGCAGTGGGACGCGGCGGACCGACTCGATTGGTCGCAGGAAGTCGATCCGGACAACCCGATGGGCATGTCGGACCGGACCATCGCGATCCACGGCACCGATCTCTGGAACAGCCTCGGCGAGAAGGACCGGGTGCACATCCGGCGCAACCTGCAGGCCCACTCGCTCTCGCAGTTCATGCACGGCGAGCAGGGCGCGCTGATCGCCACGGCCAAGATCGTCCAGACCGTGCCGAGCTACGAGTCCAAGTTCTACGCGGCGACCCAGGTGATGGACGAGGCGCGCCACGTGGAGGCCTACTCCCGGCTGCTCCACGAGAAGTTCAAGCTCGCCTACCCGATCACCCCCACGCTGGCCAAGCTGCTCGAGGCCACGATCACCGACCGGCGCTGGGACATGACCTATCTCGGCATGCAGATCCTGATCGAGGGGCTCGCCCTCGCCGCCTTCCAGCGCATCCGCGACAACTCGACCAACCCGCTGTGCGCGGCGGTGAACGCCTACGTCATGCAGGACGAGGCGCGCCACGTGGCCTTCGGCCGCCTGGCCCTGCGCGAATACTACCCGCAGCTCAGCGACGCGGAGCGCGACGAGCGCGAGGAGTTCGTGGTCGAGGCCTGCTACCACATGCGCGACCGCTTCGATCAGAAGGAGGTTTGGGAGAACCTGGGCCTTCCGGTGGCCGAGTGCATCGCGGCGGTGAACCAGTCGGACACCATGAAGCAGTTCAGACGGCGTCTTTTTACTCGGATAGTCCCCACCGTGAAGGACATCGGGCTCTGGGGCAGCCGGGTGCGGCGGGCCTACGACGACATGGGTGTGATGGAGTTCGCCGACACCGACGCGGCCGCGATCCTCGAGAACGACAACCGCGTGGCGGAGGAGTTCGACGCCAAGCAGTTCGTCCGGGAGCAGCTCGGCGCCTGACCACCCCTCACCCCGGCCCTCTCCCCTGAGGGGAGAGGGAGCTCAGGCGAGGTCGAACAGGAGGAAGTGCGCGGGCTCGAGCGCCACGACCTCGAGCGCGCTCTCCCGGCTCACCGCGGCGCCGTCGCCCGCGCCGAGCGCGGTGCCGTTCAGCTCCACCCGGCCGGTCAACATCTGCAGCCACGCGTGCCGCCCGCCCGCCAGCGCGTGCTTCACCCGCTCGCCCGGCTCGAGCCGGGAGACGTAGAGATCCACGTCCTGGTGGATCGTCACCGCGCCGTCCCGCCCGTCGCGGGCGGCGATGAGGCGCAGCGCCCCGCGCTCCTCCTGCGGCGGGATCGCCTTCTGCTCGTAGCCGGGGGCGAGCCCCCGGCGATCCGGCAGGATCCAGATCTGGAGGAAGTGCACCGGCTGGTCCGGCTTCGGATTGGCCTCGCTGTGAGTCACCCCGGTGCCCGCGCTCATGCGCTGGATCTCGCCGGGGACGATGACCGAGCGGTTGCCCATGCTGTCGGCGTGCTCCAGCGCGCCCTCCAGCACGTAGGTCACGATCTCCATGTCGCTGTGCGAGTGCGCGCCGAACCCCCGGCCGCCCTCCACGCGGTCCTCGTTGATGACCCGTAGCGTGCGGAAGCCCATGTGCGCGGGGTCGTGGTAGCCCGCGAACGAGAAGGTGTGCGAGGTGTCCAGCCAGCCGTGGTCGAAGTGGCCGCGCTCGGCGGCGGGACGGGTGACGATCATCACGCGGCTCCTTTGGGTGAGGGTTGCCTTACACGTCCATGGTACCCGACGCGGCAAGGGGGGCGTGCCGCGGGTATGATCGAGCCCATGGCGGACGGGATCGCGGCGGGCGAGGAGGCGCGGGCGCGGCTGCGCGCGGTCGTCATCTCGCTGGCGGTGTCGGTGGTGCTGCTGGCCGCCAAGTACCAGGCCTACCGCCTCACCGGCTCCACCGCCATCCTGTCCGACGCGCTCGAGTCCATCGTCAACGTGGTGGCCGCCGTCTTCGCGATCGGGGCGCTGATCTTCGCGGGCCGCCCCGCCGACCGCAACCACCCCTACGGCCACGGCAAGATGGAGTTCATGAGCGCGGCTTTCGAGGGCGGCCTCATCGCCTTCGCGGCGCTCGTCATCGTCTACGAGGTGGTCGTGAGCCTGACCCACGGGGTGGAGCTGCGCGCGCTCGACGTGGGCCTGGCCATCGTGCTCGGGGCGGGGCTGGTCAACCTGGCCCTCGGCTACTATCTCGTGCGCGCCGGCCGGCGGTACGACTCGCTGACCCTGCTGGCCGACGGCCGGCACGTGCTGGCCGACTTCTACACCAGCGCCGGCGTCGTGGTGGGCCTGCTGCTGGTCCGGATCACCGGCCTTGCCTGGCTCGACCCGCTGGTGGCCGCGGTGGTGGCGCTGAACCTCATGTGGACGGGGGTGCGCCTGATCCGCCAGGCCTCCGCGGGGCTCCTCGACGAGGAGGACCCGGCCCTCCTCGATCGTCTGCTCCAGGTCCTGCAGCCCCACCTGGGCCAGGGCGTGATCCGGATCCATCACCTGCGCGCGATCCGCGCGGGCCGGTTCCATCACGTGGACGCGCACCTGGTCGTGCCGGAGTTCTGGTCGGTGGAGCGCTCGCACGAGCTGGCCGAGGACCTGGGCGAGCGCGTGATGAAAGAGCTGGGCGCGGAGGGCGAGATGACGCTCCACACCGACCCCTGCCACCACATCTACTGCCGGATGTGCGATCTCGACGACTGCCCGGTGCGCCGCGAGCCCTTCACGGGCCGCCCACCGCTGACCCTGGACGAGGCGGTTCAACCCGACATGCCCCGCGCGAGACCATGAGCGACGAGCTGCTGGAGCGGGTGCGCACCCGCGCGCGCGACAATTCCTTCTGGCGGTACCTGGGCGTGGAGGTGGAGGCGGCGCGCGAGGGGTGGGTGCGCCTGCGGGTGCCGGTGCGCGACGAGCTGCGCAACGCGGCGGGCGCGCCGCTGCACGGCGGCGTCTACGCCGCGCTGACCGACATGGCGGTGGGCGGGGCGCTCGCGACCATGCACGACGCCTCCGCGGGCGGGGTCGGGCAGACCACGCTCGACATGAACGTGAGCTTCATCGGGGCCAGCACGGGCGACGTCTTCGCGGAGGGGCGCATCCTGCGGCGCGGCCGCACCATTGCCTTCGGCGAGGCTACCATCACCGACGCGGCGGGCAAGCTCGTGGCCGCCGGCCGCGCCACCTACATGATCCTCGCCAAGTAGGGCCCCTCACCCCGGCCCTCTCCCCAGAGGGGAGAGGGTGACCTCGAGATCCCTCTCCATTCATAGCCTCTCCCCTCTGGGGAGAGGGCAGGGTGAGGGGACTAGGTCAGCAAGCGCGCCAGCACCGCGTCGAGCTGGCAGCGCCGCCACCCGTAGGCGGTTATCGCCGTGACGCCGGGGGCCAGATACTCGGCGTCCCACGGATCGCGCATCAGCACCACGCCGAGCTTCCGGGCGCCGGCCTGCACCGCCTCCAGCAGCGCCCGGTTCGACTTGTAGAGGTGCGCGTCATAGAGGAAGAGCACGGTGGCGTCCGCGGCGGCCGCCGCGGCCCGCGCGCGCTCGATCTCATCGGCGGTCGGCTCCACGCCCACCACCAGGGGCTCGGGCTGCACGCCGTGGGGGGCCATCGCCTCGCGCAGGTAGCGCGGCTCGTCCTGCATCGCCGGCTCGATCGTGATGCGGTCGGCCAGGGCTGAGAGCCGCGGAAAGATGGCCAGGACCTTGCCGTTCAGAGCGGGCCGCCACCCGGCATCCGGCGCCGCCACCACCGTGACCGCGCGCGCGGCCATCGCGCGGGCCAGCGGCTCGCCGTCGGCCTCCGCGCGGGGCGCGCCGCCGGTGACGCGCTCGGGCCGCCTCGCGTCGAGCGCGTCGAGCCGCGCCATGCTCTTCTCGAGCTCCCGCACCAGGAGCGTCTTGGCGCGGTAGGCGGCCACCACCGCCTCGTAGGCTGCCCGCTGGGCCGGCGCGGTGTGGCAGACCAGGAGGAGATCGTGCCCGGCCGCGGCGGTGCGCACGGTGGCCTCGCCGATCGGGCAGAGGGCGCCGATCGCCCCCATCTCGAGATCGTCCGACACGATGACGCCGCGGTAGCCGACCTCGCCACGCAGGTAGTCCTCCACGATCAGCTTCGAGAACGTGGCCGGCATGGCGGGCGCCGGATCCAGGTTCGGGTAGAGCGGGTGCGAGGTCATGATGCAGTCCACGCCCGCCTCCATCGCGGCCATGAATGGGGGCAGGTGCAGCGCGTGCATGTCGGCCCAGTCCGAGTCGATCACGGGTAGGCCCAGGTGCGCGTCCACCGGCGCGTGCCCCTTGCCGGGGAAGTGCTTGGCGCACGCCGAGATGCCGCCCGTCTGCATGCCGCGGATGCGCGCGGCGCCCAGGCGGGAGACCCGCGCCGGGTCCTTGCCGTAGGAGCGGATGCCGATGTTCGGGCTGTAGCGCTCGGTGAGCACGTCGAGGCACGGGCCGAAGTTGACGTCCACGCCGAGCCGCCGCAGCTCGCGCCCCTCGATCAGCCCCTGGCGCGCCACCATCGCCTCGCCGCCCGCGGTGCCCGCGGTGAGGTTGTCCGGGAAGATGGTGACGCCCCGGTTGAGCATGATGATGCGGCCGCCCTCGTGATCGGTGGTGATCAGGAGACGGCGCCCGAGCCCGTCCTCGAGCCGCGCGATGAAGCGCAGAAAGCGCTCCGGGGTCTCGAAGTTGCGGCGGTAGAGCATGAGCCCGCCCGCGTGGATGTCGCCCAGGAGGCGCAGATCGTCGTCGGTGGCGTCGGGGCCGGGCAGCCCGACGATGAGCTGCCGGCCCACCATCGCTTCGAGGCTCATCCCGGTCATCTATCTCATGCCAATCATCTATATAGAAGGTAGGGCCGGCGCGCCCGCGCGAAGGCGACCAGGTCACCCCGCCAGGAGGCTTCCATCCGCGGCAGCGGCGTGCCGGCCTCGATGGCGCGGCGGATCCGGTCGGTGCCGCAGATGAGATCGATCGGCAGCTTCTTCCACTGGAATTCGTAGGGCGGCCGCTTCCAGCGGAACCCGCGCGGGGCCTGCCGCCGCGCCTCGATGATCAGGGCCAGGTAGGTCACGTAGGACTTGAAGCGGTCCCAGTCGGTCACGTGCACCTGCACGCCTTCGCAGGTGCGCCGCGCCCACTTGTGGAACGCGGGCTCGAAGGCGGCGGCGCGGAAGCGCACCCCGGGCAGCCCGCGGCGCTCGAGCGCGGCGGCCAGCTTCGCGCCGTCCAGATACGGCGCGCCGACCCACTCGAAGGGCCGCGTGGTGCCGCGCCCCTCGGAGAGATTGGTGCCCTCGAGCAGGCAGCCGCCCGGGTAGACGCGCGCGGTGTCGGGAGTCGGCATGTTCGGCGAGGGGGCCACCCACGGCAGCTCGGTGTCCTCCCAGAGCATCGCGCGGCGCCAGCCCGCCATCGGCACCACCGTGAGGTCGCAGCCGAGCGCCTGCGTCTCGTTGTGGTAGGCGGCCAGCTCCGCGATGGTCATGCCGTGGCGGATGGGCAGCGGGTAGAGGCCCACGAACGAGGCGAACCCCGGATCCGCCCAGTTGCCCTCGAGGCGCTCACCGCCCAGCGGGTTCGGCCGGTCCAGCACGATCACCGGCTTGCCCGCGCGCGCGCACACCCGCATGGCGAGCACGGTGGTCCACGCGAAGGTGTAGTAGCGCGAGCCCACGTCCTGCAGGTCGACGACTAACATGTCTATATCACGCAGCATCGGGGGGGTCGGCTCGAGGCGCTTGCCGTAGAGGCTGTGCACGCGGAGCCGGCGCGAGCGGTCGAATTCGGTGCCGATGTGCGCGTGGTCCTGCGCGACGCCGGCCAGGCCGTGCTCGGGCGCGAACAGCGCGGTGAGGCGCACGCGGCGCAGCCGCCGGATCACGTCGGCGGCGTGGGTGAGATCGCGGGTGACCGAGGCGGGATGGCTGAGCAGGCCGACCCGGCGGCCCGCCAGCAGCGAGGACAGGCGGCTCCTGACGACCTCGAGGCCGGAGCGGACATCCGTCATGCGCGCGTAGGCAGCTCGACCACGCCGCCGCCCACCACCGAGAGCTCCCCGTCCTGGTTGTGGGCTTCCTGCTCGATCTCCACCAGGTGGCGGCCGTCCTCGACGCGCTTGCCGGTGACCCGCCCCTCGATGATCAGGTAGTCGCCTTCCGGATTGTGGCGGCGGATCTTGCAGTGCGCGCGGCGGAGGAAGCCGTCGTCGCCCATCCAGTTGGTCAGGTGGTGGGTGAGCCAGGAGCAGCGCTCCGGGCCGTAGTCGTAGGCGCCGGGCGCGCCCACCGCGGTGGCGAACTCGTGCTCCCAGTGCACGCGCTCCGGGCAGTCCGGGATGCCGAAGCGGTTCTTGATGCCGAGGCCCGAGTGGCGGGCAATCTGTTTCCAGTTGAGCTTGTTGGCGCGGATGTAGAGGCCGCCCCAGCCCTGCGCGTAGGCGATGAAGCCGGTCACCGTCATCGGGCCCTTGGCCATCCGGGGCAGCGCCTCGCCCACGGTCACGTCCTGCCAGTAGCGCGCGGTGGCGCCGCGCACGTCCTCGGCGGCATAGAGGCGATAGACCTCGGCCAGTTCCTCGTCGGAGTAGCGCCGGGGTGCCTTGCTCTTCACGTCGGTGTACTTGGAGCCTTGTTCGCGCGCGTGATCGCGCTCGGTGCGAAAGCACCAGCTATCCGCCTCGGCCAGCAACTCGCCCTTCTGGTTGCGGAACTTCACGTGGTAGATCTGCTGCACCGCGCGGCCCGCGAAGCGCGTCTCGTGCTCGATCAGGTCCTTGAGCCAGGCCTCGGTCGCGATCTCGTCGTTGCGCCGCGCCGCCTGGTGCCACGTCCAGTCGGCGCCCGCCCACATGGCGTGCACGCCCGAGAGCCCGCCCACGTAGCCCGAGATGATGCGGCTCGTCGCGAAGAGGAAGCTCGGCGGGGCGATGATCCCGCGGTGGCGCGTGCGCCCCGCGTAGGCCGGATCGCACCAGAGCGGGTTGTCGTCGCCGATGCCGTGGGCGTAGTGGCGGATATTGTCGCGGGTGGCCTCGTGGCACCACGGCTCGAGCGTGTCGGTGATGGGCACGCCGATGCGCCGGCGCAGGTCGTCGAGGCCCTCTCGGGTGATCTTGGGAAACAGCGGCTGGGTCTCGGGCGCCATCGCTCGGCCTCCTAACCTGGACTATTCATGAACGGGCAACGCTCGAGGCGGCCGGGTCCTGGCGCCGCGGGCGCCTCCCGGGCGACCGGGTCCGTCACCCACTCGCCGGATTCGCCGCTCTTCGAGCGGCGCACCGGACTCGGGGGGCCCACTACGCTCGCTCGCCCGGGAGGCGCCCGCGGCGCCACCCGTCCGGTCTCGGTCGAGTCCGTTCATGAATAGTCCGGGCTAGTGTCCTGAGTTGGAGATCCGATGGCAAAATCGCGCCACGCTGGCGAGGATCTCGTCAGCCGTTTTGGTCCACACGAACGGCTTGGGCCGGGTGTTCGTGATCTCGATATAGCGGCGGATGGCGGC
>WNFG01001612.1_pt1 | contig 38544 bp, 34 predicted proteins | sample 5400431 | NCBI WGS metagenome assembly WNFG01 (sample SAMN13153346, study PRJNA577476) | soil metagenome | isolation source: 120 cm saprolite under Douglas fir tree site 2 hole 3 replicate 2 | place: USA:California | collected 2015-04-18
AACAAGGGCCTGCGCATCATCGGCGGTGGCGTCCGCCTCGAACTGCGCTGGCCCGAGCTGTCCAGCTACCCCGGCTACGGCCTGGTGCGGACCAGGCTGGGATTCGACGAGACCCTCGCCCGCACGGCTGAGAAGGCGGGCGCGCGGTTGCTCGAAGGAGTCAACGTGACCGGCCCGGTGCTCGACGACGCGGGCCGCATCATCGGGGTCACAACCGGAACGAACCCCGATACCGAACGCAACTACCTGGCCCGTCTCGTCGTGGCGGCTGACGGCAACTCGTCGCGACTGTCACTGGCGATGGGCTTGCGGAAGAGGGACGACCGGCCGCTCGGCGTGGCGGTGCGCACCTACTACACCAGCCCCCGGCACGACGATGACTACCTGGAGTCGTGGCTGGAACTCTGGGACCGTGACCGGCTGCTGCCCGGCTACGGGTGGATCTTCGGCATGGGTGACGGCACCAGCAACGTGGGCCTGGGCCTGCTGAACACGAGCGCCGCGTTTCAGAACATCGACTACCGGGGCCTGCTCCGTCGGTGGCTGGCCGGGATGCCCGCGGAGTGGGGCTTCACCGAGGAGAACCGGACGCAGCCGGTCCGCGGCGCGGCCCTGCCGATGGGGTTCAACCGGACCCCGCACTACACCCGGGGCCTGCTGCTGGTCGGCGACGCGGGCGGCATGGTCAACCCGTTCAACGGCGAGGGCATCGCCTACGCCATGGAGTCGGGCGAGATCGCGGCCCGGGTGATCACGCAGGCCCTGGCCCGGCCTGACCCGCGCGGCGCGGAGAGTGTGCTGGCCAGCTATCCGCAGGTGCTGAAGGATGCTTACGGCGGCTACTACACTCTCGGGCGCAAGTTCGTTGAGAAGATCGGGAACCCGCGGGTCATGCAGTTCGCGACCAGGCACGGCATGCCGCGCCCGGCCCTGATGCGCGTGGTGATGAAGCTCCTGGCCAACTTGACCGAGCCCAGGGGCGGGGACGCGGCCGACCGGGTGATCAACGCACTGTCTAGGATGACGCCGGCGGCCTAGGCAGGCCCCGGCAGGTGCCGGGCGAGATGAGGAAGGGAGGCGCGCAGTGCTGAGCCTTTACGTGCCGATCCTGATACTGGGCGGCCTGGCCGCCTTCTTCGCGATCTTCTCGCTGGTCGCGGGCGCAATGGCGGGCCCGAAACGGTGGAACCGGGCCAAGCTTGAGGCCTATGAATGCGGCATCGAGCCCACCCCGCAGCCACAGGGCGGCGGACGGTTCCCGGTGAAGTACTACCTGACGGCGATGCTGTTCATCCTGTTCGACATTGAGATCGTCTTCCTGTATCCCTGGGCGGTCGCCTTCGACCGGCTCGGGGCCTTCGGGCTGGTCGAAATGGTGCTGTTCATCGCCACGCTGCTGGTCGTGTACGCCTACGTGTGGCGGCGCGGCGGTCTGGAGTGGGACTAGACCATGGGTCTTGAAGAGAAACTGCCGAGCGGGATCCTGCTCACCACGGTCGAGAAGGTGGCCGGGTACGCGCGCAAAAGCTCAGTCTGGCCGGCCACGTTCGGCCTGGCCTGCTGCGCGATGGAACTGATTTCCACCGGCGGCCCCCGGCATGACCTGGCCAGGTTCGGCATGGAGCGGGCATCCAACACGCCGCGCCAGGCCGACCTGATGATCGTGGCGGGCCGGGTCAGCCAGAAGATGGCCCCCGTGCTGCGCCAGATCTATGACCAGATGTCCGAGCCCAAATGGGTGATCTCGATGGGCGTCTGCGCGTCCAGCGGCGGCATGTTCAACAACTACGCGATCGTCCAGGGTGTCGACCACATCGTGCCGGTGGACATCTACCTGCCGGGCTGCCCGCCCCGTCCGGAAATGCTGCTCGACTCGATCGTGAAGCTGCACGACAAGATCCAGAACATGAAGCTCGGGGTCGACCGCGAGCGTGAGATCGAGGAACTGGAACAAGCCAGGCTTCGCAGGCTGCCCCTGGCCGTGAACCTCAGGGGCCAGGATCAGCGGCCGCAGAGCCACGCCCCTAGCGCCGGAGCGGGCCAGTGACCGACGAGAATCTCCCTGACCGGGCCGCACAGGCTGGCCAGGAGCGCCTGCACGAGCAGATAGTGCGGACCGGCATGTTCGGCCCCGGGGACACCGGCGACACCTCTGGTTACGGCGGGCTCCAGGTCCGGCGGGCACTGGTGCCATCCACCCGGCGGCCGTACGGTTCGTACTTCGATGACGTGGTCGACGCGCTAGCCGACGCCATGAAGGCGGCCGGAACGGATTTCGACGCCGCGGTGGAACGGGTGATCGTGGACCGTGACGAGCTGACCTTGTACGTGCGCCGGGAGTACCTGGTCGAGGTGGCGCGGTTGCTGCGGGACGAGCCCACACTCGCCTTCGAGCTGTGCGGCGGGGTCTCGGGCGTGCACTACCCCATCGATGTCGGGCGCGAACTGCACGCCGTCTATCATCTGGTGTCGATCACGCACAACCGGCGCATCCGGGTCGAGGTGAGCGTTCCTGACGCGGATCCGCACGTGCCGTCGCTGGTGGGCATCTACCCGACGTGTGACTGGCACGAGCGGGAGACCTGGGACTTCTTCGGGATCATCTTCGACGGGCATCCGGCGCTGACCAGGATCGAGATGCCTGACGACTGGAAGGGCCACCCGCAGCGCAAGGATTACCCGCTCGGCGGGATCCCCGTCGAATACCGCGGCGCCACCGTGCCGCCGCCTGACGAGCGGAGGTCGTACGAGTGACCACCGAGGCTGACGCCGGGGCCGCGGAGCCGCCCCAGGCAGGCACAGCCGGGCCAGATGCCGGGCGCCCGGACACGGCCGAGGCCGAAGGCCGGGTCTACCACGTCGGCGGCCAGGACTGGGACGAGGTGGTGGCCGCCGCCGACGAGGCGGGTGACCGCTCGAGCGCCGAGCGCCTGGTGGTCAACATGGGTCCCCAGCATCCCTCCACGCACGGCGTGCTCAGGCTGATCCTGACTCTGGAGGGGGAGACGGTGACCGAATTGCGGCCGGTCATCGGCTACCTGCACACCGGTATCGAGAAGAACATGGAGTTCCGCACCTGGACGCAGGGCGTCACGTTCTGCACCCGGATGGACTACCTGTCGCCGATCTTCAACGAGACCGCGTACTGCCTGGCGGTCGAGCGACTGCTCGGCATTGAGGCGGCGATACCGGAGCGGGCCAGCATCCTGCGGGTGCTGATGATGGAGCTCAACCGGATCTCCTCGCACATGATGGCGATCGGCACCTTTGGCCTGGAACTCGGCGCCAGCACGGTCCTGCTGTACGGCCTCCGCGAGCGCGAGAAGGTGCTCGACCTGTTCGAGTTGATCAGCGGGCTGCGGATGAATCACGCGTACATCCGCCCGGGCGGGGTGTCGCAGGACCTGCCGCACGGGGCGCTGGAGCGGATCCGCGAGTTTCTCGGGGTGATGCCCGCCCAGATCGCCGAGTTGCGCGCGCTGCTCGACGCCAACCCGATCTACCTGGCGCGGACCAAGAACGTCGCCTACCTGGACCTGACCGGCTGCATGACGCTCGGGGTCACCGGCCCGGTGCTGCGCGCCACCGGCCTGCCCTGGGATCTGCGCAAGAGCCAGCCTTACTGCGGGTACGAGACCTACGACTTCGACGTGCCCACCGAGGACACCTGCGACGCGTACGGCCGGTACCTGGTCCGGATGGCGGAGATGGACGAGTCCCTCAAGATCATTGAGCAGTGCGCGGACCGGCTGGCCGGACCCCGCCCAGCCGACGACCGGGTCATGATCGCCGATGCCAAGATCGGCTGGCCGGCCCAGCTAGCGCTCGGCCCGGATGGCCTGGGCAACTCGCCTGACCACATCGCGCACATCATGGGGCAGTCCATGGAGGCGCTCATCCACCATTTCAAGCTGGTCACCGAGGGCTTCCGGGTGCCGCCCGGGCAGGTCTACGCGGCGGTGGAGTCACCCCGGGGCGAGCTGGGCTGTCATGCGGTCAGCGACGGAGGCACCCGGCCGTACCGGGCCCACTTCCGCGACCCGTCATTCACGAACCTGCAGTCCCTGCCGGCGATGGCCGAGGGCGGGTTCATCGCCGACGTCATCGCGTCAGTAGCCAGCATTGATCCTGTGATGGGGGGCGTGGACCGGTAATGCCGTTCAGCGACGAAGCGCGCGCCAGGCTGGACGCGGACGCTGGCCAGATCATCGGCCGTTACCCGCAATCGCGGTCGGCCCTGCTGCCGCTGCTCCACCTGGTCCAGGCCGAGGAGGGCTATGTCTCCGCTGACGGCATCGAGTTCTGCGCTGCTCAGCTCGGGCTCACCGAGGCGGAGGTCACCGCGGTGGTCTCCTTCTACAGCATGTACAAGCACCGGCCGGTCGGCGAGTACCACGTCGGCGTCTGCACCAACTCGCTGTGCGCGGTGATGGGCGGCGATGCCATCTTCTCCGACCTCCAGGAGCACCTCGGCATCGGCAACGACGAGACCACCGGCGACGGCCAGGTCAGCCTGGAGCACGTGGAATGCAACGCGGCCTGTGACTACGCACCCGTGATCATGGTCAACTGGGAGTTCTTTGACGACATGACCCCACAGTCGGCCCGGGAACTGGTCGACGGGCTGCGGTCGGGCGCCGACGTCGCGCCAACCCGTGGTGCGCCGCGGTTGTGCACCTGGAAGCAGGCGTCGCGGATCCTGGCCGGGTTCCCGGACAGCCAGGCGACGGGGGGGCATACTGCGGGTCACCCAACTCTGGCCGGCCTGCGGATCGCCAAAGAGCACGGCTGGACACCAGAATCCGGCGATGCTGCTGGCGCCAACACCGGGAGGCAGCAGTGACGTCCGTGCTGACACCTGAGCTCACCGCGTACTGGGATGAGCCCGACTCTTTCACCCTGGCCGCCTACCAGCGTCACGGCGGCTACCGCGCACTGGCCACGGCCATCGCCATGCCGCCTAACCAGGTGATCCAGACGCTCAAGGACTCCGTGCTGCGCGGCCGCGGCGGGGCCGGCTTCCCGACCGGCGTGAAATGGGGATTCATCCCGCAGGGCGACGGCAAGCCGCACTACCTGGTGGTGAACGCCGACGAGTCGGAGCCGGGTGCCTGCAAGGACATGCCGACCATGCTGGCCAACCCGCATGCGCTCATCGAGGGCATGGTAATCGCCGCGTACGCGATCCACGCTGACCGTGCCTTCATCTATGTACGCGGTGAGGTGCTGCACGTGATCAGGCGGCTGCACCACGCCGTGGCCGAAGCCTACGAGGCTGGCTTCCTGGGCGATGACATCCTGGGTTCCGGCTTCAGCCTCCAGGTTGTCGTGCACGCCGGAGCCGGCGCCTACATCTGCGGCGAGGAGACCGCCCTGCTCGACTCGCTTGAGGGCTACCGGGGCCAGCCCCGCCTAAAGCCGCCGTTCCCGGCGACAGCCGGCCTGTACGCCTGCCCGACGGTGGTCAACAACGTCGAGTCGATCTCTAGCGTGCCGTACATCATCGGGCATGGTGCGCCGGCCTTCGCGGCGTTCGGCACGGAGAAGTCCAAGGGGTTCGGGATCTTCTCGCTGTCCGGTCATGTCACCACGCCCGGCCAGTATGAGGCGCCGCTCGGCACGACCCTGCGCGAGCTGCTGGACCTGGCGGGCGGCATCCGCGGCGGGCATCGGCTGAAGTTCTGGACGCCGGGCGGATCGTCCACGCCGCTGTTCACCGACGAGCACCTGGACGTGCCGCTGGACTATGAGTCCGTGGCCGCCGCCGGCTCCATGCTCGGCACCCGCTCGATCCAGCTCTTCGACGAGACCACCTGCGTGGTGCGCGTGGTCCTGCGGTGGATCGAGTTCTACCAGCACGAGTCATGCGGCAAGTGCACGCCGTGCCGGGAGGGCAGCTACTGGGTCGTCCAGCTGCTCGACCGGCTGGAACGCGGCGAGGGCAGCGAAGCCGAGCTGGAGAAGCTGCTCGACATCTGCCAGAACATCACCGGCCGGGCGTTCTGCGCCCTGGGTGACTCGATCGAGGCGCCGGTCAAGTCGTCTATCCGCTACTTCAAGGATGAGTACCTCGAGCATCAGCGGCTCGGTGGTTGCCCGTTCGACCCGGCCGCATCCAGCCTGTTCGCGATGGAGTCCGCCTGATGACTGTGCAAACCAACCCACCCGGGGGTTTCGCCGAGCCGGCTGGTCCCGCCCCGGCCGGCCCCGTCCGGCCGCCGGACGGCGTGAGCGTCACCATCGACGGATTCGAGATCACCGTGCCCAAGGGGACGCTGGTGATCCGCGCCGCGGAGCAGCTCGGGATCCAGATACCCAGGTTCTGTGATCATCCGCTGCTCGACCCGGTCGGCGCCTGCCGCCAGTGCCTCGTGCACATTGAGGGCCAGCCCAAGCCGCCCGCCTCCTGCACCACCACCTGCACCGACGGCATGGTGGTGCACACCCAGCTGACCTCGCCGGTAGCCGAGAAAGCCCAGCGCGGCATGATGGAACTGCTGCTCGTCAATCATCCGCTGGACTGCCCGATGTGCGACAAGGGCGGCGAGTGCCCGCTGCAGAACCAGGCCATGTCCACCGGCCAGGGTGAGACCCGGTTTGACGGGGCCAAGCGGAAGTTCCCGAAGCCGATCGCGCTCTCCTCCCAGGTGCTGCTCGACCGGGAACGCTGCATCCAGTGCGCCCGGTGCACCAGGTTCGCCGAGCAGGTGGCCGGCGACCCGCTGATCGAACTGCTTGACCGCGGCCCGCGCGAGCAGGTGGGAATCGCCGAGGGCGTCCCGTTCGACTCGTACTTCTCGGGTAACACCGTGCAGATCTGCCCGGTGGGCGCGCTCACCGGCGCCGCCTACCGGTTCCGCGCGCGGCCGTTCGACCTGGTATCCACGCCCAGCGTCTGCGAGCACTGCGCGGCGGGCTGCCGGCAGCGCACCGACCACCGGCGCGGCGTGGTCACCCGCCGGCTGGCGGGCAACGACCCGCAGGTCAACGAGGAGTGGAACTGCGACAAGGGGCGGTGGGCGTTCGCCTACGCGACCCAGCCCGACCGGCTGACCGGGCCGCTCGTCCGCGATGCCAGCGGCGTGCTCGTCCCGGCGTCCTGGCCGGAGGCGTTCGGGGTGGCGGCCCGCGGGCTGCTCGCGGCGCGGGGCCGGGCCGCCGTGCTGACCGGCGGGCGGCTCACGCTGGAGGATGCCTACGCCTACGCCAAGTTCGCGCGGCTGGCCCTGGCCAGTAACGACATCGACATGCGGGCGCGCCCGCACTCGGCGGAGGAGACGGAGTTCCTGGCCGCCAGTGTGGCGGGCCGGGGTATCGACGTGAGTTACGCGGACCTGGAGCGCGCGCGCGCGGTGCTGCTGGCCGGGTTCGAGCCCGACGACGAGTCGCCGATCGTGTTCCTGCGGCTGCGCAAGGCCGTGCGCGCGGGCACCCTGGCCGTCTACTCTCTCGCCCCGCTGGCCAGCCGTGGGCTGGTCAGGCTGTCCGGCGTCCTGCTGCCCACCGTCCCTGGCACCGAGGCGGGCGCGCTCGGCAGCCTGATCACCGGGCAGGACACCGGCGAGGCGGGCCGGGCCGCGGCGCAGGCGCTGACCCAGGAGGGTGCCATCATCCTGATCGGCGAGCGGCTGGCCGAGGTGCCGGACGCGCTCACCGTGGCGGCCGGGCTGGCCCGGGCGACCGGTGCCCGGCTGGCCTGGGTGCCACGCCGGGCCGGCGAGCGGGGCGCCATCGAGGCGGGCGCGCTGCCGTCCCTGCTGCCCGGCGGCCGCCCGGTCGCCGACGCTCGGGCACGGGCCGAGGTGGCCAGGTCCTGGGGGGTGGCGGCGCTGCCCGAGGCTCCGGGCCGGGACACCTCACAGATCCTCGCCGCGACCTCGGGTGACATCGACGCCCTGGTCGTGGCCGGACTGGACCCCGGCGACCTGGCCGACCCGCGGGCCGCCATCGCGGCGCTGGAGGCCACGCCGTTCGTGGTCAGCCTGGAACTGCGGCCGAGCGCAGTCACCGACCGGGCCGACGTCGTGCTGCCGGTGGCCGCGGTCGCCGAGAAGGCGGGCACCTTCGTGAACTGGGAGGGCAGGCCGGGCTCGTTCGGCCCGGCGCTCGAAGTCCCCGGCATCCGGTCTGACCTGGACGTCCTCGGCCGGCTCGCCGACGAGATGGACATCCACCTGGGGCTGCCCGATGCCGCGGCGGCTCGCCGGGAACTCACCGCGCTTGGCTCCTGGCCAGGCACTCGGTCGCCCGGGCCGGCCGAGCCGGGCCGACGCGGGTCGGAGACCGGGCATGGGCAGCATGAGCAGCCCAAGCCCGGTCCCGGCCAGGCGGTGCTCGCCACCTGGCACCAGCTTCTCGACACCGGGCGACTGCAGGACGGCGAGCCATTCCTGGCCGGAACGGCCCGGATCCCGGTCGCCCGGATGTCTGCCGAGACCGCGGCGGAGGCGGGCACGGCCGACGGCGGTAAGGTCACTGTGGCCACGGATCGCGGCTCGGTGACTGTTCCCGTGCAGACCACGGCAATGCCGGACCGGGTGGTGTGGCTGCCGACCCATTCCTCCGGGTGTGAGGTGCGGAGCGAACTCGGCGCCGGCCACGGCACCCTGGTGACACTGAGGAGCGCAGAATGATGGCCCTGGGCGACGAGGCCGGCGGCGCGCGGTGAGCGCGGCGGGCGGCCACCTCGGCCTGGTGAGCGCGGCGGATCCGACACTGGCCAGCTTCTACAACCAGCCGTGGTGGCTGGTGATCATCAAGGTGCTGTTCGTGTTCGTCTTCCTCCTGCTGATGACCCTGTTCGCGATCTGGGCCGAGCGGCGGCTCATCGGGCGGATGCAGCAGCGGCCGGGGCCCAACCGGGCCGGCCCGTTCGGGCTGCTGCAGTCGCTGATGGATGGCATCAAACTGGCGCTCAAAGAAGACATCGTCCCGCGGCACGTGGACAAGCTGCTCTTCGTGATCGCTCCAGCGATCGCCGTCATCCCGGCCTTCCTGAGTTTCGCCATCATTCCGTTCGGGCCTGAGGTCTCGATTTTCCACCATCACACGCCGCTCCAGCTCGCGGACTTGCCGGTGGCGGTACTGCTGGTGCTGGCGATGAGCTCGATGGGCGTGTACGGGATCGTGCTGGCCGGCTGGTCGTCCGAGTCGCCGTACCCGCTGCTCGGCGCCCTGCGCTCGTCGGCCCAGGTGATCAGCTACGAGATCGCGATGGGCCTGTCGTTCGTCGCGGTGTTCCTCTACGCGGGCTCCCTGTCCACCACGGCGATCGTCTCCGCGCAGGCGCACGGCGGGGTGTTCCACGTGGCCGGGGTCGCCCTGCACTACCCATCCTGGTTCGCGGTGCTGCTGTTCCCGTCGTTCGCGATCTACCTGATCACGATGGTCGGCGAGACCAACCGGCTGCCCTTCGACCTGCCTGAGGGCGAGGGCGAGCTGGTGGGCGGGTACCACACCGAGTACTCGTCACTGAAGTTCGCGCTCACCCAGCTGGCCGAGTACATCAACGTGACGACGGTGGCCGCGCTCGCCACCACGCTGTTCCTGGGTGGCTGGCGGGCGCCCTGGCCGATCACCGGCGTCTGGTCGGGGGCCAACAGCGGCTGGTGGCCGATGCTCTGGTTCCTGGCCAAGGTGCTCATCCTGGTGTTCTGCTTCTTCTGGCTGCGCGGCACCCTGCCGCGGATCCGCTACGACCAGCTCATGGCGTTCGGCTGGAAGGTGCTCATCCCGATCTCGCTGGGCTGGATCCTGATGATCGCTACCATCCGGGTCTTCCGCCAGCATGGCGGGAGCACGCCCGTCTACATCGTGGCCGGCGCCATCATCGCGGTCCTGGCCGCGCTCGCCTGGACGGGCGACGTGGCGGCTGAGCGGCGCCGAATGGCCGCGGAGGCTGACGCCGAAGGGGGCGCCGGGACGGTGGGTGCAGGGACGGCGGGCGCCGGGGCCGTGGCGGGCCCGACCGGCACGGCGGCGGAGGGCACCGGGGGCACGATCGTTCCCGCGGCCTCCACCCCCAGGAGCTTCCCCATCCCGCCCATGGACCTGCCGCACTACCACGGAGTCGGCGTCACGGTCCCCGCCGGGGAGCGGCCTTCGCCTCCCGGCGGCCCCGGCGACCCCGGGTCCGCCGTCAACGGCACCTCCAAGGAGGTCTCCGGTGTTTGACTTCCTCAACCCCGTCAAGGGATTCGGCGTCACCTTCCGGCAGATGTTCCGGAAAGTGGACACCGTCCAGTATCCCGAGGAGGTAAAGCCCACCGCCCCCCGCTTCCACGGCCGCCACCAGCTCAACCGCTGGCCGGACGGGCTGGAGAAGTGCATCGGCTGTGAGCTGTGCGCCTGGGCCTGCCCGGCCGACGCCATCTACGTGGAGGGCGCCGACAACACCGAGGAGGAGCGGTACTCCCCGGGTGAGCGGTACGGGAGCGTCTACCAGATCAACTATCTGCGCTGCATCCTGTGCGGGCTGTGCGTCGAGGCGTGCCCGACCCGGGCGCTGACCATGACCAACGAGTACGAGCTCGCCGATGACAACCGGGAGAGCCTCATCTGGACCAAGGAGCAGTTGGTTGCTCCGCTGTTGCCCGGCATGGAGACGCCGCCGCACCCGATGCGCCTCGGCCAGACCGAGCAGGACTACTACCTGCTCGGCTCGGCTGGGGTCGCGGCGGCAGCCGGATCGGGGACGCCGGGCTGGTCGGGGCCGGTCGATGACGAGCAGACCGAGGTGGAGCCGTGATCCATGGCGGGGTGCTGGCCGCCGCGAGCCATGCGGCGTCGGCGGCCGAGTCCACGGCATTCTGGGTGCTGGCCATCGTGGCGGTGGCGGCGGCCCTCGGCATGATCCTGACCCCTCGGGCTGTGCACTGCGCCGTGCTGCTCGCGATCGTGATGCTCTCGCTCGCGGTCCTGTACGCACTGCAGGGAGCGCCGTTCCTGGCCTTCGTCCAGGTGATCGTGTACACCGGCGCGGTGCTGATGCTCTTCCTCTTCGTACTGATGATCGTCGGGGTGAGCGCGGCTGACTCCCTGGTGGAGACCATCAAGGGCCAGCGGCTGGCGGCCGGCGTCGTGGGTATAGGCATGCTGGCGCTGCTCAGCCTGGTCATTGGGCACGCGGCGCTGGGGCCGGCCGCGGCCGGGGGCGCCAAGTACGGGGCGACCAACATAAACGGGATCGCCGCCCTGATCTTCACGCGGTACGTGTTCCCGTTCGAGGTGACCGCCGCCCTCCTGATCACCGCGGCGCTCGGCGCCATGGTGCTCGCGCACCGGGAGCGGACCTCACCCAAGCCGACGCAGCGCAACCTGTCCCGGCTCCGGATGGCCAGCAGCCGCCCGACGCCGCTGCCCGGGCCCGGGACGTACGCGCGGCATAACGCCGTGGACATGCCGGCGCTGCTGCCGGATGGCAGCCCGGCCCGGCTCTCGGTCAGCCCGGTCATCGCGGCCCGGCGCACCGAGCTTGGCCGGGGCGGCATCCAGATCAAAGGCGCGAGCCCAGGAGCCGGCCAGGGCGCGAGCCAGGAAATCAGCGAGGGCGCGGGCCAGACCGCCAGCCAGGCGGTGCGCCAGGGCGCCAGCCAGGGCGAAGGCGCGGACGCCGGGCAGGAGGATACGCGGTCATGAGTCCGGGACACTACGTGGCACTCGCCGTGATCCTCTTCGTGATCGGCGCGGTCGGCGTGCTGGTGCGCCGCAACGCGATGGTCGTATTCATGTGCGTCGAGCTCATGCTGAACGCGGTCAACCTCGCGTTCGTCGCGTTCGCGAGAATGCACGGATCACTGGATGGCCAGGTCATCGCGTTCTTCGTGATGGTGGTCGCGGCCGCCGAGGTCGTGGTGGGCCTGGCCATCCTGATGGCGATCTTCCGCACGCGCCAGTCCGCGTCGGTGGATGACCCGAACTTGCTGAAATATTAACGCGGTGACCCCGGGCTAGCACCTCGGCCCGGGGCTCCGGGGGGTCGTCTCCCGGGCCAGCACAACGGGGGGTCTCCCCCCGGGCCAGCACAGCGGGGGTCGTCCCCCGGGCCAGCACAGGAGGTAGCGCAGTGACAGGCTCACTCGCGGCTGCGGCGTCAGCCGCAGCCGTGCACGCGGCCCCGGCCACGACCACCATGGCCGCGGCCGGAGTGCAGCGCGCGGCGTGGCTGCTGCTCGCGTTCCCGATCGCCGCCGCCGCCGTGCTGCTGCTCGGCGGCCGGCGCACCGACCGCTGGGGGCACCTGGTGGGCGTGGCCATGCCGCTGGCCGCGTTCGTCTACGGCGTGATCGCCTTCTTCGCGATGCTGGGCTACCCTGCCGCCCAGCGCAGCCGGGACCTGCAGGTGTACTCCTGGATCGCGGTCGGCGCGTTCAAGGCGAACGTCGGTCTCCAGCTCGACCAGTTGTCGATCAGCTTCGTGCTGCTGATCACGGGAGTGGGCTCACTGATCCTCATCTTCGCGGTCGGCTACATGGCCAGCGACCCGGATCGGCGGCGGTTCTTCGGCTACATGAACCTGTTCCTGGCGGCGATGCTGCTGCTGGTGCTGGCCGACAACTACCTGCTGCTGTACGCCGGGTGGGAGGGCGTGGGCCTGGCCTCCTACCTCCTCATCGGCTTCTGGCAGTTCAAGCCGGCTGCCGCGGTCGCGGCCAAGAAGGCGTTCATCGCGAACAGAGTCGGCGACGCCGGGCTCTCGCTGGGGATCATGCTCATGTTCGCGACGTTCGGCACGGTGACCTTCGGCGGGGTCTTTTACCGGCCCGGCTCGGCAGGCAGCGGCGTCCTCACCGCGATCGGGCTGCTGCTGCTGCTCGGCGCCTGCGGCAAGTCCGCCCAGTTGCCGCTGCAGTCCTGGCTGCTGGACGCGATGGAAGGCCCCACTCCCGTGTCGGCGCTGATCCACGCCGCGACGATGGTGACCGCCGGCGTCTACCTGATCGTCCGGTCCGCCCCCATCTTCAACCTTTCACCTGACGCCCGCCTGGCCGTCACCGTCGTCGGCGCCGCCACGCTGTTGTTCGGCGCGATCATCGGCTGTGCCAAGGACGACATCAAGAAGGCTCTGGCCGGGTCGACGATGAGCCAGATCGGCTACATGACCCTGGCCGCGGGGCTCGGGCCCGCCGGCTACGTGTTCGCCATCGCGCACCTGATCGCGCACGGCTTCTTCAAGGCCGGGCTGTTCCTCGGCGCCGGGTCCGTAAAGCACGAGATGAACGACGAGGTGGACATGCGCCGCTTCGGCGGGCTGCGCACGGTCATGCCCATCACGTTCACCACGTTCACGTTCGGCTATCTCGCCATCATCGGCGTGCCGCCGTTCTCCGGCTTCTTCACCAAGGACCCGATCATCGAGGCGGCCTTCGACAAGGGCGGCACGTCGGGGGCCATCCTCGGCGGCGCGGCGCTGCTCGGGGCGGGAATCACCGCCTTCTACATGACCCGCGTCATGTTCATGACCTTCGCCGGCGAGCGCCGGTGGGATGACTCGGTGCACCCGCACGAGGCGCCGCCGGTGATGACCTCGCCGATGGTGGTCCTCGCCGCCGGCTCGCTGTTCGCGGGCGGGTTCCTGATCCTGGGTAACCGGTTCGTGAACTTCCTGGCTCCCGTCGTCGGCTACCCGCCGGTCAGCCACGGGCTGTTCACGCCGGTCAGCATCGGAGCGCTGGCGCTCGTGGTGGTGGGGGCAGGCATCGCGTGGGCCATGTACGGGCGGCGCCCGGTGCCCGTCGTCGCGCCCGCGGCCGGGTTTCCGGTCGTCGCGGCGCGCAAGGACCTGTACGGGGACGCATTCAACGAGTCGGTGCTGATGCGGCCCGGCCAGTGGCTGACCAGGCTGTCGGTGTACTTCGACAACCGGGGCGTGGACGGCCTGGTGAACACCCTGGCCGCCACCGTGGGCGGTACCTCGGGGAGGATGCGCCGGGTGCAGACCGGCTTCGTCCGTTCCTATGCCCTGTCCATGTTCGTCGGCGCGGCGCTCCTCGTCGGGGTGCTCCTCCTGGCGCGGATCTAGTGAGGCGGCAGACCCCATGAGCACGTTTCCCTGGCTGACGGTCATCGGCGCGATCCCGCTGGTCGGTGCGCTGGTCATCTCGGTCACGCCCGGCGCCTCGGCCCCGGGTGCTGAGGGGGACCGGCGGGCCCGCCAGTTCCTGGTCAAGCAGCTGGCACTGGGGTTCACGCTGCTCACGCTGGTGCTGACGATCGTGATGATGGTCAGGTTCTCGCCGAGCGGCCCGAACTTCCAGTTCACCCAGACCTACCAGTGGATCCCGCAGTTCGGCGTGCACTACGCGGTCGGCGTGGATGGCATCGCGCTGGTGCTGATCGGCCTGACTGCCGTGCTGATGCCGGTGGTCGTCCTCGCGTCCTGGAACGACGCCGATGGGAGCCCGCGTTCCGGCCCGGGCTCGTCCGCCGGCCAGGCCAGCGGCGCACCGGCCGGCGGCGAACCGTCCAGCGCCGAGCAGGCCGGTGCCGGCAGCCGCCCACGCCGAAGCGTTAAGACGTATTTCGCACTTTTGCTTTTGCTTGAGACGATGATCATCGGCGTCTTCGCGGCGACCGACGTGTTCCTCTTCTACGTGTTCTTCGAGGCCATGCTGATCCCGATGTACTTCCTCATCGGGAGTTTCGGCGTCGGGCAGCGCCAGTACGCGGCGGTCAAGTTCCTGCTGTACAGCCTGTTCGGCGGGCTGCTCATGCTGGTCGCGGTGATCGCGGTGTACGTCTACTCGGCCCGCGGCGGGCACCCGGGCACCTTCCTGTTCAGCCAGCTCATCCACATAACGCTCAGCCCGGGGACGGCCAAGTGGCTGTTCCTCGGCTTCTTCATCGCGTTCGCGATCAAGGCGCCGCTGTGGCCGTTCCACACCTGGCTGCCGGACGCCGCCACGGCCGCCCAGCCCGGTTCCGCGGTGCTGCTCGTGGGCGTGCTCGACAAGGTGGGCACGTTCGGGATGATCCGTTACTGCCTGGAGCTCTTCCCGTCGGCCGCCCGGTACTTCACCCCGCTGATCCTCACGCTGGCCGTCATCGGGATCCTGTACGGGGCGATCGTGGCCATAGGCCAGGCCGACATGAAGCGGCTCATCGCCTACACGTCAATATCGCACTTCGGCTTCATCGTGCTCGGCATCTTCGTGCTGACCAGCCAGGGCCAGTCGGGCGCGACCCTGTACATGGTGAACCACGGGCTGGCCACCGGGGCTCTGTTCCTGATCGCGGGCTTCATGATCGTCCGCCGCCGTTCGCAGCGGATCGCGGACTACGGCGGGGTACAGAAGGTCGCGCCTATGCTGGCCGGGCTGTTCCTGGTATCCGGGCTCGCCAGCCTGGCCCTGCCGGGCCTGTCCACGTTCGTCAGCGAGTTCCTGGTGCTGGTCGGCACATTCACCCGGTACAAGGCGGCCGCCGCGTTCGCCACGGCCGGCATCATCCTGGCCGCTATCTACATCCTGTGGATGTACCAGCGCACCATGACCGGCCCCGTCCGCGAGCAGGTCGCCCGGATGCCCGACCTGAAGGCCCGCGAACTCTGGGCGGTGGGACCGCTGATCGCGCTGATCATCGCGTTCGGTGTCTACCCCAAGCCACTGCTTGACATCATCAATCCGGCGGTGCACCAGACGCTGGTCCAGATGCACGCCACCGACCCGGTTGCTCCGCATCCCGCGCCAGTGAACCCAGCCCCGGTTGCCTACGCCTGGTTCAGCAACAACAGTTCCGTAGGCGCGCTCACCCATGGTCGCGCCTCAAGCGCGCCTAGCCAGAACGCTGCCGCAGGCGCGCTCAGCCAGAAGGGAACCAGCCCGTGACCGGGATCTCTGGCACTCTCGCGGTGGCGCCGATCGCGCCGCCGCACATCGAGTACGGCCAGCTCTCGCCGATGCTGCTGGTCTTCGGCCTGGCCATCGCCGGGGTGCTGGTCGAGGCGTTCGTGCCCCGCCCGCGGCGGCGTGTTGTCCACCTCGTGCTCACGCTCGGCGGGCTGACCGCGGCCTTCGTGCTGACCGTGGTGATCGCCGCCACCTCGTCGCTGTTCGCCAACGGCAGCCCCGGGCATATCGCGGCGATGGGCGCGGTAGCGGTGGACGGGCCGACCCTGTTCATCCAGGGCACGATCCTCGTGCTCGCGTTCGTCAGCGTGCTGCTTATCGCGGAGTCCTCGCACGAGGTGAGCCCGTTCGCGGCCCAGGCGGCCGCAATCCCCGGCAGCGCCGAGGAACGTGAGGGGTTGCTGGCCGGCATCACGCACACGGAGGTCTACCCGCTGACCCTATTCGCGGTCGGCGGCATGCTGCTGTTCCCGGCGTCCAATGACCTCCTCACCATGTTCATCGCGCTGGAAGTGCTCTCGCTCCCGCTCTACCTGCTCTGCGGCCTGGCCCGGCGGCGCCGGCTGCTCTCGCAGGAGGCGGCGATGAAGTACTTCCTGCTCGGCGCCTTTTCCTCAGCGTTCTTCCTGTTCGGCGTGGCCATGCTGTACGGCTACTCGGGCTCGGTGTCCCTGGCGGCCATCGCAACTGCGGCGTCCTCGAATGTCGGCAGTTCGACGCTGCTCTACGCGGGGATCGCGCTGCTCGGCGTCGGGCTGCTGTTCAAGATCGGCGCGGTGCCGTTCCAGAGCTGGAAGCCAGACGTCTACCAGGGCGCTCCCACGCCGGTGACCGCGCTGATGGCATCCTGCACCCTGGTTTCGGCGTTCGGTGCGCTGCTTCGCGTGTTCTACGTCGCATTCGGCCAGCTGACCTGGGACTGGCGGCCGTTCATGTGGGTGATAGCCATCCTCACCATGGTGGTCGGCGCGATCATCGCGATCACCCAGACGGACGTCAAGCGTCTGCTCGCCTATTCCTCGATCGCCCATGGCGGGTTCGTGCTGACCGGGGTGATCGCGGCGAGCGTGGCGGGCCTGTCCGGGAGCCTGTTCTACCTGGCCGTCTACGGCTTCACGACCATCGGCGCGTTCGCGGTGCTGACCCTGGTCCGCGACCCGACCGGGGAGGCAGCGCACCTGTCCAGCTGGGCGGGCCTGGGCAAGCGCTCACCACTGGTGGCGGGCATCTTCGCGCTCTTCCTCCTCGCGTTCGCCGGGATCCCGCTGACCAGCGGCTTCACCGGGAAGTTCGCGGTCTTCCAGGCGGCGATCGCGGGCGGGGCGTTGCCGCTGGTCGTCGTCGGGGTGCTCAGCAGCGCCATCGCCGCGTTCTTCTACGTGCGGGTGATCGTGCTGATGTTCTTCAGCGACCCGGCCCCCGGCGGGCCCGCGGTGGTCACGCCCGGCCTGTTCACCGGCGTGGCGGTGGCGTTCGGCGTGGTCACCACCCTGGTCTTCGGCATCGTGCCGCAGCCCCTGCTCAGCCTGGCGAATCATGCGGCGCTCCACCTGTTCGTGCGCTGACGCGGCTCCCGGCGCGGGCCGGGGTGTCCACCCGCGCAGCGGCGGGCATATCTGGGGTTACGGTGACTTGGGCCTGGCATGGGCGTGACTTGGCCAGCCTGGGTCACGCCTGGCAGAGGGCAACTCGCTGCCGTGGTCCTGACCGATGACTGGGAGCCCGCGTGATCATTGCCGTCCCATTGGAACTGTCCGATGCCGCGCTCGCGGCCGACATCGTTGACGGCCTGGCCCTGGTGGAGAAGTCGCTCGGCGAAGCGGCCCAGGCCGAGGAGGCACTGCTCGCCGAGGCGTCCCGGCATCTCATCGAGGCCGGGGGCAAGCGGTTCCGAGCAACGCTTGTGCTGCTCGCCGCCCAGTTCGGCGACCCTCACGACGAGCGGGTCGTGCCTGCGGCGGTGGCGATCGAACTGACCCACCTGGCCACCCTGTACCACGACGATGTGATGGACGAGGCGGCGATCCGCCGCGGTCACCCGAGCGCGAACTCCCGGTGGACAAACACGATCGCCATCCTCACCGGCGATTTCCTGTTCGCCCGTGCGTCACAGATTCTCGCTGACCTCGGTGACGAAGCGATCAGGATCCAGGCGGAGACCTTCAGCCGGCTGGTGAGCGGGCAGATCGCCGAGACCCTGGGTCCCGCGCCGGGCCAGGATCCCCTCGCCCACTACCTCCGGGTGGTGGAACTGAAGACGACGTCGCTGATCGCGACGGCGGGCCGGTTCGGTGCGATGTTCTCCGGAGCCCCGGCCGACATCGCCGCGCGGATGGAGCCGGCCTGCGCGGCGATCGGCACCGCGTGGCAGTTGTCCGACGACATCCTGGATGTGGCCAGCGAGTCCGCGCAGTCCGGAAAGACGCCCGGAACCGACCTGCGCGAGGGCGTCAGGAGCCTTCCCGTGCTGCACGCCCTGCGGGGCGCCGACGGCGGTGATGAGCGGCTCCGCGACCTGCTGCTCACCGCCGACCTGACCGACGAGCCGCTGCACGCAGAAGCGCTCCGGTTGCTGCGTGCTCACCCCGCGATGGAAGCGGCGCGCGCTGACCTGGAGTACTGGGTCGAGGCGGCGCGTGCGGAGATCTCCGGTCTGCCGGACGTCCCCGCCCGGGCGGCGTTCGAGGCACTGTGCGACTACGTGCTCGACCGCACGAGCTGAAACCTGGCTGCTCTAGGCGGCGGCGAGGCCCCACGCTACTCAGACAACGACAGCGGTGCGGGATTGCTGTCGCTAGGACGACAGCGGTGCGGGATTGCTGTCGCTAAGACGACAGCGGTGCGGGATTGCTGTCGCTAGGAGGCCTGGGCTGATCCCGTTACTTGCGCGGCTGCATCTGGCCGGCTTTGCGGCGGTGCGCCTAGGCGCTTCCGGGGCTCACTGCCCGCCCGCCTCCCCTTCCCCCTTCATTGCGCCGCCACGGCCCGCCGACCGGGAACAGCCGGACGTTCAGGTGCTCGTCCACCAGCCCCCACAGTCCACGGCGGGCAAACAGGGCCACGAGCATCGCGACCAGGCCCAGGATGATCAGGTACCACGCGTTGTACGAGGCCAGCGTCTGCTGTAGCACCATGTACACCGCGGTGCCGATGATCGGCCCCTCGATCGTGCCCAGCCCGCCGATGATGGTCGCGAACGCCATCTCGGCGGTCCACTGCACGCTGAACACCGCGCCCGGCTGCACCTGGAGCTGGCTGATCGCCAGCAGCGCGCCCGCGGCGCCGCAGCCGGCGCCCGCCACCACGAACACCAGCAGCCTGGCCAGGCCGACCCGCGCCCCGGAGCTGCGCGCGGCCACCTCGTCGTCGCGGATGGCGGTGAGCACCAAGCCGAGCCTGCCGCGCAGCAGCAAGTAGATGGCGGCCAGGGCCACCACCGTGACGGCCAGCCCAGCCCAGTAGGTATACGCGGTGAGCAGCGCCGGGCTGAGCCCGGACAGGCCGGGCAGCGGCATGCCGGTCCCGCCGCCGATCGAGGAGAACTTCTCGATGATGAGCATGATGGTCGCGGCGAGCACCCAGGTGGCGATCGCGAAATACCCGCTGCGCAGCCGGGAGAGCAGCCACCACAGTGGCAGCGCCGCGACGCCGCAGCCGATCGCGGCGACGGGCAGCGCGGCGAACGGTGAGGTGCCGTGGATGGCGAGGATCAGCACGAAGTACGCGCCGAGCCCCACGAACGCCTGCTGCCCCACCGACACCAGTCCCGCGTATCCCGCCAGCAGGTTCCACATGCTCGCCATCGTGAGCACGATGAACGCCTGCACCATGATGGTGGTGGTGCCCGAGTAGACGATGTAGGGGAACAGCGCAAGCACCACGACGACGATCAGCGCGGCCGCCCCGGTCCAGGCGACGTTTCTGCGCGACCGCGTGACCCGGAATTTTTCTGCCGAACGAGCGGTGGTTTCCGCGGCCAGGCTCATGATTGTGCCCTCCGGGTGATAAGGCCCTGCGGGCGCAGCACGAGCACGGCGAGGAACACGATGTACCCGGCGAGGACCTCGTTGGAGATGTTGATCTGGGCGCCGATCTGCTGGGCCACGCCAAGCACCACGCCGCCGAGCAGGGTGCCCCACAGGGAGCCGAGCCCGCCGATCACGACCGCCGCGAACGCGAACAGCAGGATCGTGTCGGTGCCCGTGGTCGGCTGGAGCTGGGAGTACATGCCGTAGGCAATGCCGGCCAGCGCCACGGTTCCGAACGCGAGCGCCGCCGCGATACCGAACACGTGCCGGTAGTCGGCCCCGGCCAGCTGCGCCGCCTCCCTGTCGTCGGCCACGGCGCGGATCAGGCGGCCGTACTTGGACGTGGAGAGGAAGTACTGCAGCCCGAGCAGCACCACCACAGCGACCGCGAAGATGACCACGAGCAGGTAGCCGATCTGGATCTGCGACCCGAGCTTGAAGGAGCCGCTGACCAGGGGCAGCCCGGTGCCGATCGCGCGGCTGTTGGCGGTGAAGAACTGGAGCAGGCCGTTCTCGATCACCACCGACAGGCCGAAGGTGACTATCAGCGTGGTGAGCACGCTGCGGTCGAGCGCGCTCTGGATGATAGTGCGCTGGAGCACGTAGCCGAGCAGCGCCATCACCGGTACCACGATGAGGAAGGACCAGAGCACAGGGATGTGAGTGACGGCGATGACCCCGATCGCGACGTAGCCCGCGACCACAGCGAGGTCGCCGTGCGCGAGGTTCACGACCTTCATCACCCCGAACATCAGCGACAGCCCGCAAGCGAACAGCGCGTAGAGCCCGCCGGTCAGCACCCCCTGGATGATGGCGTTTACCCAGGCCACTACGGCTCACTCCCTTCGCCGGGCGGGCTGGCGGTGTCTCCCGCTCGCCTCCGGGGCCCCGCCCGCCTCCCCATTCCCCCTTCACTGCGCCGCCTTCCCTCGTCGCTCGTTCCTCGCTCCTCAGTCCAGGCAGCGCCGCGCCCCTCTGGCTCGCTCATGGCGGTGCCCGCCAGGCCGAAGTAGGCCGCCTCGACCTGGTCCGCGGTAACGTCCGCGGGCCTGCCTTCCAGGGTGGTCCGGCCCTCCAGCAGGCAATGGATGTGCGATGCCACCCGCAGGGCCTGGCTCACGTCCTGTTCGACGAGCAGCACGGTGAGGCCGGCCGCCAGGATCTGCGGCAGCATGCCATAGATGCGCTGGACGACCACGGGCGCCAGGCCGAGTGACAGTTCGTCGAGCAGCAGCACACGGGGGTTGGCGACGAGTGCCCGGCCGATGGCGAGCGTCTGCTGCTCACCGCCGGAAAGCTGGGCGGTGAGCTGGTTGCGGCGCTCTCGCATCCAGCCGAACATCTGGTACACGCCCTCGATGGTCCATGGGCCCGGCCGCGCGAACGTCGCGCCGACCTGCAGGTTTTCCTCTACGGACAGCGACCCGAACAGCCGCCTGCCCTCCGGCACCATGGCGATCCCCTGCGTGGCCCGGCGCTCGGGCCGCAGCCTGGTCACGTCCTTTCCGTCGAACATGACCGAGCCCGTCGTCGGGTGGTGCAGGCCGGCGATCGTGCGCAGCAGCGTCGACTTGCCCGCGCCGTTCGCGCCGATGATCGCGTAGACCTCGCCGGGGAACACCCGCAGCGAGATTGCGTTAAGGGCCCGGAGCTGCCCGTGGTGCACGACAAGGTCGCGGACCTCCAGCAGCGGCGTGCTGTGCCCCCCGCTCGCCTGCGGGGCGCTCCTGAGGCGCCGCCTTCCCTCCTCGCTCGTCGCTAGCGCTCCTCGCTCGTCAGTCCAGGCAGCGCCGCGCCCCTCCGGCTCGCTCATGGCTCGCTCCGCTCGCTATCCCCCGGGGGTGCCTCGAGGGACCCGCCGGCCAGCGCCGCGGTGACCTCGGTGCCGAGGAAGATCTCGCGGACCGCGGGGTCGGCCAGCACCGTGGCAGGGTCGCCGTCGCCGACGAACTTGCCGCCGGCCAGGCATATCAGCCGGCTCACCACGGGGGTGAGCGCGCGCACGACGTGCTCGATCCAGATCACCGCGGTCCCCGCCAGTTCCAGCCGCTTGCGCTGCAGCAGGCCGAGTCGCTCGGCGGGCACGTTCGCCTGGCCGGACATGCCGGTCCGGTCCAGTGCCTCGACCGCTGCCGCGTAGCTGGCCCGCCGCCGCAGCCCGCCGCCCTGCTGGGCGGCGACGAGCAGGTTCTCGAACACGGTCATGTCCCCGAACGGCCGCGGCACCTGGTATGTACGGCCGATGCCCAGCCTGCATCGCGCGGCCGCGTCCAGCTTGGTGACCGTGCGCCCGGCGAAGCGTACATCCCCCGCGCCGGGGGCGAGATCCCCGGAGATGAGGCCGAACAGGCTAGTCTTGCCCGCGCCGTTCGGCCCCACGATCCCGACCACCTGCCCCGGACCGACGGCCAGCGACAGGTCCTCCGCGATGACGATCCGGCCGAACCGCTTCGTCACGTGGTCGAGCTCGAGCAGCGGGCCCGTCATATTCTCCCCGCTCGCTTGCGGGGCGTTTTTAGGCGCCGCCTTGCCTCGTCGCTCGGTCGCAAGCTCCCTCGCTCCTCAGTCCAGGCGGCACCGCGCCCCTCCAGCTCACTCAGTGCTCGCCCGCTCGCCTTCGGGGCGCTCTTGAGGCGCCGCCTTCCTTCGTCGCTCGGTCGCAAGCTCCCTCGCTCCTCAGTCCAGGCGGCACCGCGCCCCTCCAGCTCACTCAGTGCTCGCCGGAAAACCACCGGCTCGCTCATACGGTCACGGGTTAGTCGGCTTCAGGTCGGCGGTGATCTTCGCCTGCGGCTGCAGCGTGTTGTCGACGACCTGCATCTCCAGCGGGTACTTGGTCCCCTTCTGCCACTGCACGCCGACCGGCGGGGTGATCGCCACGCCCGGCGCCGGGCCGCCGGAGGCGAAGTTCAGCGGCCCGGCGAGCGCCTGGATGTTCACCTTGTGGATGGCGTCGGCGACCTCGGTCTTGTCGTGCGGGTCGCTCACCGAGGTGAGGGCCGCGTGGGCGGCCTCGAAGAGGCTGTAGTTGCTGATGTTGGAGTTCCACTGCCCGTTGGTAGTTGCCTCGAAGTCGCTGGCCATCTGCTGGCAGGTCTCCCCGGTGAACGAGGACGTCCACGGCAGCGACGGCGCCCACCAGGCGTCGGTGGCCACGTTGTTCACCAGGCTCCCGAGCGCGTAGGCGTCGGTCGGGAACAGCAGCACCTTGGCCACGGTCGCCAGCTTCGGCTTGAAGCCCTGCTGCACCGACTGCTTCCACATGGTGGCGAAGTCGGGCGGCAGCGGCACGTTGGTGAAGAAGTCGGCGTTGGCCGACTTGAACGCGGAGATCATCGAGGAGTAGTTCGTGGTCCCGTCGGGGTAGGGCGAGGACATCTCGAACGTGTAGCCTGCCGCCTTGGCGATCGGCGGAAACACCGCGCGGAACGCGTTGCCGTCCGCGTCGTTGGGGAACGCGGCGGCGACCACCTTGTCGGTGTGGAGCTGGGCGTGGATCCGGTCCCACATCGGGATGAAGGCCTTGACCAGGTGCTCGGCGCCAAGGAAGTACATCACCACGTACTTGGGCTTGAGGGTCGGCTTCAGCGGGTTGCCCCCCAGGTTGATGTACCAGGGCTCCCACGGGATGTTCGCGCAGATCAGCGGCGTGCCGAGCGATTCGGCCTGGCTGGACACCGCGTTGACGGTCTCCGGCGTGGACGACGCCAGCAGCAGATTCACGCCGTCGTTCAGGATGGCCGTCTTGGCCAGGTCCCCGGCCCGAGTGGGGCTGGACTGGGTGTCGTAGGACTTGATGGTGACAGAGTAGGTCTTGCCGCCGATCTTGAACCCGTTCTTGTACGGGGTGGTCTGCTTGATCTTGGAGATCACCCAGTTGTCTGGCGCGCCGAACCCGGCCAGGGAACCGGTCAGCGGGTGGATCCAGCCGATCGTGATGGCCTTGGTGCCGCCCGCCCCCGAGCTGGCGCCCTTGATGCCGGAGCTGCACGCCTGGAGCAGCCCACCGGCCCCCATGACGGCTGCGCCGGCGCCGCCCGCGCGCAGCAGGCTCCGCCGGCTGATGCTGCCGGCCGGGCTAATGCTGTCGGATTGCGCAGTCTGGTCACTCATCCGTAATCGATCTCCTTATGAGGTCGCGCCAGAGGGCGCGGACCTCGGTGCGGAACGCCTGGTGTGCGGGCTCTACGGAGACCGTCCGGCAGCGGCGCCGACGGACGGGTGTTTCGTTCGCTCTGCGAACGATCGTGCTAAAACTGAACAGCATGCCACCATGCCTGTCCACGGATAGTCAACGGCCGTTATGCAACTGTTGTCACCGGCCAGGAGCATATGGCCAGGCTGAGCTGGGTCGCATCTACGGCCCGCTCCGCGACCTGCTGGCGGCAGGGCTGTTGAGGCCGGACCCGCGTTCCCGTTGAGGGCTGGCCACGCGTTCCTGGTAAGACCGACCCCGCGGTGCCGTTAAGGCTGGTTCCTGGGAAGATCCGGCGTCCGCAGACGCTTGTCTACTGGTGGGCACAGAAGGAGGACACGGTGGGCATATTCAGCTCGCACAAGACGCGGATGGTCGCACCGGAGGAGGCACTGACGGGGCGGTCCACACCGCTGGCGGTACCCGCCAGGCACGAGGTGCTCGGCACGCCGCTGCGGCCGCCGTATCCCGAGGGCACGCAGATCGCCGAGTTCGCGCTCGGCTGTTTCTGGGGGGCGGAGCGCACGTTCTGGCAGACGCCGGGAGTCGTCTCCACATCGGTGGGTTACGACGGCGGCTACACGCCCAACCCCACATACCAGGAGGTCTGCTCCGGGCGGACCGGCCATTCAGAGGCCGTTCGGGTGGTCTTCGACCCCGCCAAGGTCTCCCACGGTGAGCTGCTCAAGCTGTTCTGGGAGTCGCATAACCCCACGCAGGGGATGCGCCAGGGCAACGACGTCGGCTCCCAGTACCGTTCAGTGATCTTCTACGGGTCCGACGAGCAGCGGGCGGCGGCCGAGGAGTCCAGGACGGCCTACCAGAAGAAGCTGGCCGAGGCCGGTTATGGGGAGATCACCACGGAGATCGTGCCAGCCGGTGAGTTCTATTTCGCCGAGGATTACCACCAGCAGTATCTTTCAAGCAATAAAAACCCGAACGGATACTGCCCGGACCACGGGACAGGCGTTGCCTGCCCGGTAGGTGTCGTCCGCGCTGACGGCTAAGACCGTCTGTCTGTAGCGGGCTGCCAGAGTTGCTTGTTGGGCTCTGCAGCCCGCTACGCCGCGTCTGGGTGACGTAGGCGTCGCATGATGCATGCTCGACGAGGGCGGAGCGGCTCAGGTCGATGCCCTGGGGCCGGCCTCCGCGTCGCTGTGGCGTTCCTGAGCCGTCGGCTGCCGGCGGCTAGCCCGCGCAAGCCACCGCTTGGCGGCTGGCAGGTCCAGAATGAGCGCGAGCCCGCAGACCGTTCCGATACCGACAGCGGCACCGGCCACGGTATCGGTGAAGTAGTGCCATCGCAGGCCGATGACGGCGATAGCGACGACGCCTCCTAGCACGCACGCTGCTGCCGGGATCAGTACGCGCAGCGCCCGTGCCGTAGCCGGCTGCGGAGGGATGAGAAGCAGCACTGTGACCGTCGCGGCAAGCGTGAATATAGCTGTGGTATGCCCGCTCGGATAGGCGAGGATCCCCCGATAGGTGCGGTGGACCAGGGGCTTGAGCAGGCCTTCGTCCAGTCCGACGGCGGCCGGAACGGCCGCCGCGGCAAGCACGGCGCCGTTGAGCCGGCCGGTGAGCAGGCAGGCTACGACGATGGCTGCGCTCAGCGCGCCAGCCGGAATCAGCGTACCCGGAGCGGCAAGCCACAGCGCGAGACCTGGATGGCCGCCGAGCCAGATAATGATCGGAGAGTCGACGGTGTGATCGAGCCAGTCCGCCCTGGCCTGGTGTGTGAATAGCACACCGAGCACCGCGACGAGGATCGCGCAGCAGGCCAGCAGCGCGCCAGCCCAGGGACGGGCGGAGGCAGCCAGCAGGGGTCGGCCGGGATGTAGATGTATGCCGTCCACGCCGCTCCACACGGGTGCTTGTCTGCGGGGCGCGAGCCCTCGACCTCCGCTAGCCAGCCTATGTGTCCTGGAGTCCGCTGCAGCCAGAACCGGTGCAGCTCATCGAGACCGCTGCCGAAGCCGTGCCGACCGCAAGCTAAGCGCCTCACCACCGGACTGAGTTCCGGCAGCTACCGCTACCACCAGCAGTATCTTGCGGATGCCAAGAACTGGGACCGTGGTTACCCTCGTCGTCGTCCGAAGGCGAAGTATGCGAGTGGTGCGCCGCCGAAGGAGTTGATGAACACCACCACGGGGACCCATATCCACTTCGAGCCTCGGATCTGGCTTGCTGGCCGACGCTTGATGTCGATGAGTGCCGCTGTCTTGAGGCTGCCTTCGGCAACCGCGGCGATAGTGATCAGCCGACGGCTGCGCTTACTGAGATCGCTCCACTTTCGGCCGGCCATGACATCCTCCGCGTAAATGGCAGGAACACCTGATGCTCTGGACTTTACATCGGGTGAGCGCCGCCGAGTTCCGGCAGCTACCTCTTTGCACCAGCAGTACCTGTCGGATGCCAAGAACCCGAACGGGTACTGCCCCGATCACGGCACGGGCCTGTCCTGGCCATCGGTGTATTAGACGCTGACGTAGGTGCCGCGTCTGGGCACCGCGAAGAACGAGCCTCGGCGCACAGGATGTCGATGGCTCGGAGTCTGGTGGTCTCTGCCGACATCACCTGCGCAGGGCAGTGCGACAACGTCTGGACCAGCTATGAGGAGAAGGAGACGGATGTTATCGGGCTTGGTCCTTGTCAGGGGTATATGTGGCACATCATCCTAGGTCGGTGGAGAACCTGAGACTCACCATTGCCCGCTCGCAGTTGCGTGGCCTGCTGGCCTACATCGCCTTGATCTCGGCGGTCACCGTGCTGCTCGCTGTCTTCTGGGCGCTCGGCGGCCAAGGCGGATCGGTGGTGGGAGCATGGGCGCTCGGTGCCGGAATTGGCGCATTGATCGGCCTCTACGCCTATATCGCCTACGCGCGGGCGTTCACGGAGTGCACGCCCGCCGGGCTTCGCACTCGGGGTCTGGGTGGACTACAAGAATGTCCCTGGTCAGGGGTGAGCGATGCAAGTCTTCGGCCGCACGGAAGAACTGCCACGGTGATGGTTACGACTACCAGCGGCACGCGTTTCCGGCTTGGGGTGCCGGTGGATGGCGGCGTCATGCGGGATCCGGAGTTCATGGGCAAGGTGCAGCAGGTTGTGGAGTACTGGCACTCGGCGACTGAGGAGCCTACTGGTCCCCGGACCGGTTCTTCCCCATCCTCCCCGTAGGCGCCAACCCACATGATGGAATGCCCGGCTTCGACGCTCTGCCCCTGGCCGTGCGGGCTGTCCTCACCGACCTGGATCGCTATGCGGAGTGGAACCCGCTCTTCCGTGAAGCGGCCAACGCTGTACGGCGAAGACGGGGTCGTTAGCGATGAGTTTCGGGACGTTCGGCGGTCGCAACGTGCATAACGGTCACATCGGAGGGAGTTCTGGTGGCGAAGGTTCTGTGGCACGTGACGATGTCGCTGGACGGCTTTATTGCCGGTCCGGGTGAGGACATGGCATGGATGGGCGACTTTGTCGGTCCGAACCCGACCGTGGATGAGTTGCTCCCCAGGATCGGCGCCGTTCTTGCTGGCAGGCGGACCTACCGGCCGGACAAGCTGGAGGAGACCAAGGTATACGGCGGGCGCTGGGCCGGTCCGCAGTTCGTTCTGACCCACGATGCGCCGGAAACAGCAGCACCAGGCTTCACCTTCGTCGGCGGCGACATCAAGGACGCTGTGGTCACGGCCAAGGCCGCTGCCGGTGACAAGTACGTCGCCATCCTGGGCGCCAGCACAGCTCAGCAGTGCCTCGACGCGGGCATAGTCGATGAGATGCTCGTGCACATCGCCCCCGTGCTGCTGGGTGATGGCGTCCGGCTGTTCAGCCAGCCCGGCGGCACGAAGGTCAAGTTCGAGCGCATCAGCTGCACGCACGGAGCGAGAGTGACAAACCTCTGGCTACGCCCCGTCAGGTGAAGTTGGCCCAGTCACCACCGCCGCGAGCGACGCTGGGCTGGTGACCGTGTCTCCCCCAGGATTGAAGCCCGCGGCGATGAGTTGAGGGGGTCATCGGAGTCTTCACCGGTGGAAGTGTTCGGCCTTGAGCCGGGTCATTGACACCTATGAGGAGGATCCCATGGCGATCGTGGAAATCAACATTTCGATGTCGGTGGACGGCTTTGTCACCGGCCCGAACGTTCAGGAGTTCCCGGGGCTGGGAGAGGGAGGCGAGATCCTCCATAGCTGGCTGGGGGAGGACGACAGCGAGAAGATCCTCCGCGAGAACCTGTTCGCCCCCGCCGGGGCGGTCATCACGAGCCGCAAGGTGTTCGACGGGACGGGAGGATGGGGTGACGACGGGTTTTACCGGATGCCGGTGTTCGTGCTGACGCACCGGCCCCATGAGGTGATTGTGAAAGGTGAGACCACCTTTACCTTTGTCACCGAGGGGATCAAGCACGCCGTCGCGCAGGCGGCCATGGCGGCAGGCGAGAAGAAGGTCCATGTCATGGGCGGTGCCAGTGTCATCCAGCAGGTCCTGAAGGCGGGGCTGGCTGATGAGTTGCTGCTGCACGTCGCGCCGGTTCTGCTCAGTGACGGCACGCCCCTGTTCGAGCACCTCGGCGGGCCGATCCAGCTAGAGCGCATGGAGGTGGTCGAGTCTCGGTTCGCGACGCATCTCAGATTCCGCGTCGTTAAGTAGACCCTGGGACGATAGCCGCCGACGTTACACCTGGTCAGCGCGCGATCGTTGGTCGGCCACCGCTGCTCCGGATGCGATACGGGCGTGACTTCATTCACTTTCTGTTCATTTGTACGTCGGTAGGGTGTCGTCTGAATGAAGTAATTTCTTCGCGGGGACGCAGGTTGGCAGGCGCCTGGCCGTGCAGGGTGGAAGGAATTGCTGGTGACCGAGACCCGCCCCGTGGACTTGCTGGCCGCCCTGGACGAGGCAAAGCTCAGCCGGTTCCATCTGCGGGCGGTTCTGGTGTCCGGGATGGGCTTCTTCACCGACGCCTATGACCTGTTCGTGATCGGGGTCGCCTCGACCCTGATCAAGCAGGAGTGGAATCTCAGTTCCGGCAGGCTTGCGCTGCTCAACGCCGCGATGCTGGCGGCGGCCTTCCTCGGTGCCAGCGCGTTCGGCCGGTTCGCCGACCTGTTCGGCCGCAAGCGCGTCTACTGGGTGGTCGCGGCGATCCTGGTGGTCGGAGCGCTGGGATCAGCGCTCTCGCCCTCGTTCTGGGTACTGATTGCCTTCCGCTTCCTGCTCGGCTTCGGCGTTGGCGGCGATTACCCGGTCAGTGCGGTGCTGATGAGCGAGTATGCCAACCGCAAGGACCGGGGCAAGCTGGTCGGGATGGTGTTCTCCACCCAGGCGCTCGGCCTGATCGTTGGGCCGCTGATCGCGCTCGCCCTGCTCGGTGCCGGATCCAGCAGCGACGTGGCCTGGCGGACGATGCTCGCACTAGGCGCGGTGCCTGCGGCGGCCGTGGTCTACCTGCGCAGCCGGATGCCCGAGTCGCCCCGCTACCAGATACAGGTCCAGGGCCGCCGTAGTGAGGCGCTCAGGGAGATATCCAGCTTCAGTAACGGGGTAGTAAACGGAGGCTCGACGGCCCGGCTGCGCCACCGGATGGGGCTGCGGTCGTTCCTGACCAACCGCAGGTACCTGGTCATGCTGGCTGGCACGGCCGGTACCTGGTTCCTGCTGGACTACGCCTATTACGGGAACACGATATCCACGCCCCAGATCATCGGGCTGATCTCCCCGGGCTCGTCAACAGCGACCACGATCGCGATCCAGCTCGGCATCTTCGTGGTCGCGGCGGTGCCCGGTTACCTGCTCGGGATCCTCTGGCTGGACCGGATCGGCCACCGGCGTCTGCAGCTCACCGGCTTCGCCATGATGGCGCTGTGCTTCGCGATCATCGGCCTGGTCCCCGGCCTGACGACGGCCGTGATGCCGTTCTTGCTGGTGTATGGAGTGAGTTATTTCTTCACCGAGTTCGGGCCGAACATGACGACCTTCGTGATGCCCAGCGAGATCTACCCGGTTACCATGCGTGCGACCGGGCACGGCATCTCGGCAGGCATCGGCAAGTTCGGCGCGTTCATCGGGGTCTTCGTCTTCCCCCTGCTGAAAGACTCCCTCGGCCTGCGCGGCACGCTCACGCTCACCGCTGGGGTATCGGTCCTCGGTTTCCTCCTGACCCTGGTCCTGCCCGAGCCGACCGGCCGGAGCCTGGAGGACCTGGCCAGCGGGCCCGCCGCCCTCCCTGCCCAGCGGGCCCGGACCGTGCTGGCGGCCCCGTCCGGCGAGACGTCTACTCCGGCAGCCTGATAAGGACTGGCGGCGTCTCCCGCTCGCCTCCGGGGCGCTTAAGGCGCCGCCTTCCCTCGTCGCTCGTTCCTCGCTCCTCAGTCCAGGCAGCACCGCGCCCCTCCGGCTCGCTCATCTGTCTCCCGCTCGCCTGCGGGGCTCCGCCCGCCTCCTCTGGATTGCCGAGCTGCGCCCAGAGGTTGTTGAGTTCGGACTGGTAGTAGAGCGCCTGCAAGCTCGCGACGAAGGCGAGGAGCACCCCGATCCACGGGTTGCAGCTGGGCTGAGGCCCGGCGTCCTCCTGCATTTTGGCGATCCGTTGTCCCGTGTTGTAGATCGACACGTACGGCGGAACGATGATGATCCACCCGATCGTGACCGCCAGCACCGAGAGCACTGGGTTCACTTCGATGTTCTCGTCGAAGTCCCGGGCCTCGCGGTTGATCTTGTACCACCAGACGGCGTAGTAGACGCCGAACGTGATCAACGGCCACACCAGCCACACCAGCCAAATATTGCGTGTCTTGCCTGCACGTCCTGTCATGTCGGCCCCCCCGACGTCGCTGGGTGACCAGCGACATTCATACGTATGACTACTTTTCGTAACTATATGACTTCTTAGAGCCATGGTAAACAGCGGGGCGGCCGGTCATGGCGGCGGCAGGTGGTGCTGAGGCGGGCAATGCGCTGCAGAGAGAGGAAGTCTCGCGAGGTACGGAAGTGCCGCAAGGCGCAAAGCGTTCCCCGTGGCGGAAGGCGTTCCCCGTGGCGGAAGGCGTTCCCCGTGGCGGAAGGCGTTCCCCGTGGCGGGAGCGTTCTCGCGGAAGTGCCGCGGAAGGCTAGCCGGGCGCGCCGCCCCGGCCGGCGCCCCGGCGGAAGCGCCCGACGCCGTCAATGGCAGTGGGGCTGCCCAGCACCGTCATGCCGTGGCGGAACTCGTTCGCCATGGCCTCCTCGTCGCTGAGCGAGACGCTTTCCAGTGCGGACAGCCGGTCGCTGCGCAGGCACGACTGCGGGAGGGCGGCCAGTTCGCGCGCGAGTTCCTCGGCGGCGGCGCGCGCCCGGCCATCCGGCACCACCCGGTTGACCAGGCCGATCTGCAGTGCTTCGGCTGCGGGCACGGGCCGGCCGGTCAGGATCATGTCGAGCGCGCGGCCCATCCCCACCAGGCGCGGCAGCCGGACAGTACCGCCGTCGATCAGGGGGACACCCCACCGTCGGCAGAACACGCCTAGCACCGCGCCCTCCTCCGCCACGCGCAGGTCGCACCAGAGGGCGAGTTCCAGGCCACCCGCCACGGCGTGCCCGGAGACCGCCGCGATCACCGGCTTGGACAGCCGCATCCGGGTCGGTCCCATCGGCCCGTCACCATCCGGTTCGGCCCTGTTGCCGTCCGGCCCACCGATCGCCTTGAGGTCGGCGCCGGCGCAGAAGCTGCCGCCGGCGCCGTGCAGCACGGCGACGCAGGCGGCATCGTCGGCGTCGAAATCCCGGAAGGCATCGACCAGCGCGGCAGCGGTGGGCCCGTCGACTGCGTTGCGCGCCTCCGGGCGATCCATGATGACGGTGGTAACCGGCCCGGCCCGCTCCACGCGTACCGTCATTAGCGCTCTCCTCCGACCAGGCCAGGACCCGCCGGCCAGGACCGCCGGCCAGCGCCGCCGGCCAGGTCAGGTCAGGCCAGGGCCGCGACCGGGCTCGCCGGGTCGGGTCAGCCAACCTGCCAAGTGTCAGGGCCCGCGAGCAGGGCGGCCAGGTCGCCCTCGCCCTGGCGCTCCCGGGCGCTGTCGATCTGCGCGGCCATGAGCTCGTCGTAGCTCGGCCTGGGCGCCTGCCGGAACACGCCGATCGGGGTGTGCGCGAAGTCTGCGCTGTCCAGCCGGGACAGCGCGAACGCATACGACGGATCGGCCGCGTGGGCGTCGTGCACAAGCAGGGATTCCTCATCCGCCTCGGCCACATCGACAGCCTCGAGCGAGCCGTGCCGGCCGAAGCGGAGCCCGCGACCGCGGTCCGCGCCGAACCGGACGGGCTCGCCGTGCTCCAGCCGGATCAGCTTGTCGTCGCGCGATGAAGGGTCGGTAAGCGGCGCGAACGCGTCATCGTTGAAGATCGGGCAGTTCTGGTAGATCTCGATGAACGCGGCGCCCCGGTGGTCGGTCGCCGCCCGGAGCACGCTGGTCAGGTGCTTGCGATCGGAGTCGATCGTGCGGGCCACGAAACTGGCCTCCGCGCCGAGTGCGAGCGACACCGGGTTGAAGGGGGTGTCCAGCGAGCCGAACGGGGTCGACTTGGTGACCTTCCCCTGCTCGGAGGTGGGTGAGTACTGACCCTTGGTCAGCCCGTAGATCCGGTTATTGAAGAGCAGGATCTTGATATTCACGTTCCGGCGCAACGCGTGAATCAGGTGGTTGCCGCCGATCGACAGCGCGTCACCGTCGCCGGTGATCACCCAGACAGACAGGTCAGGGCGGGACGCGGCCAGGCCCGTCGCGACGGCCGGAGCACGCCCGTGGATCGAGTGCATCCCGTAGCTGTCCACGTAGTACGGAAGCCGCGATGAGCAGCCAATGCCGGAGATGATGGCGACGTTCTCCCGCGGCACCTCCAGTTCAGGCAAGAACGCCTGGAACGCCGCGAGGATCGCGTAGTCGCCGCAGCCCGGGCACCAGCGGACATCCTGGTCGGACTTGAAGTCCTTCGTCGTAAGGCGCGTGTCGGTCTTGGGCACGAGCGTCAGCGAGGCGGGCCGTCGGGAGGATTCCCCGGTAGCCGTCGTCCGCTCAGACATGTGCGATCACTTCCTGGATGACACCGGCCAGTTCGGCAGCGCGGAACGGGAGCCCCCGCACCCGGTTGTAGGAAATCACGTCGACCAAGTAGCGGCCGCGTAGCAGCAACGCGAGCTGGCCCAGGTTGATCTCGGGGACGAGGACCTTGTCGTAGCTGCGCAGCACGTCACCGAGGTTGGCGGGCATCGGTGACAGGTGCCGCAGGTGGGCTTGGGCCACCGAACCGCCGGCTGTCCGTACCCGCCGCACGGCGGCGCCGATGGAGCCGAACGTAGAGCCCCAGCCGAGCACGAGCACCTTGGCTTCGCCGTCGGGGTCGTCCACCTCAAGCGGTCCGATGTCGGCCGCGATGCCGTCGATCTTGGCCTGGCGAAGCCGCACCATCTTGTCGTGGTTGTCCGGGTCGTAGGAGATGGTCCCGGCGCCGTCGGCCTTCTCGATCCCGCCGATCCGGTGCTCAAGCCCTGGCGTGCCGGGCACTGCCCACGGCCGGGCGAGAGTCTCGGGGTCGCGCTGGAACGGCCGGAATTCAGCCGGCTTGCCGTCTTCGTCCTGCCAATCCTCTGGCTTACTAAACGAGAAATCTGTGCTGATGTCGGGCAGACCTGCGACGTCGGGGATGCGCCATGGCTCCGACCCGTTGGCCAGGTAGCCGTCGGAGAGCAGGATCACGGGCGTCCGGTACTTGACCGCGATGCGGACCGCCTCGATGGCGATCGTGAAGCAATCGCCGGGCGTCGCGGGGGCGAGCACGGCGACCGGCGACTCCCCGTTCCGGCCGAACAGCGCCTGGAGCAGATCCGCCTGTTCGGTCTTGGTCGGCATGCCGGTCGATGGCCCGGCCCGCTGGATGTCGCAGACGATCAGCGGCAGTTCGACCGATGCGGCCAGGCCGATGGTCTCCGCCTTCAGCGCCATGCCGGGTCCTGAAGTGCTGGTCACCCCCAGGGCGCCGCCGAAAGAGGCACCAAGCGCGGCGCCCACGCCCGCGATCTCGTCCTCAGCCTGGAACGTCCGTACCCCGAACCGCTTGTGCTTGGACAGTTCGTGCAGGATGTCGGAGGCCGGGGTGATCGGGTAGGAGCCGAGGAAGATCGGCAGCCCGGACAGCTTGGAGGCGGCGATCAGGCCGTACGCCAGCGCGGTGTTGCCGGTGATGTTGCGGTAGATGCCCGGCTCCAGCGTGGCTGGCTTGACCTCGTACTGAACCGAGAAGGCCTCAGTGGTTTCGCCGTAGTTCCAGCCGGCCTGGAACGCCGCGATGTTCGCCTTCATGATCTCGGGCTTGGCCGCGAACTTTGACTCAAGGAACTTGAGGGTGCTCTCCGGCGGCCGGTTATAGAGCCAGGAGAGCAGGCCGAGCGCGAACATGTTCTTGGCCCGCTCGGCCTCCTTCCGGGAGACGTCGTATTGCTCAAGCGCCTTGACGGTCATCGAGGTGATCGGAACCGTGTGCACGTTGTAGGCGGACAGCGAGCCGTCATCCAGGGGACTGCCGTCGTAGCCCACCTTGGCCAGGTTGCGCTTGGTGAACTCGTCGGTGTTGGCGATGATGTCCGCGCCGCGGGGCACATCGTCCAGGTTGGCCTTGAGCGCGGCCGGATTCATCGCGACCAGGACGTCGGGCGCATCGCCGGGAGTCAGGATGTCGTGATCGGCGAAGTGGACCTGGAAGCTCGACACACCGGGCAGCGTGCCCGCGGGCGCGCGGATCTCGGCGGGGAAGTTCGGCAGCGTGGACAGGTCATTGCCGAAGGCCGCGGTTTCCTGGGTGAAACGGTCCCCGGCCAGTTGCATGCCGTCGCCAGAGTCGCCAGCAAAACGGATGATGACACGATCAAGTTGCTGGACCTGCTTGGTCACAGTCGGAGGACCTCCTCGACGCGCCGCGGCCGGACACCGTCAAAGCGTGGGTCCGCGAGCGCCGCACCCGGGTCAGCGTTGAACTCGGGGCTAGAGTTAGGACTACATGTATGTTACCTGCGCCACAATGCCACCGAAGCTGTCACAGTCGCTTCCGCGTTGGTCGTGACGCATCTCACAGTGTCGTGACGGATCCCCACAGTAGTCCTGTCCCGCCCGACGCCGCGGGAGGCGCACGTTACGAGCCTGTGACACCTTGGCGCGAAGTTGTGCACTCCTCTGTTATATACGTCCTGGCTGACGGCCAGGTTCACACAGGGTGTGTCCCAGCACGGGAGCTGCCAGAGCGTGTCCCGGGGCGCCTCGCGGCGTTGTCGTCGTCGCCAATAGCTCCGCTCATGCCTATCCGCTTCTGTCAGGGGATCGTCGTAGTGCACGGCCAGGCCGCGCCCAACCTGGGCGTTCCGTCGTCGGCCACCCTGTGAGCATGGCCTTTGCCGGCGCGGTGGGCCGGCCTGAGCAACCGGATAAGCATGAGCTCCGCTATTGGCTCCTCCTCCGCCTTGCGATCCATCCCTCCGGACGGCCGCTCGCGACGGCCAAGATCCACGAGACACGCCCTTGTTCCGTGCTCCGCCGGCCGCTCTCCCCGGGCCGGGTCGCGCTGCGGCTACGCTGGGTGCGTGGCTGCCGTGGACCTTCCCGCGCCGCGCACGGGAAGCGACCCTGATCGTGGATCCGGTCCTGAGCCCTTCGTCATCGACACCGGTCGCGGGTACTCGCTCTGGGTTCTCGACGCCGGGCTCGCCTGCTGCGCGGTGGAGTGCGCCGCCGCGCTGCGGAGCGTGAACACGCCGGAGGCCGGGCGAGGCTCGGTCTGGGAGCAGGCATGCGTGCTCGTCGTGGCGGGGACGGTGACCGACAAACTCGCCCCATTGGTGCTCCGCGCCTACGAGCGGATGCCGGGGCGCAGGTATGTCATGTCCTTCGGTGCCTGCTCCAATAGTGGCGGCCCGTACTGGGATTCTTATTGCGTGACCAAGGGCGTTGACCAGTTCATCCCCGTGGACGTCTACGTGCCAGGCTGCCCGCCGCGCCCCGAGGCACTGCTGCACGGACTGGACGTGCTCGCGGCGAGGCGCCTCGAGGGGGAGCCGTGACGCCTGGGGAGATCATCGAGCGGGTGAACGCCGGCTTGGGCGCCGGTGCGGCCGACACGGATCCGCCCGGGGCAGATCAGCCGGAGCCAGATCAGGTGGGGCCCGGTCCGGCGGAGCCAGGTTTGGCGGGACCGGGGTCGGCGGGGCCAGGGCTGGCGGGACCGGGGCTGGCGGAGCCAGCGTGCAAGGTGAGCCAAGGAACCGTGACCGTGCTCGTGCCGCCCGCCGCGTGGCTTGATGCGCTGCTGTTCGCCCGGGACGAACTTGGCTGCGATTTCTTCGACTGGCTCAGCGCGGTCGACGAACTCGACACCGGCCTGGCGGTCGTGGCGCACGTGTACTCGCTGGCCGGTCGGCATCACCTGCTGCTGCGCACCCTGGTGGCGCCTGGTTCCCCGGCGCTGCCGACGGCCACCGGGATCTACCGCGGCGCGGCGTGGCACGAGCGCGAAACGCACGAAATGTTCGGCGTGGACTTCACCGGTCATCCCGGGCTGGCGCCCCTGCTGCTGCCGGACGGGTTCGAGGGGCACCCACTGCGCAAGGATTTCGTGCTCGTCGCGCGGGTGGCCAAGGATTGGCCGGGGGCCAAGGAACCGGGTGATCACGGCGGCGCGGCGCGCGGAGGGCGCCGCCTGCCACCGGGCGTTCCCGAGGGCTGGCGGCCGCAGTGAGCGACGTGCAACCGGGCGCGGCTGGAGTACCGATCGACCGGCCGGTCGGCGCAGGGGCCATATCGATCGATCGAGCGGTCGCGGCAGAGGGTGTACCGATAGATCGAGCGGCCGGGGCGGCTGGCCTGCCGTCGCGCAGCCGGGGGGTAATCGGGCTGCTGGAAGAGAACTGCACGGTCTGCATGCTGTGCGCCAGGGAGTGCCCTGACTGGTGCATCTACATCGACTCGCACAAGGAACCGGAGCCCGGACCCCATGACGGGCCTGGCGGGCGCGGGCGACCGCGCGTCCGCAACGTGCTTGACAGATTTGCTGTCGACTTTTCGTTGTGTATGTATTGCGGGATCTGTATTGAGGTGTGCCCGTATGACGCCCTGTTCTGGTCACCAGAGTTCGCGTACGCGGAAACTGACATCAGGGACCTGACCCATGAGCGGGACAGGCTTCGGGAGTGGATGTGGACCGTGCCGCCGCCACCGGCGCACGACCCAGGCGCGCCGACGCCGAAGGAAGTGATCACCGCCCGGGGCACGGGCCCGGCAGCCCGGGAACTTCCGCCAGTCCGGATGCCGGGCAGCCTCCAGTTACGTAGTGTGTCAACTTGACTGCGTTGCGAAGCGTCTTGTTGGCATAACCCTGCCCGGCACAGGGACGCCGCGGGCTGGCGAGGAGCCTGAGGGCTCATGAAGGATGGGATGCATGCTCCCGCACCAGCCCGTGGGACCGAGGTGCCCGAGGTTCCCCGGGTGCCACCCGCGCCGCGCGGCACGCCCCCGCCGCCTGGGCTGCCTGGTATCGCCGTACCCCAGCCCAGGCCGGCTACCGGTCGCGTCGCCTTACCAGACGACCTGACGGCAAACCTGGACGAGACCGGAATCGCCGAGTGGGCGCGGCAGGTGCTCGCGTGGCTGCCCAGCCGGGGCGCCGATCTTACCTGAAGTTGACGAACTGGAGGGCGAGGTCGAGTTCCCGGCCTTTGACCAGGGAGATCACGGCCTGGAGGTCGTCCTTCTTCTTGGATGAGACACGCAGTTCCTCACCCTGCACCTGGGCGCGCACGCCTTTCGGCCCCTCGTCCCTGATGAGCTTGCTGATCTTCTTGGAGTCCTCCTGCGAGATGCCTTCCTTCAGGCTGATCGCGAGCCGGTACTCCTTGCCCGAGAGCTTCGGGTCGCCTGGGTCGAGAGTCTTCAGCGAGACGCCGCGCCTGACCAGCTTGTCCTTGAAGACGTCGAGCACGGCCTTGGCGCGCTCCTCGCTGTTGGCGCGGATCTCCACGGCATGATCGCCGGACCATGCGATGGAGGCGCCCACGCCGCGGAAATCGAAACGGGTTCCGATCTCCTTCGCCGCCTGGTTGAGTGCGTTGTCCACCTCCTGGCGATCGATCTTGCTGACGATGTCAAAACTGCTGTCCGCCACTGCAACTCCAATCCGGGAGACACGACGCCATGTCCGATCACGAGGCTACTGGCCCCCGGGGCAGGTGTGGTGGATCTACGATGCTGCCGGGCGGAGGCCCGCCGCAGGTCGCAGGCGGTCGGCCGCGGATGGGCAGCAGCTGGATCGCGTCGGTGCCGAGGCCGCGGGTCCTGTGATTCGCATGCAACGGCCGGGCGCGGTGTCCGCTATCCTTCACAGTGCCCGTCCTGCGGGACGGCATACGGCAGGTTGCCCGAGCGGCCAAAGGGAGCGGTCTGTAAAACCGTCGGCTTAGCCTACG
>WNFG01000638.1_pt1 | contig 38470 bp, 28 predicted proteins | sample 5400431 | NCBI WGS metagenome assembly WNFG01 (sample SAMN13153346, study PRJNA577476) | soil metagenome | isolation source: 120 cm saprolite under Douglas fir tree site 2 hole 3 replicate 2 | place: USA:California | collected 2015-04-18
AGAGGTTGAAGCTCTTGTTGCAGAGCGGGAAGTCGGAGATCTGCTGCTCGCGCAGGGCCATCGCCAGGCCCGCCCAGTTGTGGAACGACGGGTCGACGATCTTGTAAGCGGCGAAGCGGCCCTGCGCGTCGGTCATCGCCACGTGGCAGATCTCGCCGCGCCAGCCCTCGACCAGCGAGACGCAGAACAGGTCGGGCCGCGGCGCTCCGCACGCCGCGCGGGCGGACCCTTTGGGCAGCTCGCGCAACTGCTGCCGGAGGAAGGCGACCGAGCGTTGGATCTCCAGCCAGCGCACGTACGCACGCGCGTATACGTCGCCCGAGCCGGAGGTCGAGATGGGGATGTGGACGAAGCGGTACATACCGGAGGGATGCGTCTTGCGCACGTCGCGCTGGAGGCCTGAGGCGCGCGCGGCTGGCCCGACCATTCCCAGCTCGCGCGCGACCTCGGCTGACACGCGCCCCGTCTCTTCGAATCGGGCGCCGACCGAAGGCGTGGCCCAGAGCAGCTCGACGGCGTTCTCCACGTCGCGATACGCCGTCTCCAGCCGCTCGACCGCCTGCAGAGCGCGTTCCGGCTCGACGTCGAAGGCGGCCCCGCCGGGGCGGACCAGGCCGCGGCCGAATCGGCTGCCGCACAAAAGCGCGGTGAGGTTGAGGAAGTCCCCTCGCAGCCTGCCGCAGTACGCGGCGGTCGGGAGATAACCGACGTCGCCCGCGAGCGCGCCCAGATCTCCCACGTGGTTCGCGAGCCGCTCCAGCTCCAGGGCGATTGCACGCAGCGCCTGGGCCCGCGCCGGAGCGCGCCCTCCCGCCAGCGCTTCGAGCATCTGGCAGTACGCGGTGGCGTGGCCGATGCTCGTGTCGCCGGCGAGTGTCTCGGCATAGTGGATGCTGCGCTTGTCGGGCCCGCCGACGAGCGCTTTTTCCACGCCGCGGTGCTGGTAGCCGAGCGAGATCTCTAGGAATAAGACGTCTTCGCCGTGGCACTGGAAGCGGAAGTGGCCCGGCTCGATCACGCCGGCGTGCACCGGTCCGACTGCCACCTCGTGCACCTCGTCGCCCTCGACGCGGTAGAAGTCCATCACGCCGCACTGCGGATGCTGGCCCACCGGACGGCCCCAGGCGTCGCGGCCGCGCCACGGCGCGTGGAAGCGGACCGGCTTGAACCAGGGGTGGCCGTCGGGTCGCACGCCCCACTGCTCGGCGATCTCGCGCTCGAAGAGGTGCAGCTGGGGGAAGTCGGGCGTCAGCGAGGGGAATGACTCGCCCGACACGCGCGCGCGCACCGCCTCCAGTGTACCGGCGGCGTCGTCGGCGACGACGAGGAAGAGGTCGATCGCCTCTCCCGCCGGCGTGCCGAAGAAGGCCGCGACGCGCCGGTCTTTGGCGAGCAGCGCGCGCAGCTCGTCGAGAGAGACGGAGGGGATCGCCTCGCGCGGAACCGCGGCTCCGTTGAAGAGCGTCATGGCTTCACGTCCACGAAAGCGGCGGCGTTGCGCAGAAGTGCGTTCAGCGGCGCAGGCACATACACGCCGAGCAGCACCACCACCGCCATGAGGAGCGCGATGGGCGCGACGGTGCCGAGGCGGTCGCGGAATCCCTCCGGGTCGCTCGGCGGCGGCTCGCCCTGCGTGACGGCCAGCACGGCGCCGCCCATGCCGATGAAAACGATGGCGAGCATGACGAGGAAGAGCCCGCCCACCACGGCGTGGCCGGAGGTCATGGCCGCGCGGACGATGGTGAACTCGCTCAAAAAAGGCGCGAACGGCGGCGAGCCTGTGACGGCGAAGAAGCCCGCCAGGAAGAGCGCGCCCGAGAAAGGCAACCGCCGCAGCGCGCCGCGGACGTCGTCGATCGACTTGCTCCCGTAGGCGCGGTGGATGTTCCCCGCCGAGAGGAAGAGCACCCCTTTGGTGATGGCGTTGTTGACGAGGTGGAGCAGCGCTCCGTATACGCCCGCCCCGCCGATGCCGACGCCGAGCACGAGGATGCCCATGTGCTCGACGCTGGAGTACGCCAGCATGCGCTTGTAATCGCGCTGGCGCGCCATGAAGACGCTGGCCACCGCCATCGAGAGCAGGCCGATGCCGATCATCAGCTGGCGCGCGAAGGCTGCCTCTCCTCCGGCGGCGACGATCTGGTAGAAGCGCAAAAGCGCCAAGAACGCGCAACTCGTCAGCGCTCCGGCGAGCAGCGTACCGACGATGCCCGGCGCTTCGCCGTATGCATCGGGCTTCCAGGTGTGCATGGGCGCCAGGCCCATCTTGGTGCCGTACCCGACGAAGAGCAGCACGAAGGCGGCGTGCAGCCACGGCCGCGACAGCCGCGGCGCCTCGCGCACCAGGTCGGCGAAGAAGAGCGAGGTGCCCAGCCCGGCGCGCAGCGCGGCGTAAGCGAGGAAGAACGTGCCGAAGAGCGCCAGCGCGATTCCCACCGAGCCGATGAGCAGGTACTTCCACGTCGCCTCGATGGAGCGGGCGTTGTGGTTGAAGTAGAGGAGCGGCGCGGCGGCGAGCGTGGTGGCCTCGATGGCCACCCACATGAGCCCCAGATGCTGCGATTCGACGATGAGCGAATTCATCGCCAGGAAGAAGAGCAGGCAGGGGACGAAGACGCGGTTGGAACGCTCGCGTCGCAGCGCCAGATAGCCGGGCGCGTAGAGCGAGCAGGCGAAGAACAGCACGCTGACGAGCGGCAGCACCAGCCGGCCCAGATCGTCGAGCTTCAGCCATCCGCCGATCGCGGCGACATCCTGGCTGCGCAGCGCCGCGAGCGTCAGCGCGACGTGCGCCGCGGCGCAGGCCGGGAGCAGCCACGGGCGCCACCTCTGCGACGGCATGGCCGCGGCGGCGGCGGCGAAGATCAAGGGAACGACGACGAGAGCGATCGCCATGTCACTCCTTGAGCGAGCTGAGCCGCGCCGTGTCGATGGAGGAGAACTCGCGGCTGATGTGCTCGATGATGATGCCCATGACGAAGATGGCGACGACCAGGTCGAGCAGGATGCCGATCTCGACGAGGAGCGGCATCGCCTCGACGAGCGTGAGGCCCATGACGAAGACGCCGTTTTCCAGCGCCAGGTAGCCGACCACCTGCGTGATGGCCTTGCGGCGCGTGGCGAGGAGCAAAAAGCCGGTGAAGGCCGTGGCCAGCGAGGCGGGCACGAGCAGCGATCCGACGTGCTCGGGCGCCAGCGGCAGCGTGCGGGCGAAGACCAGCGACAGCCCCGTGCCCAGGCCGCCGAGCAAGAGCGAGGGGACGAAGCCGATCACCGGCTCGACCTCGCGGTGGATGTCGGCGTCGCGCATGGCGCGCGAGAGCATCGAGGGGATGACGACGCTCTTGAGGGCGAGGGTGCCGAGCGCGATGGCGGCGGCTTGCCAGGTGATCTCGCCGTGCACCGAGAGCACCAGGAGCGCCAGCAGCGCTCCCTGCGCCGCGGAGCCGCTGATGAGCGCGCGCAGGCGGCTGGTGCCGAGGAGGAAGAAGTTCACCAGCAGGAGCACGACGAGGAGCGGATCGACGACGGCCTGCATGTTCACCTCGCGAGCAGGACGATCCCGAATGCGGAGAGAAGGCAGGCCGCGATCAGCAGGCTGGGCACGTGCACGAGCCGCAGCCGCGCCATCACCGACTCCACCACGCCGATGGCGACGGCCACCGCCAGAAGGCCGGTGAGGAGCGCCACCCACGCCAGCCACGGGCTTCCCTGCGGCACGGGAAGCGCGATTCCCACCACCACCGCGGCGAGCACGAAGAGCTTGAGCGAGGCGCCGTAGAGCGCCGCGCCCAAGGCCGGGCCGCCGTGGTCGAGCACCATCACCTCGTGGATCATGGTCAGCTCGAGGTGCGTGTTCGGGTCGTCGAAGGGGATGCGGCTGTTCTCGGCGAGAAGGACGATGAAGAGCGCCGCGATGACCAGCACCAGCGAGGCGGCGGCGCGCGGCGGCCAGTTTCCCGCCATCAGCATGGCCTCGAGCGAGAGTGAGCGCGCGAGCCGGCCCAGCACCAGCAGCCCGAAGAAGAGCGCCGGCTCGGCCAGGCTGGAGAAGGTGGCCTCGCGCGCGGCGCCCATGCCTTCGAATGCGGACCCGGTGTCGAGCGCGGCGGCGATGGTGAAGAAGCGGCCCAGCGCGAACAGATACGCGAAGAGGATCGCGTCGCCCTCGAACGAGAGCGGCGCGTGCCCTGCGACCGGCACCAGCGCCGCGGCCAGCGCCGCCGTCGCCACGCCCACCACCGGGCCGGCCTTGAAGACCCACGAGGTGGAGGTGCTGAAGATCGCTCCCTTCCGCCACAGCTTGATGAGGTCGTAGTAGGGCTGCAGATAGGGCGGCCCGACCCGGCCGGCGAAGGCGGCCTTGGTCCGGTTGATCACGCCGAGCAAGAGGGGCGGCAGCACCAGGAACGCGGCGACTTGCGCGACGTCTCCGAGCAGGTTCATTTCCACACCAGAAGGAGGACGAGCGTGACGAGGATGTAGCCGATATAGGCTTGGACGCCTCCGCGCTGGATCACACGCAGCGACTCGAAGGCGCGGTCGGCGGCGCGCAGGAAGGGATGGACCAGCCGCTCCAGCACCGCGTCGGGCACGTCGCCGTTGTAGGCCGCCCGGGCAGGGAAGGGTCCCGCGGGCCGCGTCGCGCTTTCGCGCGGCAAGAGCGCGAAGCCGAATAGGCCGACGAGCATCTGCGCGAACGACGACGAGGTGTACTGCATGCTCGCGCGAGGAGCGGCGTAGCCGCAGTCCCAGGTGGGCGCGGCGCCCGCGCGCCGGACGCGCCAGGCGAGCGCGGCCGCGACGAGGGCCACGGCTCCGAGCAAGAGAGAGGCGGCGAGACTGATGCGGCCGAGCGGAACCTCGCCGGCGAGGTGCGCCTCGACCCCCCAGGTCGCCGCGGCGGAATCGAGCACGGGCGCGAACAGCGCCGGCGCAAGGCCGATGCAGGCGCAGCACGCCGCCAGCGCGATCATCGGCCCCAGCATCGCGCGCGGCGCCTCGCGTCCGCGGAGCGCGTCGGGCGAGCGCGGTTCGCCGAGGAAGACCGCGCCGAACACCTTGACGAAGCACGCCAGCGCCAGCGCGCCCACCAGCGCGAGCGCCGGCGCTGCAAAGGCGGCGGCGATCCACCAGCGCCCGTCGCGCGCTGCCGCAGCGCGGAACAGTCCCAGGTAGACGAACAGCTCGCTGACGAAGCCGTTGAGCGGCGGCAGCCCGCAGATGGCCACGGCGCCGACGAGGAAGAGCAGCGCCGTGGCGGGCATGCGCTTCAAGAGGCCGCCCAGCCGATCCAGCTCGCGAGTGCCGGTGGCGTGAATGACCGACCCCGCGCCGAAGAAGAGCAGCGCTTTGAAGAGCCCGTGGTTCCAGACGTGCAGGAGCGCACCGGCCAGCCCCAGCACCACCAGTTCGGGATGGCCCACGGCGCGTCCGAGCAGCGCCAGGCCCAGCCCCATGAAGATAATGCCGATGTTCTCCACGCTGTGGTACGCGAGCAGCCGCTTGACGTCGTGCTGCCCGATGGCGTAGGCCACGCCCAGGACGGCGGAGATGGCGCCGAGCGACAGGACCGCCCCGGCCCACCAGATGGGCGGGTGCGCGAATCCCGCCATGGTGCGCGCCAGGCCGTAGATGCCCATCTTGATGAGCACGCCGGACATGAGCGCGGAGACGTGCGTGGGCGCGGAGGCGTGCGCGCCGGGGAGCCACACGTGCAGCGGCATCAGGCCGGCCTTGAGCCCGAACCCGGCCAGCGCCAGGAGGAAGATGGCCGTGCCCGCGGGCGTGGCGGCGCCGACGCCGCGCGCGTCGAAGTCGAAGCGGCCGGTCGCGCCGAAGAGCAGGGCGAACATGGCGAAGAGGCAGAGCGTGCCGACGCGCGTCGTGGCGAGGTAGAGGTAGCCCACCTCGCGGATGGATGGCTTTTCGTCCTCGGTGGTGATGGTGAGGAAGGCGCAGAGCGCCATCACTTCCCAGCCGGCGAGGAAGAGCACGCCGTTGCGCGCGACGACGAGCAGGCCCATGCCGGAAGTGAGCAGGCCGTAGAAGAGGCGCAGCTTGCGGCCGTTCCCGGGATGGTCGGCCTGCCGCCAATAGCCGAGACCGTAGATGGCACCGAGCATGGAGATGAAGAAGATCTGCCCGAGGAACATCGCCGAGAGCGCATCGACACGGATCTCGAACGCGCCTCCCGGCACTGCCCACGGCAGCGAGATGCCGCGCGAAGACGGCGACGCGAACGCGAGCGCTGCGGCGCTCACGCCTGCGGCGCCGGCGGCGATCACCAGCGCGGCCGCGAGGCGCTCGCCGGCGCGGCCCTCGCGCGGGAGGCCTCGCTCACCGGGCCACCCAGCTTCTCAGCGACGACCAGGTCAGCGCCGCGACTGCCGCGGCGAGAATGTAGAAGAGGTAGGTCTGCAGCGCGCCCTGCTGCAGCCAGCGCAGCCGCGCGAAGCGGTCGGCCCAGCGGGTGAAGAACGGCTCGTACCAGGAGGCGGTGATCGGGTCGGCTTCCTCGCTGTGAAAGACGCCGGGAGAAGGAAAGAGCCCGCGCGGCCGCGCCGCTTTGACGCGCGGGGCGAGCGAAGGCGGCACGACCATCGAGGTGGCGAGCTGCGCGAACGAGCTGGCGGTGTACTGCATCCGAGCGCTGGAGGCGGCGTATCCACAGTCCCAGGTGGGCGCGGCGGCGGGCCGGCGGACGCGCATCGCCAGCGCCGTGCCGAGGACGCCCAGCGCGGCCGCGATCGCCGTCGAGACGGATCCCAGTGTCGCCAGCGAAGGCGACAGCGCCTGCACTTGCGCGGCCACCTGCGGCCCGAAGAGCTGCCCCCCGAAGGCGGTGACGGGAGCGAGGGCGATCGAAGGTCGCAGCGACAAGGCGGCGGACCCGGCGACCAGGAAAGCGATGGGCAGGAGCAATCCCGCTGGTGATTCGTGCGCGCGCCCTGCCGACTCGCTGCGCGCGTTTCCGAGCAGCGCGATCCCCGAGAGCCGCACGAAGCAGAGCGCCGCCAGCGCCCCGATGAAGGCGAGCGCGCCGACGCCGAGCAGCGCAGCGACGGCTGGCGATCCGCCGCGAGCCAGCGCGCCCGCGAAGAGCCCGCGCAGCAGCAGCCATTCGCCGATGAATCCGTTGAGCGGCGGGAGGCCCGCGATGGCGACCGCTCCGAAGAGGAGCATCGCGCCCGTCCACGGCATCCGCCGCAAAAGGCCGCCGAGCGCTTCCAGGTTCCGCGTCCCCGCTCCGTGCAGCACGCTGCCCGCGCAGAGGAAGAGCAGGCCTTTCATGAGCACGTGGCTCCAGAGGTGGAAGCCCGCCGCCAGCGCACCCAGCGCGGCGACGGCGGGCGATCCCAGCGCGATGCCCCAGTACGCGGTGCCCAGCCCGACGAGGATGAGGCCGACGTTCTCGATGCTCGAGTAGGCCAGCGCGCGCTTCAGGTCGCGCTGCGCCAGCGCTTGCGAGATGCCGAACGCCGCTCCGACGAAGCCGATGACGATGAGCGCCGGGCCCCACCATGGCGCGGGCGGGAGGAAGGTGAGCAAACGCAGCAGACCGTAGAGACCGATCTTGATCGATGCGCCCGACATGAGCGCCGACATGTGCGAGGGCGCCGCGGCGTGCGCTTCGGGCAGCCAGACGTGCAGCGGGACCAGTCCGGCCTTCACGCCGCAGGCCAGCAGCGCCAGCGCGGCGAGACCCGCGGCGAGCCAGGGATCGGGTTGGGGCATGTGCTGGAAGGCGGCGAAGTCGGTGGCGCCGGCCTGACGCATGAGCAAGACGAGAAGGGCGACGAGGAAGGCGGCGCCGAGGTGGCCCGCCACGAGATAGATCCAGCCGGCGCGGCGCACCTCGGCCTGCTCGTGCTCGAAGCTGACCAACAGAAACGAGGTGAGGGTGATCGCCTCCCAGCCGACGAGCAGCACCAGCGCCTCGCGCGCGGCAACGACCAGCACCATGCTGGCGACGAGCAGGTTGAAGAAGAGCGCGGGCGGCCCCAGCGGCCGGCGTTTCCCCGCCAGCAGATACGAGCGCCCATAGAGCGCCGCCACCGCTCCGAGGACGAGCACCGGCACGAGGAAGAACGCGCTCAGTCGGTCGAGGCCGATCGCCAACTCGCCGTAGGGCGGCGTCCAGCGCCAGCGCGAGACGAACTCTTCACCCGAGAGCGCCTTCAGCGCCGGCTGCAGCCCGAGCGCGCAGCCCACCACCGCGCCGGCGGTGCCGACCGCGGTCGCCAGGCGGTCCCAGCGCGAGAGCGCCGCCGCCAGGAGTCCGCTGGCCGCGAGGACCGCCAGCGAGGCGACGAGGAACGTCATGCTCAGCGGGCCCTCGCCGCGGCGTCGAGGCGGCGAGCGTGGGCGAGGATCTCTTCGGCGGGCGCGCGCCGCAGGACGGCGCTCTTGAAGTCAGCGTCGTGAAGCGCGGCCGCGAGCCGCGCCAGGATCATGAGGTGCGCGTTCACCGTCGGGGTGGCGAGGAGGAAGAGCGTGTGAACGGGCTTGCCGTCCCGCGCGCCGAAATCGACCGGCTGCGCCAGGGTGCAGAGCGCGATAGCGGGCTGCACGCCGCTCTGGACGATGGGCGCGCGCACGTGGGGGATGGCGATGCCGTCGCCCACGGCGGTGGAACCCGCCGCCTCGCGCGCGAGCATGATCTCCACCAGCGTCTCGCGGTCGGCACCGGCACCGAGCGGCAGCTGCTCCACCGCCGCCCGGATGGCGGCGTCGCGGTCCGAGGCGGCGACGCCCTCGTGCACGCCGCCGAGCGAGAGCGCTTCCGCGAGGCTGGGCGCCTCGGTGCGCGTCTCGGCCTGCAGTTGGTGCGAGGCGCGCAGGTGGCGTGAGGTGGCCCATTCCAGAAGCTCGGCCTGGTTGAAGCGAATCCTCCCTTGCTCGCGCGAGAAAGGGATCTCGCCTGCGTCGATGAACGCGTAGAGCTCCCGCTCCTCGATGTCGAGGAACCTGGCTGCCTGTTGCACGCTGAGCTGCATCCTTTCCGCCGGGTGTATTCCGATTCGGCACCGGCGGCAATCGCTCTATTGGCGCGGCTTTGCCCCCAGGCGGTCCATCGCCAGCTTGAAGATGGGGTACTCCTGCGCGCCCTGGATGGCGAGTTGGCCGTCGAACAGGAACGTCGGCACGGCATGGATGCCCGTCTCCTGCGCTTCGCGGAGGGCTTCCTCGACGGCGGGGCGGTAGCGGCCCTCCTCGATCGCTTTCTGAAGCTCGTCGGGATCGAGGCCCGCCTCGACGGCCGCCCCGCGCAGCGCCCGCCTCGACGGCCGCCCCGCGCAGCGTCTCCAGCGACCAGAGGTCCTGTCCCTCGCTCCAGTAGCGGCGCAGCAGCGCGGCGTGCATCGGGTCGAGGCGCCCTTGCTCGCGCGCGAACTCGGCCGCCTCGTGCGCCCGCCGCGTCGAGGGGATGATCTGCCGCGGGACCATTTTGAGGCCCAGGGCTGCGGCGCGCTTCTTGAGCGGGTCGTCGGGGTCCTTCCACCGCTTCTGCACGTATTCCGGGACGGGCGAGCCTTGGGGCGGCGTGTCGGGACGCAAGAGGAAGGGCCGCCAGTCGAAGTGGACGTCGTACTCCTTGCGCAGCTTCTCGGCCTCGCCCAGGCCGACGTAGCACCAGGGTCAGACGAAATCGGACCAGACGCGGACGTTGACCATCGCTACGCACTATCCATCTGGCGCTCCCGGCGCAACCAAGAGCGCAGGTGTTCACCGGCCGGTCGGGGGCCGCTCCGCCTCGCCCGTCATCGGCACGAACCCAACCGGCGCGATGGAACGGGTGACGAATCCGTCGCGGGTGCGCGTCACGAGCAGCAGATCTCCGAAGCCCGGCCCCACCGGGATGACCAGCCGCCCGCCCATCTTGAGCTGCTCCTTGAGGGGCGGCGGGACGTGCGACGGCGCGGCGGTCACCACGATGGCGTCGAAGGGCGCGTGCTCCGGCCAGCCGCGGTAGCCGTCGCCGCTCTTGACGTGGACCGACTTGTACCCGAGCCGCGCGAGCCGCTCCGCCGCGGAGTGTGCCAGCGAGTCGACGATCTCGATCGACCATACCTCCGCGCCCATCTCCGCCAGCACCGCCGCCTGGTAGCCAGAGCCGGTCCCCACCTCCAGCGCGCGCGACCCCTTGCGCACCGCCGCCAGCTCGGTCATGAGCGCGACGACGTAAGGCTGGCTGATGGTCTGGCCTTCCCCGATGGGCAGGGGACGGTCCTGGTAAGCAAAATTTCGCAGCCCCTCGGGGACGAACTCCTCGCGCGGCACCTTGCGCATCGCCGCGAGCACGGCCGCATCGGTGAGGCCGCGGCCCTCGATCTGCTCGGCGACCATCTGTGCGCGCCGCGCCGCCGGGTCGTCGGCCGCGGCGAGCAAGGCGATGCAAAGGGGGAGTAAGCTGGAGATTCGGGAAAATGGGGAGGCGCTCATGGACGGGCTGATGATGGACTTTCCGCTCACGCTTTCACATCTCTTCGACCGCGTCGGACTCTACTTCGGAAAGACGGAGCTGGTCTCGCGGCGGCCCGACAAGTCGATCCACCGCACCACCTACGGCGAGTTCCACCGGCGCGCGCAGAAGCTGGCCAACGCGCTCCAGCGTCTCGGGCTGCGGCCCGGCGACCGCGTCGCGACGCTGGCCTGGAACCACAGCCGCCATCTGGAGGCGTATTTCGCCGTGCCGCTGGCCGGGGGCGTTCTGCACACGCTCAACCCGCGCCTCTCGGCGCAGGACCTGACCTACATCATGAACCACGCCGACGACCGCGTGTTGATCGTCGACGACGTGCTCTTGCCCGTCTTCGAGCGCTTCCGCCACGAGGTGCATCCGCGCCATGTCATCGTCTGGGGGAAGACGCCCGAGGGCATGATCGACTACGAGCAGCTCATCGAGCCGGAAATTCCGACCTTCAGGCCGCCCCGCATCGAGGAGAACCAGGCCGCGGGCATCTGCTACACCTCGGGCACCACCGGCAAGCCCAAGGGCGTCCTCTACAACCACCGGGCCATCGTGCTGCATTCGCTCGCCTCGGCGTTGCCCGACGCGCTCAACCTGGGTCAGACCGACGTCATCCTCCCGGTGGTGCCGATGTTCCACGTCAACGCCTGGGGCTTGCCTTTCACGGCGGCGATGATGGGGGCGAAGTTGGTCTTCCCCGGCCCGCATCTCGACGCGGCGAACCTGCTCCCGCTCCTCGCGGAGGAGAAGGTCACTTGCGCGGCCGGCGTTCCCACCGTCTGGCTCGCGCTGCTCGAGGCGCTCGACAAGGCCCCCGGCGCGTGGGACCTGAAATCGCTCAAGCAGATGGTGGTGGGCGGGTCGGCCGCGCCGCAGTCGATGATCGAGGGCTACCAGAAGCGGCACGGCCTGAAAATCTTGCACGCGTGGGGAATGACGGAGATGTCGCCCATCGGCACCGTCTGCCGCCTCAAGCCGCAGCACGCCTCGCTGCCCGAGCCGGAGCGCTTCCGCATCCGCGCCGCGCAGGGCGTGCCGGTTCCGCTGGTCGAGCTGCGCGCGATGGCCGACGACGGGCCCGCCCCGTGGGACGGCAAGTCGATGGGCGAACTTCAAGTCCGCGGCCCTTGGGTGGCGAAGAGCTATTTCCAGAACCCGGCCGAGGCCGACAAGTTCACCGCCGACGGGTGGTTCCGCACGGGCGACATCGTCACCCTCGATCCCGAGGGCTACATCCGCATCACCGACCGGAGCAAGGATCTGATCAAGTCGGGCGGCGAGTGGATCAGCTCGGTCGAGCTGGAGAGCGCCCTGATGGGACACCCCGCGGTGAAAGAGGCAGCGGTGGTGGCGGTGAAGCATCCGAAATGGGACGAGCGGCCCGTGGCGTGCGTGGTGCTCAAGGAGGGCGCGCAGGCCACGCCGGAGGAGCTGCGCGTCTATCTGGAGCCGCTCTTCGCCAAGTTCTGGCTGCCCGACGCGTTCGTCTTCTTGAGCCAGATCCCGCGCACCGCGACGGGCAAGTTCCTCAAGAGCGCCCTGCGCGACCAGCTCCGCGATTTCAAGCTGGGCTGACCAGTTAAAGCTCGACCTGCAGGCGCGGCCCGAGCAGCCCGAAGGCCTGCCCCACGCTGGGACCTTGGCTGCCGTTCAATCGCATCGCGCCGATCTGAACCGAGGCCCCGAGCGAGACGGCACGGCCCGAGCGGAACGACCACCGGTACTGGAAACCGATCTCGCCGAGCAGATACAGCGCCGTCGAGCACTTTTGGGGCCCTTCGAATCTGAAACAGGTCATCCTGTCGCCCAACACCATGGCTGCCAGGCGAAACACGGAGCCGTTTTGCGACCAGTCGCGCTGGATGGCGGTGAACTCGATCCCGCCGCCCGCTTGCAGGAAGCCGGCGCGCCCGAGGAGCGCAAGCGCCATGTCATCCGTGAGCCTGACCCCGACGCCGAGCTCGGCCGGCAAGACGCCGACGCCACTCATGTCTCGGTATGTGCTCGAACCTCCGACGGCGAGCCATCCGAGCGACAATCCGAGCCGCAAGTCGAGCAGTCTGGTCGTCGAGAGCTCTTCCGTTCGGGCGGGAGCCGCCGCCAGGAGTGCGGCAACCGCCGCGGCCAGGCAGATCGACCGTCTGACCGCATGGCGCATCGGATCGAACTCAGCCGAAGCGGACGCAGTAGATGGGCGGGAGGTGGTGGTTGATGACCGACCACGACTCGCCCTGCCGCTCGGAGACCCAGAGCGACCCGCTGGTCGACCCCATCGCCAGCACATCGCCCGACTCGTCGATGTCGAGGCCGTGGCGATAGATGAGGTCGTAGGCGTGCTTCTGCGGCAGGCCTTTACGCAGCGACTCGAACGTCTTGCCGCCGTCACGCGTGCGCGTGACGACGAGCTGCGCGTCGACCGGCACGCGTAGCTCGTCCTTGATCGCCGGCACGAACCAGGCCGTCTCGGGGTCGCGTGGGTGTACCGCGACGGCAAAGCCGAAGCTGGATGGCCTGGCCTTGATCTCGCTCCAACTGCGGCCCCCGTCGGTCGTGCGGAAGATGCCGTTGTGGTGCTGCGCCCAGAGCGCGTCGGGCGCGGCGGCGCAGCGGACGATGCGGTGCGTGTCCTGGACGAGCGGGTCGAGCTGGCGCTCGGGCGGCATGTACTCGGCGCGCAGACCCTGTCCGCGCAAGGCCCAGCTCTCGCCGCCGTCCTCGGTGACCCACACGCCGCCGGTCGAGACGCCGATGAGCACGCGCCTGTCGTCGCGCGGATCGATGCAGACGGAGTGGATGCCGGGATAGTCGTACCCGCCGCCGTTCCATTGGCGGCGCTCGGGCCGATCCCAGAGCGAGCGCACCAGGCTCCACGACGCGCCCGAGTCGTTCGAGCGGAAGAGTCCGCCGGGGATCGTCCCGCACCAGAGCGTGTCGCCGGCGCTTTCGAGGATCCAGATCTGCTCGAGGCTCCAGGGCGTCTCCTTCCCGCTGACAGGTGAGCGATCGTCGAGTCCGGCGGGCTTCTCGGGCCAGCGCCTCGCGCGCTGTCGAGCCGGCCACCTCGGAGGGCGGCGACTCGAGGTGTCGCTGGAGGTTTGCGGTGAAAGTGACGCGCGGCACGCACATACTCTAGCAGTGATCGAGGCGGCGATCTTCGACCTGAACGGCACGCTCATCGACGACATGCGCGCGCACGGCCGCGCCTGGTCGGCGGTGATGCGCGAGTTGGGCGTCGAGGTGCCGCCCGAGCGGTTCGAGCAGGAGCTGGCGGGCATGAAGCAAGCCGAAACGTTCGAGGCGGTGCTCGGGCGCAAGCTGCCCGACGAGGAGGTCGCCCGGCTCGCCGCGCGCAAGGAGGTGCTTTACCGCGAGATCTACCGGCCGGAGCTGCGGCTCGTGCCCGGCGCGCGGGAGCTGATCGAACGGTTGCGCGCGCGCGGCGTGCGCACCGCCATCGCCACCGCCGCGCCCCGCGCCAACCGCGACTTCGCGCTGGACGGCCTGGGCATCCGCCCGCTCTTCCACGCCGTGGTGGGGGAGGAGCAGGCGCCGCGCGGCAAGCCGGCGCCCGACCTCTATCTCGCGGCGGCCCGCGCCGTGGGCGTCGCGCCTTCCCGCTGCATCGCTTTCGAGGACGCGGTCAACGGAGTCCGCGCGGCCGTCGCAGCCGGCATGCGCGTCGCGGCGGTCACCACTACCACGCCGGCCGACAAGCTGCGCCAGGCGGGGGCGGAGTTCATCATCCCCGACTTCGCGCATCTGCCGCCCGCGCTCGAGGCGCTGCTCTTCGATCAGCCGCGCGGCTAGTTTTCGGGTTCTGGCTCGATCAGCTTTCACCGATCTCGGCCGCGAGCCGCCAGTTCACCTCCCATTCCTCCCTGGTGCGGGGCCAAGGCAAGACTTCGCCGCGCTGGTACTTCCCCCGCAACACATCGAGCGGGTCCGGCGGCGCGGAAGCCGCCGTAGGCGGCTCCTCCCCCTTCGGCCGTTGCGACTTTTTCGCCGCCTCCTTCGCCTCCTGAAAGTCGCGCAGTTGCTCGAGCTCCGCGATTCCCACCACCGCGCCCAGCGTCTTGCCATAGCGGTGGATCACGAAGCGTCCGTCTCCATAGGCGGCGACCATGACGATGGTTCCCAGCGTGTTGCGCGCTTCCCGCAGACTCACTTTGAATTCAGTTGCCATGCCCGCGAGCATACCGAGGGGGTCTGACAACCGACCGGGCGGGCCACATCCTCGGACGCGCGCAGTCTGCCCACTCTGTACACTCCGCGCACTCTGTACACTCCGTGCACTCTGGGCAGTCTGTGCACTGTGAGATGCCACCCGCGCCGCGTGTGGTGTTAGGGTCCGGGCGTGCGGCCGCGCTTCCAGCGGTGGTTTGTCCTCGCGGCGGCGCTCGCTTGCGCGTGCGGCGCGGGCCACGGGCACGCCGAAATTCCGGGGCGCGTCTCGGGTCCGTCGCCGTTCCTGCAGGGGTGCGGGGGAGATTCGCAGCCCGGCACGCTCTACATGAACGCCGAGGTGGAGCCCTTCCTCGCCGTCGACCCGAAGGACTCGCGCCACCTCATCGGCGTCTGGCAGCAGGACCGCTGGTCGAGCGGTGGCGCCAACGGGCTGGTCAGCGGCGTGTCGTTCGACGGGGGGAGCACGTGGACGCGCAACGCGGCGCGCTTCAGCCGGTGCAGCGGCGGCGACTACCAGCGCGCCAGCGATCCGTGGGTCAGCTTCGGCCCCGACGGAACGGCGTGGCAGATCGGTCTCAGCTTCGACGGCAACGGCCCGAACCGTGCCGTCCTCGCCAGCCGCTCGGGCGACGGCGGGCGGACCTGGGGCGATCCCGTCACGCTCGTTCGCGACACCGATCCCGGCCTGGCGCTCGACAAGGAGAGCATCACCGCCGATCCGCACGACCCGGCCCTCGTTTACGCCGTGTGGGATCGCGTGACGGAAGTGACGCAACCGAACTCGCCCACCGCGCGCGGGCCCGCCTGGTTCTCGCGCACCACCGATGGCGGCGCCTCGTGGGAGACGGCGCGCATGATCTACGACCCGGGGCCCGACGCGCAGACCATCTCCAACCAGATCGTCGTGCTCCCCGACGGGGTGCTGGTCAACCTGTTCGACGTCATCGCCGGCAACAGCACCAGCGCGCCCACGACCAGAGCGGTGGTGATGCGCTCGACCGACAAGGGCGTGACTTGGTCGCCGCCCATCCCCGTCGCGCAGTGCCTGTTCGTGGGGAGCGTCGACCCGAAGAATTCGCGGCCCATCCGCGCCGGCGCCGTCGTCCCCGCCATCGCCGCCGACGCGGCCAGCGGGACGCTCTACGTCGCCTGGCACGACGCGCACTTCAGCGGTGGGGTGCGCGACGGCATCGCGCTCTCGCACTCGCTCGACGGCGGTCTGACCTGGTCGCCGCCGATGCAGGTCAATCAAGCCCCCAACGTGCAGGCCTTCACCCCGGCGCTGGCAGTGGCGCGCAGCGGCCGGCTGGGCGTGTCGTATTACGACCTGCGAAACGACGTCGCCTCCGACGGGTCGCATTTGCTCGTCACGCGCTGGCTCGCCACCACCGCCGACGGCGGCGCCACCTGGCACGAGACGGCGCTGGCGCCGCCCTTCGACATGCGCACCGCGCCTTTCGCAGGCGGGTACTTTCTCGGCGACTACACCGGGCTGGTGCACGACGGCGATTCGTTCCTCTCGCTCTTCGTCATGACCACCGGCGACGGCGCCAACCGCACCGGCGTCTACCTGCGCAGCGCGCGCGACTGAAATTCTGCGCACGCTCGCCCGTTGGCCCTCTTTCGGCGAAGATGCATGCCCTCTTTTGACCGGAGTCGCCATGCCCCCCAGGATTTGCCTGCTGCTGGCAGCGCTGCTCGGCACCGCCTCGGCCCACGCCGTCACCCTCGATGAGATCCTCGCCAAGAACACCGAGGCGCGCGGCGGCCTCGCGAACCTCAAAGCGCTGCGCTCGGTGCGCTACACCGGCAAGGCGCAGTTCGGCGGCGGGGACTTCTCCATCGAGGCGGTCGTCGCGCGCGTGCAGAAGCGGCCCGGCATGGTCCGCACCGAAACCAGCCTGCAGGGCCTCACGGCGGTCGAGGCGTACGACGGCACCGACGGTTGGGCGGTGCAGCCCTTCCAGGGACGCAGGGACCCGCAGCGCCAGTCGGCCGACGACGCCAAGGCGCTGGCACGCGACGCCGACATCGAAGGCCCGCTGGTCGACTGGAAGGCCAAGGGCCACAAGGTCGAGTACCTCGGCACCGAGGACGTCGACGGCACGCTGGCCTACAAGCTGCGCGAGACTTTGAAGGACGGCGACGTCCTCTACTTCTTCATCGACCCCGACAGCTTCCTCGAGATCCGCCTCGTCACCGAGCATCACGTGCGCGGCGCCGAACGAGTCACCGAGGCGGACCTGGGCAGCTACGGGCAAGTGGCGGGCGTCTGGTTCCCCTTCGCCATCGAGCAAGGCCCCAAGGGGGCGCCGCGCGGGGCGCGCTTCACCATCGAGCGCATCGAGGTCAACGTCGAGGCCGACGACTCGCTCTTCAAGTATCCCGGCGACGGCGCCAAAGTGGCGCGCTCCATCTTCCCCGACGCGGGCGCCAAGGTGGCCGAGCCGGTCACGGCGGCGCGGCCGGCGCCCAAGACCGCGCCGGTGCTCGACAGCGGCGTCATCTCCGGCCTGGGCGCGCGCAACATCGGCTCGGCGGCGATGAGCGGCCGCATCTCCGCGCTGGCGGCCCGCAACCAGGGCGGCAAGACGCTCGTCTACGTCGGGGCAGCGAGCGGCGGCGTGTGGAAGTCGCAGGACGGCGGCACGACCTTCAAGCCGGTGTTCGACAAGCAGCCGGTGCAGTCGATCGGCGCCATCGCGCTCGACCCCTCCAATCCGCAGACGGTCTGGGTGGGCAGCGGCGAGTCGTGGACGCGCAATTCCGTTTCGGTGGGCGACGGCGTCTACAAGAGCACCGACGGCGGCGAAAGCTGGACCCACATGGGCCTGCCCAACTCCGAGCGCATCACGCGCATCGTCGTCCATCCCAAGGACGGCAACATCGTCTACGTCTGCGCCCCCGGGAAATTGTGGAGCGACAGCCCCGACCGCGGCCTCTACAAGACCACCGACGGCGGCAAGAACTGGGACCTGATCCTCACCGGCCCGAACCTCTCGACGGGCTGCTCGGGCCTCTCGATGGACGCGAAGAACCCCGAGGTGCTCTTCGCCGGCCTGTGGGACTTCCGCCGCAAGGGCTGGGCGTTCCGCTCGGGCGGCGAAGGCCCCGACGCGGCCAGCGGCAGCGCGCTCTACCGCAGCGCCGACGGCGGAAAGACGTGGGCCGAGTTGACGCAGGGCCTCCCCAAGAAGCCGTGGGGCCGCGTCGAGGTGGCGGTGGCGCCGTCCGATGCGAAGATCGTTTACACCTTCGTCGAGTCGATCGACCCGGCCCTGTATCGCTCGGCCGACGGCGGCGCGACGTGGGAGAAGCGCGACAAGAGCCAGTCGATGGTCTGGCGGCCGTTCTACTTCGCGCGGCTCATCGTCGACCCCACCAACCCGGATCGCGTCTTCAAGCCCAACTACACCCTCATCGCCACCGAGGACGGCGGCCGCAGCTTCACCGAGGTGGGCGGCCGCGCCCACGGCGACTGGCACGATCTCTGGATCGATCCGGAGAACCCCAAGCACGTCATCGGCGGCGATGACGGCGGGTTGTGGACCTCGTTCGACGGCGGGAACCGCTGGTGGAAGTCGAACAACCTTCCCGTCTCGCAATTCTATCACGTGTCGGTGGACGACAAGGATCCGTACCAGGTGTACGGCGGCCTCCAGGACAACAGCTCGTGGGCGGGCGATTCGTCGTACCCCGGCGGTGTCAGCAACCAGCGTTGGGAGAACCTCTACGGCGGCGACGGCTTCTACACGCTGGTCGATCCCAGCGAGCCCGATGCGGTCTACGCCGAGTCGCAGGGCGGCTTCATCGGCCGCGTCGACCGCAAGACGCGGGCAGCGCGCGACATCCAGCCCAAGGCCGGTTACCACGAGAAGCTGCGCTTCAATTGGAACACGCCCATCCACGCCAGCCTGACCCACAAGGGCACCATCTATATCGGGGCCCAGTTCCTCTTCCGCTCGCGCGACCGGGGCGACACCTGGGACCGCATCTCGCCCGACTTGACCAGCAACGATCCGGAGAAGCAGAAGCAGGAGCAGTCGGGCGGCATCACCGTCGACAACTCGTCGGCCGAGATGCACACCACCATCTTCTCCATCAGCGAGTCGCCGCTCGACGCGAACATGGTCTGGGTGGGCACCGACGACGGCAAGGTGCAGCTCACGCGCGACGGGGGGAAGAGCTGGACCGACTTGACCGCCAACGTGGCGGGGCTGCCCAAGGCGTCATGGGTCAGCTCGATCGCTGCGAGCCGCCACGACAAGGGGACCGCGTACGCCACGTTCGACCGCCACACCTTCGGCGACATGACGCCGTGGGTCTACCGCACGGCCGACTTTGGCAAGACGTGGACGCGCATCGTCGGGCCGGCGCAGGGCGTGCGCGGGTATGCGCACGTCGTCAAGGAGGACGTGATCAAGAAGAACATGCTCTTCGTCGGCACCGAGTTCGGGCTGTGGATCTCGCTCGACGCGGGCAAGAGCTGGGCGGAGTTCAAGGGCGGGGACTTTCCCAGCGTGGCGGTGCGGGACATTCAAGTGCACCCGCGCGAGCACGACCTGGTCCTCGCCACGCACGGGCGCGGCATCTGGATCGTCGATGACCTGGGTCCCTTGCGCGCGCTCACCTCCGACGTGCTCGCCAAGGACGCGGCCTTCTTCTCCACGCGGCCGGTGCAGCAGCGCATGCCGGGCAACGGCGGCTGGGTGGAGGGCGATGCGGCCTTTGTGGGCGAGCCGGCCGCGACCGGCGCGGTCATCACCTATTACCAGCGGACGCGGCACCTGTTCGGGCCCATCAAGCTGGAGGTGCTCGACGCCGGCGGGAAGGTGATCGACACCATTCCCGCCACCAAGCGGCGCGGCCTCAACCGCGTCCTCTGGACCATGCAGGTCAAGCCGCCGCGCGTACCGCGCGCCGCCTCGGTGGCCTTCGCCGGCTCACAGGGGCCGCGCATCCTGCCCGGCACGTACACGCTGCGGCTCACCAAGGGCGGGCAGCGCGTCGAGTCGAAGATGGAGATCGCCCTCGACCGCCGCGCGCCGTTCACGGTTGCGGACCGCCGCGAGAACTTCGACGCGGCCATGCGCGTGCACGCGCTCTTCGGCGAGATGAGCGCGCTGGTCGACCGCATCGAGGGAGCGAAGGCGGCCGCCGAGGCACGCATCAAGGCGCTGCCGCAGGGCGACCCGCTCTCGGCGCGGTTGCGCGGCGCGGCCGACAAGCTGGAGGAGTTGCGCAAGAAGATCGTCGCCACCAAGGAGGGCGGCGCCATCACCGGCGAGGAGCGCATCCGCGAGCACACCGACCAGCTCTATGGCGCGCTCTTGCAGTGGGAGGGGCGGCCGGGAAAGTACCAGGTGGAGCGCATCGAAGTGCTGCGCCGGGAGTTGGAGGATGTGCGCGGGGACTACGAGAAGGCGGTCGCCGCGGACAAACTCGGAACTCTGGGTGCGGTGCACTGACGGTCAAGAGCAGCGGCAGCGGCCAAGAGCAGTGGAAGTAAACCTACGAAGGGCTTCACCCTTAAGGCTTGACGAGGGATCGACAGGAGATCATTGTGCAGCGAATTTGAGCCGGATTTCCCCATCCGCCGCTCGTCCTGAACCCGCCACCTCCATCGCGCGTGCGCTGAATCAACGACTGCCGGAAAAGATCAGCGGAGCGGGAACGCTTTACGTCTGGGTGCGCCCGGGCCGCACCTCCGCAAAAGCGGCGCGCGCGCTGCGCAAGTCACGGCGTGCTTTCGAGATGGTCGAGTCGTGCGCGCGCATCCGTCTCGCCGAGGGCGAAGTGCAATCCTGCACGACCGACCTGGTCTCGGCGCTCTCGCGCGCCGACGCCGAAGAGACCCGCGCCCTCTTCATGCCCGGGGCCGCCCCGCCGCAGCTCCCCGACTTCTCGCGCATGACGACGCTGCACGCGCTCGACGTGCTGGCGCGGTCGGGCTGGCTGCTCGACCAGATCGCCGAAGGCCGCTTCACCAGCTTCTTCCACCCCATCGTCCACGCCCGGGACACGGGGCGCGTCTTCGCCCACGAGGCGCTCCTGCGCGGGGTGGAGCGCGACGGCAGCCTCGTCGCGCCGGCCCCCATCCTCACGCTCGCGCGCGAGGCGGGGCTGCTCTCCGAGGTCGACTCGGCGGCGTGCCGCTCCGCCATCCGCGAAGCGGCCCGCCACGGCACGGAGATGTGCGTCTTCATCAACTTCTCGCCCGCCGCCATCAAGGACCCCAAGGCGTCACTGCGGACGACGCTCGAGGCCATCGAGGAAGCCGGCCTGCCGCACGACCGCATCGTCTTCGAAGTGGTCGAGGCGGACCGCCTGGGCGACTCGCCGCAGCTCGAGCAGGTCCTGGAGACGTACCGGCGGGCCGGCCTGCGCGTCGCGCTCGACGACCTGGGCACCGGCTGGTCGACGCTCCACCTCGTGCACCGGCTGCGGCCCGACTTCATCAAGCTCGACCGCGAGTTGATCCGCGGCGTGCACCTCGATCCCGTCAAAGGCCTCATCGCCAAGAAGCTCCTCGAGATCGGCCATGGCATGGGTATCGGGACCATCGTCGAGGGCATCGAGGAAGAAGAAGAGCTGAGCTGGGTGTGCGACCACGGCGCGGATTTCGTCCAGGGCTTCTTGCTCGGACATCCCAGCGCGGAGGTCCGCGCCTGATGCACCCGCGCCTGCGCCGCCAACTCGAGGCCATCTCGAAAGAAGTGCCAGCGGAGTTCATCGAGGCGGTCGACGCCGCCTACCGCAAAGCCGACAAGGAACGTGCCTTCATGGAAAGCTCGCTGGCGAACCTCACCGCGCTGCTGCGGCGCTCGCAGGGGAAGGACGCCGCCTGGTCGGCGCGCGAAGCGGTGTTGCGGCAGAAGGCGATCCGCTCGGCGCGCAGGGTGGCACGCGTCCTGGAAAAGAGCGGGACGGCGGTGTTGGATCTCGACCCGCAGCTCACCGTGCGCAGCGCCAACCCCGCCGCGGTGAAGCTGTGCGGGGCGGATCCGGTGGGGAAGGGCGTCTTCGCCTTGATCGAGCCGCTCGACGCCGAGGCCGTCACGGCCAAGTGGCGACAGAAGCTGGAGCATGGCGAGCCGGTGGCGCAGACGATGGCTTGCTCCGTCGGCGAGCGCCGCGCGATGGCCTGCGACTGGGTGTGCGTCCCGCGGCTGCGGCGCGACGGCAAGCTGGCCGGGATCACCGTGCTGGTGCGCGACGAGACCGAGCGCGTGGAAGCGCAGGAGGCGCTGCGCGAGCGCGAGGAGCAGCTCGGACTGGCGCTGGCGGGGACCAGCGACGTCCTCTGGGACTGGGACTTGCGCGCCGGCAAGCTCAACCTCTCGGTGCGCTGGCGTCAGCTCGTCGGCGCCTCGCCCTCCGCGACCTCCAACCCGTCGGAGTGGCTCGACCGCGTCCACCCCGAGGACACGGTCTCGCTGCGCGCCGCGCTGGCGGCCCACTTCGAGGGCCGCACCGAGACGCTCGATCACGAGCACCGGATGCGCCGCGCCGACGGCGAGTGGCGGTGGATCGCGATGCGCGGAGCGGCGATGCGGGACGCTTCGGGAGCGGCGGTGCGCGCCGTAGGGCTGATGACCGACGTGACCCGCTACCGGCAGCTGATCGATCGCATGGCGCACGACGCGCGCCACGACGCGCTCACGCGGCTCCCCAACCGCACGCTCTTTCTCGACCTCCTGCGCCATTCCTTCAACCGCACGCGCCGCCACTCCGACTACCGCTTCGGCGTGCTCTTCATCGACATCGACCGTTTCAAGGCGGTCAACGACGCCTTCGGCCACGAGGCGGGCGACGACCTGCTGGCGCAGATCGCGCGGCGGCTCGAGTCGTGCCTGCGCGAGGGCGACACGCTGGCGCGCCACGGCGGCGACGAGTTCACCATGTGGCTGGACGACGTGCGCGGCTCGGCCGACGCGGTGCGCGTGGCGGACCGCGTCCACGAGGTGATGCGCGAGCCGTTCGACCTGGGCGGGCAGCGCGTGCAGTCGAGCACCAGCATCGGCGTGGCGGTCGGGTCGGCCACCTACAAGGCGGCCGAGGAGGTCCTGCGCGACGCCGACGTGGCCATGTACCGCGCCAAGGCGCTGGGCAAGGGGCGCACCGCGGTCTTCCAGCGCGAGGCCGGCGGCGAGCCGTCCCCGCAACTGGTGGCGGAGACCGATCTGCGCGGCGCCCTCTTGCGCAACGAGCTGCGCGTCCTCTACATGCCCATCGTCGAGGTTGCCACCGGCAAGGTGCAGGGCCTCGAGGCGCTGGCGCGCTGGCAGCACCCGCGCCTCGGGCTCGTGGCGCCGGCGAAGTTCCTCGAGCTGGCGACCGAGACCGGGCTGATCATCTCCATCGACCGCTGGGTGCTCTTGACGGCCAGCCGCCAGCTGCACGAGTGGCGGCGCGAGCTGGGCGATCTGGAGCGGCTCACCATCTCGGTCAACATGTCGCAGAAGCTGCTCGAGCAGCAGGACCTGCCGGTGCAGATCGACCGCATGCTGCGCGAGGCGCAGATCGAGCCGGGCGACCTCAACCTCGACATCAACGAGATCTCCTACGGCCCCGACAACCACCTGGCCGCGCTGCACCAGCGCGGCCTGGGCCTGCACATGGACGACTTCGGCATCGGCCAGCAGTGGCTGCGCCACCTCTACTCCGACGAGGTGGACTCGGTGAAGATCGACCGCTCGTTCATCACCGCCAGCGCCGGCGCCGACCGGCAGGTGCTCAAGCGCATCGTCTCCATCGCGCGCGATCTGGGAAAGAAGGTCATCGCCGAGGGCGTCGAGACGGCCGAGCAGCTCAAATACGTGCGCGAGGTGGGCTGCGACTCGGCCCAGGGATACTTCTTCACCACGCCGATCGACGGCGGGGACGCCTCTTCCCTGCTCAAGACCAGCCACATCGCGGGCCGCGAAAACTGACCGGTCTGGCCCGGCGCATCGGCCTCTTCGATGCCACCATGGTGGTGATGGGCGGCATCATCGGCTCGGGCATCTTCGTCACGCCGGCCATCGTCGCGCGCAGCGTGCACTCGACGGCGCTCATCCTCGGCGCCTGGCTCATCGGCGGCGTCGCGGCCATTCTCGGAGCGCTGGTCTACGCGGAGTTGTCGGCGCGGCGGCCCGACGTGGGCGGGCAGTACGCCTATCTTCGCGAGGCGTACCATCCCGCGGCGGCGTTTCTGTACGGCTGGGCACTCTTGCTCGTCATCCAGACCGGCGGCATGGCGACGAGCGCCATCACCTTCGCGCGCTATTTCGGCCAGCTGGCGCGCATCGGCATCGGCGAAGGCGCGCTCGCCGCCGCCGTCGTCGCGGTCTTGACCGCGATCAATTGTTTCGGCGTCATGGCGGGGAGCCGCGTGCAGAGCGCGCTCATGCTGCTCAGGATCGCGGCGCTCTTCGGCCTCATCGTCTGCGGCCTGGCGGCGGGAGCCGCGCCTCCCTCGCAGCTCCCGGCCAGCGACGGCCCCGTCGCGCTGGGAGCCGCGCTGGTGCCCGTGCTCTTCGCCTACGGCGGCTGGCAGACCGCCTGCTTCGTGGCGGGAGAGATGAAGGAGCCGCGCCGCGACCTGCCGCGCGCCCTGCTCCTCGGCGTGGCCGGAGTGATCACGCTGTACACGCTGGTCGTCTTTGTCTGCGTGCGCGCGCTGGGCGCCGAGGGGCTGGCGCGCAGCACCGCGCCGGCCTTCGACGTCATCCGCCGCGTCCTGGGCGAGCGCGGCGCGGCGGTGCTGGGCGCGGGCATCGCCATCTCCACGCTGGGCTTCCTCAGCCAGTCGATCCTCACCGCCCCGCGCGTGTACTTCGCCATGGCCGAGGACGGCGTGTTCTTTCGCAGCGTGGCGAGCGTCCACCCGCGCACGCGCGCTCCGGTGGTCGCAATCGCGCTGCAGGGCGTGCTCACCATCGTCATCGCGCTGGCCGGGACGTACGAGGTGATCCTCGGCTACATGGTGGCCATCGACTTCATCTTCTTCGCGCTGACGGCGGGCTGCATCTTCGTCTTCCGCCGGCGCGAGCCACAGGCGCCGTACTCGATGCCCGGCCACCCCGCGACGACGCTGGTGTTCATCGCCATCTGCGCGGCGGTGGTGCTCTCGACGTTCGCGCGCGACTTGCGCCACGCCCTCCTCGGGCTGGGCATCACGCTCTCGGGTCTGCCGGTGTTCGCGCTCTGGCGCAGGAAGGCCGCCTGAACCGCAAAGAAAACGTGCCGGCGGGCCCGAAGGCCCGCCCGGCACGCGCTACCCCTTCGGAGGTTCCAGTATCGCCTGCTGCTGCACAGTCCGGGTCACCCCGTCCTGCGCTCCCTCCCATGAAGGTCCGTGGCTCCTCGGAGTTTTATATGCGTCCGAATTGCAGGACTATTAGGTTTCCTGCTTCCGCTTCGAACTCGACTTTTCAGCCGGCCCCAGCGGTATCTCTTCGTCCGCCGTCCACCCGGAACTTTCGCCCCAGGTTTCATCCTCCCGCGAGCTTTCCGCCTCCTTCGGAGTACTGCAGCCTGCAACCTGCTTCCCGTGCCTCGAAAATCTTTCGACTTCCGACCGGCCGGGAAGCGCCTCCCTTGGGCTCCTCGTCCCTCATCGCGGCGTCAGCCGGCGGCGTCCACCACCCCACGGGAATCCCAACCCCGCGGTCAAGTTCCGTCCTCGACGTTTCTCACGTCCTCGACGGCTTCCTCCGCCACCAGCCTTTGCGGGTTTGTTTCACCCCGCTGCCACGTCCAGGGTTTGCCCTCCAGGGGTTTGTCCCTCTCCGCGGAGCCGTACCGGGTTTCCCCGGCCGAGTCATGCCCTCTTGCCGTTGAACGTAGCCGCCTGTGACCAGCGACCACGCCTTCGACTTCAGGGCCTTGCTCCCCGCGGCGAGTGCGGTGTCTGCCGGGGCTGTTTAGACCCCGATCGATCCGCGCCCCTCCTGGGCTTCTCCCTCCTCCGGGTTCTCTCCCCGCGCACCGTGGAAGCGCCTTCACGCTCCCTCCGCCCGCGACCTTTCACTGCGGTGAGCCCACCGCAGCTGGCCCTCGGCGTTTTACCGGTACGCGGGTCGGTTTTCCTGTATCCAGGTCACCGACCCGCTCGAGGTTTCTGGCCTGAACCCCCGCCCTCCTTTCGGAAATCGGGTTCGAGGCCTGCGCGCCGGGCAGCCACCGAGCCGCCGACACGTCGCATGTACAGAGCACGACACATGCCAGTGTGGTGAACTGGGCAACTACTCGGAAACACGCAGGTGCGGATTAGCAGGGCGTGCGCGATCTGAACGCTCATCTTGTGGAACGCCTGTGAAAGCTTGGGCGGATCGTGTGTTCGAGTTGTGAACAAGGAGTGGAAAGCCGCTCTGGGCCTGCTGTAAATTGACCGCGCTCTGGTCGGGCGTCCAGTTTCGCGACGGATCGGCTCACCCGTCTGCGACCTTAGTCGATGCGTGCGTTCGCTCAAGGCGAAGTCCCCGAAAACGCAGCGGATGTGGCTATACTGCGCGTCGCATGGACCTGACATCGCTCCACCGCGGCCACGTCGAGGAACTTCAACGCGGGGTCGCATCCGCGGTGGACGAGAGCGGCCATCCGGCGCTGGTCATCCATTCCGGGTCGGCGATGAAGCGCACCGAAGCCGACGATGCCTTCTGGCCCCTGCGCCCCACGCCGCACTTCCAGCACTGGCTGCCGCTCGCCGAGCCGGGCTGCCTGCTCGTCATCGAGCCGGGCGCGCGGCCTCGACTGATCCGCACGCTGCAGCCGAGCTACTGGGAGGCGCCCGCGCCGCCCGAGAGCGATCACTTCTGGGGCGCGTTCGATGTGGTGGAAGCGGCCGGCGCGCGCAAGCTGGTGCCGCGGGGCGCCGCTTTCGTCGGCGACGATCTGCGCGCCGCGGACGAGCTGGGCATCCCGCGCAAGCGCTGCAATCCGCTCTCGTTGATCGGCGCGCTCGATCAGTTGCGGGTGCGCAAGACGCCTTATGAGGTCCATTGCCTCGCCGAGGCGAATCGGCGCGCCGCGCCCGGGCACGAAGAGCTGCGGCGGCTCTTCGCTTCGACGGATCGGTCCGAGCTGGAATTGCATCTCGCGTTTCTGGGCGCGACCAGGCAGGACGACGCCGAGACGCCGTATAAGAACATCGTCGCGCTCGACAAGCACGCCGCGACGCTCCACCACATCAGCTACCAGAAGCGCGCCGCGCCGGCGCAGTCTCTGCTGGTCGATGCCGGCGCCGCCTTCGCGGGGTACTGCTCGGACATCACGCGCACCTGGGTGAGAGGGGGCGGCGCGGGCGGCGCGGCGTTCGCGCAGCTCGTCGCCGGGGTGGAAGCGATGCAGAAGCGGCTCTCCGCCGCGGTGCGCGTCGGGCTTCCCTTCGAGGAGCTTCACGAGGAGTCGCACCGGCAGGTGGCGCAGATCCTTCGCGACGTCGGCATCTCCAAGCTCTCCGTCGGCGAGCTGGTCTCGCGCGGCATTACCCGCGCCTTCTATCCGCACGGACTGGGTCATTCACTGGGATTGCAATGCCACGACGTCGGGTGCGCATTGCGGCCGCCCAAGGCGCAGAACCCATTCTTGCGCAATACCACCATCATCACCGAGGGCCAGGTCTTTACCATCGAGCCGGGCATCTACTTCATCGATTCGCTGCTCGCGCCGCTGCGCAATTCTCCCGATATCGACTGGAAGCTGGTCGATACGTTGTCTCGCTTCGGCGGCGTGCGCATCGAGGACGACGTGCAGGTGCTCGCGAACGGCGTTCGCAACCTGACGCGCGAGGTGCTGCCGCAGGGCGGCGGCGCGGCGAGTTAGAAATCCTCTCTCACGGCTCCCTCCCCCCGCTCCCCCCACCGAGGACGCTGCTCACGTCCTCCGCCAGGCGCTCCGTCTGCCCCAGCGGGAGGCTGGCGATGGTGATGCGGATCGCCGGCGCCGAGCGCAGCCGGTAGCGCGCTCCCGCACGCACGCACCAGCCGCGCTCGAGCAGCCCGCGCACGGCATCCGCCTCGCCGGCGACAGGTACCCAGACGTTGAGGCCGGTCGCTCCCTGCGCCTCGATGCCGCGCTCGGCCAGCGCCTGCAGCAGCCCGGTCCGGCGCAGCGCATATTCCTTCTGCGCGCGGGCGATCAGCGACTGGATGGGGCGGCTGGCCAGCGCCGCCGCCGCGGCGCGCTGCAGGTAGCCGGAGATCCACCCGTCGGCCAGCCACTGTTCGCGGCGCAGGCGGTCGGCGGTCTCCGCGTCGGCCGCCGCCACCGCCACGCGCAGCTCGGGGGCCACCGCTTTGTTCAGCGAGCGCACCACCAGCCAGCGCGAGCGCGCTTTGCCGATGCAGTCGAGATACGGTGCCTCGGTGAGCAGGCTGTTGTAGTCGTCGACCAGCACCGCGACGTCCGGGTGCTCCGCCAGCACGCCGCGCAACTCGGCGGCGCGGGTCCGGGTGAACGCCGCGCCGGTGGGACTCTGGCAGCGCGCGGTCACGATGGCGGCGCGCGTCCCGCCCCGCAGCGCGCTCGCGAGCGCCGACGGCAGCATGCCCTCCTCGTCGATGGCCACCGGCACCGGGACCATCGAGTGGGCGCGGACGCTCGCGTGGTGCTCGTTGAAACCGGGGTCCTCGACGGCCACTTTTTCGCCGGCGCCCAGGCAGGCGCGCAGCGCGCGGTAGATGGTGGCGATGGCGCCGCTCATGACGACGAGGTGCGAGGCATCGATTCCGTCCGCCTCGAAGGCGGCTCCCATGCGGCGGACGAGGTCTGCATTCATGTGATTGCCGCCGTAAGTGTCGCTCTGCGCGCGGATGCTGCCGAAGATCCGCTGCAGGTCGGGCAAGAACCGCGGATCGGGGTTGGCGACCTGGAGGTCCACCGTCCCAGGCGGGGCCGGCGCCTCGGCGCAGTACTCGCGCGTGGCGGCCCGCGGCAGGACGCGTGTCCCGCGCCGGCCGTCGGTGCTCACCACGCCTTGGGCACGCAGCACCTTGTAGGCCGCGGCCGCCGTCCCCGGGCTGACGCGCAGGGCGCGCGCGACGTCGCGCACCGGGGGCAGGAGGGCCTCCGGCGCGATGCGGCCCTGGCGCACCAGGCCCTCGATCTGCTGCGCCAGCTTGACCGCGGGCCCCGGCTTGATTAGTTGTTGTATCAGTTCAATCACTGTTTTGTATCGTTACAAAATGAGGGCCCCATGTCAAGCGCACTGACGGCCTTTCCCTTGCAGCGGACCCCGGCGCGCTGGGCGCTGTGGGGCTCGTTCGCGGTCGTCTACCTGGTGTGGGGCTCGACCTTCCTCGGCATCCGCGTGGCGGTCGAGACGCTCCCGCCGCTCTCCATGGCCGCCGTCCGCTTCCTCGTCGCGGGCCCCATCCTCCTTCTGGCATCGAGCCGGGCGGCGCGCCCGACCTGGCTGCAGTGGCGGAACGCCGCCATCCTCGGCGCCTTCTTCTTCCTCGGGAACCACGGGCTGGTCTCCAACGCCGCGCGCTTCATTCCCTCCAGCCTCGCCTGCCTGATCATCGCCACCGAGGTGCCGATCATCGCGCTGCTCTCCAGCGTGCTGCTGCCCGATCGGCCGCTCACGCCGCGTAGCCTGTTGGGGGCGGCGCTGGGTCTTTTGGGCGTGCTCTGCCTCTTCGCCGGCAAGGGCAACGGCGAGGCCGCCGCGCACCTGTTGGCTTGCGCGGCGGTGGTGGGGGCCTCGCTCTGTTGGTCGATGGGCGCGGTCCTCTCGCAGCGGTTGCAACTCCCGCGCGACCCGGTGCTGAGCGCGGGCATGCAGATGACCTGCGGCGGCGTGATGCTCACCGCCGCCAGCCTGCTCCGCGGCGAGCCGGCGGCAATCGACCTTGCGGCGTTCTCCGGCCGGTCGCTGGGCGCGCTCGCCTACCTGATCGCTTTCGGATCGGTGCTCGCTTTCGCCTGCTACTCGTACCTGCTCAAGCACGTCCGGGCGGAGGCGGTGGCGACGCACGTGTTCGTCAACCCGCTGGTGGCGGTGGCGCTGGGGGTCTGGCTGGGCGGCGAGCAACTGCGGCCCGCGCATCTCGTGGCGGGCCTGTTCATCCTCGCCTCGGTGTGCGTGATCGTCCTCGGCCGCAAAGGCGCTCCGTCGAGTGAAGCCTCAGGCCGTCGCTTGCTGCTCGTTGGCGGCGACAAAGGTGACGGGCTTGTAGAGGGCCGCCACGATGGCGAAGAGCGTCGCGCCCATCAGCATGAAGCCCGCCCAGAAGAGGAAATAGTTGGTGCGGCTGGCGAAGGACACGTTGCGCGTAACCAGGCTGGTGACCTTTGAGCCGAGGCCGATGGTGAGGAACCAAAGGCTCATCAGCGTTCCTTTCATCGACTTGGGCGCCTGGGTATAGGCGAACTCCAGGGCGGTGACGCTGACCAGCGTCTCGGCGATGGCGATGATCACGTATTGAATCACCTGCCACCCGATGTGCGGCCGCCCGCCCGCCTCGATCCAGCGCTGGATCGCCGCGGCCGCGAGGAAGCCGGGGACGGTGATGAACATCCCCGCCGCCATGCGGCGCAAAAGCGTGACGCGAACGCCGGCGCGTTCGAGGGCGGGATAGATCAGATAGGAAAAGAGCGGCACCATGATGAGGATGAGGATGGCGTTGAGCGACTCCATCTGCGCCGACTCCATGTGCCACCCGAAGACGTCCCGGTCCATCAACTCGGCCTGGTTGAACCAGGACGAGCCATACTGGAAATAGAGCGCCCAGAAAGCCACCACCGGGAGGAAGATCAGCCCGATGCGGAAGACGGAGCGCATCCCCTCGACGGCCGGGTCGCCGTGTTTGCGGCGCGCCGCTTCTTCGCCGGCGGTGAAGCGCGTGATGAGCACCTTGAGGAAGCTGTTCGGGTCGCGCCCGGCCGGCGGGACCTTCACGTACAGGTTGCGCCCGGCGAGATAGATGACCAGCGCCAGGGCCATGAGGAGGCCCGGAACGCCGAACGCCCAGGCGATGGCGGTGTGCTCGCACAGCTTGAACGCGCCGAACGCGCATCCCGCCAGGAGCCAGGGCGTGACGAACTGCGACGTCGCGGAGCCGACATTGATGGCGATATAGAAGAGCGAATAGACGCGGTCCAGCAGCCCGGCCTGGTCCTGCCGGAATTGATCGCCGACGAACGCCGATAGATTGGGTTTGATCCCCGATTGCCCGACGACGATCAGCGACAACCCGAGATAGAGCGCCGCGACCCGCAGGCCGGGAGCGAAGTCCGCCCCGGCGAGGACCGCGTGGCCCAAAACGTATCCATAGGACAGCCAGAGGATGGTGCGATACCGTCCAAAGAAGCGGTCCGACAGCCAGCCGCCGATGACGCTCATCGCGTATGCCGCAAAGACGAAGTCGTGGAACCATCCCTCGGCGCGGTTGTGCTCCCAGCCGAGGAACTGCTGCATGTAAGGGACGAGGATGGTGCTCATCCCGTAGAAGCTGAAGCGCTCGCAGGCCTCGTTCCCGATGATGTACTTGATTGCCCGCGGCAGCCGCTGTTCACCGGCCATGCGAATTCACCTCGAGTAAATTCAGGAAACGCCGAGTGCAGTGCGGCGCGAATCGATGAAGTGCACGGCCGTCACGACAACCGCCACGAATACCAGGTTGCTGGCGGCCATCGCGTTGAGGGAGGGAGGCGGCGGGCCGAAATACGTGAGGCCGCCGATGACGGCGAGAATGGCGACGAGCACGAAGAGCGCGACGCGCGGCCCGCTGGTCGCGCGCAGGTAGAGCCAGACGCCGGCGGCGAGCATCAGTTCCTCGACGGCGATCTCCGCCGCCGGCCAGTTCCACAGCCCGAGTCCAAGATACGGGCCCGAGGGCAAGACGGGCATGTCGGGGCGGTGCGAGATGACGTCGAGCACCCAGTGGCTGAAAACGAGGAGCCCAAGCATGTTGGCGCCCGCGCGATACTTGCGCACCTGGAAGTAAGCGACGCCGAAGATGAGCGCCCAGAGGATTCCCCCCAGGAGCGAGTGCGTGAGCGGGTAATCGTAGAGGTCGATTGGAACGCTCTTCAGCGTCGGGTCGATGCGCGCGTGCTCGAGCCCCAGCAAAAGGGTGATGCTCCACAGGACGTCGACGAAGATGGACGCGATGATCAATGTCGCCAGCGACACGCGTGGAACTGCCCGCTTTGCGGCAAATCCCAGAGCGATGTGGCCGATGCCCATGGCGGAACGGTATCACGCGCGTGATAGAAGCGGCTCATGCCCCCTTCATTGGACGAAGGCGTCGTCACCGATTTCCAGGATCGCCTGACGTACGGCGGGTATCTGCAGCTCGACAAGCTCCTCTCGGCGCAGCAGCCGCTCTCCAATCCGCCGCACCACGACGAGATGCTCTTCATCATCCAGCACCAGACGAGCGAGCTGTGGTTCAAGCTGGTGCTGCACGAGCTGCGCGCGGCCATCGGCTTCGTGCAGCGCGACGACCTGGAACCGTGCTTCAAGATCCTCGCGCGGGTGAAGCACATCCAGGCGCAGCTCGTCTCGCAGTGGGCGGTGCTGGAGACGCTGACGCCCACCGAGTATGGCCAGTTCCGCCACGTGCTCGGGGCGGCCAGCGGCTTCCAGTCGCTGCAGCACCGGATCATCGAGTTCATGCTGGGGAACAAGGACCGTCAGATGCTGGCGGTGCACGAGCACGACCCGGCGGCGCACGCTCAGCTCCTGGCGGCGCTCGAGTCGCCGACGCTGTATGACGAGTTCCTTCGTCATCTGACGCGGCGCGGAAAGGCGATTCCGGAAAGCGTTTTGAAGCGCGACGTGACGCAGCCGCACCACAGCGACCCGGGGGTTCGCGCGGTCATTCGCGATATCTATGAGCACCCCGCGCAGAACTGGGACGAGTACGAAATGTCCGAGAAGCTCATCGACGTCGACGAGCAATCCGCCCTCTGGCGTTTCCGGCACGTCAAAGTCGTGCAACGGATCATCGGCTGGAAGCGCGGCACGGGCGGCACTGCGGGCGTCGACTATCTGAAGAAGCTCGTCGACGTCCTGCTCTTCCCCGACTTGTGGGACGTGCGCACAGAGCTGAAGGGATGAACGATGTCCAAGTCAAGGGGCGAGATGACGCTGCAGCAATGGTAAGAGGTGTTCCTCAACCATCTGCACTCCGCGACTGTAATCGAGTGGTTCTAGACGGGCCAAGTCGGCCAGGATTCCGCTCTGGATTTCACCGGCTCGCAATGCGACGCGGTAAGGAACGCGCGTGAAAGTGACGAGCTGATAACGGCTCAGATAACGGCCGGGCATTCGTTTTTGTAAGTCAGCTTCAATGGCGCGCATTTTGAGGAACGTGGGGTCGGCGACCTTGTCGCGCATTTCGACGAAGTTCTCTACGGCCAGGTCGGCGATGGCGTCGGCGTCGGGTTTGCGCTGTTCGGCGAAGCGCGCGAACGCTTTGCTGAAGTCCGCGCCGCGGTCGAGCATGGCGGAGAGCAGCGTCACGTCCTCGAAGCCCGCGTTCATCCCCTGGCCGAAGAACGGCACGATGGCGTGGGCGGCGTCGCCGAGCAGAAGCGCGCTACCTCGCGACCACGGCCAGGTTTTTACGGTGGCCATTTTTCCCAGCGGCGCGGCCATGAACTGGGCGGCGAGGCCGGGAATGAGCGGGACCGCATCAGGAAAATGCTTCGCGAAGAATGCCTGCGCGTCGGTCTCGGTGCGCAATTCAGCGAATGACGGCGGGCCTTCGAAGGGCAGGAACAGCGTGCAGGTGAAGCTCCCGTCCTGGTTGGGCAGCGCAATGAGCATGAACTGCCCGCGCGGCCAGATGTGAAGGGCGTTCACGTGCATGGCAAAGCCGCCGGCGGGAAGCGGCGGCATGGTCAATTCCTTGTACCCGTTGGAGAGGAGTTCCTGCGATACGTCTCCGCCCATCGCCGCGCGCAGCGCCGATGCGCTGCCGTCGGTTCCGACGACGACCGGCGCGTGTGCCTCGGAGCCGTCTTCGAATCGAGCCATCTTGCGCGTGAAGTCGTAATCGACCAGCCGTTGCTCGAAATGGATGCGCACGCGGCCCGATTCCTCCGCTTTGGTCATCAATAGTTTGTTCAATCCGCCGCGCGACATGGAATTGATGTATTCGCTGGCGTCGCGGCCGTAAGGCAGGAGCGCCAGCTTGCCGTCGAGCGCGTGCGTCATGCGGCCCAGCATGGGGACCGCGCTCTGCAGCGCCTCCGCGTCGAGGCCGACCTCGCGCAGGGCGTGCAGCCCGCGCGTCGAGACGGCGAGATTGATGGACCGGCCCGCGGCGATCTCGACGCGGCGCATGTCGGGGCGCCGCTCGTACATCTCGATCGAATAGCCGCGTCGCGCCAGCGTCAGCGCGAGGAGCGATCCCACCGGCCCTGCGCCGACGATGGTCAGGTCAGCCATGCAGGTCCCGCAGCAGCGCGCCGAGCCGCTGCACGTCGGCAAAAGAGTTGTAGAGGGGCATCGGCGTGATGCGCACGATATCGGGCGGGCGGAGATCGACGGCCGCCCCGTGCGAACGCAGCGCTCCCACCAGCTGCGTCGCGTCCCATCGGAACCGAACCGTGAGCATCGAACCGCGCTGCGGCGGCGTGAGCACCTGGCAGATGTCGCGCAGCACGAACTCCAGGTATGCGGTCAATCGCTCGCCCTTGCGGCGCAGCGCCGGCATTCCCGCGCGATCGAACAACTCCATCGACGCGCGCAGCGCCGCGAGTTGCAAGATGGGCGGATTGGAAAGCTGCCACGCTTCGGCGCCGAAGATAGGCGAGTACTTTGGCGCCATCTCGAAGCGGTGCGCCTTGTCGTGGCCCCACCAGCCCTCGAAGCGCGGCAGGTCCTCTCCCGCGTGGCGTTCGTGGATGAAGACGCCGCCCAGGCCGCCCGGGCCTGCGTTGAGATACTTGTAGTTGCACCAGGCGGCGAAATCGACGCGCCACTCGTGCAGCGCCAGCTCCAGATTCCCCGCGCCGTGCGCCAGATCGAATCCGATGATGCATTCCTGCGCGTGCGCGGCGCGGACCAGCGCGGGCATGTCGTAGGCGCGGCCCGACAGATAGTTCACGTTGCCGATCAATGCGAGCGCAACATCGGGCTTCAGGTCGCGCAACGGCTCGTCGCTCTCGACCACGGCCTCGGCCGGATCATATCCGTGAAAGCGCACCTGCGAGGCGACGGCGTATTGGTCGGAGGGGAACGCGCCGCGCTCGATGAGGATGCGATGCTTTCCCGAGTGCGGCCGATAGAACGAGACCATGAGGAGATGCAGGTTCACCGACAGCGTGTTCATCACCACCACTTCGTGCGGCAGCGCGCCGACCAGCCGGGCGGTGGGCGCGGTGAGCAGCTCGTGGTAGCTGAACCACGGATGGCGCGCCGAGAAATGACCTTCGACGCCGTGGCGCGCCCAATCGTCCAGCTCCTGCAAGACATATTCCCGCGCGCGGCGGGGCTGGAGCCCGAGCGAATGCCCCGCGAAATAGAGCGGCGTCGCGGGTGGAAAGAGGAATTCTTCGCGCAAAGGGGCCAGCTCGTCGGCCGCGTCCTGTTCGAGGGCCCACTCGAGCGAATCGTTCATTGGAGATCCAGCTCGCGCCCCAGCCACTCGAGGGCCGTTCCCGAGCGAAGCCGCTGCAACACGTCCTCGGGTAGACCCATCGACTCGATGAGCGCCCCGGGCGGCGATTCGCCCAGCGCAAATGGATAGTCGCTCCCCAGCGCGACCCGCTCGGCGCCGAAAGTATCGAGCACGAGGCGAAGCGCGCGCGCGTCGTGAACCAACGAGTCGACGTAGATCCGCTTCAAGTACTTCGTCGGGGGATATGGATTGTCGACCGCGCAGAGATCGGGCCGCGCCTCGAAGCCGTGCTGGATGCGCCCCAGCGTGCCCGGAAACGCGCCGCCGCCGTGGGCGAATGCGATGCGCAAGCGCGGCAGCCGCTCCAGCACGCCGCCGAAGATCAGCGAACAGATGGCGAGCGACACCTCGGCCGGCATGCCCACCAGCCAGGGCAGCCAGTATTTCTGCATGCGCTCCTGGCCCATCATGTCCCAGGGATGGACGAAGACCGCCGCACCCAACTCGGCGGCGCGCGCGAACACCGGGAACAGCGCCGGGTCGGAAAGGTTCCAGTCGTTGACATGCGAGCCGATCTGCACGCCGGCGAGCCCCAGCTCGCGCATGCAGCGATCCAGCTCGCGCACGGCGAGGTCCGGCGCCTGCATGGGCAGCGTGCCGAGTCCGACGAATCGTCGCGGATGATCGCGGCATAGACCCGCGATATGATCATTTAAATAGCGCGCCACTTCATGGGCATGTTCGCCGCGCGCCCAATAGGAAAACATCACCGGCACGGTGCTGAGCACCTGCACGCCGGAAAACTCGCGCAGTCGCAACTCGGGATCCCAGCATTTGCTTTCGACCGAGCGGAATGGCGTTCCGTCGTCCCGCACCATGTTCGCCCGGCATTCGTCGACGTGCTCCAGCCGCACGAACCCGCCGTACCCGAACTTCTCGCTCCAGCGCGGCAGCGAAGGGGGCAGGACGTGCGTGTGGATGTCAATGCTTCTCATGCTTCTGGCCGCACTTCCTGCACGTGGTGTTGGCCGGATTGCCCCAGAAGTGCTCGAACACCGGCGGCAGTTGCTTGACGATGTCGGTCAGGTGGAACGACTCGCGATATAGCTCGGTGCCGCACTTCTCGCAGACCCAGAGGAAGGTATCGCGCTCGTCGGGCAGCCGGCGCCGCTCGATCACCAGCCCCACCGTGTTCGGCCCGCGCTGGGGCGAATGCGGCGTGTTGGGGGGCAACAAGAATATTTCGCCCTGCTTGATGGGAATGTCCACCGGCTTTCCCTTCTGTAGCACGCGCAGGATGATGTCCCCTTCGACCTGATAGAAGAATTCCTCGCCTTCATTGACGTGATAATCGCTGCGCGAGTTGGGCCCGCCCACCACCATCACCACGAAATCGCGGTCCCCCTCCCAGATCTGCGCGTTGCCGACGGGCGGCTTCAAGAGGTGGCGGTGCTCGTCGATCCACTGGTGGAAATTGAGCGGCTTCATGTGCGGATCTCCGCGATGCATTTCAGTTCGATGGCGATGGGCGTGGGCAGCGCTCCCACCTCGACGGTGGTGCGGCAGGGGCGCGCCCCGCGGAAATATTCGGCATACAAACGGTTATAGACGGTGAAATCGCGCTTCATGTCGGTGAGGAATACCGTCACGTCGACCAGGTCTTCCCATCGCGCTCCCGCGTCCTCCAGCACCGCGCGCACGTTGTCGAACACCGACCTGCATTGCGCCTCGATGTCGTACGACTCGACGGTCCCGTCGGGGCGCAGCTTCACCCCGGGAATCTCCTGCGACCCGCGCTTGCGCGGCCCGATCCCCGAGAGAAAGAGCAGCCCGCCTGCCCGCCGCGCGTGGGGATATGCGCCGACCGGCTCGGGGGCGCGCGCAGAATGAATCTCGCCCGGGGAGCTCATAGTTTCACGCAGACGTTCTTCGGCTCGGTGAAGAATCGCAGCGCCTCCTGTCCTCCCTCGCGCCCCATCCCCGATTCCTTCACGCCCCCGAACGGCGTGCGCAGGTCGCGCAGCATCCAGCAGTTCACCCAGATGATCCCGCTGTGCAAGCGCGCCGACACTTTGTGGGCGCGCGACAGATCGCGCGTCCACACCGAGGCGGCCAGCCCGTAGCGGGTGGAGTTGGCCAGATCCACCGCCTCGTCGACGGAATCGAAAGGCTGCAGCGTGGCCACCGGTCCGAAGATCTCCTCCTGATTGGTGCGGCAGCCCGGCCCGAGGCCCTCGACCAGGGTCGGCTGCACGAACCACCCGCCGGCGCAGCGCCCTTCGACGCGCGCGCGCCCGCCTCCGCAGAGGATGCGCCCGCCTTCGTCGCGCGCCAGCGCCAGACAGCCCATCACCTTGTCGAAGTGCTGGCGCGAGACGAGCGATCCCTGCTCGGTCGAAGGGTCGAGCGGATCGCCCACGCGCAGCGCGCGCACCCGCTCGACCAGGTCGTCCCGCACGCGCGCATAGACCGACTTCTCCACCAGGATGCGCGATCCGCAGAGGCAGATCTGGCCCTGGTTGGAAAACGCGCCGCGCATCGTCTCGCGCAGCGCGGCGGGCATGTCGGCGTCGGCGAAGATGACCGTCGCGTTCTTGCCTCCCATCTCCAGCGAGGTGCGCGTGAACGCCTGCGCAGCCTGTCGCGCGATCTCGCCGCCCACCCGCGTCGACCCGGTAAAGGAGATGGCGCGGACGTCCCGGTGCGCGCAGAGCGGCGCGCCGGCGCGCGGACCCAGGCCCTGGACGATGTTCAGCACGCCGGGCGGCAGGCCCGCCTCGGTGCACAACTCGCCGAGCATGTGCGCCGTCATCGGCGTCACTTCCGACGGCTTGGCCACCACGCAATTTCCTGCCGCCAGCGCAGGCGCGATCTTCCACGTCAAGAGATAGAGGGGCAGGTTCCACGGCGAGATACAGGCCACCGCGCCCAGCGGCTGGCGCAGCGTGTAGTTGAGCGCCTCTTCCGTCGGGTGCGCCTCGCTGGCGAACTGCGTGGCCGCGTCGGCGAAGAAATCGAAGTTCTGCACGGCGCGCGGAATGTCGACCGTGCGCGCGAGCAGCACCGGCTTGCCGGTGTCGATCGATTCGGCGCGCGCCAGCGCCTCCAGATCGCGCTCGATCAGCCGGGCGATGCGCCGCAGCACGCGCGCGCGCTCGCCGGCCGGCGCCGCCGACCAGGCGGGAAATGCGCGCACCGCGGCGGCCACCGCGCGGTCGACGTCGCGCGCATCCGAGTTGGTGACCTGCGC
>WNFG01000851.1_pt1 | contig 38467 bp, 33 predicted proteins | sample 5400431 | NCBI WGS metagenome assembly WNFG01 (sample SAMN13153346, study PRJNA577476) | soil metagenome | isolation source: 120 cm saprolite under Douglas fir tree site 2 hole 3 replicate 2 | place: USA:California | collected 2015-04-18
AAGGACGCACCTTGCAGGTGAGAATTCGTAGTCTTCGGTTCACACAGCCTACCGGCGTTCTACGCTGGCGTACGGCCTCATTCAGGCTCCTCGCGCCTGCCACTCTGTAAAACACATCCCGCTATCGACGGATCGGGGAGCTAGTGACGCGGAGGAGGTGTCCATTCCGCTGAATTGGGCCAGTCTGTTTAGGGGACAAGCTCGGTTGGTTTGACCGGTGGCAGTTCGAAGGCTACGCTAGGGAAAGAGTAAGGAGAATCCCATGGCCAAACTGGCTCTGATTTACGGGATGCGCTTGTTGCCCGAGGAAGACTTGGGCGAAGTGAAGGACGCGACGGTCGTCCTGAAGAACGGCCGTACGGCCCGCGTAACCATGCATCTGATCGAAGGCACAAAGGAAGAGATTGAATCGACCTTTCACCAGTCCATCGAAGCTTTTTTTGAGATGTACCCCGAGATTTGAGAGAAAAGATCAGCGGTTGCCAAAGTTTTCCGGATCGGCGTTGGGATCGCCGAGATTGTCATTGATCAGAACTGTGGACTGCCCGGTCAGCTCGAAACGTTTCCGGCACTTATAGCAAGCCACCAGGTCGTCCAGACGCACCATATACGACGAAGCCTTCGCGAATTTTCGCTTGTCTTCCTCGCCGATGCCGCGCGGCAATTCTTTCTTCTTTCGGCAGACTTTCCAGCGCACGGGAGCCTCGAACTCGCCGCGGCAGCTCGGGCAGATGAGTTTGACCTTCCGGCTCTCTTCTTTTTCTGTATAAAACTGGCGCTCGTCCATAATCAAGATGCGGGTGTACGCACCGCTTCATCAATTGTAACAAATTCGAGCCCGAGGTCACGCCAGCGCGGCAGCCAGTGCTCGAGAGCAGCCAGCGTTCGCGTGCGGTCGCCGTTGAGTCCGCGATGCGAGCCGTCGTGCAGGCACAAGACATCTCCCCAACCGCCGGGCGAATCGGAATCCTGTTTCGAGTTCTTTATCACGCGATCCGCAATCGGCTGGAAGCGCGGAATCAGCCATTCCGCCGGTTTCTCCCGCCAGTCTCCGGGAATCAGCGTCCACAGCACCGTGCGGTATCCCAATTCGCGAGCCGCAGGAGCCACCCATGGATTCCTCATCCCGTACGGCGGGCGAAACCATTTCGGCGGCGTTCCAATCGCTTCCCGGATGGCGTTGTGACAAAGACGCAGTTCCACCCGTACGTGCGTCGGATTCCGCCACAAAAGATTTGGATGCAATTCCGTGTGATTCCCAATCGCGTGGCCGCGCGCGACCGCTTCTTTGACAAGGTCGGGACATTCGCGCACAAAGCATCCAATCAGAAAAAAAGTGGCTTTCGCATTGTAGCGGTCCAAAAGATCAAGGAGTTTTGGCGTGATCGCCGGATTCGGCCCGTCATCGAACGTCAGCGCCAGCTTGCGCGGAGAATTCGTGCACCAGATCGCCGGACCGAAAATTTGGGACCGGGGATAAACCGCGCCGTAAGCGGTAATTCCTGCCGCAGCCAGCAGCGTCGCGGCAGACGCTTCGATGAGCCAGGGATTCACGCGCCTATTCTCGCACGCAAAGAGGCACCGTGCAGCAATCGCAGGGCACGATACATCGTGCCCTGCCGGTCTGCGGCCCCCCTGACCTTACGCCGGCAACCCCCGCCGCGTCTTCAAGTCGGTAAGCAGCCGGTCGACCTCGGCGTCGCGATCGAGCCGCGTGAGACGTTCGACAGTGTCATCCGTGAGGAGCTCGACTTCCGCGTTGGCAACCGCTTCGGTGTGGTGTACGCGGTCTTTCAGACGATCGAAAGTGGCGCTTTTCGAATTGTCTCCGATGGCCGTTTGGGCTCGCGCAGCTTTGCCAAGAGCTATGCTGCGCCGGTGCCGCGCGACCAGCAGGTCCCGCTTGGACTTGGCTTCGTCGAGTTTCTGTTCGAGCTTCACAAGCGCCCCCTTCAGCGTCTCCACCTGCGCTTTCTGGTCGTCCACCTGTTCGCGGTAACTCTGCGCCAGCATCTGCGAGGTTTGGTAACGGTCCAGCGCCGCACGCGCCAGGTCGTCTTCGCTTTTGTCCACGGCAATTTCCGCTTTGCGCATCCAGTCCTTGCCAGAGTCCTCGTTCTCCCGCCATTTCTTCTCCAGCATGTGTTGGTCGGCGATGGAAACGGCCACCTGCGTTTTCACCTGGAGATACTGATTCTCCATGTCCAGGATCACCTGCTTGATCATTTTCTCCGGATCTTCCGCGCGGTCCACCATATCGTTCAGATTCGCGCGAATCAAAGTGCTTACTCGTTCTAGAAGTCCCATGATGAATCTCCTTTCAAAAACCAAATACTGCAAACCACTCGAACGCTCGAAAGAAAACCGCCGCTTAAATGGGCCGCTCTTCTGACTCACGGCAAAAGATTGACGCACCAAACCACCGCTGCGAACTTCACCAGCCCTGGCATCGGAAAGACGCTGAACGCGATGACTCTCTGAAACGCGTAGATCGTCCAGCTCAAAAAGTGGTGAAGCAGAAGACCGGTCCCCACCACCGCGAGAATCCAAACCACGAGAAGTTTTTCATTCATGGTCATTGCCATCCCCCAAGGCCATTTGGCGTCCTCGGCAGGTCCGCAAGGGCCTGCCGGGACGGAAGCGATCGTTATGACTTGCCGGCAGCGGGCTGCTCCGGCTTCGGAGCTTTATCGCCGATCAGGCGTACCTTGCTGAACAAGTCCGACATTTGCATGCCGGACAGCGCTTCAAACAACGCTGGAACTTGCGCGGCAATCTTGGTGATGTCCCCGGTCAGCTTGTAAGCGCCGGCCGCATCGCCATTGCCGGTGGAGACGATTGTTACCTTGTCCACTCTGCCGAGCGGCTCGCTGAGGGCGCGCACCACTTCCGGCAGTCCGCTGATGAGTTTGTCGAGGACGGCGGCCTGGTTATACTCCTGGAAAGCCTCTGCTTTGACGTTCATGGCCTTGGCTTCGGCTTCGCCTTTCTTGAAGATGATCTCCGCTTCGGCTTCACCTTGCGCGCGAATGGCCGAGGCGCGGCCTTCGGCTTCGCTCATCAGGCGCTGACGTTCGGCGCTGGCGATCGTTTCGATGCGCTGGCGCTCGATTTCCGCCTGCTTGAGTACGGTGGCGATCAGCTCGCGTTCGCGGCGCTCGATCTCGGCTTCCTGCACCTTCACTTGCGCTTCGCGCTCGACTTGCTGGACGCGTACCGCCTCCTCAACCACTTTCTGTTGCATGACGTTGGTTTCGATTTCGTAGGCCTTGTCCGCGGTGGCCTGCGCCTTCTTTGTCATCTCCAGATAACTGGCCTTCTTGATGTCCAAGTCGCGCTCGGCCTCGGCTTGCTTGGCCAGCGAAGCCGTTTCGGCGGCCACGCGCTCCTGGTCGGCTTGCGCCTTCGCGCGATATCCGGCCGGCCCATGTTGGTGATGTACTCATTCTTGTCACGCACTTCTTTCAGTGTGAAGCTCACCACGTCGAGCCCCATCTTGTTCATGTCCGCTGCACAGGTCGAACGCATGCGGTCTCCGACCATCTCCGGCTCCTTCACAATCTGTTCCACCGTGAGCTGGCCGATGATGCCGCGCAGGTGCCCTTCCATGACCAGCCGGATCAGCCCTTCGCGCTGCTCCGGCCGTTTGGTGAGGAATTGCTCCGCTGCCGTTCGAATGGACACCGGGTCGGACTTCACTTTCAGCTGCGCCACCGCTTCGACCGTCACGGCGACGCCCTGGTTGCTGTAAAGGCTCTGCTGCGGAGCCACGTCAAATGACATCAACTCCAGCGAGAGCTCGCGGCACTGCTCCAGCATCGGAATGAGAATCGTGCCGCCATTGGTTACCGTTCTTGGACCGCGTATTCCGTAAACGATGAGCGCTTCGTGCGGTCCGACTTTTCTCAAAAGCGTGGCAAATCCCGCCATCGCAAAGAGAATTGCGAGTACCAGCAGCCCGGCAATCACGGGCACGGAAAGACCGAACATAAAGACCTCCCTTTTCCACTCTGCTCCGGACTGTTTGCATCGTTCCTCAGTCCGAGAAACTCTTGCTGCCGGCTACTTCGTGAAGTCTTCCCATTTCTTCACGTAGGCGATTCCATTCTCGTACCGCGTGATCGCTACTTCCGTGCCATTGGGAAGAGGTTTGCAGTCTTCGCTCCTCGCCCCGACGCTTTTGCGCACTCCCTTTTGCTCAAAAATCATTTCCCCCGTGCCGCTCTCGCGGATAGGAGAGCTGACTGTGCCGACGGTTCCCTCGATGCGGTAATCCCAATCCAACATGTGGGCGTCGCTCACTTTCACAATCTTTGCCATGAATTTGAAAACCACTCCTGCGGCAAAGATTCCGGCAGAAGCCCCGATGAGCAGTGCGGTAATCGCGACCAGGCGGGAATGGGTCGAGAGGATGTAGCCAATCCCGCCGAACCAGGCGAGAAAGGTCATGATCGTCATGGCGTTGAACCACGAGAGGCCGCCCCGAACATGCGGCATTCCCCGCCCGGCCAGGCCGTGGCTGGCCAGCCCGCTGGCGTGGTGCCACCCATGAAACGGCAGGTGCCATTTGAAAGGGAGATGGATGTGAGCCGCACCGCCAAGGAAAGACACTACGCTGAGCGTGAAGCCCACGATGAAACACAGAAGATAAAAATCAGTCCAGGTCATAGGACACCTCGAGCGCACCCCGTGCGCGAGCTGGAATTCGAGACGCAGACCCTAGTACTCAGTTTTGCAGCGGCGCTGGCGGCGGATGCCCGCGGCCTTCTTGGACCCCGCTGCGTTGTTGCCCAGAACTCAAAACTTCTCCAAGCCGGTCAGCCAGGCCTGGGGCGCGGAGAATCTCCGCCAGCAACAGCACGGCTTTGCGTGAATCCTCCACCTCGGCAATGGCCAGCAGCGCACGTTGCAGCTCCGGATCCGCCGTGAACTGCTCGGCGCCTGCATAAAGCCACGAATCGATCTTCGCGTCGATCGCCCTCAATTCCGATTGCAAATCCGGCGTATACCCCTCCGGATCGTCCACCAGGAACCCGGGATAAACCCGGAAGAACCGGGCGAGCAGCTCCCGCGTCGTGTGCGTCAGGTGCGGTCGCGCGCCGCTCTCGATCTGCGAGAGATACGCCTGGCTCAAGCCACGGCCAATCTCGCGCTTCATCGCAGCGGCCAGCTCCTGCTGGGTCATGGTGCGGCCCAGGCCCCGAAGCGAGCCTTCCACGGCCCGGAGGGAGCGAAGTTTGTCGCCCAGTTTCATGGCTGGCCTCTCGAATATTGCAATATGCAAATCATATATAGCAATTAGCAATTTGTCAAGCGAAATCGGACTAATCTCTAGAATCCTTGTAACTGTAACAAATTGAATAGATTAGGTGACCCTAGGCGAGCCCTCCGCGGAAACCGGAGGGCCGCAAATCTAATCCGGCTTTCGAAGAGATTGCAGATCGATTCCCAACTGCTGGCATTTTTTATACAGATGACTACGTTCTAAACCCAGTGCGCGCGCCACATTCGTCATATGAAAATTGTGGCGCCGAATTTCTGCGAGCATGACTTCCCTTTCAAACGCTTCGGTACGCTCTGCCAGCGTGCCGGCTGCTGCTCCGGCTGCGGAGCTAGCGGATCCGCTCGACGCCGAATCCGAAGTGGGAAGAATCAGACGAACATCAGCGGCAGTCATATTTTCATCCGCGGAAAGCAAGATGAGGCGCTCGACCACGTTGCGCAATTCGCGGACATTTCCCTGCCAGCCGTATTTTCGTAATTCAACAATCGCCTCTGCTGCAAAAAGTTTTTCTTTCCAGCCGTTCTGCGTGGCTACTTGCCGCGCGAAATGCGCGGCCAACTCCGGAAAATCCTCCAAGCGTTCACGCAGAGGTGGCAGCGTCAGCGGAAAAACATAAACGCGATGAAAGAGATCGCGGCGAAAGGCATTTTGCTTCACCAAGTCTTCCAAGTTGCGATGCGTTGCGACAACAACACGAACGTTTACTTTGATGGGCTTGTCGCCGCCGACGCGCTCGACCTCGCCTTCTTCCAGCACGCGCAGCAACTTTGCCTGCATCGCCACGGGCATGTCGCCGATTTCGTCGAGAAACAGCGTGCCACCTTCGGCTTGTTCGAACTTGCCTACGTGCTTGGCAGCCGCGCCGGTGAATGCGCCCTTTTCGTGGCCGAAGAGTTCCGATTCGATTAATTCCGCGGGAACGGCGGCGCAATTCAGCGTGATAAATGGATGGTCGCGCCGTGGTGATTTTTCATGGATGGCGCGCGCGACGAGTTCCTTGCCGGTGCCGGTTTCGCCAAGAATGCATACGCGCGTTTCGCTTGCCGCTACGCGTTCAATTTGCGCGATGAGTTTCTTCATCGCAGCGCCGGAGCCCACAAGTTCGTGCTTCCCCAGGCGGTGACGAAGTTCACGGTTTTCTTCCTCAAGCCGCGAGAGGCGCAAAGCATTTTCAACTGTGACCAGCAATTTGTCCGTCGAGAGCGGTTTTTCAAGAAAATCAAGCGCGCCGAGTTTGGTGGCCTTCACCGCCATTTCAATATTGGCCTGACCGGAAATCAAAACGATCGGAGCCTTTACGCCAGCCTTTTTCAAATCCTCCAGCAACTCCAATCCGTTGCGGCCGGGCATCACGACATCGGAAAGAATCAAGTCAAAGGATTCCGTTCGAAGGAGTTCGACGGCGCGAGCCGCGTTGTCGCAAACAGTTGCTTCGTGTCCCGCGAGACGAAAAGCGCGCGAAAGCGAGGCCAGCGTGTTTGGATCGTCGTCGACGAGAAGGAGGTGAGCTTTGCGCGGCAATCGTGGGTCCTTTGCGAAGCGCTAATCCGAAGCCGCGGCCAGAGTCGAGGGCGTACTACTCTTGGGTTCGGGAGCCGGTTCGCGCCGCGCAGTGGCGACGCCGGCCTGGCGCTGCGGCAAATCGATTCGAAACGTGGTCCCGCGGCCTTCATGGCTCGTGACGGAAATGTTGCCGTGATGATCGCTGACGACCGACTGCACGATGGCGAGTCCCAGCCCCGTGCCTTGCAGTTTCGTCGTGTAATACGGCGTGAACAGGCGCGAGCATTCTTCGGGCGTCAGGCCCTTACCCGTGTCGGCCACTTCGATTCGAACACTGCCTTCGTGTTCGAAAGTTTTGAGAGTGAGCATTCCGCCAGCGGGCATGGCGTCGAGCGCATTTAAAACCAGATTCTGAAACGCGCGGTGGAGCAGGTCCGGATCCGCGTCAATTTCCGGCACAGGATCGGTCAGGAATAATTCCGGAGTGATGGTCGGTTTGCCCACTTCATTGAATTGCGGTTCGAACAGGCGCACGGCGTTTCGAATGGCTTCGTTCACGTTCACGCGAACAAATTGCGGCGCTGGCATTTTTGAAAAATCGCTAAATCGGCTGACGATAGTATTGAGATTGGCAAGCTCGGTTTTCAGCGTGGCCGTGGACTCGTGGAACACTTCCAGAAATTGTTTCGCATCCAATTTCCTCGCCTTTTGCAGATTTTCGATGGTGATCTGCATCGGGAAGAGCGGATTGCGCAGCTCGTGCGCGAGTCGCCGTGCCAGTTCACGCCAGGCGGCGACGCGCTCGGTTTGCACCAAGCTTTCTTTCTGCGCTGCGAGCGTCCGGGTCATTTCATTGAACGCCGCCGCAAGCTGGCTGATTTCATCACCTCCGCGGACGTCGATGCGCGTATCCCATCTTCCGCCGGCCACTTCGCGTGCGGCCGCGGCCAGTTCCTCGACCGGCTTGGTGATTCGGGCGGAAATCCAGAGAGCAATCAGCAGTCCGATGAATAAGGCGCCTGCTCCGACGGCAGCCGCAATCTTCACAATTTTGTTCGTCAGCAGGACGAGCTCTTTGCGCGAGCTGCCGACGAGAAAAACGCCGAGCAAGTCGTTGTTTCGGCCCGTGAGCGGGATGGCGTGAAATGTTTCCGCATCCGCCGGGTCCCTGGTCCATTCAAACGTACGCACGAGCGGACGAGCCTGCCTTTGAATTTGTTCTACTAACGGAGCAAAATGCTCTGGTTGCTCCACTTCGCCTTTCGCCGAGATGAGCGCTCCGGGCACAAAAGAGGGATCGAGATTGCTGTAGATGAGCGCGCGCATGCCGGCCGGCAAGACCAGCGATTCCAGAAATTTCTTGTCCAAGCGCCGACCGCCGACGATATAGAAGGGTTTGGGGACATTGGGTTGCGTTCGAACCACAGACAGGGAGAGCGCGACGTCCGTCGGCAACTCTTCGCGCCTCAGGAACGCGGCGGACTCATTCCAGTTCGTGGCCGAATGGAGCCAGTCATTCTTGTAGCCGACGCGGGAAGGGTATTGCGCCGAAGAAATCAACGTTCCATCGGCATTCACGAATTCGACAAAATCCAGTCCGTGATCCTGCGCGGCACCGTTGGCATCGCGTACGTAGAGGGATTGGTCGGCGTTCGAACGTTGCAGGTCTATGGCCATGCGGAGCGTCACTTCGGCATTGGTGATGTTCTCAACCTGGTGCGCGATTTCCTCGCCGCGCTGCACAAACTCCTTGTTGAACTGCGCTACCAGAGCTTCGGTGCGTTCGGTGTCCATCTCTTCGAAAGCGGTCTGTGTATAACGGGCCACGCCATAAGCCACGACCGTGACGGACGCAAAAATAGTGAGCAGGACGATCAATAGCAATTTTGTTCGGAAGCTCATGGTTTGGCTCCGGGAGAGGCGGCGTCCGAATTACCGCGCAGTTCCGCGCTGGGCTCCGGAACACTAAGCACTACGGCGCGCGGGCTCGACGGGGACAATTTTAGCTTGGCGTACACGGGTTACGGGTTGATGATATCACGACTGCAAAATGAGGATTGTGCGGCGTCTGCGGCCCAATCCTGGGATTGAGAATCTTCCTTCGGGACCACGGAACTTTCTCTAACCCCAGAAGGTATCTATCTCCTTAGAAACGAACCTATGGGGTCAGCCGTCAATCTAAGAAGCCGGGGACCCTGGTTCCATCCATTTCAGCCTTCAGGAGCGACGTTAATGAAGCCCATACCCATGCGGTTGAATGTCTGGTTGTGGTTGTGGCTCGCAGCAGTGGCGTGCCTGGCAGCAAGGCCCGCAAAGGCGCCCGCCCGAGCTGCCGTAGCCGACCGCGCGCCTGAAGGGCCCACTCGGCTTCTGCGGTTCGCCGATATCTCGAAGGACAGAGTGGTTTTTGCCTATGCGGGGGACCTGTGGATCTCCTCGCGCGAAGGCGGCGCGGCCCGACGGCTAACATCCCACGTGGGCGACGAAGTTTTTCCGAAATTCTCTCCGGACGGAAAATGGATTGCCTTCACGGGCGAGTACGACGGCAACCCGGACGTATACGTCATGTCCGCCGAAGGCGGCGAGCCGAAGCGTCTTACGTTTCATCCGTCGAATGACATCGTCCTCGGATGGACGCCCGACGGCAAAAATATCCTCTTCCGCTCGGACCGCTTCAGCGCGCCTCCGGGCCGCTACACCAAGCTCTTTCTAGTTTCTCCGCAAGGCGGCACGCCAAAAATGCTGCAAGTGCCTCGCGCAGACCTCACCAGTTTCTCGCCGGACGGCAACAAAATCGCGTACCTCGAAACCTCGCAAGAGTTTCGCACGTGGAAGCGGTATCGCGGCGGATGGAGCCTGCCGATCGCCATCTTCGACTTGAAGAGCAATTCCTATGAAGAGCTGCCGAAAACAGAAGGCATGGATCTTTTCCCCATGTGGCACGGTAACGCGGTCTATTTCATCAGCGACCGCGACGGGGTGATGAACCTCTACAGTTACGACCTGGGCTCGAAGCAAACGAAAAAGCTGACGGATTATAAAGAGTACGACATCAAGTGGCCCAGCCTCGGCCCTGACGCGATCGTGTACGAAAACGGCGGCCTGCTCTACGAATACAACCTGGCAAGCCGCAAGGCGAGCAACATCCCCATACAGGTCCACGCCGAAGATATCGAAGCGCGCCCCGATTTCAAGAATGTTGCCCAGAATATCGGCGGCTTCGGATTTTCACCCTCCGGCGCCCGTGCCGTTATCGAAGCGCGAGGCAATATCTTCACCGTACCCGCGGAACACGGCAGCATTCGCATACTGACCACGGACAACTCCGGCGTTCACGAACTGAATCCGGCGTGGTCGCCGGACGGCAAGTGGATCGCGTACCTCTCGGACAAGACCGGTGAGTACGAAGTTTATTTGCGCCCGCAGATGGGCGGTGACGACATCCGCGTCACCACGGACGGCAGCATGTACCGCTACGGGCCGACGTGGTCGCCCGACAGCAAGAAACTGCTTTATTGGGACAAAATGCACCGGCTCTGGTGGATCTCAACGGAAGAAAAGAGGCCCGTGCAGGTCGATCAAGGCGATTACGGAGACATCACCGATGGCAGTTGGGCACCGGACAGCCAGTGGATCGCTTACTCGAAGGGCGACCGCCGCGGCGCCGGTCAATTGTTCCTTTATTCTCTCAATCAGAAAAAGGCGACCAAGGTTTCCGATGGTTTTTACAACGACACCAATCCCATCTTCGACCATGAAGGCAAGTATCTCTTTTTCTTTTCGCAGCGCTACTTTTTCCCCAGCATTGGCCAGCTCGACCAGCGCTTCAACTACTACAGCACCGACGGCATCTTCGCGCTGACCTTGAAGGCTGATGAAGCTTCCCCCTTCAAGCCGGAAAGCGACGAAGAAAAGGCAGCCGACAAAGAGAAGGACAAGGATAAGAAAGACGAAAAAGACAAGAAGAGCGACGACAAGAAAGCCGACGCCAAGCCGAAAGACGAGCAGAAAAAAGAGGAAGCCAAGAAAGAGGAGAAGAAGGAAGAGCCTCCCAAGCCCGTGCAGATCGATCTGAACGGCATTGCGACGCGCGTGGCGCCGGTGCCGATCCCTTCAGGGATTTACGGCAGCCTGGACGCGCGGAAGGGCAAGCTTTTCTATGTTGCCCAGCCTCAAGAATCACGGTCGTTCAATCCGGAGCAGGACGGCGCGCCCAAGGTGGTGCTGCACGTTTACGACCTCGAGAAACGCGAAGACAAGGAAGTGCTTTCAGGTATCGAAGGCTACTTTCTCGACAAAGAGGGTAAGAAGGTTCTCTACAAGGCCGGGCCCGTGATGGGCGTGGTCGACGCCGCTCCCGGCAAAAAAGTCGGCGAAGGCAAGCTCGATCTTTCCGATCTGCAGGTGAGGATCGATCCCCGAGAGGAATGGAAGCAAACCTTCCGCGAGGCCTGGCGCATCGAGCGGGATTTTTACTGGGATCCGGCAATGACCGGCCACGATTGGAAAAAGATTGGCGCACGTTACGAGGCGCTTGTTCCCTGGGTCGCTCACCGCAGCGATTTGAACTACCTCATCGGCGAATTGATCGCCGAGCTGAGCACTTCGCACACCTACGTCGGCGGAGGGGATCGCCCGAAGAAGACGCAAATTGGCGTCGGCATGCTGGGCGCCGATTTCGCAGCCGATGGCGGCTACTATCGCTTCGCGAAAATTTATCCGGGCGAAAACTGGGTCGAAGCGACACGCTCGCCGCTGACCGAGCCGGGCATCAAGGTAAAGGCCGGCGACTATCTCATCGCCGTGAACGGGCAGGAAGCAAAGTCGGCCGAAGAGGTCTACTACTACTTCCAGAACCTCGCCGGCAAGCTCGTAACGCTGAAAATCAACAGCAAGCCTTCGGCGGATGGGGCCTGGGAGATCGTGGTCAAGCCGGTAGCCAATGAATCGGGCGCGCGCTATATCGACTGGTTTTCAGCGAACCGCAAGAAAGTCGAAGAAGCCACCGGCGGGCGCATCGGCTACATGTACGTGCCGGATACTTCGATCGAGGGAATTATCCAGTTCGACAAAGCGTTCAACGCGCAGCTCGACAAGGACGGCATCATTATCGACGAGCGCTACAATCGGGGCGGCCAGATTCCGGACTTTTACACGGAAAAACTGAAGCGCCAGCTTCTCGCTTTGGTAGCTCCTCGAGACACCAAGGATGTTCCCTGGCCTCCGGTAGCGATTTACGGACCGAAGATCATGATCGTCAACGAGCTCGCAGGCTCCGGCGGCGACGCGTTCCCGTGGTTTTTCCGGCGCGAGAAAATTGGACCGATCGTCGGCACGCGCACCTGGGGTGGATTGATTGGCATCGGCAACTCTCAGCCGCTACGGGATGGGGGCTTCGTTACCGCGCCGGGGTTTGGTTTCTGGAGCACGGACAATGGCGGCGAGTGGGTCGTTGAACAGCACGGCGTCGATCCCGATTACGTCGTTCCGCAGCGGCCCGATCTCGTCGTCCGGGGCCGTGACCCGCAGCTTGAAAAGGCGATTGAGTTGGCGAAGGAAGCGCTGAAGAACTACAAACCCATTCCGCCACGGCCGAAGTACCCCGTGGCTCCGCAATAGAAATATTGGTGGCATTCATTTCGTGAGCGGACAGGAAAGGTCCCGAGTTTAATTATCGGGGCCTTTCCCATTGCTGGCATCTGCTGACCGCTAGCCGGGTGGCACGAAACGCATCGCTGGTGGAGAAGCAATCTCTTGCAGGCTTGGCGAAGCGCGGCGGTGCTTGCCATTGTGCGCATGATCTCTCCTCCCTCCCGCGTCGCGTCCCGAGCCACCCACAGGGGTATTGGCTAGCGGAACCCAATTTGCACAGGCTTCAGGCCGTGCAAATTCTCTTCGCTGCACTACGGCCTCTTCGATGGTTTGCGCTGCGCCGAAGCGGTTGCGGTTGGCGCCGCGTCCTCCGAACCTTCGTCCGAGGAGCCGCTGCTGGCTCCGGAAAACGCCGAGCGCATCACGTCATTTGCGAAGAAATTTTTCCCGTCCATCGGCACCATCATGATTTGCAGCTTGTCGGACAGCCGCTCGGCGATGATCTTCTGGATGAGCATGGGATTGGATTTCAGGACGGACGCTTCGAACTTCAAGCGTTCGGCGTCGGCGGCGGCCGTCACGCGGATGCGGTTCGCTTCGGCGTCCGAGAGATTCTTCTGCCGCTCGACTTCCGCTTTGCTGTCAATGACTTTGGCTTGTGCGGCGGCTTCGGCGTTTTGCAGCGTCGATTCCTTGCGCGCCTGCGCTTCCAGCTTGGTCTGCTCGATCTGTTTCTGTTTCAGCGGCAGCGTGTACTGCATGGCGTCGGATTCCGCCTTGGCTTGCAGCACGCGCACTTGGGCTTGCGCTTCCGCCTGCTTGACGTCGCGCGCCTTCTGAGCCTCTGCTTCCAGCTCCGCAATCTTGACTTGTTTTCCTTTGATCTCCTGCTCAGTGCCAAGCCGCTCGTTCTCTTGTTCCTTCAGCAACAGGCCCTCAAGCCCCTTGGCGTACTCCGCGGGGAGCTGCAAGTCGCGCAGCAGCACTTCCCGTACGATGATGCCGTCGCTGGCCAGCCGTGAGGTGATGGCTTCGGCGGCTTTGGTGCGCAGTTCTTCGCGTTTTGTGGAGAAGATTTCTCGCGTGATGTAGTTGGGGGCGAGTTGGCGGTAAATCGTGGCGACAACCGGCGCTACCACTTCTTCACCGACCGGTTGCGGAAGATTCGTGTGGATGGAATCCAGCCGTTTGGGTTCCAGCCGGTAGCGCACGGAAACTGCGAGGCCGATGTTCAAGCCCTCGCGCGCCTGTACCGTCAGCAGGTCACCCTTTTGCTTGGCGCTTTCGGACGCCACCGTCGAATACACTTGTTCGCGCGTGTCGAAGATGGCCACCGAGTCCACAAGTGGCGTAACAATGTGTATGCCGGGATATAAAGTACCGGGCTGCGCGCCCCAGATCTGGCTGACCCGTACGCCCGCCGCTCCGTCGGGAATCACTACGATGCTTTCCGTAATCAGAATCGCCAGCGCGCCGGCAGCTGCCAATTGCAGGGCCGGCCGCCACCTTACCCGCTGGAAAGGACGGTGCGCCAGTGCTCCCACCTCCGTACCGGTTTCGTCCGTGGTATTGCGGCGCAGCAGTCTGCGAAGCTGCGCGGAAAGAAAAATATCGTAAGCAACCAAAGCCCCGGCACTGCCAAACAATCCAGCACCCAGAATCATCAACAGGTACTTCAAAGCCAGCATGGTATTGCTCCTTTCACTTGTTCCCGGCGTCGCTCCGCCGAGCGTCGAGGAACCGTCTCGCCGGATGCGTCGCGCCGGGGAATCCCCGTAGGACAGGCTTCAGCCGGCCCCTCTGCGGTCGCACGCCTTCATTGATGTGAGGTGTACGCTCGCGCCAAGGCGGCGGTGCCGCGCGCCAGTTCCGTGCGTGGCGCAATCCGGCGGGCCGTGGCAGGCCGCATCAGTAAGAAGGTCGCCTGAAGGAGCAGCCAATGGAATGAAACGGCTGCCGCAGCAGCAAGAAGTGTGGCGATTACGAGTGTGGCGAACTGCAGTATGGCGATCATGACGGCCTCCGTTGTGGCGATCTCCGGTATCGCACCGGCATGGCCAACTCTAAGATATTGATAATGAAGTACTTGCAAAGAATCTGGGGCGGCACTTTCGTGTGGACGGTTACACGCTGTGGGCCCAGGCACGCACCGGTTGGCGTTTCACCCATCTAGAGGTAGTGTAGGAAGTGGGAGGGGCCGCCAGCGGAATGCAAATCCGCGCTAAAACCTTCGATGACACCTGGCTCAGGATTCAAGGTTGCACGGATTTTTGGAATCCCCATTTACCTGCATTCCACGTGGGTTATCATTTTCGCCTTGAGTACATTTTCCCTCGGGGGCTTTTTCGCTCAGAAGTACCCCCGCTGGACGCCGGCAGAACAGTGGGGCATCGGGCTGCTTACCAGCCTGCTCTTCTTCAGTTCCGTGCTGTTCCACGAACTAGCCCACAGTGTCGTAGCCCAGCACTACAAGATCCGCGTTGTTTCAATCACGCTCTTCATCTTTGGCGGGCTGGCGCGAATTGCGCGCGATCCTTCGAAAGCGATCCAGGAATTCAACATCGCGGTTGCCGGCCCGCTGGCAAGTTTCCTCCTCTATGGCTTGTTCGCAATTCTCGAGAAATCGTTTCCACACATCGAAATGCTTGGAGCGATTTGCGGCTGGCTAGCTTTCATCAATTTTCGATTGGCACTCTTCAACCTGATTCCCGGGTTTCCCTTGGACGGCGGCAGAATTTTCCGCGCCATCGTCTGGGGAGTGACTAAGGATCATTCGCGCGCGACACAGATTGCCGGTACGATCGGAAAACTTGTGGCCTATGGATTGATGGCCTCCAGCGTGTACTTTTTCCTGAGGGGGGATTGGCAATCCGGCATCTGGAGGGTGTTCATAGGCTGGTTCCTCCTTAACGCCGCGCAAGAGAGCGTTGCGCAAGTCGCCATTCGCCAGACGCTCTCCGGCCTCAACGCCGCCGATGTTATGAGCCATGAAATACCGACTGTCGAGGGGCTGATACCTCTGGAGGAATACGGCGCCGAGGTTCTGCGGACCGGCCGCCGCTGCCATCTCGTTCTCCACGGCGAGCGCCTCGTCGGCATGATGAACGTTCACATGCTCAATTCCGTGCCACGAGAAGAATGGGTTCACAACTCGGTACAATCCGCCATGATTCCTCGCGAGCGTATCCTGTGGGCTGCCCCCGAGGAACCGCTCCTACGGTTGCTCGAGCGGTTGCTGGCTGCCGACATCAACCAGATGCCGGTCGTGACCGGTGCGGAAAATGGCGGTTCTCACGTCGTCGGCATGGTTACGCGCGATTCCATCCTGCGTGTCGTGCAAAACCGAGCAGAGTTGGGGCCAGTAGCCTCGGGGCGCTAGCCGGATCCATTCGCAATGGTTCGCGCCTTCCGGGGCCTGCCGTCGTCTCCGGACAATGGATGCGGCTAATCCGCGACAGCAGATTGCGCGCCCATCGCGCTGTCGCGAGCGTCGCTTGCACGGCGGCGCTCCAGGGTGACGCACACTCCATGCCGCGGCCGCAGCGTGATGGAGGCGAGTGGTTCCACGCGGTGATTCGCCACGAGCCGCAGCCGAAATTTCTGTGCAACCGTCGCCAGAATCAGCGACGCTTCCATCAGCGCGAAGGCGTTCCCGATGCACTGACGCGGCCCGCCGCCAAATGGGAAATAGGCGAACTTCGGCAGTCGCTTCAATAGATCGCCTTCCCATCGGTCAGGTCGGAACTCTTCCGGCACGTCATACCAGCGCGGGTCGCGGTGAACAACCCACTGGGCCATCGCTACGCCCATTCCCTTGGTGAGCGGGTAGCCTGCTATTTCATGGTCCTCGATGGCCACACGTGCCAATCCCCACGCGGGGGGATAGAGCCGCAGCGATTCGGTGATGACATGTCCGACGTACGGGAGGTTTGGCAAATCGGCGAGTGTTGGTGTGCGGCCGCCGAGGACGGCGTCCAATTCCGCATGTAGCTTTGCTTCTACGCGGGGATTCTGTGCGAGCAGCCACCAGCTCCAGGAGAGTGTGCTTGCCGTGGTTTCGTGGCCGGCCAGGAACAGCGTGATGGTCTCGTCGCGAAGCTGGCGGTCCGTCATGCGCGAACCGTCTTCGTCCCGCGCCGCGAGCAGCATCGAGAGCAGGTCCCCGGCGTCGCGGCCGGAGGCACGCCGTTCCGAGATAATTCGGTAGAGAATTTTCTCGATTTGCGCCACTTCCCTCGTTATGCGGAGGTTCGTGGGCGTTGGCAGCCAGTGCGGAACAAAAATGGTCCGCCGGAAATTTGCGCCCATTTCCAGCAACTGCTCCAGGGATTTGCCGACATCCCTTGCATCACGCTCCACGTCGGCGTCGAATAGCGTTTTCCCCACAATTTGCAGAGTCAGCCGCATCATTTCTTGATGCGCGTCACGTTCTTCCCCTCCCTCCCAGCCGCTCAGCATTCGTTCTGTGTACTCCACCATCGTCGCCGCATAGGAAGCGATACGCCCGCGGTGAAACGCCGGCTGCGCCAGCCGCCGCTGGCGTAGCCAGAACTCTCCTTCGCTGGTCAGCAAGCCTTCGCCGAAGACGTGGCGGTTCGCACGCAGCACGCGTCCTTTTATGTATTTGCGGGCATTCGATACCAGAGCTTCCTCGATCGTGTCCGGATGGTTGATGAAAATCGTCTTGAAATTCAGGACTCGGATTCCCGCGACGTCGCCATACTCGCGCGCGAGTTTCGTGAAGTATTCCAGCGGAGTGTCATTGAGCGGACCGAGCGACCACCTCCTGAGCCCTTCGGAGGGTCCTGGAGGGAATTTTTTGCCAGCCCTGAGCCACATGCAACGATGCTATGCTGCGGTCTTGCTTTGGTCAAACGCGGGATATATTGGACGGAGGAACCGCGCTAGCGAAGCGCTCGGATTCGAAAGCCGCCGCGCCATAGGTCAACCGTCGCGCGCGAAAATCCCGCCACCGTCAGCCTCGCGGACGCCGTTGCCGGGTCCACCGGCACAAACGTGCTCCGAATGTGCCCAACGCGGTTCAGCCAGCCATCCTGAATCTCAAAGGCAAGAAAAACTCCACCAGGCCGCAGCACCCGGCCGGTTTCCGCAAAAGCGTGATCCTGCAACTCATTCGAACGCAAATGATGAAGCATGAGAATGGCAATCGCCGAAGAAAATGTGTTGTCCGGAAACGGCAATGTCGCCGCATCGCCTTGAATCACGCTGGCATTTGTTCCGCTTGCGCGGGCACCGAGCCGCGCCGCAAATTCGTGGTCGTATTCAAGACTGGTTACCCGCCCTGCTCGCCGCTTCAATTCTTCCGTGGCCGCTCCGGGGCCTGCACCCAGCTCCAGCACGTGTTCGCCTAGCTCCGATTCTTGCAGAATCCAGGGCAGGAGCTGCCGCTGCGTCACATAGCGCCAGAACGGCGATCCACAAAACCATGTTTCAAACCGATTCACAAATGTCTCGGAGAACTTTGTAGGCAACTAACTGTATGCGTCATCGTTAAATTAGTGAAGCATCATACGGATGCGGCGGAGTGCGGAAGCGAATTGGTCTGCGTTATAAGTCGACGGATTCTCGAGTTGTTGGAAGAGCCCATTGATCGCCGAACGGACTTCAGCGGCGTTCGCGGGTTTCGCGTCGCGGCTGTAGGCGATGTACAGCGAATCGAGCGCCATGGCGGCTTGCTCCGCGGCGCGTTCGTCGGCCAGCGCGATATTTTCTGCGTCATCGGAAATACGCTGCAGCATTCGAAGAGTGGTGGCCTGGTCGTACTGCATCGTCGCCAGCCGCTCGGCAAGCCTCTGCGCCACTGGCACTGCCGCAGATGCCGCGGATGCCACCGTGTTGCGATCCGAGTTAAGTTTGCTCATCTCGGCGGAGACGGTAGAAAGCTGCTTCTCCAACTCCTGTGCGTTCGCGGAATCAACTTGTTGCGCCAGCAAACGAAACACGGCATATCGCGAACCATTCCATGCCGGATCGCCTGGCCGCCGCCGGCCGTAACCGTGCTCCTGGCGCCAACTGTCTTTGGCCAGCCCCAGCGCGTGATGGCACGCGAAGCAGGAAAGCTCGGAATATTCCGGCCACACCTCTTTCTTGTCGTAGCGTTCATTCTTCGCGCGCCACGTCAGCCGCTCCATTGCCGCGCGCAACTGTACGGCTTGGCCCGCGCTCCATTCGCGCACGCCAACCCACGCGGCATCCTCGACCGGTTTCCCCGGCTCGAATTCGCGCGGCGTTTTCCAATGTCGCGGCATCACCGCTGAAAAGGAATCCAATTCGAAGAAAAGATCCGGATGCCCCGCGGCGATCATCTCGTGATCGACAAATTTGTTTTTCGTTCCTAGGTGGCATTCGAGACATTTTTCGGTGCGGTGTATCACGTCTCGCGTGTCGTGCATTCCCAGTGCCACCGATTTTTCATGCGGCCACGAGCGCGTCGTGTGTGACCCCAGCCAGCCCGACGCCGGCCCGTGGCAATTTTCGCAGGAGACTCCTTCCGTAATCTCAAACGCACGCCCGCGCTGCTCCGGCAACGGACTCAGCGCGTGGCAGGCCAGACATTTCGGCGATTCCTCCGCCTTCGCGCCGAGTTTCAAGATCCGCGGCATTCTTTCGCCCACGTCTCCCGTTAGCGCCTGGTACGCCCTGCTGTGCTTGTCCTTGATGATCCACGTCGAATACTCATTCTGCAGAATGCGGCTTCCCGCGACGGGCTTCACGCTTCCATGGCAGCTCGTCGCCGCGCAGGAACCCGGACCGATGTATTTACTCGGTTCCTTTTGTGCGGAAAGCGGGGCCGGAATTGCAAGCAACCATGCGCATAGAATCACGCGTTGGATGGAGGTGTTGGATGCGTGGCGCATTCAGTGTGTCGGCGAATCTGTTTGCTTATATCGTCTGCGCTGCAGGGAAGTCAACGGGCTGCGTTGTCTTTTTCGCGGCGCTGCGCGAAAAGCCAACGGGGCGCTATTTACAGCGCGCTTCCCGGCCAGTAGTATGCAGGAGATTCAGCACTCACTTCGCGCGAGACGGGGCGCCGTGATCTTCGACGACCTTCGGGCCATCCAGCTGCGCCACGGCTTTCTGCCCAAGGCGGAACTGGAAGATCTTTCAAAGCGCGGCCAGATCCCGCTCTATCAAATCCATGGCGTCGCCAGTTTTTATCCCCATTTTCATCTCGCGCCTCCTCCCAAGGCGGAAATTCGCGTCTGTGCGGACATGAGTTGTCATCTCAACGGCGCCTGCGAATTGCGTGCCGATCTCGAGCGCCGCTTCGCCAAGGCGCGTCCCGAAGACGTGCAGATTCGCGATGTTTCCTGCCTCGGCCGCTGCGACCACGCTCCCGCCGTCTCCATCAACGATCATATTTTCACGGATGTTACCGCCGCGCTTGCCGAACAAATGGTTCGCGGCGCCATTCGCGGGGAAGAAATTCTTGAGTCCCATCCGCGGGCTGCGCGCGTCGAATGCAAAGCCGATCCATACGGTGATGCCGACAAATACGGCGTCGTTCGCAAGCTCATACAATCGCGCGGCTTCGATGATGTCATCGCGCAACTCAAGGCTTCTGAACTTCGCGGTATGGGCGGAGCCGGATTTCCGACCAGCGTGAAGTGGGATCTCGTCCGCAAAGAGCGCGACCCAGTGAAATACGTCGTCTGCAACGCCGATGAAAGCGAGCCCGGGACAATCAAGGACCGCTTCATCATGGCGCATCTGCCGCATCTCGTCATCGAAGGCATGCTCATCGCCGGCATCGTCACCGGCGCAAAGCGCGGCATTATTTACATTCGCCACGAATATCATCTTCAGGAAGAAATCCTTGGCGAAGAGATTGGCCGCTGCCGTCGCACCGGCCTCCTCGGAAAACAAATCCTCGGCAGCGAATTTGATTTCGAACTCGAAGTCTTCGTCAGCCCCGGCGGCTACATCTGCGGCGAGGAAACCGCGCTGATGGAGGCCATTGAAGGGCATCGAGCCGAACCGCGCAACAAGCCTCCGTTTCCTGTGCAAGCGGGTCTCTGGCAGAAACCCACGGTGCTCAATAACGTCGAAACTTTCATCAACGTGCCGCAAATTCTCGCGCGAGGCGTCGATTGGTTCGCCGCGCAGGGCGCCGGCGACTCCCGCGGTCTGAAGTTTGTCGGCGTCAGTGGCCACGTGGCACGCCCCGGAATATTCGAAGTCCCCATGGGCACGCCCATGCGCGAAGTCATCTTTCATCATGCTGGCGGCATTCGCGGAGGCCGCCAACTGAAAGCGTTCGCACCTTCCGGCCCCTCTTCGGGCTTTCTTCCTGCTTCAATGATTGACGTGCGCCTAGATTTCAAAGCGCTTGCCGAAGCCGGCTCCATGCTCGGTTCCGGTGCGATCGTTGTTTGCGACGATACGACGTGCATGCTGGACATGGCTCTGAACGCCGTCCGTTTTTATCGCAACGAGTCCTGCGGCAAATGCGTTCCTTGTCGTGTGGGCTCGCAAAAAATGACGGACATGCTTGTGCGCTGGACGCAGGGCGGCGTGCCCGAACCCCAATATCGCACCGACCGCGCGCTTCTCGACGAGCTCTCGCAGGCCATGAGCCTTACTTCGATCTGCGGCCTCGGTCAGATCGCGCCCGCGCCGATTCAGTCGGTGCTGAAACATTTTCGCGCCGAAATTGACGCACACGTTTTGAAAGGCCAATGTACCAGCGGGATCTGTTTCAGTCCCGCTGCCCGTGCCGGAGAAGCCCAGCGCGTTGGGATTCGCCACTGATATGACGACCGCTACAACACCTCCTGGCCTGGTGGACATCACGATCGACGGCCACTCCGTCCGCGTGCCCGCCGGTACGAGCGTTTTTGACGCCGCGCGCATGAACGGCATTAACATCCCCACGCTCTGCCATTTGCAAAATCAAACGCCCGTCGGGGTCTGCCGTCTCTGCGTCGTGGACACCGGCGCGCGCGTTCTCACTGCATCTTGCGTTCGCCCCGTCGAACCCGGCCTGAAGGTCGTTACCAATTCCGAGAAAGTCTTGGGCGCGCGGAAGACGCTGCTCGAATTGATGATGGCGGATCATCCTTCTCCTTGCGCGCGCCAATTGCATTCCGGCGACTGTGAACTGGAGATGCTCGCGAACGCCGCCGGCGCTTCGCAACCGCGCTTCGCCAAACGCACTGTCGCACGCGGTGAAGATGCCTCTTCCCTGGCCATCGCTGTCGACCATGACGCTTGCATTCTTTGCGATCGCTGCATCCGCGGCTGCGACGAAGTCAAAAATAATTTCGTGCTCGGCCGCATGGGCAAGGGCTATTCCGCCGGCATCGCTTTCGATCTCAACTCACCGATGGGCGACTCCACGTGCATCTCCTGCGGCGAGTGCATGGTTTCCTGTCCAACGGGCGCGCTGACCAATAAAGGGGTCGTTGGCACCGCCATCGCGACCGGTCCCGGGGCGCAAGGTCTCCAGGCGGAGGACCTTCTTCAAATTCCTGTTTTCAAAGGCGTCTCGGGAACATTTCTGGAGCTCAATCGTGGCGCCATCGTGAAGCGCCGCTACCATAAAGGCGAGATCATCTGTCGTGAAGGCGAATTCGGCTCCACCGCTTTCTATATTCTCGAAGGCAAAGCAAAAGTATCGATTTCCACGCCGATCGCTCACGTGAAAACGCAAGGTGGCGCCAAAGGGTTTTTCAAACGCCTCACGAGCACGCTTGTCGCGCGCGAAGAAGACAAACGCGAGGACGAAACGCGGGACAGAACCATTCCCATCGACGCGTCGGTCGACCTTTCCTACGGCAACCCCGTCGCCGAACTTGGTCCCGGCGATCTCTTCGGCGAAATGACGTGCATGAATTTCTATCCGCGCTCCGCCACCGTGATCGCGGAATCCGATGTCGTCGCTTTTGAAATGCTGCGCAACGTTCTCGACATCATGCTCAAGAACAAATCCTTCCGCGCGCAACTGGACCAGACTTATCGCCGCCGTGCCCTCGAAAATCATCTTCGAGGCGTCCCGATGTTCGCCGATCTTTCTCCGGATTTCATTGAGCACCTAAAGGAAAGCGTGGAACTGCAGCGATTCGCTCCCGGCCAGGCGATCGCGCTTCAAGGCGAACCGTCGGACAGTTTCTATCTCGTGCGCATCGGCTTTGTAAAAATCTCCGAAAATTATCCCGGCGGAGAGATGGTACTCGCCTACCTTTCCCGCGGCGATTACTTCGGCGAGATCGGTTTGTTGGGCGGCGGTTTGCGCACAGCCACCTGCACCGCACTCGACCACGTGGAGCTGGTTCGCGTCTCGGGCAACGATTTCCGCCAAATGATGGAACGTTTCCCGAGCGTCCGCAACGGCCTTGAAGCCGTCGCCGCCGAACGCCTGGCTGCGAACCAGCAGCGCATGCAGATGGTTCGCAACGTCCCCATCGATCAATTTCTCTCGCAAGGATTGATGGAGGCGCAGAGCTTGCTGATTCTGGACTTGCAAAATTGCACGCGCTGCGACGCCTGTGTGAATGCTTGCGCTGATGCGCACGACGGAGTCACTCGCCTCATCCGCGATGGCTTGCGCTTCGACCAATATCTTGTCGCCACCAGTTGCAGGCAATGCCGCGATCCGCTCTGCATGGTCGGCTGCCCCGTCGGCTCGATTCGAAGGCGCAATTCGCTCGAGGTCATCATCGAGGATTGGTGTGTCGGCTGCGGCCTCTGCGCGCAGAATTGCCCCTACGGCAATATCAACTTGCATCCTTTCGAAGTGATGGTTGACGATCCCGAGCGCACGGGCCGCAAGAAGGCAGCTATCAAGCAGAAAGCTACTTCGTGCGATTTGTGCACGCACTTGAAAGAGCCGAGCTGCGTGTACGCGTGTCCGCATGATGCGGCGCACCGCGTCGACCCGCGTACTTTTTTCGCCGGGATGCTCGGTCAGGGCCACTCGAAATGAGATTGGACCGAACCCAACGCGGCTGGGCGATTGTGTCACTCGCAATTTTCTCGGTGTCAGCCGTGGTCTATGTATTTCATGCGCTCAATGCGCCACAAGGACCACGCGGCGGCAGCACGATTGGCTTGATTTTCGGCAGCATCGGTTTTGCCTTCATGCTTTTTGCTGCCTTTCTCGGCGCGCGAAAGCGTGTGCCCACCTGGCGTATCGGACGGGCGCAAGCCTGGATGCGCGGCCATCTCTGGCTGGGTTTTCTCGCGCTGCCCATGCTTTTGTTTCACGGCGGATTTCATTTCGGCGGCACGCTCACGCGCGTCCTGATGTGGATGCTCGTCATCACAGTGTTCAGCGGAGTTTTTGGCGCGGCGCTTCAACACTATGTTCCGCGCATCATGACCTCCGACGTGCCGCTCGAAACCATTTACGACGAAATCGTTCATGTGCGCTCCCTCCTCCGCGAAGAAGCCGATCGTGCCGTCGAATCGATCTGCGGTTCTCTGGGACTCACCAAGGCTTCGAGCGAAGAAGGCCAGCGCGCCGGCGGGTTCACGGCGTTGCGCACGATGGCTGCGTCCGCGGTTCCATTGCGTACTTCGGCCGCCGTTAGCGCCGGCGCGAGCGCAGCAGTCGCCGCTGCCCCGGAGATTACCTTGCTCAGCGAAGAAGAGAGCGCGCCGCTCCGCCGCTTTTATGTCCAAGAAATGCGGCCGTTTCTCGAGAATCCGAAACAGCATGGCCAGCGCCTTGCCGATGCCCAGAAAGCGGCCGGCGCGTTCGCTGGATTACGAACGCTGTTGCCCGCCGCGGGGCACGCCGCGCTTGAGGATCTTTCAGATCTCTGCGACGAAGCGCGCCAGCTCCGGCGCCAGGAGCGATTGCACCACTGGCTCCATGATTGGTTGCTCGTGCACATTCCGCTTTCGCTCGCGCTGATTTTGCTCGGCGCTGTCCATGCAGTGATGGCGCTGCGGTACTAGCAAAGGAACGTGGCACGCACACGCACAACAAAGAAACTCGCCCAGCGCATCGACCTCAACTATTTCAAAAGGCCGACGCCGCCGAAGCGCGTGAAATTCTGGCTCAGCCTACTGCTGCCGCTGCTCGCGCTGATCTGGATCGCCTCGCGCGGTCTATCCGGTGATCATCGCGTGTATTCCAGCGGCCGGATGTCCCAAGCCCACGCCGTCCTTGAGAAAGAATGTGCCGCCTGCCATGTGCAACAAGCGGGCTCGTTTTCCGCAAAAGCCGCCAGCAAGGCTTGCGCCTCCTGCCACGATGGGCCTGTCCACCACTCTCCACGGCAAAGATCACCCGATTGCGCCGCGTGTCACACCGAGCACCGCGGCCGCATCAATCTTTCCTCCGCCAGCAACCAGGCGTGCGCGACGTGCCATCGCGATCTCCAGAGCAAAGGACCCGACTCCAAGTATGAGAATCATATTGTCAGCTTCGAAGACCACCATCCGGAATTCGCTGCGTTGCGCACGGTGGCCGCAGTCCCCGCGCATGATCCCGGCACGATCAAACTCAATCACGCCATCCATTTGAAACCCATTCGTCGGGGCCCCACTGGACCAATCGTCAATCTCGAATGCAGCAACTGCCATCACGCAACTGCCACCGATGCGGACCTAACGTACGCCGACCCCAAGTACCGCGCCGCGAAAGTCAGCTACAAAGAATCTAATGGCTTTTTGCACCCTGATTCCCAAATGCCGAGAGCTCCTCGACCGATTACCGGACGGGAACTCATGGCGCCGGTGAAATTCGCGAACGCTTGCGCTTCCTGCCATTTGCTTACGTTTGACAAGCGCTTCGACGAAGGCGTGCCGCACGACGAGCCAAGCGTCGTGCATGCGTTCCTCGTGAAAAAGTTCCACGATTACATCACCACCCACCCCAGCGAGGGTCGCATGGTGCGCGAACCGCATCGGGATTTGACTGGCAAGGCCTTGCCGCCAGAGGTTCGCATCCTTACTCCGTCACAGTGGGTGACGGAACGGACCGCAGAGGCAGAGAACCTGCTCTGGCGAAAAACTTGCAAGCAATGTCACACGCTCATCATTGGGGTGAGCGCGGACGGTCTGGCAAATATATCCGAAGCAAAAACGACCACGCGATGGATGCCGCATGCGAAATTCGATCACGGAGCCCACACCGGTTTTACTTGTGTGAGTTGCCATGCGAATGCGTTGACTAGCACGGAATCGAGCGATGTGCTGCTGCCGGGGATCGCAACCTGCCGTACTTGCCATGCACCAGGGCCAGATCACGCGGAATCTCGATGCTTCGAGTGCCACACGTACCACGATTGGTCGAAGCGCAAGGAAGTGAAACCGACTTTCACGATTCCCGCGCTTCGCACCAGCGGCCACTAACGGCCGAAGCACTTCGGCAAGTTCGCCACCCTCGCTTACACGTTCACGGTTTTCATCATGTGCTCGGGATAACGCATCCCCGATGCGGCGCCGCGAGGCGCCACTTCGTCAAGCCGCCGCAAATCGTCGGGCGTAAGCTTCACCTTCAGAGCACCGGCATTCTCTTCCAGGTATTTCCGCCGCTTTGTCCCTGGGATTGGAATAATGTCCTCGCCCTGGGCAAGCAGCCAAGCGAGCGCGAGCTGACCGGGCGTGCATTTCTTTTCTTTGGCGATGGCCTCGACGCGGCAAACGAGATCGAGGTTCTTCGCGAAATTCTCTCCCTGAAAACGCGGTGAGTTCCTGCGGTAGTCGTCTGGCGCAAAATCCTCAAAGCTCTTGATTTGGCCGGTCAGAAATCCACGCCCGAGCGGGCTGTAGGCCACGAAACCGATCCCCAGTTCGCGCGTCGCGGGAAGGATTTCATCTTCAGGATCACGGCTCCAGAGCGAATATTCTGTTTGCAGCGCCGCGATTGGATGGACTTTGTGCGCGCGCCGAAAGGTACTGGCCGACGCTTCAGATAGCCCGAGATAACGCACCTTGCCGGCCTTCACAAGTTCTGCCATTGCGCCGACCGTTTCTTCAATGGGCACGGCGGCATCAACGCGGTGCTGGTAATACAGGTCAATCGATTCGACACCCAGCCGTTTCAGGCTCGCATCGCAAGACGCTCGAACGTATCCGGGCTTTCCGTTAACGGCACGCACAGAAGGATTTGCCTTGTCGCGCACGATGCCGAATTTTGTGGCGAGAAAAACTCTCTCGCGCAAGCCGCGGATCGCCCTCCCAACGAGGACTTCGTTCTCTCCATAGCCATAGATATCCGCGGTGTCAAGAAACGTAACGCCGAGTTCAATCGCGCGACGAATGGTCGCAATGGATTCCGCGTCGTCCCGTGTTCCGTAGAACTCGGACATGCCCATACATCCCAAGCCGATCGCCGAAACAAGAGGGCCATTCTTGCCAAGATGGCGGTAGTTCATAGCTAGCTCCCAGATTTTCCTTCGTTTGTGGGATGCGAAAAACATCGCGAGAGTTACACGATGGCCACCGTTGGCTCGCGATGAGAATCCTCGGAAGAGTGCAGCCTGGGAGAATCCGCTATGCTAATGGCCTGATGACCGCGGCGTCTCGAGCCAACACAATCGCGGAACAGCAGCCGGGCATACCTGCGAAGCCTCCGAGTGGGGGGTCTTCGGAGTGGTGGCGAAGACTGCTCCAAATCGTTCTGCAATTCGACATGAAGAAAATGCAGCCGCAGATGGCGCTGCGCAACACGGCTGGCGTCATCCTGCCTCTGATTGCGGGCTATGCACTGGGGATGCCGCGCGGCGGCCTGGCCATGGCCAGCGGCGCGCTAAATGTTTCCTATTCGGATGGAAACGATCCCTACGCGCAACGCGCAAAGCGCATGGTGGCTTCCACAGTGTGGTGCTCCATCGCGGTACTGCTTGGAGGTTTGACCGGCCACCACAACATGGCGGCAATTGCGATTCTGACGGCGTGGAGCTTCATAGCTGGATTGCTTGTCTCGCTGGGCACGACGGCTGCCGACGTCGGAGTGATCAGCACGGTGATGCTGGTGGTGTACGCAGCACAGCCGCTGACACCCCGCCAGGCTGTGGAATCCGCAATGCTGGCGCTCGCGGGAGGATTGCTGCAAACGGGGATATCCATAGCATTGTGGCCGGTGCGGCGTTACGAGCCGGAGCGGCGTGCCCTGGGCGAGCTTTTTCTGGCGCAGGCGCGCGCGACGCGCACGCCATTGATGGCAGCGAAATCTCCGCCGGCCACTGCGGAAAGCCTTCAGGCACAGAACGCGCTGGCGGGACTCAGCCGTGACGAAAACGTGGAAGCCATCCGCTACCGGTCCCTGCTGACACAGGCCGAGCGCATCCGCTTGAACTTGACGGTGCTGGCGCGGCTGCGCATGCGCCTGGAAAGGGAGAGCCGCGACCATGCCGCGATCGAGATCATTGACCGCTATCTCGAAAACGCCGCGAAGATTCTGAAAGACCTCGGCGAATCCTTGGTATCCGGGAAAAAATTACCGGACGAAAAGGCCCGGCTGGTGCTTAGCGTCGCGCTCGCTTACCAGTTGCGGGAGGATAATACCGGCGATCGTGGGACGTTCCTGGCTGCCGTGGCGCAGAATGCGCGCCATCAAATGGACGCCCTAAGCGGACAACTTCGAGCAGCCATCGATCTCGCTTCCCGCACAACACCCGAAGGACAAGCCGAATTTGCGAAGGAAGAGGCGCGTCAACCGTGGTGGCTGCGCTTTAGCGGCCAACTGGCGACGCTGCGCGCGAATCTGAACCTGCAATCCGCCGCGTTCCGGCATGCGCTGCGGCTGGCCGTCTGCCTCGCTATCGGTGCCGCGGTGGGAAGAATGTTTGAGTCGCAGCGGTCCTACTGGATTCCCATGACGACCGTGCTGGTGCTCAAGCCCGATTTTACGACTACTTTCAGCCGGGGAATTCTGCGCATCGCGGGAACCATGGCGGGCCTGCTCCTGGCCACGGCGTTATTTCACTTTCTGCCGATTCATACGGCGACAGAGATCGCACTGATTGCGGTGTTCACTTTTCTGGTGCGGTGGATCGGGCCTGCCAATTACGGAGTTTTCGCCGTGACGATCAGCGCGCTCATCGTGCTTTTGCTCACCATCGCAGGCGTTCCGCCCAAGGAGACGATTCACGCGCGCGGCGTCAACACGGTGATCGGAGGTCTGCTTGCGCTGGCCGCTTACGCCGCATGGCCTACGTGGGAGAGCACGCAGGTGCCGGAGCTCTTCGCAAAACTGCTGGAAGCCTATAAAAAATCTTTTCACCAGATCACACAGGGTTATTTGGAGCCGAATCCGGCCGGCGAGAAGGAGCGGGATCTCGCACGGCGGCGAGCGCGAACCGCGCGATCCAATCTCGAGGCGTCGCTCGACCGCTTGGGCGCGGAGCCTGGCGTCACGCACGCCATGATGGCCATGGAAGCCGGCCTGCCGCAAACTAAAGAAGCTCCTCCGCGGCCGGAGTTTCGAAAATTCCGGGACGATGGGGAGAAGACGCTCGAACTCCTGGCGAGAGTTTTGAGAGGCGCGCGCATCGCGGAGAAGGAGTTCCCCGACCTTCGCGAGGATCACAATAAGATGGTGGCCGCGGGCGACCCGCAGAATGCCCGCTACGCACTGGTCAAGGTGGAGGCGGATCGCATGACCAATAGTCTGAACACCCTGCGGGAGGAGGCGATGGAGTGGGCTCGCGCAGGGCAGGCAACGTAGTACATGGATCATTCGCAGGACTTGCCAAGCTCTCCGGATATGATCAACAGCGGCCTAATTTGGAAGCTGCAGAAACGGGAGACGGAGCGAAGCTAGCCACTTTCACTCTTCTCGCCTGGCGTACTGGAAATGGCGGAAAATGAAGCGCGTCGTACTGGCAGGCTGCAGACTTTGGGGAGGCAAACATGCAAGAAACAAGGCGGGGATTTGTATTGAATCTGGCAACGATGGCAGGCGTACTGGTGTATTGCAATGGCGTTGCCCTCGGACAAATGCATGGAAAGCCGACTTTCCCCAAACCTCCGACGCCGGGAGATCCGCAGGAAAAGAACAAGACTGCAGATGCGTCCGACTTGAAGGCGATGAAACAAGCACTGGCGATCAGGAATGAAAAAGAGTTTCGAGTTGGAGTGGAGCGGCTGTACCAGTTGTCTGGGGAATTGCGGGAAGAGATGCACCAGACGACCACGACGAACGTGCTATCCGTGCGGATGTACAAGAAGACAGAAGAGATAGAGAAACTGACGAAACAGCTGAAGAATTTGGCAAGAGGAAGTTAACGCTTTTCTTAAGAAACCGCGCGACAGAGTGAACTCAGCCAACATCGCCGGTCATGAGAAAGAGGGGCTTGTTCTCGAAGCTGGAGAATTGCGGGCGAAGGCGGTCGGTGTTGTAGTGTTCCTTGATGTTGACAACTTTTTTTGTAGACGTGACGGTCTCGATGGGAATGTCACCGTAGCGGCCTTTTTGCAGAACGACAAGGCGGCCGTGAACGTTCTTGAGGAGAAGATCGAGCGCGATATTGCCATAAGCCATGGGAGCGATTGAGTCAATCGCGTCCGGATCGCCGCAGCGCACGAGATAACCAAGCTTTTGATTCACGACATCGATGGTTTTGCCGTTGTTGTATTTTTTTGAGAGCTCTTTCACTCTTTCCGAAATGATGTCGCCAATCCCCCCTAGTTTTTTGTGGCCGAATGCATCCGCGGCATCATTTTCAAAAACCATTTCTCCGCCTTCAAACATCGCGCCCTCAGAAACGAGCACGGTGGAATAGCGACTGGGATTCTTACGGCGGTCTTCGACAAGGAGCTCGGTGAGCCGTTCGATATTGAACTTGTATTCGGGGATCACGCAGCGGTTGGCGGCGCCGGCCATGGTGGGCAGCATGGCGGTGAAGCCAGCATAGCGGCCGAAGACTTCAAGTACCATGAAGCGTTCATGGGAGCCTGCTGACGTACGAAGGCTGTTGACGAGCTGAAGCGTGCGCGTGATGCAGGTGCTGAATCCGATGCAGTAATCGGTACCGGGGACGTCGTTGTCCATGGTCTTTGGAATGGCAATGACCTTGAATCCTTCTTTGTGAAGCCGGACGCCATAACTAAGCGTATCGTCGCCGCCGATGGGAATGAGCGTCTCAATGCCAAGCCAGGCGAGGTTTTTCAAAACTTCGGGAGTGAGATCGTTCTTCTCGACCGTGAATTTGTCCTTGAGATGCGCGGGCACGCTGGACTTGGTGACGCGCCCGGGATTGGTGCGCGAGGAATGGAGAAACGTGCCGCCGGTACGGCCGGCGCGATCGACGATTTCTTCGTCCAGCAGAATAAAGTTGTCGGAATTGTCGTAGTCCTTTTCGCGGACCATGTCCACGAGCCCGGCCCAGCCGTGGCGAATGCCGATGACCTGATATCCCTCGCGCAACGCGCGGAGCGTAACGCCGCGAATCGCCGGGTTCAGACCGGGTACGTCGCCGCCTCCGGTGAGGATGCCAATGACGCCTTTCTTGGTGCTGGTGTTAGCCATGAGATTACGGATTGCCCTTTCATGAGGAGTTGAACAAGAAATTATCTCCTGGGTGCGAGATTTTAGGAAGGGGGGGAACGGGATTTGCGAGGAGGATCGAGAGAAACGGAAAAGATCATCGATTGAATGGAGAAATTGCATTGGACAGGGGATGGGAGGGTCCTTAGATTGAAATGCCTGTTAACACTAAATATCAGCAGTGAGAGAGCATGGGCCAGCAGGCGGCCTGCGCAGGGCGGGCCATTTGCATGGCTGCGGAAAGTTCGATGACCGCCACGGCTTTACCTCAGCGGTTTCGAGTCCCATCCACGAGGGTAAGCTACGAGTTTGAGGCAGCGTATGACGAGATGTTTAAGGCCCCGGGTGTGCCGCGGGAGCATTACGAGGCGCTGCATAAGACACTGCTGGGGCTTCCGCCGGAAGAGCTGCGCAAGAGGCAGCAAGCGGCGGACCTGACCTTTCTGCACGAGGGAATCACTTTCACAGTTTATGGCAGCAAGGAAGGGATGGAGAAAATCTTCCCGAACGATCTGGTCCCGCGGATCATCCCTTCAGGAGAGTGGACCAAGATCGAGAAAGGGCTGACGCAACGGCTGACGGCGCTGAACCTGTTCCTGCGGGATATTTATCACGAAGGGCGAATTCTTTCCGAAGGAATCGTGCCGAGAGAATTGGTCTACAGCTGCAGGCATTTCCGGCGAGAGATGCGCGGGCTGAATGTGCCCCGCGACATTTACGTGAGCATTTGCGGGACGGACTTGGTGCGGCTGCCCGACGGGAGCTTCGCGGTCCTGGAGGACAACCTCAGGGTGCCCAGCGGTGTTTCCTACATGCTGGCGAACCGCAAGGTGCTGAAGCGTGTGTTTCCGACGATGTTCCGGGATTACGGCGTCTGGCCTGTGGATCATTACCCGCAAGCGCTGCTGGCGACCTTGCGCAGTCTTGCTCCAGAGAATTGCAACTATCGGCAAGATCCCACGACGATACTTTTGACGCCGGGAGTCTCTAACTCGGCTTATTTTGAGCACACCTTCCTAGCGCAGCAGATGGGCATCGAACTTGTCGAAGGGCGCGACCTGCTGGTGCATGACAACATCGTGTACATGCGGACGACCGCGGGATTGCGGCGAGTGGATGTGATTTACCGCAGGGTGGACGATGACTTTCTGGACCCGTTGTGCTTTCGGCCGGATACGATTTTGGGCGTGCCCGGGCTGTTCAATGCGTATCGAGCCGGGAATGTGACGCTAGCGAATGCGATCGGGACAGGCGTGGCGGATGACAAGGCGGTGTATGCGTACGTGCCGGAAATTGTCAAATTTTATTTAAGTGAAGAGGCCATCCTGCCCAATGTGCCGACCTATTTGATGAGTAATGATTCGCAACGCAGTTATACCCTTGAGAATTTGGAGAAGTTGGTGGTCAAGGCCGTGGGAGAATCGGGCGGATACGGAATGTTGATTGGGCCGCAGAGCACGGCGCAACAGAGGGAAGAGTTCCGGGCACGCATCCTGGCCGAGCCAAGGAATTACATCGCGCAGCCGACGCTGGCGCTGTCGCGCGCACCCTGCGTGATCGACGGCGGAGTGGAGTCACGGCACATCGATCTGCGCCCGTACATTTTGATGGGAGAGAAAGTGACGCTGGTGCCGGGAGGGCTGACGCGCGTGGCACTGCGAAAAGGGTCGCTGGTGGTGAATTCCTCGCAAGGCGGAGGCAGCAAGGACACCTGGGTTTTGCGGGAAGGCAACGGGGAAGATCGCGTAGCGAAAATCCCGGCTATTGGGGGTAGGCGCGAAGGTTGAGCAAGAGAAACAAAGATGCGACCACCGAGAAATTATTTTGTGAAAACATTCCGGCGGGAGGCCGGCATGCTTTCGCGCGTGGCTGACAGTTTGTACTGGATGAGCCGGTACCTGGAGCGCGCGGAGCACACGGCGCGGCTGGTCGACGTGGAACTGCAACTATGGCTGGATCAATCGCCGGATACAGGCGCAGGACGATGGAGATTTCTGCTGGAAGGTTTGCACGCACCAGGGGCGCAGGGACCGGTGGATGCGGCACGATTGATGAATACGTTGGTGTTCAGCCGTTCGAATGCCTCGTCGATCGTTTCCTGCATCGCGACGGCCAGGGAAAACCTGCGGCACGTCCGGGAGCAGTGCAGCTCGGAGATGTGGGAGCAACTGAACCGGCTGTATCTGGAAGTGATGGAAACAAAACCGGAAGAAGCGTGGATGCTTAAGTCGCATGGCTTTTTCCGTGCGGTGCAGGAGGGCGCGCACCTGTTTCAAGGAATCACCGATGCGACGATGAGCCACGGAGAAGGCTGGCAATACATCCAGCTGGGGCGGTATGTGGAGCGTACCGACACGCTCGCCTCATTGATGGGGGCGCATTTCAGGAGAACCGCGCCGCCGGTGGATCAGGCGGTCGAGAGTGCCGAATATCTGGAATGGGTGGCGTTGCTTCGGAGTTGCATGGCGTTCGAGGCTTACTGCAAGGCGCAAACGGCGGAGATCCGGCCCCTGCGCGTGGCGGAATTCCTAATCCTGAATCCGGAATTTCCCCACTCGGTGCGTTTTTCGGTTGACCGTATCAACGCAGCGCTGCACGTCATCGGTGATTTGACGGAGCGCCGGGCAAAGTCGCCGACGCGGATCGCGGGAAGGTTGCGGGCGCAACTGAGCTTCAGCCAGATCGAGGAGATCGTGGCGGAAGGCGCGCACGCTTACCTTGAAAACGTCCGCAGCGAATGCGGTGCGATTCACAGCGCGATCCACGAAATTTATTTTGACTACCCGATTGAGACGGAGCTGGCGTCGTAATTCAGCGAGCGGAGGAATATGGGGTATTCGGTGCGGCACATCACGCGTTTTTGCTATGCGCCGGTGGTGCGGGAAAGCGTGATGGAGGTGCGCATGCAGCCGCGAACCGATGCCCGGCAGAGGTGCCTTTCGTTTTCGCTGGACGTTAGCCCGCGCGCCAACACGATGGTGTACCGGGATTTTTTTGGAAACGCGGTGCATCACTTTGACATTCCGGGACAACATGAGCTGATCGAAGTCGCTGCGCAGGCGATCGTGGAGGTGCTCCCGCCGCCGGTAGCGCGGGCGAGTGAGGCGGGCAACTGGGAAGAGCTCGACGAGCGAGTGGCGCAGGGAGACTATTGGGAGATGCTGCTTCCGAGCCAGTACGCGCGGCCGACGGAGTTGCTGGAACAACTGAGGGCGCGGCTGGACCTGAAAAGGCGGGGAAATCCACTGGAATTGCTGCAGGAGCTAAACACGGATATGTACGAATTTTTCGAATACGCGCCGAATACGACAAAAGTCGATTCGCCGATCGATGAGGCATTGGAGTCGCGGCAGGGTGTTTGCCAGGATTTTGCGCACATTATGATCACACTGGTGCGGCAATTGAAGATTCCGTGCCGGTATGTGAGCGGGTATCTGTTTCACGAAGATAGCGCGAAGGACAGGTCGCCGGCTGGAGCGACGCATGCCTGGGTGGAAGCGTATCTGGGAGAGTTGGGATGGGTCGCGTTTGATCCCACGAATAACCTGCCCGGTTGCGAGCGGCACATTCGTGTGGCGATTGGGCGGGATTACGCCGACGTGCCCCCAACGCGCGGCGTGCACAAGGGAGAAGCGGAAAGCGAATTGAGCGTGATGGTCTCGGTGTCGCCGGTGGATGCGCCGGAACCTGCGGACTTGCCGACGGTTCGAGTGACCCGTTCGAAGCCGCTGAACGGGACGCCGAGTTCTGATTTAGACCAGCAGCATCACCAACAACAATAAAATTTGCCGCTAGGCTTCGATGCGCGTGCCGAGGACCGTAAGAAATTTCGCGAGCCAGGCAGGATGCGCGGGCCAGGCCGGCGCGGTTACGAGGTTGCCGTCGGCGATAGCTTCGGTCATGGCGAGATTGACGTAGGTGCCGCCGGCTTGGGTGACGTCGGGGCCAACAGCAGGATAGGCGCTGCATTTTTTCCCCTGAAGCACGCCGGCAGCGGCGAGGATCTGCGCGGCATGACAGATGGCGGCAATCGGCTTATTCGCTTTGGAAAAGTGGCGAACGATTTCGATTACGCGGGGGTTAAGGCGAATGTATTCGGGCGCCCGTCCGCCGGGAAGGACGAGGGCGTCATACTCTTCGGCCTTGATTTGGTCGAAAGTGGCGTTGAGCGCAAAATTGTGTCCGCGCTTTTCGGAGTAGGTCTGGTCGCCTTCGAAATCGTGGATGGCGGTACGGACGGATTCGCCGGATTTTTTGCCCGGGCAAACCGCGTGAACGGTGTGGCCGACCATCAGCAGCGCCTGGAACGGGACCATCACTTCATAGTCTTCCACGTAATCGCCGACGATCATGAGTATAGATTTCTTGGACATCCTGGCCTCCGAAACTCGAAGAGAATGACAGAAATTAAGATGCTGACGGAAAGGCCTCGGCTACATGAATGGAGGCCTGCTTCTCCAGACGTAGCCTTGATTAGGGATGAACTACGGCTGAATTGCCGGGGCCTCCCACTTGCTGAGGACGTGGAGTCCGCTGGTCGACGGAGGGGAGAACTGGAAACGGGGCGTGGGGCTCAGACTGATACCAGTAGGCTACCGAATAGAAATTGTCCGAGCGGTGATTGGCGTGGCCGTGCTCAATCGTGGCGCGGATTGATTTTGTGAAAGGAATCGGCGAATCCAGATGGAAGCGATACACGGACGACTTGCTACCGGCGCGCTCCTCACCGACGACAGGAGCGCCATACCACTGATAGAAGAAGGCGTGGCCAAAACCCCATGCTCCGAGGAAATAATCTTCCGAACCTGTCCCGGCGATGGAGGGGCGCACTTCACCGTCGATGAAAAACATGTCGTCGCCTTCTCCCCACCAGCCATCCTGATTCTGCAGCACGGACATAGTGACACCGACAAAATGTCCGCGGCCCGCGGCGTCCAGCCAGACGTAATTTTCCTTGCCGTCGAGGTTCGTTTTCCGGTCGGCCTTAGCGTCACCATTGTTTTGCCAGTCGGAAGTCCAGCCGTGGTTGGGCTGGGCCTGGCGGAACTGCGCGTGGAAGTAGAGGGTTCCCCTCGGGAGAGGCTGTGAATACACGCGATAATCGAGGTTGAAATAGAAAGCATTCACTTTTTGCTGCCCTTCGTTGGAAACGGTGATGCGCGCATGCTTTTGAAACGGCATGAAGAAAAAGGAGTTTAAGGCTTTGTCGCTGCCGACGGAAAGAAGCTCGGACTCCCAGCGATAATACTCGCCGAGGCCGATGCCAAAAAAATCTCCCAAAAGAACTTCGACGCTCGGCGTTGTCTCGTGATCCCAATACATTCGCAGCACGAGCTTCTTGAGGTGGTAGGCCTCGGGGCTCGCAACCGTGATCCAGATATGCGTCAGCATGCCGGGGCCGTTCGCATCCATGAGGGTAAGAACGCCGCCGGGATCGACCTGGCGAAAATCCGCGTTTGCGCCGGACGGGTCCGCACTTGAAACGCGCTTGAGGACATAGTCTTGCTGCTGGGTAAGATCTGTGTTTGTGGGCAAGTGTGTTTGTGCCAACAAGGGTCGCTGAAGCGAGCAAAAAACCAGAATGAATAGGAATCTCATACAGGTGCGGAGCATCGGCTCTCCCTTCTCATCAGGGCTGAACGAACGAAGGGATTTTCCTCCGAAATAGCAAACAAAGAAAGGGCGGACGCACCCTTCGTTTGCACTTGGGGTAAAAGTCCGCCCTTTCCTGGCCTCTACGCGAAGGAGTCAGGTAGAAATGCTTACTGGGCGTTGAGTTGGGGCACGGCCGCTACGGACACGTGCTCGGTCGAATCCTGGATGGTGAGCCGGTCGGTTCGCATCTTGTCCCACTCCAGCAAGGTGAGACCGTAAGAAGCAAACAGTCGCCGGATGCGCGCGGAGTCCCAACGCAGGACTTTTTCGAGCACCGGCACGAGCACGCTCATGGCATTGTCGCTCAAAACGGTTCGCTTGGCGACGCGCGTGATGAACTTGGCTTCAGAGACCGCAATCGTAAGCCCGTCGTACTGGTTGACATGCATCATCACGGGCAAGTCCGAACTGCCGTCGCCCATGTAGATGATCTGGTCGTGGCTAATACCGAGGCTCGCGCGAAGTTCCTCGAGCACGGTGATTTTTCCCCATCCGGCGGATGCCCGAATGATGGAATCCACCTCACCGGTGGCTTCGTTGTAGCGGAACCGTGTTCCAAAGATGCGGTCCGGCGGAACGATGCCCTCGAGCGCCGACTGGATAATCTCCTGCGGCGCGGCGGAGATCACGTTGAAGTGAAACTTGTAGCCATCGGCGAGATTCTCAAGCGCACGCGCAAAGAGCGCCACGTCGTGCTTCAGGCGAATGCGTTTCCCGGTGTCCACGAGGTGCTCGCGGCGCACCCGGCGAAAATCCGGGTCGTGCAGGATGAGGTAGCTGAGTTCCGCGCCCTGCTGGACGAGGTTCATCTCCGCAAGGCCCTTCACCTTGTCGTGGAATCCGTTAAAGCCGATGAGCTCGCTAAGAACTACTCCCGAGTCGTTGAAGCTGAGCGTCTGGTCGAAGTCGCTGGCCAGTAGAAATTGTTTAGTCATGTACTAGTACCTGTTACTGCCTTTCTTGATGGGCTGCCCTGGGAAGCCTTCCACCCTCTCCATTCACACGATACCTCTTGTTCACCCACGGCCCCTCACGAATTATTTTAATGGTTGCTATGCGTTAAAAGTGTGAACGTTTCATTATACGTCAATTAGATGCGACAGGGTGGTAAAGGGCACAAAGCAAAGGGGTTGACAGTTCCTATAGGGAACATAATGCCGCAAGTCCTGCGTCTGGAAAGGGATACACGTAGGCGAACAGAAGGGGAAACAATGTTAGAGGCTAGGAATCTTGAAGAACCCGACTTTGGCCTCCTCCCATGCCAGACGGCACGGATTACAGCCCCAAAGCGTCCATCTTCGGCCTTTCGAAGTCCCCGTCCTCCCCCGGATACCGAAGGCGCTCATTGAACTGTCCTGTTTCCTTCGCCAACGCCCAAACCAGGCTCTCCCCTGCCGGCACGGTTTGCGGCTGATGGCGAAAGACCGGATCTTCAAACGCCAGGGACGCGTCAATCCATTGCCAGCCGGCCTTCTCGAAAGCCGTCAGTACATCGGGCAGGACGTAGGCATTCAACGCGTTAAAATGAAGCAGGATGGTATGTCGAATGTCTCTTCCCAGAACGTCCAGCGCAAGTTGACGATAGAACGCCGCGCGATCAAGCAGATGAGCGATGAGGTAGTCACGATACGGGGCCACAGGAGCGTTGGGCTGCTTCCCGAGGTGATCGACCAGGCGTTGGCTCACATACCAGTCCGAAGCATCAATGGTGACGTGGCCGACGCGGTATCCGCGCTCCTTGAGCAGCGCACGAAAACGATCGCGCTTCTCGGCGGTGTCTCCTTCCTTCAAGTACGGATAGCGAAACAGCGCTTTGCGATTGTGATAGGGACCCCGATCCGTCGATAGCGGGACGTGTTTTACAGAGTGGCAGGCGCGAGGAGCCTGAATGAGGCCGTACGCCAGCGTAGAACGCCGGTAGGCTGTGTGAACCGAAGACTACGAATTCTCACCTGCAAGGTGCGTCCTTC
>WNFG01000448.1_pt1 | contig 38319 bp, 33 predicted proteins | sample 5400431 | NCBI WGS metagenome assembly WNFG01 (sample SAMN13153346, study PRJNA577476) | soil metagenome | isolation source: 120 cm saprolite under Douglas fir tree site 2 hole 3 replicate 2 | place: USA:California | collected 2015-04-18
TTGCCGATGCCGCGGAGGCCGGCCACGGGCTTGCTTGGCTGCCCTCCTGGTTGATCCGCGACCGGGTCCGCTCCGGAACACTCATTCCACTGCTCAGGGACGTGCCGAGCATTGAATTCGTCACATATGCGCTCTGGCCGCAGACGCCGCATCTGCCCTTGCGCGTGCGGTTCGCCCTAGATGCGCTCACCGCAGCGCTGCCCGGCACCACTGACGTGTAGGTTGTGGCTCCCATGATTCACGCTTGACTTGCCGTTGCACGAACAGCCCGAAATGGAGGGCATGAGAACGCGCGCCCGCTTCATCCGCTTCAAGCCCATCCCCGATCGGCGATTTTTCGGGGCGTCGTTCGCTTGGGCTCGTTCATGTTGTGGTCCTGCGCCCGCAATCCCTCAAATCCTGGTGGGTCAAAACGCAAAACCCCCCGCTTCGGTGCTTGGTTATTCCCCCCGCCGCGATGATCGGAGCACGGCGAAATCCCTCGAAAACCGTTAGCGGAAATTGCCGGAAATGCGGAAATTCCCGGACGAAGCCTTACTCGGCCGCCTGCACCTGGCGCCAGCGCCCGACATCGAGCCAGGTGCTCTGGTAGGTCGCGCCTTCGCCCATGTCGGTGTAGCGGTCGGAGCACAGCATGTTGATGGTGCCCGACACCGTCTCGCCGGTCGGGCGCTGGCCCGGCACCAGCACGACGCCGGGCTGGATGTCGTCGCTCACCTGCAGCATCAGGCCGATCGCGCCGCGGTCGTTGAACAGCCGCACCTCGTCGCCCTGCTTCAGGCCGCGCTGGCCGGCATCCTCGGGGTTGAGCACGCAGAACGGCTTGCCCTCGCGCTGGCGCAGGAAGCTGACGCCGGAGTAGGCGGTGTGGGCCTGGAAGTAGCCGGGCGCAGTCAGGAGCCGCAGCGGCCACTTGGCGGCTTCGGCCATCTCGATCGGATCCTCGTTCCAGTCCGGCATCGGCGGGACGCCCTGCCCGGCAAGCTGCTCGGAATAGAATTCGAGCTTGCCCGACGGCGTCTTGAACGGCTGACCGTTCCAATCGTGCGCGATGTTGATGGACTCGCCGGCAAACAGCCTGGCCGGGTCGGCCTTGGCCGCCGGCCCCGTGGCGCCCTTGAACAACTCGCGCGCGGCGTCCTGCGGCGACAGGGTAAAAATCTCGTCCGTGAGGCCCATGCGCTGCGCCAGCGCCTGAGCGACGTCGAAGTTGGAGCGGGCCTCGCCCTGCGGCGCGGCCGCCTGTCGGCCCCATTGCATCCAATAGGCGCCGTAGGCGCGGTAGAGGTCGTCGGTCTCGAGGTAGGTCGCGGCCGGCAGCAGGATGTCGGCGAAGCGCGCGGTGTCGGTCATGAAGGGATCGTGCACGACGGTGAACAGGTCCTCGCGCGCCAGACCCCGGCGCACCTTTTGGACCTCGGGGCAGGTCACCGCCGGATTGTTGGCCGAAATGTAGAGGGCGCGGATCGGCGGATCCTTCATGTGCAAAAGCTCTTCGCCCAGCCGCAGGTGATTGACCAGACGCGCGGTCGCCGGACCCGACGGCTTGCGCACGGCGTTGTAATTCAGGTCGCAGGATGCGGCGGTCAGCAGCAACGCACCGCCGCCCTTCACCGCGTAGTGGCCGCTCACGCCCGGCAGCAGGGCCACCGTGCGCAGCGCCTGGCCGCCATGGGTGAGGCGGGTCATGCCTTCGCCAAGGCGGATCAACGCGGCCTTGGCCGTGCCGTACATCGCTGCGAGCTTCTCGATGTCGGCGACGGCAAGGCCCGTGATCTCGGCCGTGCGGGCCGGCGTGAACTTGGGCAGGATCTCGCGCTCGACCTTGTCGAAGCCCAGCGTGTGGCGGGCGATGTAGTCGCGGTCGGCGCGCTGGTCGCGCACCAGGATGTGCATGATGCCGAGTGCAAGGGCTGCATCGGTGCCGATCCTGATGGGCAGGTAGAGGTCCGCCACCTTGGCGCTGCGCGTACGGCGCGGATCGATCACCACGATCGGCACGCCGCGCTTCTTCCTCTGCTCCTCGGCGAGCGCCCAGAAGTGCACGTTGGTGGCGGCGAGGTCGGCGCCCCACGAAATCACCAGGTCGGAGTGCACGACCGATTCGGGGTCGGCGCCGCCGACCGGCCCGAGCGTCATGTCCCAGGCGGTTTCGCAGCAGGTGTCGCAGACCGTGCCGGCCTGCAGGCGCGAGGCGCCCAGCGCATGGAAAAGGCCGTTCACCAGGCCGCGATTCATCAGGCCCTGATGGGCGGAGTAGGCGTAGCCCAAAATCGCCTGCGGGCCGGACTCGACGATGATCGCCTTCCACTTGGCGGCGATTTCGTCGAGCGCCTCGTCCCAGCCAATCGGTTTGAACTGGCCGGAGCCCTTGGGGCCAATGCGCTTGAGCGGTGTCGCGACGCGCTCCGGCGAGTTCACCAGGTCGGCGTCGCGGTTGACTTTTCCGCAGGCGAAACCCGCCGTGTAGGGATGGTCGGGGTCGCCCTGGATGCGCACGACCTTGCCGTCCTCGACATGGGCGATGAGCGAACACATGTCGGGGCAGTCATGCGCACAGACGACTCGAACGGACTTCACGCCATCGCCTCCAGAAAAAGGTCGCGGCGCGAGTGTAACAGAGGCGTCGGAGAAGCCCGGCCTTACTTCTTCTTGGCCGCGCCCTTAGCCGGGGTCGGTTCCGGCTTGGCGCCGGCCGACTTGGTGCCGGCGCCAACGCCTGCACCCGAGGTGCCGGTCATGCCGAAGCGGTCCTTGAAGCGCTGCACGCGGCCGCCGCGATCGACGCTCTGGCGCACGCCGGTCCACGCCGGGTGGGTCTTGGGATCGATGTCCAGGCGCAGGCTGGCGCCTTCCTTGCCCCAGGTCGACTTCGTCTCGAAGGACGTGCCGTCGGTCATCACCACGGTGATCTTGTGGTAGTCGGGGTGGATCTTCTCTTTCATGTCTCTCTCCAGCGCTTCAGGACCGATTTCCGACCGGCCGGCGCAACAGGGCCGGGGGTATACAAGCCCCGTCGCGCGGCGACAAGCCCGCCATATCCCGGGTTGTCGGCGGTCGAACGGGCCTGTAGACCGGCCGGACTCATGACCGATTCGTCGTTCGAAAGCCTGGCCGACAGCCTGCTCGCCGCCCTCGAGGAGGGGATCGGCGCCCATGGCGATGCCGAGCTGCAGGGCGGCATCCTGACCGTCGAGGGCGACGCCAGATCCGGTGGCGGCACCTGGGTCATCAACAAACATGCACCCACCAAGCAGATCTGGCTGAGTTCGCCGCAAAGCGGGGCGCGGCACTATGCCTTCGACGTCGACTCGGGGCAGTGGCGGGACACCCGGGGCGGGGTCGACTGGGCGTGCCGCTGGCGTGGCGGCGGCAATGAACCGGTTCAGCGGCCTCAACCTGCTCGGTCCCTACCTCAGGCCCTATCGCGGCCGGGCGGCGCTGGCGCTGCTGTCGCTGCTGGTGGCGGCCGGCACGGTGCTGGCCTTCGGCGCCTGCCTGCGCGCCCTGATCGATCGCGGCTTCGCCGAAGGCCGGCCCGATGTCCTGAACTATGCGCTGGCCTCGCTGCTCGCCGTGGCGCTGGTGCTGGCGATTGCCTCGGGCGCGCGTTTCTACCTGGTCTCGTGGCTGGGCGAGCGCGTGGTCGGCGACCTGCGCCGCGACCTGTTCGCGCACGTGATCCGGCTCGGTCCGGCATGGTTCGAGGTCAAGCGCTCGGGCGACGTCATGAGCCGCATCTCGGCCGACGCCCAGCTCATCGAGCAGGTGATCGGCTCGTCGGCCTCGATTGCGCTGCGCAACACGCTGATGTGCGTAGGCGGCGTGATCATGCTGGTGATTACCAATCCCAAGCTCGCGTTGCTGGTGCTGGCGGTCGTGCCGCTCGTCGTGGCGCCCATCATCGTGTTCGGCCGCAAGGTCCGCGCGCTGTCGCGCGAGGCGCAGGCGCGCATGGCCGACATGGTGTCGGAAGGCGGCGAGACACTCGACGCGGTGCGCACCGTCCAGGCGTTCGCCCAGGAGGATCGCGCCGCGATGCGTTTCGGCGAGGCAACCGAGCGCACTTTCGCCGCCGCCCGCCGGCGCATCGCCCGGCGCGCCATCATGACGACGCTGGTGATCTTCATTGTCTTCGCCGCCGTCGGTTTCCTGCTGTGGATGGGCGGCCACGACGTCATCAGCGGACGCATCAGCGCCGGCGACCTCACGGCCTTCGTCTTCTACGCCGTGCTGGTCGCCACCTCGGGCGGCGCCATCAGCGAGACCATCGGCGATCTGCAGCGCGCCGCGGGCGCCGCCGAACGCCTGGCCGAGCTCGGGGCCGAGCCGCCGGCGATCGTCGAAGCCGTCCATCCCAAGCCGCTGCCCAAGCCGGTGCAGGGCAGCGTGCGCTTCGAGGAGGTCTCGTTCCGCTATCCGACGCGGCCCGATTCGCTGGCCCTCGACCGCTTCGAGCTCGCCGTCGCGCCAGGCGAGACGGTCGCCATCGTCGGGCCGTCGGGCGCGGGCAAGACCACTGTCTTCAACCTGCTGCTGCGCTTCTACGATCCCGAGTCGGGAACCATCCGGATCGATGGCGTCGATATCCGTGACCTCAGCTTCGCCAGCTTGCGCGGCACGCTCGCCATCGTGCCGCAGGAGCCGGTGCTGTTCACCGCCTCGGTCACCGAGAACATCCGCTACGGCCGACCCGACGCGTCCGAGGCCGCGGTGCATGCCGCTGCCGAGGCGGCGTCGGCGCTCGCCTTCATCGAGGCGCTGCCGCAGGGCTTCGCCACCGATCTCGGCGCGCGCGGCGTGCGCCTGTCGGGCGGCCAGCGCCAGAGGATCGCCATCGCCCGCGCGCTGCTCTGCGATCCCGCCATCCTGCTGCTCGACGAGGCGACCAGCGCGCTCGATGCCGAAAGCGAACTGGCCGTGCAGCAGGCGCTCGACCGGCTCATGCACAAGCGGACCACCCTGGTGATCGCCCATCGACTGGCGACGGTGCAAAAAGCCGACAGGATCGTGGTGATCGACCACGGCCGGGTGGTCGATGTCGGCCGTCACAGCGATCTGGTGCGGCGCGACGGCCTCTATGCCCGCCTGGCCGAGCTGCAGTTCAATCTCGCCGCGGCCGCGAGCTGAGATTTTTCTCGCAAGTCGTTGAAAACAGGAGAAAATCGCAGGCGAATTCTGCCCGCAATGCTTCTTAATGTGATACTTTAAGTTTGGCCATAATTACCTTGTATATCAGCATGATATTGCGTAATCTTAAGCCATATTGCTGCCATTTTGGCGATTACCCGAAGAGCCAGCCATGTTTATTCAAGTTCATTCCTATCGAACCGACCGGCACAACGCGTTTAGCCGTCTGGCCGACTGGTGGCCGGCCGCTTTGATCGGTCTTGTGGCGCTTCTGGGCGCCCTGCCGGACGCCAGCGCGCGAACCCTGCTCGGCCTCTGACGCTCAGGCTTTTCGTTCAGCGTCCCAGCGCCGCAACTCGCGGCGCATGATCTTGCCCGTCGTGGTGAGCGGCAACTCGGCCACGAATTCGACCTCGCGCGGATATTCGTGCGCGGCCAGCCGGGTCTTCACGAACTGGGCCAGGTCGCCCTTCAATGCCTCGCTGGCGGCGATCTCGGGCCTAAGCTGCACGAAGGCCTTCACGATCTCGGTGCGCAGGCTGTCGGGCACGCCGACCACGCCGACCATGGCGACGGCGGGATGCTTCATCAGGCATTCCTCGATCTCGCCCGGGCCGATGCGATAGCCACCCGAGGTGATGACGTCGTCGTCGCGGCTCTTGAAGAAGACATAGCCCTGCTCGTCGATGCGGCCGAGATCGCCGGTCAGTAGCCAGTCGCCGGCATATTTACGCTCCGTCGCTTCGGGATTGCGCCAGTATTCCAGCATGACGATGGGGTCGTGCCGCCAGCCGGCGATCTGGCCTTCCTCGCCGGTTGGCAGCACATTGCCCTCGCTGTCGACGATGGCGACCTTGCGCCCGGGACAGGCGCGGCCGCACGAGCCCGGCCGGACCTCGAACCAGTCGGGGGAATTCAGCAGCATCAGGTTCATCTCGGTCTGGCCGTAGCCTTCCGAGATGGTCGTGCCGAAGGTGTCGCGGCCCCACGCCAGCAACTCCTCGCCCATCGCCTCGCCGCCGGTGCAGATGGCGCGCACCTCGTAGCGCCAGCGATCGCGCGGCCTCGCGACCTGCCGCATCATTTTCAGCGCGGTCGGCGGAATGAATCCGACGCCGACCTTGTGCCGCTCCAAGAGCGCGAAGGCGCGTTCGGGATCGAACTTGGCGAAGCGGTGCGCCACCACCGGCGTGCCGTAGAACCAGGCGGGAAAGAGCGCGTCATAGAGGCCGGCGATCCATGCCCATTCGGCCGGTGTCCACATCACCTCGTTGCCTTGCGGCCAATGGCTCAGCCACTGCTCGACCGGCGGCACCGAGCCCAGCATCACGCGATGGGCATGCAGCGCGCCCTTGGGCTGGCCGGTGGTGCCCGACGTGTAGATCAGCAAGGCCGGATCCTCGGCCGCCGTGTCGACGGTGGCGAAGCTGTCGGATGACGCGGCCAGCAGCCGATCCCAGTCGAGAAAGGCGGTGTCGTGCTTGCCGGCGCCGATCACGATCACCGTCTTGAGATGGGGCAGGCGATCGCGCACCGCCAGCACCTTGGGAAGCTGGGCCATATCGGTGATCAGCGCCGAGGCCTCGGCGTTGGCCATCCGGTATTCCAGCGCCTCTTCGCCGAACAGCGTGAACAGCGGCAAGACGACGGCGCCCATGCGGTAGCCGGCAAGATGGCAGAGCGTGAGCTCGGCACCCTGGCTTAAAAACACGCCGACCCGATCGCCCTTGTGGATACCCTGCGCGATGAGCGCATTGGCAAGCCGCGAGCTCGCCGCGAGAAGCTGGCCGAAGGTCCAGTTGCGCACCGATCCGTCGGCGTTCTCGACGATCAGCGCCAGCGCCTCTTGCGGATGGCGTTCGCACACGGCCCGGCCGATGTTGAAACGTTTCAGCTTGGGCCAGCGGAATTTCCGCATCGCCTCTTCGTAGGGAACACCGCGGGGGATCATGACGGCGGCACTCTATGGCAGGTGGACCATCCGCTTCCAGCGGAGGTATTCTGCGGCATGTCCCCCGACGACCATGCCTACGCCCCGGCGACGCGCGGCAAGTCCGCCGAGTCGGGCGTCACCATCGTTCCCTCGGTCTGCCCGCACGATTGCACCAGCACCTGTGCGCTCGACGTCGAACGGCTGGATGCCAAGCGCATCGGCCGGGTGCGCGGCTCGCTGCGCAACGACTACACGGCCGGCGTGATCTGCGAAAAGGTCGCCCGCTACGCCGAGCGCATCCACCATCCCGACCGGCTGATGAAGCCGTTGCGGCGGGTCGGGCCGAAAGGATCCAGGCAGTTCGCCGAGATCTCGTGGACCGATGCCCTCGATATCGTGGCCGAGCAGTTCATCGCCAAGGCGCGCCAGCATGGCAATGAGACGGTGTGGCCCTACTACTATGCCGGCACGATGGGCCTGGTGCAGCGCGACGGCATCAACCGCCTGCGCCATGCGATGAAATACTCGCGCTATTTCTCGACCATTTGCGTGACGCTCTCCGACACCGGCTGGATGGCGGGCGTCGGCGCCAAGCGCGGCGCCGACGTGCGCGAGGTCGACGAGCATTCCGAACTGGTGGTGATCTGGGGCGGCAATCCGGTGAACACCCAGGTCAACGTCATGACCCACGCCATGCGCGCCAAGAAACGCGGCGCCAAGCTGGTCGTGGTCGACCCCTACCGCACCGGCACGGCCGAGCAGGCCGACATCCATCTCGCGGTGCGGCCCGGCACCGACGGGGCGCTGGCGGTCGCGGTCATGCACGTCCTCTTCAAGGAGGGCTACGCCGACTGGGATTACATGCGCCGCTACACCGACGCGCCGGACGAGTTGGCGGCTCATGTCGCGACGCGCACGCCGGAATGGGCGTCTAAGATCACCGGGCTTGGCGTCGAGGAGATCGTCTCCTTCGCCCGGCTCTACGGCCGGACCAAGGCCTCGTTCATCCGCTGCCATCACGGTTTTAGCCGCAGCCGCAACGGCGCCGCCAACATGCATGCCGTCACCTGCCTGCCGGCGGTGACCGGCGCCTGGAAACACAAGGGCGGCGGCGCGCTCTATGGCCATACCGGCATGTATCCGCTGAACAGGACCCTGATCGAAGGGCTCGACGTGGTCGATCCCGCCATCCGCGATCTCGACCAGTCGCGGCTCGGGCCGATCCTGACCGGTGATCGCGAGGCGCTGAAGGATGGCCCGCCGGTGACGGCGCTTTTGATCCAGAACACCAACCCGGCGATGGTCTGCCCGGAGCTCGAGCTGGTGCATCGCGGCTTAAGGCGCGAGGACCTGTTCACCTGCGTGCACGAGCAGTTTTTAACCGAGACCGCGGCCTTCGCCGACATCGTGCTGCCGGCCACGATGTTTCTCGAGCACGACGATTTCTACACGGCGAGCGGCCACACCTTCTTCCAGGTGACCAAGGCGGTGATCGAGCCGCCCGGCGAGTGCCGCGAGAACCACTATGTGATCGCCGAACTCGCCAAGCGCCTGGGCGCCAAGCATCGCGGCTTCGACATGACTCCCTGGGAGATCATGGACGAAACGCTAAAAGTCTCGGGCATGTGGGACGCCGAGACCAATTGGAAGAAGGGCGGCCAGGATTTTCATCTCGGCTTCGAGACGTCGCATTTCCTCGACGGCTTTGCCTGGCCCGACAAGAAATTCCGCTTCAAGCCTGACTGGGCGGCCTACGGTCCGCGCGGCAAGGACATGCCGAGCCTGCCCGACCATTTCGATGTCATAGACAATGCCACGCCGGACAAGCCGTTCCGCATGGTTGCCGCACCGGCGCGCACCTTCCTGAACTCGACCTTCACCGAGACGCCGAGCAGCCAGAAGCGCGAGGTGCGGCCGACCGCCCTGATGAATCCCGACGACTGCGCGGCGATGGGCGTCGCCGAGGGCGACCGGCTGGAGATCGGCAACGAGCGCGGCAAGACCATCGTGCACGCGCGGCCCAAGGCCGGCCAGCAGAAGGGCGTGGTCGTGGTCGAAGGCATCTGGCCCAATCGCAACTTCGAGACCGGCATGGGCATCAACGCGCTGACCTCGGCCGATCCCGGCTGGCCGCACGGCGGCGCGGTGTTCCACGACACCGCCGTCTGGATCCGCAAAGCGGCGTGAACAGCGCGTTCCAACCGGCGCCCAATCCGAGCATCGCCCAGACCCAGGCGGCTCGCGCTGTGGGCCGTGCCCATGTGCTGGTGATCGGCAACGAGAAGGGCGGGTCGGGCAAGTCGACGACGGCGCTGCACATCGCCGTGGCATTGCTGGGCGAGGGCGCGCGCGTGGCCACGCTCGATCTAGATGCGCGTCAGGCGACGCTCGGCCGCTACGTCGAAAACCGCGCCGCCTACGCCAAGCGCAAGGGCGTCGAGCTGGCCATGCCGGTCCATGCCGCGGTGCCGCTGTCGACCCTGCCGGATCGGACGGCCGCGGAAGCCGACGAGCGGGCGCGCCTCGAAGCGGCCCTCGAGCCGATGGTCGGCACGGTCGATTTCGTGATCGTCGATACACCAGGCAGCGACACCAATCTGTCGCGGCTGGCGCACACCTGGGCCGATACCCTGCTGACGCCGCTCAACGACAGCTTCATCGATCTCGATCTTTTGGCGCGAGTCGATCCCGAAACGCTCAAGATCGTGCGACCGTCGATCTATGCCGAGGCGGTGTGGAAGCAGCGCCAGCTGCGCGCCATCCGGGGCGGCCGGCCAGTCGACTGGGTGGTGATGCGCAATCGCCTGTCGTCGCTGGCCGCGCGCAACAAGCGCGACATGGGCAACGTTATCGACGCGCTGGCCAAGCGCATCGGCTTTCGCGTCGCCGCGGGCTTGAGCGAGCGCGTAATCTACAAGGAGCTGTTCCTGAGCGGGCTCACCCTGCTCGATCTCAAGCGCGGCGGCGGCGGCCCGTCGCTCACCTTGAGCCATGTCGCGGCGCGTCAGGAGGTGCGCGACCTCGTCGCCGCGCTCAATCTGCCGCGGCCAGGTGCGGACGCGCCATCGGCCGCGCCCGCGACAGCATCAGCCATAACAGACCCGCAAGCTGCAGGATGAAGAGCCCGCCGAACGCCCAGGTGTAGCCGTCGGGCGCGTAGCCGGTGGCGGTCTTGGGCCACAGGTCGACGATCTTTCCGATCGCCCACTGGCCGGCGAAGATCACGGTGAAGGCGACCAGGTTGCTGCTGGTCGTGACGCGTCCGGCATAGTGGGTGGGAAACGATGCCACCATCACCGGCATGTACTGGATCGGGCAGGCGCCCAGGAAGCCGAACAACGGCCACGCCACCGCCGGATGGAAGGACGGCAGGAAGGCGAGCCAGCCGCAGACCAGGGCGAACAGCAGGCTGGCGATGCCGACCGAGGCGAAGTTGCTGACGCCTATCCGGCGAAAGCCGCCGGCGATCACGCCGCTCATCGCGAACCCCAGGGTCATGACGGCGGTGGTGTAGAGCTGGATGTCGGCCCGCGCTTCCTTGTCGGCGATGCCGCCGACGTCGCGCAGCCAGGGCCCGATCCACAGCGTGATGCAGCCGATGAAGGCCAATTGCTGCACGGAAACCAGCGGCTGGATGCGCCAGTAAAAACCGTCGGTCAGCACCGCGCCGGTGATGCGGAACTGCTCGCCCAGCGTGCCTTTGGCGGCGGCGACGGGGCGCTCGGGCACGACGACGAACAGGATCGCCGCCGTCGCGAGGCAGAGGCCGGCCAGCCAGAAGAACAGCCCTTGCCAGCTCACGACCGACAGCGACCACTCGATCGGCAACGTCGCGGCCATTGAGCCGAGGCCGCCCGCCATCATGTGGAAACCGGTGATCAAGCCCCAGCGTTCGGACGGATACCAAATCGTGATGGCCTTGATGGCCGCCATCAGCCCGCCGGCGAAGCCGAGCCCGATCAGCGCGCGGGCCACGATCAGCTCGCCCAGCGAGAGGCTGAGACCGAACAGGGTCGAGCCCGCCGCGGCCATCGCCAGCAGCACCGCCTGCACGCGGCGCGGCCCGTAGCGGTCGAGCATGACGCCCAGTACCGGCTGGCAGCCGGCGAAGAACAGGAAGAAGGCGGAGGTCAGAAGACCGAGATCGCCCGCGGTGATGCCGATGTCCCGTTCGAGGTAGGGAAAGATCACCGCGTTCACGCCGCGGAAGATGTAGGACAGGAAATAGGCGAACGCGAACGGCAGGAAGACCCGCAGGAACAGCGTGGCGAAGGTCGCGGCTTTTCCGGTCATGTTTGCATTGGCGCTGGGCGCGGCGCGCACCATATTTCACACCCCGGAGGGGGTCAAAGATTACTTCGGCATGGCGACGATGTTGGCGGAGAGCGGCGTGCCTTCGATCCAGCGTTCAACCAGGCCGGTGGCATCGGAGAAGATGAAAATCTCGTAGTCGAGCGAGCGCAGCAGCGCGATCAGATCGTCGGTGCTTGTTCCTTGTTTTCGCAGCGCATCGTCGTTGGCCTCGATCAGCAGCACCGGATGCGATGCCATCAACAGGGCGCGACCCCCCGTGAGCACTTTGACCTCGGCGCCTTCGACGTCGATCTTGGCCACATCCACTTTGCCGAGCGCGAGCCGCTGGGCGACAGCATCGAGTGTCTCGACAGCGACCGACTCGGAGGCAATTGCCCTCACACCTTCATGGGCGAAGCCGCCTAGCGTGTTGTGTCCGCCATGCACTGCCGGCGCGATTTGCAGATCGGCGCGGCCGGCTTCGGCGGCCAAGGCGTTGGGCACGACCATCACGTTCTTCAGTCGATTGAGCGCCAGATTGCGTTCGAGGTTTCGGCGCTCGCGCGAACTCGGTTCGACCGCGACCACGCGGCCGCGCCGGCCGACGCGGCGGGCGGCGAACAAGGTGTAGAGGCCATCATTGGCGCCGACATCGATGACGGTCATGCCGCGGCGCAGCATTCGATCGAGGAAGGCAAATTCGTTGGGTTCGAACGAGCCGCACACATAGAGGCAGAGGCTGAGGTCGTTGCCGAGCGTCATCTCGACCTTGGACCCTGCATGCCAAGGCAGGACAAGAGGAACGACCAGCTTGTTCCTGAGTGCAAAGCGCCAGAGCACGCCGCGCCGCGTCGCCATCCAACGGTGCTCGACGAAATACTCGCGGGCGAAAGTCCAGCCGGGAAAGACCTGCAACGAAGGCCTGCCGCCGGCCAGGCAGCGTGCAAATAGTCGACCCAAGGACGGGCGCTCGACCAGCCACCGGGGACCGATCTCGTCGAGCCAGACGGCGAGGCGCCGGCGGCGCTTGACCCACCATCTGCCAAATCTGGTCGAGGGAACGGCTTCTTGCATGCCGCGCAGTGTTGTCGGCGGAATTCGACGCCGACAAGGCGAAAACGGCCTATATTGACCGCAAGAGGAGGCGTTGCATGGCGCGAAAAACCGATCTGACAGCGCCACAGCCATCGACCGCAGGCGACGTCGATCGCTTTATGCGCGAGCTGGGCGAAATGGCACCGCGAGCGTCGGGCACGCGAGGGCGCCTGCTGTTCGCCATGGATGCGACGGCCAGCCGCGAACCGACCTGGGACCTCGCATCGTCCCTGCAAGGCGAGATGTTTGTTGCCGCCAGCCAAAGCGGCGGCCTCGATATTCGTCTGGCGTTCTATCGTGGATTCGATGAGTTCAAGGTGAGCCGCTGGACGTCCGACGGCCGCGAGCTCGCCCGCCTGATGAGCGCGGTGCGCTGCCTGGCCGGCCGCACCCAGATCGCCCGGCTGCTGCGCTATGCCGTCGAGCAGCGGCGCGACAGTCGCATCGACGCGGTGGTCTTTGTCGGCGATTGCTGCGAGGAGGATGTCGATGCGGTTGGCCACGAGGCAGGACAGCTCGGCCTGCTCGGCCTGCCGGTGTTCGTCTTCCACGAGGGCGAGGATCGCGTTGCCTCGCGGCTGTTTCCCCAGATCGCCAAGCTGACGCGCGGCGCCTATTGCAAGTTCGACCGCTCGAGCCCCGACCAGCTCAAGCGGCTGCTCGGCGCCGTCGCCGCCTATGCCGCGGGCGGACGCGCGGCGTTGCTGAAATATGGTCGCGAGCAGGGCGGCGCCGCGGCGCTGCTGACCAATCAAATGAAGTGACGATGGCTGTTCAAGGTGGGGATCTGCGCGCGACAGTAGAGGCGTTTTTCGAGAGCGAAATCCTGCCGCGTCATCGCGATTGGCTGGACCATGTTGCCCGCCGTGAAGCCGCGCCGTTCCTGCCGGCGTTGCAGGCCAAGGCGCGCGCGGCGGGCCTGTGGAACCTCGGCCTAACCGAGCGCATGAGCAACCGAGACTACGCGCCGCTCGCCGAGATCATGGGCCGCCTGCCGTGGGCCTCCGAGGTCTTCAACTGCCAGGCGCCCGACGTGCCCAACATGATCATGCTGCAGGCCGCCGCGACGCCCGAGCAAAAGAAGCGATGGCTCGAGCCGCTGCTCGAGGGCCGCGTTCGCTCCGCCTTCGGCATGACCGAACCCGACGTCGCCTCGTCCGACGCCACCAACATCGCAACGACGCTCCGCCGCGAGGGCGATGACTGGGTGGTCAACGGCCGCAAATGGTACATCACCGGCGCCGCCCATCCCGCTTGCGCCTTTGTGATCGTGGTCGGCGTGTCGCGGCCGCAAGCGCCGCGCACCGGCCGGCATTCCTGCGTCATCGTGCCGATGGGCACGCCCGGTCTGCGGATCGTTCGCGAGCTGCGCTTTCTCGGCTGGGAGGACAGCGTCGCGCCCATCGCCGAGCTCGCGTTCGAGGATGTGCGCGTGCCGGCTAAAAATTTGCTGGGCGCGGAGGGCGAGGGCTTTGCCGCCGCGCAAGTGCGGCTGGGCCCGGCGCGGCTGCATCACTGCATGCGCGCCATCGGGGCCTGCGAGGTGCTGGTCGAGCTCATGATGGCGCGGGCGGCCGAGCGCCATGCCTTTGGCCGTGCCGTGATCGACTACGACGCCACGCAGCAGGCGATCGCCCGCTCGCGCATCGAGATCGAACAGGCGCGGCTCCTGGTGCTGCGCACGGCCGAGCGGCTGGACGGCGCGGGCCATCAGGCCGCCTGGCGCGACGTGTCGATGGCCAAGGTCGCGGTGCCCGAGATGGCCCAGCGGGTCGCCGACCGGGCGATCCAGCTGTTCGGCGCCATGGGCGGCAGCGACGATGCGCCGATCCACCGCGCTTTCGCCATGGCGCGCCTGTTGCGCATCGCCGACGGGCCGGACGAAGTCCATCTGCGCCAGATCTTCCGCCAGGAGCCGCCGGCGCGCTGGAGCGTGGCGGACTCGCCCTATATCGCCCGTCGGGTCGACTAGGCGCCGAGCAAGCGTGCGGTCCAGCGCCCCGGCAGGGACTGGCCGAACCAGACAGCGGCCTTGGTGCCGATCGGGAAGGCGATGCGCGCGTGGTTGTGGGCGAGGCCGTGCCGGATGATGGCGGAGGCGCGCTCGGCGGTCATCAGGAAGGGCATGGGGAAGGGCGCGTTGGCGGTCATGCGGCTCACCACGAAGCCCGGACAGATGACGCTGACGCCGATGCCGTCCTTCTGCAGGACGTAGCGGATGCTCTCGCCCCACACGCGAACGGCGGCCTTGCTGGCGTTGTAGGAGGCCGAGTAGGGCAGTCCGATGAAGCTCGCGAGCGAGGCGACGACGGCGATCTGGCCGCGCTTGCGCTTTATCAGCCGTGCCAGCAGCGACTCGACGGTGTTCAGCACGCCGCCGACATTGACGTCGAACGTCTTGCGGATCACCGAGAAATCGTCGAGCGAGGAATTGTTCTTGTCGATCGAGATGCCGGCATTGGCGATCACGAGATCGACCGGATGCGCGTCGTCGAAGGCGGTGAGCCAGGCGCCGAGCTTGTCGCGGTCGACGACATCGACCGTATCGGCCACCACCGTAGCACCCTTGGCGCGACAGGCGGCGGCGACCGCCTCGAGGCGGCCCGCGTCGCGGCCGGTCAGCGCCAGCGCCACGCCACGGTCGGCATAGTCGAGCGCCAGCGCCTCGCCAATGCCGCTCGACGCACCGGTGATGACAATGCTTGAGAACTTTTTCATGGGATAACCTTCGGGCGGATCGCGTTGTCTGCGCTAGGAGCCGATACTAGAGTGCCTCGCCGTGGCGCGGCCAGTGGTGTGGCAAGTGGAGTGTCGTTATTGATTGCAAGCATGACGGGATACGCCCGGACGCAGGGGTCGGATGACCAGCGGCGCTGGGTCTGGGAAGCGCGCAGCGTCAACGGCCGCAACCTGGAAATCCGCTGCCGCGTGCCGCAGGGCTTCGACCGTCTGGAGAATCCGGCGCGTACTGCGGTCGGCTCCCGCCTGAAGCGCGGCAACGTTTCCTTGACGCTGACCATCGCCAGCGACCGCCAGGGCAAGCCATTGCGCATCAACCGCGCCCTCCTCGCCGAGCTGGGCGCGCTGGTCGAGGAAGTGCGCAAGGGCACCGGCGCGGCCGCGCCGACGGCGGATGGGCTGCTGCGCGTGCGCGGCGTCATCGAGGAGGATGACGAGGCCGTCGAAAGCGAGGAAGCGCTCGCGGTACTCGACAAGGCGCTGACGGCGACCCTCGAGGAGGTCCTGAAGGCGCTGGCCGCCGCACGGGCGGCGGAGGGCCGGGCGCTGGCTGGCGTGATCGATCGCCACATCGACGAGATCGAAGCCCTGTGCGGACGGGCAGCCGATCGGGCAGCCGCCCAGATCGGCACCTTGAAGACCCGGTTCGACAGCCAGCTTGCCGAGCTGCTGGAGCGCGCGCCGGCGCTTTCGGAGGAGCGCTTTGCCCAGGAGGTGGCGCTGCTGGTCGGCAAGGCCGACGTGCGCGAGGAACTGGACCGGCTGGCCGCCCACATTGCGCAGGCGCGGACCCTGCTCGCCGACGCCCGTCCCGACAATCCGGTGGGCCGCAAGTTCGATTTCCTCTGCCAGGAATTCAACCGCGAGGCCAACACGCTGTGCTCGAAGTCGGCCGACATCGAGCTGACGCGGATCGGCATCGATTTGAAGGGCGCCATCGAGCGCCTACGGGAGCAAGTGCAGAATGTCGAGTAACGTCGAGGCGCCGGCCATCCAGCGGCGCGGCCTGATGCTGGTGCTGTCCTCGCCGTCGGGCGCGGGCAAGACGACCCTGTCGCGGCAGCTCCTGGAAAACGATTCGCACATCCAGCTCAGCGTCTCCTGCACGACGCGCGCCAAGCGGCCGGGCGAGAAGGACGGGGTCGACTACAAGTTCATCGACACGCCGAGCTTCCGCAGCATGATCGAGCGCGGCGAATTTTTGGAACATGCCCGCGTGTTCGATCACTACTACGGCACGCCGCGCGCGCCGGTCGAAGCAGCGCTGCAGGGCGGCCGCGACATGCTGTTCGACATCGACTGGCAGGGCACGCAGCAACTCAAGGAGAAGGGCCGCGAGGACCTGGTGACGGTGTTCATCCTGCCGCCGTCGACGCGCGACCTCGAAAAGCGGCTGATCACGCGCGCCCAGGATTCGCCCGACATCGTGGCCCGCCGCATGGCCAAGGCGGCCGACGAGATGAGCCATTGGGCGGAGTACGACTACGTCGTCATCAACCGCGACATCGCCACCAGCCTGATGCAGATCAAATCCATCCTGACGGCCGAGCGGCTCAAGCGCGAACGCCAGCAGGGGCTCGAGAGCTTCGTCAAAGCGCTGCGCGAGGGGCGGTAGCCGGCTGGTCATTGCCGATTTGACCCTGCGAACGCAGCACGAGCTGCGAGGCCGCAAAGGGCTTGCCGGAGAATTCGGCGATCAGCCGGTCGCTCGCCGTTTCGATCGTCTTCTCCAACTGCTGCATGAAGGTCTGCTTGTCGAGGCCGGTCTCGATCGCCGGCAGGAACTCGATGGCGGCGCGGCCGGGCTTCTTCCACCAGTCGCGGCGGTTCCACAACAGGCCGAGCGAAGTGGCGACCGGCGTCACCGGCAGGCCGAGATCGCGGTAGAGATAGTAGATGCCCGAGCGGTAGCGCTCGCGCTCGCCCGGCGCCATCAGATTGCCCTCCGGATAGATCGCGATGTGGCGACCGCTGTCATAGGCGCGCTTGGCGAACTGGGCGAGGTGCTCGCGCTCCTTGCCGCCGCCGCAGGCGTCGACGCGGATCATCTGCAGGCGATAGAGGATGGCGCCGATCACCGGATAGCGGAACAACTCCTGCATGGCGACGAAGGCGATGCCGGGAATGTTGGCCGCCAAGAAGATGCCGTCGCTCTCGCTGTGATGCTTGTTGGCGAGCAGGGCAGGGCCGCGAACAGGAATGTTCTCGCGGCCGCGGATCTCGACCTTCATGCCGCCGATCCAGCGCATGCTCCAGACCACGCCGCGGGCCCAGTAATGCAGCAGGCCGCGCAACACCACCGGCGTCGGGATCGGCAGCAGGACGACACCGATGATCGCGGCCACAAAGGTGAAGCTGTAGAAGTAGATGTTGAAGGCGATGGAGCGGATCATGATGATAAGTATGTGAGCACTCACTCATTTTGTCAATAGGCCACATGACCGAGGATTCTCGAGGGTGGCCGGCCAGTTCGCCGTCCATTCGGCCATCCTTCGAATGGCCAATTAGCGTGCTTCGGCCCGCAAGAGCTCAGCCAGACGGACGAAGTCGGCCACGCCAAGTTCTTCGGCCCGGGCCGTTGGCCGCAACCCAAGGCCGGTCAGGACCGCCGCAGGATCGGCAAAGAGACCCGCCAGGCTGCGGCGCAGCATCTTGCGGCGCTGGCCGAAGGCTGCCGCGGTAACTCTCTCCAGGATCGCCAAATCGACCAGCCGGTCGCCGACGGGCCGAGGCGTCAGCCGTACCACCGAGGAGGTAACCTTGGGCGGGGGAACGAACGCCGAGGGCGCCACGTCGAACAACCGCTGCACGATACAGACATGCTGGGCGAGGACCGACAGCCGGCCATAGTCCTTGCTGCGCGGCATGGCCGCCAGGCGATCGGCGACCTCCTTCTGGAACATCAGGACCATGTCGGCGATCTGCCCCGCCTGGTGCAGCCAGCGCACCAGCAACGCGGTCGAGACATTGTAGGGCAGGTTGGCGACGATCCGACGGGGCGGCGAGCCCAAGCCCGCCAGGTCGACCTCGAGCGCGTCGGCTTCGAGGAGGTCGAGGCGACCTGGGGCGGCGTCCTGCAAGTCCTGCAAGGCTGTGATAGCCCGGCGGTCGACTTCGATCGCAACAACGCGTGCCGCGCCCTCGAGCAGCAGTGCGCGCGTCAGTCCGCCGGGACCGGGTCCGACCTCGATCACCGTTCCCTCGCCAAGCGGCGCGGCGGCGCGGGCAATGCGCCGAGTGAGGTTGAGGTCAAGCAGGAAATGCTGGCCCAGGCGCTTGCGCGCGTCGAGGCCATGGGCGGCGATGGTCTCGCGCAACGGCGGCAGCCGGGCGAGCGCGTCCATGTCCGGTCGGGCGTTCAGGTCTGGCGCCGGCGGGCCATGTCGTCCGCCATGCTGAGCGCCGCGAGCAGGCTTGCCGGATCGGCGCGGCCGGTCCCAGCGATATCGAGCGCTGTGCCGTGGTCCGGCGACGTCCGCACGAAGGGCAGGCCCAGCGTGACGTTGACGCCGCCGGCAAAATCCACGGTCTTGATCGGGATCAGAGCCTGGTCGTGATACATGCAGAGGGCCGCGTCATAGCGCGCGCGGGCAGCCGGATGGAACAACGTATCGGCCGGCGCCGGACCGCTGGCGTCGAGGCCGTCACGCCTCAGGATCTCGATCGCCGGCGCGATCACCCGGGCTTCCTCATCACCCATCGAGCCTTGCTCACCGGCATGAGGATTGAGTCCGGCAACGGCAAGCCGGGGGCGCGCAATGCCGAACAAGGACCGCAACCCCGCCGCGGCGATGCGGCCCGCCCGCACAATCTTGGCGGTGTCAAGCGTGCGCACCGCTTCGGCCAGCGACAGGTGGATGGTCACCGGCACGACCCGCAGCTCGGGGCAAGCCAGCATCATGGCGACCTCGACGCCGCCGGCCAGCTCGGCGAGGTATTCCGTGTGGCCGGGATGTCCGAAGCCCGCATCCTGGAGGGTCTTCTTCTGGATGGGATTGGTCACCATGCCGGCAACCTCCCCGGCAAGGGCGAGCTTGGCGGCGCGCTCGATCGCCTCGAGGGTTGCCGGCGCGTTGACGGGATCGGGATGGCCAGCCTGCACGGGGATGCGCAGCCGAACCGGCAAGACAGGCAACGCTGTTTCGAAGACAAGACCGGCGTCCGACGGCCGCGCGATTTCTCGCACAGCGACGTCGAGACCGAGCTTGGCGGCGAGACCGCTCAAGCGCGCGCCATCGTCGATCGCAAAGAACGGCCGCGCACCGGGCCCGCGTAACGACCAGGCTTTTAGGGTGAGTTCGCCGCCGATGCCGGCCGGCTCGCCCATCGTCACGGCGAGCGGCGCGGCGACGGTCATGATGGCTGCTTGACGTCGATGGTCGCCTGGCGGCGCAGGTCGCGCATGTAGCGACGCCCGGCACCTTCGAGTTTCTGCAGCAGAATCTGCTGGCCAACTACGTCGCGCGTCGGCAGGCCGTCGCCACCGACCTTGCCGCACAGCGCCACGACCTGCAGTCCTTCGGCGACCCGGAATGGCCCGGCCGTGCTGCCCACGTTCAGCTTGGGAATCTCCTCGAACATCTGGCGATTGGCCGCCAGATCGCCGACCCGGACGCCGGTGAGATCGCCCGAGGTCGCGCCCTTGAGCTCGCGCGATCTGGCATGGAGGTCGGTGCAGCCTTTTACGCCGGCCATCGCCTTCTGGGCCTCGGCGGTCGCCTTGGCGACCTCATCCGGCGTGGCGTTGACCGGCAGGGGCAGCGTCATCTGCGTCAGGTTGAGACGCATGTCGTCGGCTCGCGTCGCCGCAAACTGGCGGCGGTCGATCACGTAGACAATATGCCAGCCCGAGCTGCTGCGGATCGGCTCTGAATACTGCCTGACCTGCAGCTTTTCGATCGAGCCGTCGAGGCTGGGATCGAGCGATCCGGGCAATACCCAGCCGAGCTCGCCGCCCGCCTGGGCCGTCGCGCCCTGCGAGAACTGTTGGGCGACGGCGCCGAACGGCGCCCCGCGCTTGAGCTGCTCGACAATGCGGTCGGCGCTGCGCTTGGCTTCATCGGCGAGCTCGGCCCGGTCAATGGGCACGAAGATCTCGGCCACCCGCGCTTCGGTCTTGCCGACGTTCGATCGCATCCGGCTCATCGCATCATCGATCTCGGCTTCCGAGACGTCGACCTGGGGCCTGACTTTCCGGCGGATGATCTTGGTCCAGGCGATCTGCGCATCGATCTGCTGGACGGCGATCTCGTAGGGGACGCCGACGCTCTGCAGGTATTGCCGGAACTGGCCACGTGACATGCCCGCGGCACGCTCGATGTCGCCAAAGCGCTGCTGCAGCTCGCCGTCAGTGGTCTTCAGCCCCAGCCGCTTGGCGTCCTGGATCTGCAGGTGTTCATCGATCATCTGGCGCAGGATCTGGGTGGCCATGCGCTGACGCAGCTCCGGACTGTCCTGCAGGCCCGTCGTCCGAATGGCGAACAGCACCCGCTGGGACAGGTCGAAATCGGTGATGGCGTCGTCGTTCACCCGCGCCACCACGCGCAGGCCTTGGGCCGATGCGACAGTTGGAGACAACGTGACGACGATGACGAGAAGAGTGCGGAGGAACAGCGCGGACATTGCACCGGCAGGGTGATGAGGGATCGACATTATATGTTCCGCGACAGTTTTGCTGCAACGGAACGCGAGCCCTTAGAGTGGGACTATGGCAAGATACAGGCGCGCTTGACGCTAGGCAGCCGGTGGTTTAGCCGAACACGGCACATCGGGCAGGGGATAAAGGGGGCAACGATCCACCGAATGACCACCGCGCGCCGCTCGATCAGCGCCGCCAGCGCATGGGACCGCGTTTGCTCGGGCGTAGGCTATCACCTCGATAATCTCGGCCGGTGGCTGATCGTGAACGCTCCGTCGATCGGATCGGCCTACGCGGCCTTCCTGGCACCGGGCGTGCCGCGCCTGAAACCCCGGCCGGGCTGGATGTTTGCCGAGGAGTACTACGATCAGCGCCGGTGGCTCGCCTGCCGGCGCGGCGCCCTGTGGGAAGCCGCCCGGGAGAAGGAGCTCGCCGTGCCGATCACCGTGCGCTGGCACGGCGGCACCACGGTCGACCTGACGCTGGGCAACGACAACAGCCTTTGCCTTTATGTCTGCGGCTCCTTCGAACCCAACGAATTCGCCTTCCTGGATCGCGTGCTGCGACCGGGCATGGTCTTCGTCGATGTCGGCGCCAACGACGGCTATTACACGCTGTTCGCCGCGCGCCGCGTCGGGCCGTCGGGCCGGGTCGTGGCGGCCGAGCCCAGTTCGCGCGAGCGCGCGCATCTGCAGCGCAATCTGGGACGCAACGGCCTGGACAACGTCTCGGTCGTGCCGGCCGCCATCGGCGCCGCCGCCGGGCTTGCCGACCTTCATCTGGCCCACGGTGTTCATGCCGGCCACAACACGCTGGGCGGCTTTGCGCACGACGACGTGGTGCGCGCCAGCCTCGAGCGGGTGCCGATCGAGCCGCTCGACGCGGTGGTCGCCCGCCTCGGCCTGGCCAAGGTCGACTTCGTCAAGATCGACGTCGAGGGCGCCGAGGCGCGCGTCATTGCCGGCGCGACGGCCATGCTGACCTCGATGCGTCCGCTGATGCTGATCGAGGTCAACGACAAGGCACTGCGCGCCCAGGACAACTGCGCCGATGCCCTCATGGCGACGCTGCGCGAGGATCTGCGCTACGAGATATTCGTGTTCTCGCCGGTGACCGGCCTACTTGAACGGCCGCGCGACGGCGACCCGCTCTCGGCCAACGTCGTCGCCATACCCGGCGAGCGTGTCGCCGACGCGATCTCGGCAGCCTAGGCTCGCGACCAGAGGCGTTCTTCGGGATGCCAGCACGGCTCACTTCGGCGGCGGACGCCCTTCGCGACTGGGCAACCGGCGCGGCCCTTCCGCTGTGGGCGACCGCAGGTTTCGACGTCCAGCCCGGACGATTCGAGGAGCGGTTGACGTTGCGTGCCGAGCGGTTGCCCGACGTTCCCCTTAGGTTGATGTCGCAGGCGCGCCAGATTTACGCCTACGCCGTGGCGGCCAGGAGAGGCTGGTACCCCGACGCAGGCCAACTGGTCGAGCACGCCTATGCCTCGATGGTGCGGGACTATCACGGACGGGACGATCGAAGCGGTTGGATATTCTCGATCCGGCGCGATGGCGCAGTGGCCGATGCGCGCCGGGATCTTTACACCCACGCCTTCGTGCTTCTGGCAATCGCGGCGTATGTCAAAGCAACGGGAAAGCACCAGGCGCTTGGTCTGGCCGACGAGACCCTGGGGTTCATCGAACGCCATATGACCGCACCACAAGGCGGTGGCTTCGTCGAGGAGCTGCCGTCGGCCGGCGGCAGCCGCCGGCAGAACCCGCACATGCATCTGTTCGAAGCGATGCTTTTGCTGTGGGAGTGTTCGGGCGATGCCCGATACCTGGCGCGTGCCGGCACGCTCTTCGATCTCTTCGCCTCGCGCTTCTTTCGGTCCGATCCGGGCGTTCTCGGTGAACATTTCACGCCCTCCCTGACGCCGGCGGAAGGCATCGCCGGCAGGGTCGTGGAACCGGGCCATCACTATGAATGGATCTGGCTGCTGCGGCGCTTCGAGCGCGCCAGCGGCCGCTCGATGCAGCGATATGTCGACGCGCTCTACGCGCACGCCGATCGACACGGATTCGACGAGGCGGGTCTGATCGTCGATGAGCTGCTCATCGACGGCTCCCACCACAAGCGATCGCGCCGCATCTGGCCGATCGCCGAAGCGATCCGGGCAAACGTCGTCGAGGCTCGATGGGCGCGCGCAGGATCTGCGGCAAAGGCAGCTTCCCTGGCCGTCCGGTTACGCCAACGGTTCTTGACGACTGATCCCGTCGGCGGCTGGTTCGACAAGCTCGACGCCGACGGCGCGTGCATCAGTCGATTCATGCCGGCCAGCACGTTGTACCACCTGGTCGGCGCGATCGATGAACTGGATCAGCCGGCCGCGTCGGCAAGCGACGCCAGGCAGGGTGCGATGGAGTCCGTTCAGCGACGATGACCCTGGTCGCGTTCGGACAGGATCGGATTGTCGATCGGCCACCAGATCTTCAGTGCCGGATCGTTCCACAAAAGCGTGAATTGGCCGGCGCGGTCGTACTCGGTGCTTTGCTTGTAGTGGAAGATCGCCCGCTCGCTCATCACCAGGTGTCCGTTGCCGAAGTTCGGTGGCACCAGGATCTGCAGACGATTGCTGTCCGAGAGGGTGAACGCCGCCCATTCGCGGTACTGCGACGAGTTCGGATCGTTATTGACCACCACCAGGTAGAAGCTGCCCTGCAGGCAGGAGATCAGCTTCCAGGTCGTGCTGTCACCGTGGATGCCGCGCAGCACGTGGCGGTGCGACACCGAAATGTCGTCCTGGATGAAGTCGATCGGAATGCCGGCGGTGAAGTAGGCGTTGCGATTGTAGGTCTCGATGTAATGACCGCGAAAGTCCTCGAAGACCGTCGGCGGCTTGATCAGCAGCACCGATTCGAGCTTGGTGGTGAACACTTCCATTGCTGCTGTCATTCCCTCGCTCCCTATTTCCGTCGTCCTGAGCGCAGCGAAGGACCTCATGGCATTTCAACGAGCATGCCGGCTGCAATCGGCATGAGATCCTTCGCTGCGCTCAGGATGACAGCAATTCTTCCTTCCGATAGACGATCGTCGAGCCCGTGAAGTCGGTGGAAATCGGCACCGTGATGAGATGTGACAGCGCGGCGCGCACGGCGGCCTGGCGATCCGGAGGCACCACGAACACCATGAAGCCCGTGCCGCCGGCGCCGAGCAGCTTGCCGCCCAGCGCACCGGCGCGCCGCGCGTCGTCGTAGGTGCGGTCGATCATCGTCGTGCTGGTGCCGTCGGTCAGGCGCCGTTTCAGCGCCCAGCTTTCGTGCAGGAGCTGGCCGAATTCGGCCAGTCGGCCGGCATGCAGCATGTCGACGGCCACCTCGACCATGTCGCGCATGCGCGTCATGTGCTCGGCATTGGCATCGAGCTTGCTGATCAGTCTCTTGGCAAACTCCGAGGAGATGCGGCTGCTGCCCGTATAGAAGAGCATCAGCCATTTCTCGAAATCGCCGCGCTGGGTCTCGCTGAGGCCCACGGGCGTGATCGAGAACGAGTCGTCGCGCTCGAACTTGATGACGTTCATGCCGCCGTAGGCGCTGGCGATCTGGTCCTGGCAGCCGACGCTTTCCTTGAGCTTGTTCTGCTCGAGGTCGGTGGCGCTCACGGCGAGCGCATGAGCGTCGAGCTGCTTGCCGCGCATGGCGTTCAGCACGTTCATCAACCCGACGGCGAAGGCCGAGCTCGAGCCGATCCCGGAGCGTGCCGGCAGGTCGCCCTGATGGAAAAGCTCGACGCCCTCGCTGTCGTCGAAGCCCAGCACCTGCAGACCGGCGCGCACGGCGGGATGCTGGATCTCGGCGATCGCACCGACCGGCTCGATATGCGACCAGATGATGCGATGGCGGATGCCGAAGAACGGCGGCAAGAAGCCGGTGCCGATGTAGCAGTATTTGTTGATGGCCATCGACAGCACGGCGCCGCCATGCCTGCGGTACCAGGCCGGGTAGTCTGTGCCGCCGCCAAAGAACGAAACGCGATAGGGCGTGCGGGAAATCGCCATCAGCATGTAAAAGCCATCAACCTTTCTGACTGCCGCCTGACTGCCGGATCTGCCGCCGTCAGCGGGTCAGAAAACGGTCGCCTTCCGTTGCCACGCGACCCCGCCAGTAGTCCAGCAGATCGCGCAGGGTCGTCTCGTAGGGGATTTCGGGCTTCCAGCCCGTATGGGCGTGGAATTTGGCGGTATTCGGGACCTGCAGATCGGCGTCGATCGGGCGCAGGCGATCGCGGTCGACTTCGACCTTGATGTCGGCCTTGCAGGGCGAGAAGGAGATCAGTGTGTCGAGGATGTCCTTGACCGTGCAGGAATGGCTGCCGCCGATATTGTAGTAGGCACCCGGCGTCGGGTTGACGGTCACCAGCATGTAGTAGGCGCGCACGGCGTCGCGCACGTCGGCGACGGTGCGCAGGGATTGCAGGTTGCCGACCTTGACCACGGGCGGGATGCGATTGTGCTCGATCATCGCGATTTGCTTGGCGAAGGTCGACTCGGCGAAGACGTCGCCGCGCCGCGGACCGGTGTGGGTGAACATCCGCGTCGTCATGACCGTCATGCCGTAGGCCTCGGCATAGAAACGCCCGACGAGATCGGTGCCGACCTTGGAGATGGCGTAGGGCGACGCCGGGTGGAAGGTGCATTCCTCGTCGATCGGCAGCTTCTCCTTCGGCACGCGCCCGAACACCTCGGACGAGGCGCAGACATGGATGATCGCCTTGGGGGCATGCTGCTTCAGCGCATCGAGGACGCGCACCGTTCCCTGGACGTTGGTGTCCATGGTGTCGAGCGGGGCATCGAAGCTGGAGCGTGGAAAGCTCTGCGCGGCGAGGTGGAAGACGTAGTCCGGCTTGGCGTTGGCCACGACGTTCTGGATCGACATCGTGTCGCGCAGGTCGCCGTACAGCAGCGAGACACGATCGCCGGCATTGATCCGCCAAGCGATGTTGGCGAGATTGTCGAGCGGGCTGCGCCATCGGCACATCCCGATCACGTCCCAATCCGTCCGCTCGAGCAGGAACTCGGCCAAGTGGGAACCGACCATTCCCGTGATGCCCGTAATGAGGGCGCGTCGAGCAGCCATCGTTCGCCTGTTCTACCTCCGCTGTCGCGGTCTACTTAGTTGAGGCGAAAGCAAAAGGCCACCCCGGCTGTCCGGCCGCAAGAAGCGGCCGAGACCTCGCCGTTGCCTTGCGAGTCGGAGGTCTCTATGGTCCGACCCATCCCAAAACAACGATCAGTCACGATGCCTCTTGCCCGCGATCCCCTGCCCAAAACGACGTCGATACAGTTGTTCAAGAGCCTTTTCATGGCTCGGCGTTCGGAAGAGTACATCGTCAAGCACTATCCCGAAAACCTCATGCGCACCCCCATGCATATGTCGATGGGCCAGGAATTCGTGCCGGTCGGCGTTTGCGCGGCGCTGGAAGGCAAGGCCGACGTTTTCGCCTCGTACCGCAGCCACGCCGCGTTCCTGGCGCAAACGCACGACACCGACCGGTTCTTCTCGGAGCTGTATGGCCGCACCTCCGGGACGGGCGAAGGCAAGGGCGGCTCGATGCACCTCGCGGCCCCCGACGAGGGCCACATTCTGTCGAGCGGCGTGGTCGCCACGCAGATTCCCGTCGCGGTCGGCGCGGCCTTCGCCAACCGGCAGCTCCGTACCGGTCGCACCGCGGTGGTATTCTTCGGCGACGGCGCGGCCGATGCCGGCGTGTTCTGGGAGAGCATCAACGCCGCCGCCTTGTTCCGGCTGCCGGTGATATTCGTCTGCGAGGACAACGGCTACGCGGTCGACACGCCGCGCGAGGCGCGGCAGATGGCGAGCTCGATCTCCGAAGCCGTCAAGCCGTTCGGCGCCGACACATACGAGGACGACAGCGGCGACGTCGAGAGCGTCTATTCGCTGGCGAAGCACGCGACCGAGAAGGCCCATCGCGAGCGCCGCCCGGCATTCCTCAATATCAAGTGCTGCCGCTACCTCGAACATGTCGGCATCGGTACCGACTGGAACTGGGGCTATCGCGATCAGGCGGCCGTCGAGCGCGACTGGATCAGCCGCGATGCCCTCAAGATGCAACGCGCCAGGCTGGCAAGCCACCAAGTCAGCGAAAGCGCGATCGCCGCGATCGAAGAGGAAATCGACAAGGCCATCGCCACGAGCGTCAGGCGGGCTGCGGAAGCGCCGATCCCAGCGCCGGACCGGCTCCATGCAGGTGTGTTTTATGAGAAAGCTTGATTACAGCGGTGCCATCCGCGAGGCGATGACGCAGGAGATGGAGCGCGACCCGCGGGTCTTCGTCTACGGCATTGGCGTTCCCACCTGGTCCAAGATCTTCAACACCACGCGCGGCCTGGCCGAGAAATTCGGCAGCGAGCGCTGCTTCGACACGCCGATCTCGGAGGACGCGATGACCGGCTTCGGCCTCGGCGCCGCCATCCGCGGTCTGCGGCCGATCCATGTCCATATCCGCGTCGACTTCATGATTCTGGCGACCAACCAGCTCCTCAACATGGTGTCGAACTACACCTATTCGACGGGCGGCAAGCTCAAGGTGCCGCTGGTGGTGCGCGCCGTAATCGGCCGCGGCTGGGGGCAGGGGGCCCAGCACTCCAAGAGCCTGTTCTCGAACTTTACCCACATTCCCGGCCTCAAGGTCATCGCCCCGACCACGCCGTCCGACATGAAGGGCATGCTGACCGCGGCGATCCGCGACGACAATCCGGTGATCTGTTTCGAGCACCGCTGGCTCTATTGGGCCGAGGAAGACGTGCCCGAGGCGCCGTACGAGATCCCGCTCGGCGTCGGCCGCATCCTGCGGCCTGGCCGCGATGTCACCGTCGTCGGCCTGTCATGGATGAACGTAGAGGCGCGGCTCGCGGCGGACATCCTGCAAAAGCGCGGCGTCTCGCTCGAGATCATCGATCCGCGCACGCTGGCGCCGCTCGATGAGGATTTGATCGTCCAATCGGTGAAGCGGACCGGCCGCTGCATCATTGCCGACTGCGACTGGGTCGACAGCGGTTTCAGCGCCGAGCTGTCGGCGCGTATCAACGAAAAATGTTTCGGCATGCTCAAGGCGCCGGTCAAGCGCATCGGCTTTGCCCATACGCCGTGCCCGACGGTGCGCGAGCTCGAGAACGAGTTCTATCCCAACGCCAAGACCATCGTGCACGCGGTCGAGGACATGCTCGGACTGGAAGCGGCCAATCTCGAGGGCGAGGATTTCTTCAGCCACGAACGGCGCTTCAGGGGTCCGTTCTAGATGGACTTGGGCCTTTCCGGAAAGTTCGCCCTGGTGACCGGCGGCAGTCACGGCATCGGGTTGGCATCGGCCCGGCAGCTTGCTGCGGAAGGCTGCAATGTCGCCATCTGCTCGCGCTCGCAGCAGCGTCTCGATGCGGCCATGGAGTCGCTGAAGGGCTACGGCGTGCGCCTTCTCGCCGTGACCGCCGATGTCCTGGAGGCGACCGACGCCGATCGGGTGATGGATGTCCTGGATCGCGAATGGGGCGAACTGCATATCCTGGTCAACAATGTCGGCGGCGGCGGACGGTGGGGCAAGGAGAGCGTGGAAGAGACCGAGCTCAAGGTGTGGAGCGAGGTCTATGAAAAGAATGCGATGGCGGCCGTGCGCTTCACCCGACGCGCGCTGCCGCATATGCGCCGCAGCCGGTGGGGGCGGGTGGTGACCATCACCTCGATCTATGGCGGCAAGGAAGGCGGCGGGCGGCCGTGGTTCACCATGGCCAAGGCGGCCGAGACGGGACTGATGAAGTCGCTCTCCGCCATGACCTACCTGGTGCGCGAAGGCATCACCTTCAATTCGGTGGCGCCGGGCGGCATCTACATCCCCGGCACCGGCTTCGAGGACGAAAAGCGGCGCGATCCGGCGGGATTCGCGCGCATGGTCGACGCCGACTATCCGTTGGGCCGGCTGGGAATGCCGGAAGAAGTGGCGGCCGTGGTGGTCTTCCTGTGCTCGGCCCAGGCAAGCCTGGTGAACGGCGCCAACATCACGGTCGACGGCGGCCAGAGCCGCAGTTTCTGAGCGGCACGATGGGCAATTGCCAGATCGCGCCGGCTCCGTTAGCAGTCGCCAACCGTAGCCGCACACCGAGGGCCAACCGCCGGGGAGCGTCTGTCTGTGAAGGATGAAGCGATCTATCGCCGGCTGTTCCGGACGGCGCTGCTGATCAGGCTGGTCGAGGAACGGATCATCGAGCTCTATCCGTCCGACAAGATCCAAAGCCCGGTCCATCTGTCGATCGGCCAGGAAGTCGTCGCGGTGGGCGTCTGCGACGCCCTGCGGCCCGACGACCTCGTCTTCGCCACCTACCGCTCGCACGGCTTCTACATCGCCAAAGGCGGGCGGCTGGACGCCATGTTCGCCGAGCTGTACGGCCACAAGGGCGGCATTTCGGGCGGCAAGGCGGGGTCGATGCATCTTGCCGCACCCGAGGTCGGTCTCATGGGATCGTCGGCCGTTGTGGCCAGCACCATCCCGCACGCCGTTGGCGCCGCGCTCAGCTTCAAGCGGCGCGGCAGCCCGCGTCTTGCCGTGGCGGCATTCGGCGACGGCGCGACCGAGGAGGGCGTCTATCACGAGAGTCTGAACTTCGCGGCGCTGATGAAGGTGCCGGTGCTGTTCCTGTGCGAGGACAACGGGCTTGCCGTGCACAGCCATCGTCCGGCGCGCCAGACCTATCGCCTGCTCGAGCACGCCCGGTCCTACGGCATCGCCGGCCGACGGCTCGAGGAGGGCTGGGACATGCTGGCGGTCCGGCAGGCGACGCTCGAAGCGGCGGCGCGGGTGCGGGCCGGCGAGCCGTACCTGCTGGAGATCGTCACCTCGCGCTATAAGGAGCATGTCGGCGTCGGCGAGGATTTTCATTTCAACTATCGCACGAAGGACAGCGTCGATGCCTGGAAGGGGCGCGACCCGCTGGTCGTCGACATCAAGCTGGTCGAGGCGCTGCGACCGGAACTCGAGCGCGAGATCGCCGCGGCCGTCGCTTTCGCCGAAGCCAGTCCCGCGCCGGGGCGCGCCGAGCTGCTGACGGATGTGATCTGATGAGTATCGCCAGCGCCAAGCCACGGCCGCAGAGGGCGCGCGTGCTGTCCTACGCGGGCGCGCTGCTCGAGACCATGGACGCCGCCCTGGCGAACCATTCTAACGTTTTCATCATGGGCCAGGGTGTCGACGACTTTAAGGGCATCTTCGGCTCGACGACCGGGCTTGCCGAGAAATACGGCGCCGCGCGGGTGTTCGACGTGCCGCTGATGGAAGAAGGCATGACCGGCGTGGCCATCGGCGCGGCGCTGGTCGGCGACTACCCGATCACGACGCACATCCGCGCCGATTTCTCCTTTCTCGCGATGAACCAGATCATCAATCTCGCCGCCAAGTATCGCTACATGTTCGGCGGACTGATGCGCTGCCCGATGCTGATCCGCATCGTCGTCGGCCGCAGTTGGGGGCAGGGCGCGCAGCATTCGCAGAGCCCGCAGGCGACGTTCGCGCACTATCCGGGCTTGACCGTGGTCATGCCGTCGAGCAGCCAGGCGATCCTCGACATGTATCCGGCGATCATCAATCGCCATCCCGGCCCGGTGATCAGCATCGAGCACCGTCTGCTCTACAATCTCGATTTCACCGTGGCGCCGTCCGACAAGCGCGTGCCGCTCACCAGCTACGTCGCGCACAAGGGCAGCGACGTCACCGTCGTCGCCACGTCGGTCATGGTGCTGGAAGCCATGCGTGCCGCCCAGTATGTCCAGGACAAGGCCGGGGTTTCGGCGGAGATCATCGATCTCAATTCGATCAGCCATCCGGATTGGGATCTTGTCGCCAACAGCGTGCGCAAGACCGGACGCCTGGTGATCGCCGACACGTCGTGGCTGGAATACGGCGTCGCCGCCGAGGTCTGCCGGCAACTGGTGGTTCGCGATCCACGCCTGCTGCGTCAGGCGCCCTCGATGCTGGGCATGGCGCCGGCGCCCTGTCCGACCGCAAAAAGCCTGGAAGACATCTACTATCCCAGCCAGCACGAGACGGTGGACGCCATCCTGACCCAGGTGAAGGGCCAGGGGCACGGCATCGAACTGCCGGTCGAACGGTCGATGACCGAGGGTTACAAGCGGTTCCGCGGACCGTTCTGATCAGGCGGCCTTGGTCGCCGCCCGGTACCACTGAATGGTGCGGCCCAGGCCTTCCTCGAGCGAGGTGTTCGCGGTGAAGCCAAGCTGCTTGCGGGCGGCGCTGTTGTCCATCAGCCGCACCGGGATGGTGCTGGGCCGCGAAGGATCGTAGCGGACGTCGGCGTTGTCATAGCGGTCGGCTGTGAGGATCTTCTGCAGGATCTGGCGCACGGAGTGGCCGGTACCGCTGCAGATGTTGATCGCCAGATGCCGCTGGTCTGTCGCGAAGGCGGCAAGCATGCCCTCGATGAAGTCGTCGACATAAATCAGGTCACGCACGTCCTCGCCGGTGCCCCAGACCTCGAGCGGGCTCTGGCGTTCGACCACGCGGCGGATCAAGGCCGCCGTCACATGGCTGACGGCGAAGTCGAACTTGTCGTAGGGGCCGTAGACGTTGGAGGGTCGCACCACCACGGTGGGCATCGGCTGGAGAACTTTTTCCGCGTAGGTGCGGCAGAGGATTTCGGCGTAGCGCTTCATCCAGCCAGCGGCAAAATAAACGTCGTGCGGCTCACCGTCGAACATCTCGGCCTCGCGGACCGGCCGATCGCCGGTCGGCGGATAGGCGGCACCGCTCGAGATGAAGCAGAATTTAGCGACCTTGGCGCGGTGCGCGGCCTCGAGCATCAGGGTGTTGATCAGCACGTTGGGCGTGATGTGCACCAGAGGCGTGGTCCGAATGACGGCGGCGCCCGAGGTGTGCGCCGCGCACAGGAAGACGTAATCCATGCCCTCGACCGCCTGGGCACAGTGCTCCGGCCGGCGCAGGTCCAGGACGGCGACCTCGGCGTCCGCGATCGGCGCCTGCAACGGCTTTTGATGGACGGTTAGCCGCAGGCGAGCGTCCCGGTTGGCCAAAGCGAGAGCGAGATTGGTCCCTATGAACCCGCTGCCGCCGGCGACTAAAACTTTCTTGCCCGCAAAATCCATTCCGTGTCCGATCCTGATTGTCGAGACAGACCACAATTCCGCCTTCTATCTCAAGGGATTGGGTGCGGTAATTGTATTGCGTTGGAGGGCAAGGCAGCTTACCTCTACGCCCATGTCGACCGCCAATCGACCCGACCCCAAGATTGCCATCGGCGGGGAAAGCCCGGCTGCGTCGCTGCGCGCGCCCGTCGTGGTCGGTCTGGTGCAGATCAACAACTCCTTCTCCGGCCAGAACTATCTGCCCTACTCGGTCGCCCTGCTGCAGACCTATGTGCAGAAGATGGCGGGCGAACCCGGCCGATATGCGTTCCTGCCGCCGCTCTACAAGCGCGTGCGCATCGCCGACGCAGTCGAGGCGTTGAAGGACGCCGACCTGGTCGGCTTCAGCACCTACGTGTGGAACGGCCGCATCTCGCTCGAAATCGCCCGACGGCTGAAGGCGGCCAAGCCCGGCATCGTCATCGTCTTCGGCGGCCCGCACGTGCCCGACCAGCCGGAGGCCTTCCTGCGGGCAAATCCCCAGATCGACCTCGCCGTTCACAACGAGGGCGAGCGCACGTTCCTGAAGCTTCTGGAGATGTTTCCGGATCGCAGCGCCTGGCAGTCGCTGCCCGGCGTCAGCTTCGCCAAGCCGGACGGCGGTTTCGTGCGCAATCCCAATACCGAGCGGGTGCGCGATCTCGACGAGATTCCCTCGCCGTTCCTCGAAGGCGCCTTCGATTCGATCATGGCCGCCAACCCGCAGGAGAGCTGGATCGGTCTGTGGGAGACCAACCGCGGCTGCCCGTTCCGCTGCACCTTCTGCGACTGGGGATCGGCGACGGCGGCCAAGGTCACGAAATTCGGCGAGCAACGCCTCTACCGCGAAGTCGACTGGTTCGCCGAGAAGAAGATCGAATACATCTTCTGCTGCGACGCCAACTTCGGCATCCAGAAGCGCGACGTCGACATCGCCAAGTATGTCGCCGGGATCAAGCAGGATACCGGCTATCCGGTGGCGCTGTCGGTGCAGAACACCAAGAACGCCACCGAGCGCGCCTACGAGACGCAAAAGATCCTGTCGGACGCAGGCCTGAACAAGGGCGTGGCGCTCTCCATGCAGAGCGTCGACATGACCACGCTCGAGGCGATCAAGCGCGATAACATCTCGCTCGACACCTACATGGAGCTGCAGCGCCGCTTCACGCGCGACAGGGTGGAGACCTATTCGGACCTGATCCTCGGCCTGCCCGGCGAGACCTACGAATCGTTCGTGCGCGGCGTCGACCAGCTCATGGAGAACGGCCAGCACAACCGGATCCAGTTCAACAACCTCTCCATCCTGCCCAACGCCGAGATGGGCGATCCGGCCTACCAGGCCAAGTACGGCATGGTCATGGTCGAGTCCAAGATCATCAACATCCACGGCGAGCGGGTCGAGCTCGACGACGACGTCCCGGAGATCCAGGACCTGGTCGTCGCCACGGCGGCCATGCCGCATGCCGATTGGCGACGCACCCGCGTCTTCTGCTGGATGACGGCGCTGCTGCACTTCGACAAGCTGTTCCAGATCCCGCTGATCCTCGCCCACGGCATCTCGGGCATCTCCTACCGCGATATGATCGAGGCCTTCATGGCGGTCGAGCCTGAACGGTTCCCGCTGATCGCCGAGATCAACGCTTTCTTCCACAGCGAAGCCCAATCGATCCAGAAGGGCGGAGCCGAGTACGTCTTTTCCAAGGAGTATCTCGGCATCTATTGGCCGGCCGACGAGTTCATCTTCGTGAAGCTGACGGCCGAAGGGAAGGTCGACGCGTTTTACGCCGAGGCGGGCGAGTTGCTGCGCGAGATCGTCAGCGCCCGCAGCGCTGGTTTGCCGACCGGGATCATCGACGAAGCCGTCCGGCTGAACCATGCGCTGGTCCACCAGCCCTTTGCCAAGGAAGACCTGAAAGTCCGCCTCGGCCACGATCTGCTGGATTACTGGCGCAAGGTGCGTGACGGCGAGCAGGCGCTGCTCAGCGAGGCGCCGCTGGTCGTCGAGATCGACCGCACCAGCAAGCCCTACGATGACTTCCAGAAATGGTGCCGCGAGATCGTCTGGTGGGGCAACAAGAAGGGCGCCTATCTCTACTCGCCGCGCGCCGCCGCGATCACGCCCGAGCTGGCCGGCCATTACTGAACCATGAGATACCGGCCGCTGGGCAGGACCGGCCTTGTGGTTTCGGAGATCGGCTTCGGCGCCTGGGGCATTGGCGGGCGCACCGCCAACCAGACGTCGTACGGCGATACCGACGATCGCACCTCGCTCGCCGCCCTTGCCCGGGCGCTGGAGCAGGGCATCACCTTCTTCGACACGTCGGCGGCCTACGGCGACGGCCACAGCGAGGAGCTGATCGGCCGGGCGGTGAAGGGCGTGCGCTCTCGTGTGGTCATCACGACCAAGGCCGGCTACGAATCCTGGGATCAGCCGCCGGATTTTTCGCCGCAAGCCATCGTCGCCTCGACCGAGCGAAGCCTTCTACGGCTGGGCACCGACTACCTCGACCTTCTGCAGCTCCACAATCCTCCGTTCGACGTGCTCACGGCGCCCGACGTGCGTGAAGCGCTGGCGCGCCTTGTCACGAGTGGAAAGATTCGCGCCTGGGGCATTTCGAGCAAGGGACCGCAGGAAGCACTGGAGGCGCTACGGGCCTGCGACGTTGCGGTGATCCAGGCCAACTTCAACATGATGGACGTGCGGGCGCTCACCAGTGGACTGCTGGCCGAGGTGGCCCGCGTCGGCGCCGGCTTCATCGCCAGGACGCCGCTTTGCTTCGGCTTCCTGTCGGGCACGATCCGCCACGACACGGAATTTGCGCCGGGAGATCATCGCGCGCGCTGGCCGCGCGCCCAGCTCGCGAACTGGATCGACGGCGCTGCCGATCTGCTTGCCGCGATATCGGCGTCACCTGGCGAAGCCGGCGTGCAGGCCGCCCTTCGCTTCTGTCTGGCGTTCCCCGCGGTCTCGAGCGCGATTCCCGGCATCATGACGCCGGCCGAGGCCGATCAGAACGCCGCCGCCAGCGGTTTTGGGCCGCTTGGGCAGCAGGCGGTCGACGCGATCCTGGAGATCAATCGAAATCGGCAATTCTTCGTCGCGGACGCGCAAGCTTCGTGACGAAATCGAAGAGGTTACCGCCGGCGAAGAGATGGCCGCGGATGCCGGCAGCGGCGGCCGCCTCGATGTCGGTCTCGCGATCACCGACCAGGAACGATCGCGACGCATCGACCGACCATTCGGACAGCAATTTCCTGATCATGCCGGGCGCGGGCTTGCGCAGGTCGGAAACGCGCTTGTAGCGCTCGACTGTACCCTCTGGATGGTAGGGACAGTATTCGATGCCGTCGATATGGGCGCCGTGACGGCGAAGCTCCGCGCTCATCCAGCCATGAAGGCTGTCGACGTGTTCTTCGCTGTACAGTCCGCGCGCGATGCCCGCCTGGTTGGTGACGACAAACACCAGATAGCCGGCATCATTCAGCCAACGCACGGTCTTGAGCGCGCCGTCGACCCAGCGAACCTGGTCGGCGCGATGGACGTAGCCGGTATCCTCGTTCAGCACGCCGTCGCGATCGAGGAAGGCGGCGGGTCGTTTCAGGATCAGCGGCACCAGGCGTTGCGCGCGGTCGAAATCCTCCGGCGTGCCGATATCGATGAACGGCGCCTCGACCACGCAGCCCTCGACCAGCCCGTCCTTGGCCAAGGCCGGCAGCACGTCGCGCTCCAGCGAACAGGGTAGCGATCCGATCCGCGATAGGACCGCCTTGCGCATGAGATAGACGCCGGCATTGATCGGCCGATCCAGCGGGCCGGAGGGAATGAAGTCGCGCACCCGCTGGCCGTCGACGGCGACCCGTCCGTAGCGCTCGCCGACGATGCCGCTGGCAAGCGCCATGCGGACCCAGCTGGAACCACCGTCGACGGGGCCGGGGCAAAGGCCCAGCCAATTGAAGTCGAAGAGGGAATCGCCGTTTACCAGGAAGAACCAGTCGTCGAGCCGATCGGCAGCCAGCGCCAAGGCGCCAGCGGTCCCGGCGGGGGCGGCTTCGACAACCGTGTCGATGGTCATGCCGCGGATTGTGCGGCCCCGGTAGGCGGTGACGAGGTCGTCGGCGTGGTAGCCGCAGAGCAGCAAGGCGCGCTTCAACCCATGGCGGCTGGCCTCGTCCAGCAAATGGTCGAGGAAGGGGCGGCCGCCGACGTCGAGGACGGGTTTGGCCGTTTCGCCGGTCAGTGTTCGCAACCGGCTTCCCAGGCCGCCGACCAGGAAGACGCCTTGCTCGACGTTCATGCCGTCGCCGTGCTGCCGGCCGTCGCCCATCCTGCCCGGCACAGCAGCCTCTCCTCGAGCGGCTGATCTCCCAGTCCCCAGTTTTCCGGTTGGCCAAGCTCGGGAACGATGCCGTGCGCCCATTGCTCGGCGGGCTTGACGAAGTTGCGCTCGATCGACGGGCCCAAAACACCTTCGACGCCGGTGACCTTGCGCTTGGGATAATCGAACACGCTACGCGTGATGGTCTGCAATCGCCACCAGCGGAAATTGGTCATGACCCTGTCGACCATGGACTGAAAGGGAGACCAGACGTAGGTGATTCGATTGGAGAACAGGCGCGCATGGCGGCCCTTGAAAATGCGGCAGGCGGGCGGAAGGCAGATTTCATGCGACCCCAGTGCCACCGCCGCATGCATGATCAGAGAATCGCAATCGAGCGACAGGACCGTGTTGTCGAGGGGAAAGCCGCGAACGGTGTCCCACATCTTGCGGCTCATCAGCAGGAAGTCGCCGCAGGCATTGGTATGGAGCTCGCGGATGTACCATTGCGGCGGATGGGGAATGAGGCTGTAGCGCGTACTGTCGAGACTCTCCAAACGCGCCAGCAGCAGGTCGTCCGGCAATTCCTCGAGGTCCCTGGCGGAGAGCGTGACGTCGCAACGATCGCAACGATACAGCGCGTTCTCATGCAGATCGCGGCGCGCGATGGTGGCGATGATCTCGTCCGACAGGTAGGTATCCGCGGCCTTGGGCGACACGAAGCGGCCCTGCGCGCGGCGCAACCCGACATTGGCGGCGGCGGCGGGGTTCATGCCCCATTCCTGCGAACCGACAAACTTCCGGTGATGCTCCTGCCCGACAATGACGCCCCGCACCTGGACGCAGCCGCCTTGCGGCAAGGGGTCCAGGGACTCGATGATCAGGGGGCGGCCGGACGGCGGGTTCCACTCGACGAGGATCAACTCGGCCTCGACGGCAGCCCGCTGCAACTGGCGAACGAGAAAGCTGGTCGCCCGCCTGACTCGCAAGTCGAAATCGCTGGTATAACTGTCGTTGCGGAAGTACGAGACGAAAGTAACGTATGGCCGGGCGTTCACGTTGAGCTGTCTCGGATGATTGTACGACCCCAAGCGATATACGGGATTCGGCATCCCGTCGTAAGGGTATCGGCTGGCCCTTGAGGTGCAATGCTTAATCGCCGCTTTCTGCACTACCTAGTCAAAATTGGAGGCATCACGCAGCGATAACGCTGCTGAGGCACGGTACCGCGGCCGACGTTCGAGATTTCTTCGACAGCGTGTTGAAGGTGGATCGCAACGACGCCTTTGGGCAATTCGTCGTGTCTCTGCTCGACAGCTACGACGGCTGGGTCGATGAGCTGGTCTCGTCGATCCGCGGCCAACAAGATGGGCGGCAGCCGTTTGTCATTTCATGCCCGGTCTGGGGCCAACCGTTTGCCGATGACTTCGTGCGCTACTCCTGCGCAGCACTGCTTTCGCCAAACAACCTGCCGAAGCTGGCGGAGCGCTGCTCGATTCATATCGTCATCTTCACGACCGCCGCGACGGAAAGCCATCTCCGTGCCGATCCGCTGTTTGCGCGCTTGAGCGAATACGCGACTGTTGGCTTTGTCCGCTACAGCGACGCCCAAGTGAACTATCGGCAGGCGATGGAGGCCCATTACGGTCGCGAAATTGTCCCGCACTCGGATCACTCGCTTGCCTACTACTACGAACGCAACTGCAAGTTCGCCCTCATGTCCTGTGCGCACTACGTGGCGCTCGCCGCGGGCCGGACGACGGATGCGTTGGTGAGTTGCCAGGTCGCCGATACGCTTCTGAACGACGGCGCTTTGACCTTCATGGTAGATCGCATGGCTGGCGGGGCCGCTGCCGTCCTGGTGAACTGCATCCAGATGGATGGCGCCGTCCTGCGCTCCGTGCTCGACGACGGATTTCGTCACAGCGATGGCGTGATCCAGATCTCGCCCGACAGCTCGGCGAAGATCCTGAGCGAGCATTTGCC
>WNFG01000358.1_pt1 | contig 38236 bp, 30 predicted proteins | sample 5400431 | NCBI WGS metagenome assembly WNFG01 (sample SAMN13153346, study PRJNA577476) | soil metagenome | isolation source: 120 cm saprolite under Douglas fir tree site 2 hole 3 replicate 2 | place: USA:California | collected 2015-04-18
CTCGGTCTCGTCGAGCGACTTGGGATCGCCCGCGCGCAGCTTGACCGGCTCGTCCATCGGCACCGTGGTGTACTCGTCCGAGGAGATGTACTTCCAGCGGATGGGGAACGGGCTCTCGCGCGCCTGCTGCGCGCCGTCGAGCTGGACCTTGAAGAGCGCCATATCCAGCACCAGGCCGGGCAGCGCCTTGCGGAACCGTTCCACCAGCGCGCGCACCCGCGCGGGATCTGCCCCGGCCGAAATCAGCGTCTGGTCGCTCACCAGCACTCGCACCGGGAGCTGCGAGGCGGCCTCGCCGGCCTGGCGCGCTAGCTCGGCGACCGCCGCGCTCGCCCGAGGCTCGGCGTCTCGCTGCCGCGCGTCGGCCCAGGCCAGCTCGAGGTACTTGGGCCAGCGCCCCAGCGCGCGGAAGTCGTCGGGGACCAGCCCCAGCCCGAGGTGCGAGCGGATGGAGCGGAAGGTCTTCGAGAGCGGCCCGTCGGACTCCTCGGCAACCAGCTCGATATGGTCCATCTCCGGCGGCACGCCGCGCGGAACGCGCTGCTCGGCGCGGGCGCCGCGGCTGGCGCCGCCCCCTCCGCCGGCCAGCGCCTGGCCGAGGATGGCCACCGCCATGAGCACCTTGGGGTCGAGGTAGTGAAAAACGTCGACCTGCCCGCGGATCTCGTCGATCTCGTCGAGGTCGTAGCCGGCCCACTCGAGCTGCGTCTCGATCAGAGGACAGCCGAGCTCGACGGCGGCCAGCGCCGCCTTGGCGCGCAAGTCGTCGGCCGCCTCCTCGAAGGCCCGCAGCCGCACGGCGGGGCGGAGCGCTTGCCAGCAGGGCAGGAGCGCCTTTTCGGCCGCCAGCGCGCGGAACAAGACCGGCACACGGCCGATGCGCAGCTTGCGCGTGATCAGCTCGTACGCCTCGATGGTGGGGCGGTCGGCCTGCGTCTCGTCGACGAGAGCCAGTCGCTCGCTTGACTTGCCGTTGCTCTTGGCCGCCATCCGCACTCCCAGCCGCTGAAACTGAACAGCGTCTGTCGTTTCGACCACCACGCGGCGCAGATGTACTCGCACCTTGACCCATACACCCCCCGGCGCGATTGTGGAAGCCCCCATGGTCAAGCTGGAGGATGTCGTCGCCGCACGCGAACGCATCCGCGGCAACGTCGCCGTCACTCCCTGCCGGCTGTCGGAGGCCTTCACCGAGCTGTGCGGGGCGCAGATCTACTTCAAGCTGGAAAATCTGCAGCGGACCGGCTCGTTCAACGAGCGCGGCGCGGCCCAGACCAAGGGGCCGGGAGGCTACAGCAAGGTGACGGAAGAGCCGTTATCGGGCGCGTCAACCCGAAGACGCAGTTTGAACGTCCTACGATCCAGACCAGGAGAGAGGAGCGTTTCCGCAATCGTGCGCGCGATAGAGTCTGTCGAGAATCTCGCGAGCGAATCCTCGCTGGTCGCACTCCAGGGCTGACGCACGTTTGAACGATGCCTAAGATCCGGCGCCGTTTACTCCCTGTTTACTCCCGTGGGGTCCACGCAGGTCCATCCAGGTCCACAAGTGGTGGAAATCACTATGGCCCAGACGGCGAAAACTGCCACCAAGTCGATTTCTAAACCGCAGGCCACAGGTTCGAGTCCTCTTGGGGGCACTCCTCTTTCCCAATTGATTCTCTGCAGTTGGTTTGAGCCTCCGGCCTCGTCGCCGGGACGGACGGATCCGACGCACTTCGCGCGCGGATGCGGCCGGACTTGACTTGGTTTTGCGAAAGGCGTTTCGTCCCCGTCCGTTCCAGGGGGCATTTTACAATTGGAGGCTGTCCATGATGCGGAACTCCTCGCCGGCGTTCGCCGTCGTCGTCATCGCAGCGTCCCTCTGCAGCGCTCCTGCCCGGGCTGATCGGGGCAGGGACGGCGCTCGCGACGCGGTCAAGCTCATCAAGACCATACCCGTACCCGGGCTCGGCGTCTTCGACATCAGCTGGGTAGACCCGGCCACGCAGCTCTACTACCTCGCCGATCGCTCCAACAAGGTAATCGACGTAGTCGACGCCGAGCGAGACGTGCTCGTCAGGCGGATCCAGGGCAATTTCAAGGGATTCACGGGCAACAACGATACCTCGGGCCCCAACGGCGTCGTCGTCTCCGGCCACTGGCTCTTCGTGACGGATGCTCCGAGCCGCATCGTCACCATCGACCTGCGCACGGACAAGATCGTGAGCGAGGTGTCGACCGGCGGAGCGACCGGCCTGCGCGCCGACGAGCTAGCTTTCGATCCGGTCGATAATCTCCTCCTCCCCGTCAACAACGCTGATGATCCCCCGTTTGCAACGCTGATCAAGGTCGATCCGCATTCGGGCAAGCTCTCCGTCGTGACCAGGATCACCTTCGAAAATGCCACCAACGGCGCGGAGCAACCGGTGTTCAACCGAAGCACCGGCAAGTTCTACATCTCCATCCCCGAGCTGAACGGCGTCACCTCCGACGGCGCCGTGGGAGTGATCAGCACGACCGGCGTTCTCGAGACCGAGCTTCCGGTGAAGTTCTGCCAGCCCGCCGGCCTCGCGCTCGGGCCGCGCAACGACCTCCTGCTCGGCTGCAGCCAGGTCTTCGACACGGCCGGAAAGCCGTTCACGGCCGCCGACAAGAACGCCGCCGCCCCAACGCAGATCATCATGGACGCGAGCGGCGCGATCGACGCCGTGGTAGCGGGCGTGGGGGGATCGGACGAGGTCTGGTTCAACCCCGGCGACGGACGGTTCTACACGGCGTCGCGGAACAATCCGGGCAGCCCCGTGCTCGGCGTCATCGATGCGCGCACCCAGGAGCTCGTGCAGGTGACGCCTACCTTCAATTCGCCCGCATCCGCTCCGCCGCCACGCGGCACGTCGCACTCCGTCGCGGTCAATCCGCGCAACAATCACATCTTCGTGCCCTTGCCGCCGAACAACGTCTTCGCCGCGCCGACGAGCGATCCCAGCGCGAACTGTTTGAAAGGTTGCATCGCTGTGTTCGCCGCGCCGGACGATGGCGACCGCAACTGAGAACCGGCCCAGTACGTTCTCCGCTGCGCTCATTTCGGGGCGACCCCGGGGTCCCGGCGCAGGTACCGGGCGATCTCCAGCGGGAACAGCTTCGTGTCGATCGGCTTGGTGATGTACCCGTCGCACCCGGCGTCGATGGTCTTCTGCTGGTCGCCCCTCATCGCGTAGGAGGTGACCGCCACGATGGGAATGTCGCGCAGCTCGGGATCCGCCTTGAACTCGCGGGTCAGCGAAAGGCCGTCGACGTCCGGAAGCTGGATGTCCATCAGCACCAGCCGGGGATGCACCGCGCGGATGCTGACCCGCGCTGTCTGCGCATCAGTGGCGGTGTGCACCTCGTATCCATTCTTCTGCAGCAGCCAGCGCAGCAGGCGAAGGTTCAGTTCGTTGTCGTCTACGACGAGGATGGAATCTCCAGCCACAACCCCTCCTTATCTCAAGTCGACGCCTGCCGCGGCAGGAAAGCGCTCAGCTGCTGGAGCAGGGAGGAGCCGTCTCCTCCCTTGATCACGATGGCCTGCGCCGTCTCGCGCAGGCGCGCATGATCGTGGGCCGAGAGATCCTGGACCGTCCAGATGATCACCGGCGTGCGCCGGTCCCCGTCCGCCTTGCGGAAGCGATCGAGAAACTCGAATCCGTCGACGCCGGGCATCATCAGATCGAGGACCACCGCGATGGGGCGCCGGTCGGCCGCTGCCTTCAGCGCCGCTTCGCCGTCCTGCAGGCAGAGGGTTTCGTAGCCGGCGCGGCCGAGCGTGGCCTGCATGAGCTTGAGAGAGGCCGCGTCGTCGTCGACCACCAGCACCACGCCGAGCCGCCCGGGGGCCACGCCCGCGCGCCGGAGCGCTTCGAGAAGACCGGCCGTGTCGATGGGCTTGGCCAGCACGTCGCTCACAGTGAAGCCCGCCACCGCTCCCGGCTCGGCGACGACGGTGAGAACGACCACGGGAACGTTCCCATTCCCGCCTTGAGCGCGGACCTTCGCCAGGACGTCGACGCCGCTCATGTCGGGCAGGAGCAGATCGAGCGTGATGCCGTCGAAGGTCCGCTCGCGGAATCGGGCCAGCGCCTCCGCGCCGGTGGCCGCCGTCACTACCGCGAAACCCGCCGCGGTGAGCGTCTCGACGATGAGCGACTGGTCGGCGGCGTTGTCTTCGACCACGAGGATGGCCGGCGCACCCTCTATGGCCGGAATGATCGGCTTGGCCGCGGCCGGGCGCACTCCGCCCTTCGCCTCGCGCGGCAGGATGGCATAGAAGATGCTGCCCGCGCCTGGCGTGCTGCGCACGCCCACCGAGCCGCCCTGCGCCTCGACGATGCGCTTGGTGAGCGCCAGTCCAAGGCCGGTGCCGGCGTGCTTCTTCGTCGCCCCGGCCTCGAGCTGCTGGAACTCCACGAACAGGCGGCGCAGGTCCTCCGGCCGGATGCCCGGCCCGGTGTCCTGCACCTCGAGGCGGAAGAACTCCTCGCCTTCGGGCGTGGCGCGCACCGTCACCAGCCCGCCCTGAGGGGTGAACTTGAGCGCGTTGGAGAGGTAGTTGTAGAGCACCTGCTTCAGTCGGGCCGGATCCACCACCACGCGCCCGATGGCCGGATCGACCGCCACCTCGACGCGGACGTTCTTCTCCGCGGAGGTGGTCCGCAGGATCGAGACCAGCTCGTCCACCAACTCGCGCAGATCGACGGACTCGGGCCGGAAGTCCAGCTTTCCTGATTCCACCTTGGCGAGGTCGAGCACGTCGTTGATGAGGCGGAGCAGGTGGCGGCTGCTGGTCAGCACGCTGCCGAGGAAATCGCGCTGCTCGTCGTTGAGCGGACCCACCTCGCCCTCGTGGAGCAGCTGGGTGAAGCCGAGGATGGCATTGAGCGGCGTGCGCAGCTCGTGGGACATGTTGGCCAGGAATTGCGACTTGTACGCGCTGGCCGTGGTGAGTTCCTCCGCCTGCTGCTCCAGACGCAGCCGCGTTTCCACCAGCGCGGCATTCTTCTCCTCCAGCGCGCCCCGCTGTGCCTCCAGCTCGCGCGTCTGCCGCTGCGTTTCCGCCAGCAACGCGCGCAACTCGGCCCGGCCCCGCGCCACGTCGAGCGCGATGGCCAACGTCTCCCGAACCGAAGCGAGCAGTTCGGTGGACAGCTCCTTCCAGGGCTGCAGGCTGGCCAGCGCGAGGACGCCGGTCACCTTGCCGATGCGGAGCAGGGGAACCAGCGCGATCGAGCGCGCCGATCCCTCGGCCAGCCCCGAGCTGATCCGGAGCTGATCCGGCGGCGCGTTCACCACCGTGATGTCGGTCTGGAGCGCGGCCTGCCCCACGAGGCCCTCGCCCGGGCTGAAACTCGCAGTCCCTTCGCTCCCCGAGAGCGCGTGCCGTCCGAGGAGACGAAAGTCCCCGGCCGGGTCGGCGTAGTAGAGCGCTCCCACCGGGCAGTCGAGATGGCGGCAGAGAACGGACACCGCGCGGTCCGCCACCTCGCGAGGCTCCAACTCGCCGCGCAGCTGCTCGGAAAAGGCCGACTGGGCGCTCTTCAGCCAGTCGACGCGGCTCCGCTCGGACTCGAGCCGCTGGAGGTTGTCGGCCATCTGGTTCGCCTGCCGGGCCAGGTCGCCCAGCTCGTCCCGGCTGACCGCCGGGATGGCGGAGCCGAAATCGCCCTCGCCGAAGCGGCGAAACCCGGCCGTCAGGTGGCCCATGCCGCGCAGCATGTCGCGGCTGATCCAGAGCGAGAGGAGGAACACCAGCACCAGGCAGGCGAGGCTGAGGATCAAGCGCAGGCGCGAACCGGTCCGCTCTGCTTCCGCCGCCGCGGCGAAGGCGTTGGTCAACTCCCTCTTGTCGAAGATGGTGGCCTTGTCGAGAAGCTCCGCTGCGCGCGTCTGGCTCGCCTGCATCTCCCCCATCCGCGTCACGACGCCCTCGCCGGTCTCGCGGGCGATGAGGCGGGCGGAGACCGCCAGGCCCTTGGCGTGAAAGTCCTCGATCGCCTGTTCCAACGCGGCGGCGAGGCCGGGCTCCACCGCGTCGGACGCGGCGGCCAGCTGCTGGAGGAATTCCTTCTTCAGCGCGACCGTCCTGGCGAGCTTCTCGGAGTCGCTGGCCGCGACGGCGTCCTGGAATCCGCGCTGGATCCGCTCGAACTGCGCCTCCAGCTGCGGGCGGAGACCCACCTTCGGCAGGTAGCGCCGCCGGATGTCTTCCAGGTGTCCCTCCACGCGCTGGGAAATGATCGCGCTGGAGACGCCCAGCGCGACCAACGCGAACGCAGCCGCCGCGACGAGGACGAGCAGCTTCGATCGGAACGAGAGTCTCAATGGGCCTCAGTTCACATCTACGGTCCTGGCGCCGTTCAGGCTGGTGCCGGCGGCCACGTAGCCGATCGCGCCGGGATGGCTCACCACGTAGGAGACCACCGCGTCGTCGCCGGCCAGCTCGGGCGGCGGGAGGCCCTGGCCGGAGAAGATCTGCTGCTGCCAGTAGCTCCTCACCGAAGCGACCGAGCGGGAAAGGATCTCCTGGGAGAAACGGCTGCGCGCCGGCGAGTCGGGTCCCAGGTCGACCGGGCGGACGGGCGTGTCGTCGGACCAGCGCGTCGCTCGGCGGAAGAAGAGCTCGGCGACGAACTTGCGATCGAGCCGGGAGACGGCATTGCCCGGATGCGTGATGAGGACGTAGGCAGATCGGCTCGAGTCCGCGGCCCCGGCTGCGGCGGCGAGTGCGACGAAGGTGAGCGCGCCAATTCTCAAGGTCCCCTCGAGATTAAAAAAAGGCGGTCGTCTTGACGGTGAAGAGAGCCCAATCCGGACGCAGGGCGCTCAAGGGCTGGTTGTCGTTCAGGGTCGGGTCAAGTGCCGCGGTGCCGTGCAGGTAATGCCCTTCGATCTTGACGAGCCAGAAGGGATTGACGTCGAAGCGGAATGTGAGCGCGACGTCGTGCTGCATGTTCTCGCGCCCCGTGCGGCGGTCGACGTTGGGAAAGAAGAGCGAGTAGTAGGCGCCCGTCTGGAGCCAGGAGTACACCCGATAGGTCGCCAGCGCGTAGGCCCGTTCGCTGGTGGTGGTCGGGTTGTTCGGAACGACGTCCGGACGGCTGCTCTCGGCCTTCACCAGCCAGCGGCTGTATTCAACGGCGAAAAGGAGTTCGCGCACGACGTACTCCGCCGAGGCGACCAAGAGCGTGGCCGGGATCCTGTACTGGATCGGGCCGGCCACCGGAGGCGCGAGCAGGTTGGTGTCGAGCCGGAGCATTTGAAGGCTTCCGCCGAGGCGCAAGCCGTCGATGGGCGGCTCCCACAGGACGCGTCCTCCCACCACGAACGGCACGTCCAGGTCGCGGACCACGATGGGATTGCCAGGCTGGGGCTTCAGATCGATGAAGATGGTGCCTGCGTACAATCGGTAGTCGAGCGCTCCGACCGATCCCAGGCGCTGATAGCCGTAAACCTCCACGCCGGTCTGCGCCAGCAGGAAGTCGCGGTTCTGGGCGGGGTAGATCGATTGCGGAAGAAGGACGGCGGTGCGCGCCGAATCGATGTCGCTGACGTCGTTGTAGAGCCCGAAGGGCAGCTTCACCCGGCCCGCGCGGACTCCGAGCCAATCCCGGAAGTGATAATCGAGATAGTACCAATCGAACGTTGCCTTGTAATCCCCGATCGGGCCCAGTTTCCGGGCGAAGAGCTGCAATCCCAGCGTCAACCGATCGCTGACGGGCATGGTGAAGTTCAGCCCCGCCTCGGAGAATTCGAAGCTGCCCCGCGAAGAGTGGGCGAGGTAGTCGTTCGCGGTGGTGAGCAGGGCCCCTTGGCTGATGAAGCCGTGAAGCTGCAGTTGGGGAAGCGATTCCGACAGGCTCAGCTCGGCCGCGGCTGCCGGCGGGGCGGAAAGAACGGCCGCGAGAAGGAGGAGCTTCGTCATGCTCCTGCCGCGCTGGCGCATCATTGCGCGGCTCTGGGTGAGGCGATGCGCGCCCAGATTTGGTGGATCACGCAACACGCTCCTTCTGGCGCTGGTCGAGAGTGGCGCCCAAGCCCGCTGCCGAGTAATTGCTGATGGTTGAGCATAGCCCGCGCCCTCGGAGCGAGTCTCTCCGGTGAACACCGGAGCATTGCTTCGGCTTGGCCTAAGGGGTGTGAGACTGCGCCTGTGAGTCACCCATAGCGGCGATCTCCGATTGATGTTCGATCGGCAGCACAACTGCTCGCCCTTGTCACATGTTCGACACCGACGTTGGACCCTTGCGCCGGCTCGAGCAGCCGAGTTATGAAAACAGCCTCCCTCCGGGCTCATGGAGTCCAGAATGAGCTCGAGCGCGGCGCCAGTGAAGGACGATCTCCTTTCCCCCGCCGACGCGGCGCGGGTGCTGGAACTGTCGGCCGACATGGTGAGGCTCCTGGCCCGCGACGGTCGCTTGCCGACCGCCGCCAGAAGCGTTCGCGGCGTGCGCCTCTTCAGGCGCGCCGATGTGGAAGACCTCGCCGCGAATCGCGCCGGCCGGCCGGTGCTCAGCCACGCCGTCCAGTTCTACGAGAGCGAAGAGTTCCTTTGCTCCGCGGTGAGCAAGTTCCTTGGCGAAGGGCTTCGCATCGGTGCGCCGGTGGTCATTGTCGCGACCGCAGCGCGCCGGCGCGCGATCTGCGAACAGCTCGTGGCCGACGGCTGCGACGTCCGAGGCGCGTCCGCATCGGGCCAACTCGCCCTGCTGGACGCCGGCGACACGCTCGCCGAGTTCATGGCCGGTGGAATGCCACTGGCGAAGCGCTTCAGGGCGCACGTCGGCGGAATCATCAGTCGGGCCATCGCCGCCAGGCCCCGCGCGCGCCTTCGTGCGTACGGCGAAATGGTGGACGTCCTCTTGCGGGAGGGCAACCCGCGGGCTGCCCTCAAGCTCGAGGAGTTGTGGAACGATCTCGGGCGCAGCAAGCTTCTCTCGCTGCTCTGCTCCTGCGGAATGAACAATTTCCGGGCCGGGAGCGCAGTCGCGCAGTTCGACCAAATCTGCCGGAGCCACACGCGCGTCGTTCCGACCGAGAAGTTTCCCGAGCACCACACCGACGATGCTCGGCTGCGAGGCATCGCGAAGCTTCAGCAGCGAGTGAGCGCGCTCGAGAGGGAGGTCGAGCAGCGGAAGGACCGCGAGCGGTCGCTGCGCAAGCTCCTTCGCGCCAAGGGTGACCTGCTGGAGGCCGTCCGCCAGAACCGTGGGCGCAACCGCGAGTTCATCCTCCGGCTGCCCCGGTGATGAGCTTCCGCAACTGGCCGCTGCGCTGGAAGATGCTCGCGCTCTTGCTGAGCGCGTCCGCGGTGCCTCTGGCGGTGATGGCGCTGATCGCCTTCCGCAATGCGCGCGATCAAGTCCGCTCGTCGGCGATCGCGCTGCTCGAGGCGCGGTCGGAGCAAATCGCCGCCTCGATCGACGACTTCAACACCGGGCTGCGCCGCGCCACGGAGCGGCTCTCATCGCTTCCGCTGCTCACCCGCTTCGCCGAGGCCGCCCCCGCCGATCGGGAGGTCGCCACAGTGAACAGGACCCTCGAGTCGTACCTCGGCTCCGACCGGAGGCTGCGCGGGATCGCCATCTTCGATGCGCGTGGGACGGTGACGGCGACGACCGAGCCGCCCATCCTCGGGCGCAACTACGCCTACCGGGGGTACCTGAAGGAGGTCCTGCGCACGCGCGCGCCGGTGACCTCGGACGTCTACTTCGCCGCGCCGGAGATCGCCTCGACGCCCTCGATCGCGTACGCCGTCCCCATCCGCGGCCCCGCCGGTGAGATCACCGGCGTCGCCGTGATCTTCGCGCGCGCCGCCGCCCTCTGGGACCTGGTGCGCGCGGGGAACGGCCTCGCCGGAGAAGGAAGCTTCTCCGTCCTCTACGACGCGTACGGTATCCGCATTGCGCACAGCTTCAACGAGGTCGAGGTCTTTCGGGCGGCCGGCCCGCTCTCCCCGGATCTCGTTGAGACGCAGGTCGCCGAGCGGCGATTCGGGGAGAAGACCCGCTCCCTCCTCGAGGCGCCGTCGCTGGTGACGGCGGAGTTCACCCGCACGCGTTCGGACGCGCCGCCGGGAAGCTTTCACACCTTCTCGCCCGCCAACTCGACCCAGAACCTGGCGGTAGGCCGCAAGCTGAAGTCCGTCCCCTGGACCCTGTTCTACCTGGTGCCCGAGAGCACGCTCGAGACGCCGATCCGGAAGATGGTCAAGGAAGGCCTGCTCGCGAGCGCCACGCTGATCCTGCTCGCCCTGGGCGGGGGCGCGCTGCTGGCCGCCCTCATCCTCCGGCCGGTGCGGGCGCTCACCGCCGCGGCGGACGCGATCGGTTCGGGCGACTTGAAGACGACGGTCGCGCTCGACAGCAAGGACGAGTTGGGCCGGCTGGCCAAGGCGTTCAACAAGATGGTGGCCGCCCTTTCCGTCACCCGCGCGCAGCAGGACGATGAAGTCCGGTCGCGCACCGAGGAGATCAAGAGCGCCAACGACAACCTCGCCCGCCAGAACCTCGCGCTGGCGGAACGGACTGCCGAACTGACCCTCCGGCAGGCGCGCGACCTCGCCTTCGGGCGCGCACTCGCCGCGCTGGCCGGACAAGGGGCGCTGGCCGAAGTGATGCAGGCGGCGCTGGCCGAAGCCGCCGGCTTTCTCAAGACGCTGATCCTCGTCTGCTACCGCGTCGAGGGGGAAATGCTCGTCCCGGTGGCGGCGATCGGGCTCGACTCGCGGGTCGCCGCGTGGCCCGCGCCGCTCTCGGGGCTCGCCGCGGAGACGTTTGCCACCGGCCGGGTGACCACCGTCGAGCTGCCCGCCGATTCGGACTTCCGCTTCGAGGCCGCGCTGGCGAGCGGGCGGCCGCGCCACCTGGCCCTGGTCCCGCTCTCGGCGGGCGATCGGCGCATGGGGATCGCCGCCGCCGCCCTCGCCGGCCCACTCCCGCAGGCCGCGCTCTCTTTCCTCGCCGAGCTGGCGGTCCCGCTGGCACTGACCATCGGGCGGCACGAGCTGCACGAGAAGACCGAGCAGTACGCGACGGAATTGGGGCACCGCAACGAGGCGCTGCGCGAGCAGTCCGCCGAGATATCGCTCCAGGCGCAGGAGCTCGAGCGGCAGAAGGGTCAGCTGGAGCTGAAGAACCGCGAGGTCGAGCGCGCCAACCAGCTCAAGTCGGAGTTCCTTGCCAACATGTCGCACGAGCTGCGCACGCCGCTCAACGCCGTGATCGGCTTTTCCGAGCTGATGCTCGAGGGCGAGAGCACGCTCTCCGGCGAGCACACCCAGTTCGTGCGCGACATCCTCGCCAGCGGCCGGCACCTGCTCACGCTCATCAACTCGGTGCTCGACCTGGCCAAGATCGAGGCGGGCCGCGTGGTGCTCGAGCTCGAGACGCTGGACCCCCGTCAGCAGGCTCGCAGCGCCTGCGCGCTGGTCGCGCCTGTCGCGCAGAAGAAACGCATCCGTCTCGCGCAGGATCTGAGCGGTTCGCAGGAGCTGCGCGCGGACAGCCGGCAGCTGCAGCAGGTCCTGCTCAACCTGCTCTCCAACGCGATCAAGTTCAGCCCCGCAGGTACCGAGGTGGTGGTGGGAGTCGCGGACCTGCCCGGCGCGGTGAGGTTCTTCGTACGCGACCAGGGCCCCGGGATTCCCCGATCGATCGAGGCGGACCTGTTCAAGCCTTTCGTGCAGGGCGAGAGCGCGCTGGTGAAGAAGCACGAGGGGACCGGTCTCGGACTCGCGATCACCAAGCGGATCGTCGAGCAGCACGGCGGCGAGATCTCTGTCGAAGCGACGCCGGGCGGCGGCGCGACTTTCACCGTCACCCTTCCGGTGTCGGGCCCCTCGCAGGCGCCGGCGCCGGAGCAGCTCCCGGCTGCGGCGGTACCGCCGCAACGTCCGATCCCGGCTGCCGCCGTGCCGCCGGCTCGTTCGGGCAGGCCGGCGCCGGAGTCGCCGCTGGTGCTCGTCGTCGAAGACGATGCCAGCAACGCCCGTCTCCTGAAAACGCATCTGCAGGCGGACAGCTACTCGGTGGTGCTGGCTACCACCGCCACCGAGGCGCTCGACATCGCCGCGCGGCAGGCGCCCGACGCCATCCTGCTGGACCTCATCCTTCCCGACGGCGAGGACGGGCTGGCCGTGCTCGAGCGGCTCAAGAGCGGGGAGCAGACGCGCTCCATTCCCGTCCTGGTCGTCTCCGTCTTGCCCGAGCGGAAGCGTTCCCTCGGGCTGGGCGCGGCCGATTTCTTCCTCAAGCCGATCGAGCCCAGGCTGCTCCTCGCCTCGCTGCGCCGCGTTCTCCACCGCGAGCCGGGCGGAGAGGCGCTGGCGGCGCCCGCGGCCCGCACGGATGGCAAGACGACCGTGCTGGTCGTCGACGACCACGAGAGCAACTGCGTTTTGGCGCGCTCGTTGCTGGAGCGCCGCGGCTACCGCGCGCTGCTGGCCCGCGACGGCGCCGAAGGGGTCCGACTCGCGCGCGCCGAGCAGCCCGCGCTGATCCTGCTCGATATCGCCATGCCGCTGATGGACGGGTTCGAGGCCGCGCGGGAGCTGAAAGCCGATCCGGCGACCGCGGCCATCCCGCTGGTCGCCTTCACCGCGCTGGCCATGCGCGGCGACGAGGAGCGGGCGCTCAGCGCCGGATTCGATGGATATCTCTCCAAACCCATCGACCAGGCCGCGTTCGACGAAATTCTCGATCGCTTTGTGCCGTTGCGGGGAGCGGCATGAGCTCATTTGCTGGCCCGGGAGGCTCGGATATTGGCGCATAGCGATCGCGGCGCCCGCACCAAGGCGACTTTCAACATGGCGGCGTGCTTTCTTTCTCGCTGGGGCGGGGGAATCGCTCTAAGGGCCCGACCATGACAAAGGTTTCTCGGTATCATACAAATTCGCCCGAGTACCCGCCCAAGGACCGCGAAGTGCACCACGATCGTGACGACTGCCCGACCGGGAAGAAAATCAAACCCGAGCATCTCGAGTTTGGCACGTGGGGAAAGCCACTCTGTGATCAGTGTGAAGAGCTTGGCATGCGAGGCTAGGTGAGGCCGTCATGGCGAAGTGGTTTTTCGAACCGGGACACACCGCTGCGGAGTTCTGCGCGCGCCACATGATGGTGACGTACGTCCGCGGTCACTTCAAGAACGTCCACGGCAACCTGGTGTTCGATGAAAACGATCCCGGCTCAGGATCGGTCGAGGCGACGATCGACGCGCGCGGCCTTTGGACGGGCGAGCCGGATCGCGACGCCCATTTGCGCAGCGCCGACTTCCTCGACGTCGAGCGCTATCCCGAGATCCGCTTCCGGGGCCGCCTCGTGCGGCGGTTGGGCAAATACGACTGGAAGGTGGACGGCGAGCTGACCATCCGCGGCGTCACCCGGCCCGTGACGCTCGAAGTCCATTACCTCGGGCGCTGGACGACTCCCTGGTGGGAGGGCGGTGTCGACAAGGGACCGAAAGAGCGAGCGGGGTTCGTCGCCACGACGCGGATCAACCGCCACGACTTCGGCGTGAGCTGGAACAGCCAGCTCGACCGCGGCGGCGTGGTCGTGGGCGACGAGGTGGAGATCACCATCGACGCCGAGGCGGTGCTCGAGCAACCTTCATCCGCCCGGCCCCCTTGATCACCTTGGTCGAGCGCTTTGCAAAATTAAAGTCTGGAAAGGTCACACGGTCACTGCGAATGTCACACGGTCATTTGACCGATGTGGTTGCCCCCGCGGCGCGGCAGTCTCCTTTGCACTCGAGCGAGGAGATGGATCGCAACCGCGGAGGTCACCATGCCACGCAAGACGTACGCTGCTGCAGTCGTCTGGCTTGCTGCAACGAGTCTGGCCTGTGTTCAAGGTGAGCTGAATTCCCTGGAAGAAACTGCCTCGCCGCTTGAGGATGAGGTGGCGGGCGCGGGCGCCGTCGACCCCGGACCGCGCGGCGGGCCGGTCGGCGCGGGCGGGCCGGCACCTGGTCTCACCGCCGACGAAGTGGGCTTCTTCACCGCCGCCCGGGCCAAGTTCCAGGAAGTGCAGTCGGTGTCGGGCAGCGTCGCGGGCGAGGATTCCACCGGCCTCGGTCCCACCTTCAACGCCAACAGTTGCTCCTCCTGCCATGCGGAGCCCGCTGTTGGCGGGACGAGCCCCCATCCGAAGCTCGGCTTCGTCAAGACACGCAATCCGCTCATCGCCTTCGCAGCGCTCGACCGCATCGCGGGGCGAGAGCAGGCGGTCCCCTCTTTCGTCCTTCCCGACGGGCCGATCCGTGAAGCGCGTTTCGTTCGCTATCCCGATGGGACCAGCGACGGCAGCGTCCACGACCTCTACACCATCGCCGGCCGCGTCGACGCACCCCACTGTTCACTGCCGCAGCCCGACTTCACCGCGGAGCTAGCGAAGAGGAACGTCATCTTCCGCATCCCCACGCCGCTCTTCGGACTGGGCCTGATCGAGAACGTCCCCGACCAGGGCCTGATCGAGAACCTCAAGTCCACCGCCAGCGCGCGTAAGCATCTCGGCGTGGGCGGCAGGTTCAACCGCAACGGCAATGACGGCACCATCACGCGCTTCGGGTGGAAGGCGCAGAACAAGTCGCTGCTCATCTTCGCCGGCGAGGCCTACAACGTGGAGCAGGGCGTCACCAGCGAGCTCTTTCCCAACAAGCGCGTCGAATCGCCGGGCTGCAACCTCAACCCCACGCCGGAGGACAGCGGCAACATCCACAACCCGAACGACCCGAAGAGCCTGGTCGGCACCGCCAGCGAGATGGCTGCCGATGTGATCAACTTCGCCGCCTTCACGCGGCTCCTGGCGCCGCCCAAGCCCGTCACCGGCTCGGCCTCGGAAGTGAAGGGCGCACAGCTTTTCGCCTCGATCGGTTGCACGCTCTGTCATTCGCCCAACCTGACCACCGCCGCCTCGCCCTTCACCGGCCAAGGCGGCGTGGTCATCCACCCGTTCAGCGACGTGGCCCTCCACCACATGGGCCCGCGTCTCGCCGACCGCGTCTCCCAAGGAGCGGCGGGACCCGACGAGTTTCGCACCGCGCCGCTCTGGGGAGTGGGGCAGCGCATCTTCTTCCTCCACGACGGGCGCTACGGGCCGGGCAACGGAGGTCTGCTCGCCGCCATCTTCGCTCACCGCAGCAGCAATCTGGACTGCGATACGGCGCAGCTCACCACTTCGGACGGCATTGCCTGCCGTTCGGAAGCGAACGGCGTCATCGAGAACTTCCGCAAACTAGGGCGCGCCGAGAAGCAGGACATCCTCGATTTCCTCCGCTCACTGTGAGGACGTGCTCTCGTTGTGGTAGCGAAAGCCATGCTGCCCGATGCGAGGCTGGTCCCTGCCGACGTGATGCCTGTCCTGCGCGGGCTGCGCGCGGCGGGAAAGCAGGCTTGGCTCGCCGGCGGCGCCGTGCGCGACCTGGTGCGGCTTGCCCAAGGGACCGCCGCGGCGCCTCCACAGGACTTCGACGTCGCCACCGACGCGCTGCCCGAGGAGGTGGCCCGCATCTTCCCCCGCGTGGTCCCCACCGGCGCGCAGCATGGGACGGTCACGGTGCTCTCCGGCGAGCACAAGGTAGAAGTCACCACCTTCCGCGGCGAAGGCCCCTACCTCGACGGGCGGCGGCCCAGCTCGGTGACGTTCCTGGGAAACGTCGACGGCGATCTGGCGCGCCGCGACTTCACCGTCAACGCCATGGCGTGGGACCCCATCGACGGGGTGCTGCGCGATCCGTTCCACGCTGCCGACGACCTGCGCCGGCGGATCCTGCGTGCCGTCGGCGATCCGCTGGCGCGCTTCAGCGAGGATGGGCTGCGGCCGCTGCGGGCGGTGCGATTCGCAAGCACGCTGCGGCTCGCCATCGAGCCGCGCACGCGCCGGGCCATCCCCCAGTCCCTCGACACGTTCTCGAAAGTCGCCATGGAGCGCGTGCGCGACGAATTCATCAAGTTGCTGGTGCGCGGGGCGCCGCCCAGCCGCGGGCTGCGGCTGCTGCTCCGCACCGGCCTCCTGGCGCGCATCGTGCCCGAGTTGCTCGAGTCGGTGAATTTCGCGCAAAATCGCTACCACGCCTACGACGTCTGGCGGCACACGCTGCGCTGCGTGGACCATGCGCCGCCCGACCTGACCGTGCGGCTGGCGGCGCTCCTCCACGACGTGGCAAAGCCGCGCTCCGCCGCCCCCAAGGAGGGCGCGCCCGGCGAGAACACCTTCTACGACCACGAAAAGATCGGCGCGCAGCTCGCCGCGGACATCCTCACGCGGCTCAAGTTCCCGCGGCGGGAGATCGAGCGCGTCGCGCTGCTCGTGCTGGAGCACAACTGGCACTACCTGCCGGGGTGGAATGACGCGACGGTGCGCCGCACCATCGCGCGCATCGGACCCGCCGAGTTGCCGGCGCTCTGGGCGCTGCGCCGCGCCGATCTGCGCGCGCGCGGCAAGCTGGTGGAAGAGGGTCTCGCCAACCAGGTCGCGGCGGAGGAACGGTTTCAGCGGGAGATCGACCGCGCCGGCGCCCTCAAGATCGCCGACCTGGCCATCGGCGGCGAGGACGTCATGCGGGAGCTGCGACTCGCTCCGGGGCGGCGCGTCGGACAGGTGCTGACCAAAGTGCTCGACAGGGTCATCGATGACCCGCAACTGAACAGCAAAGAGCGTCTGATCGAACTCCTGCCGGGGGTGCTCGAGGAGTTATCCACAGGAATTTCACAGGAGTCTCCTCCCTCGGGAAAGGGACGGGGCCAGGGCGGGGAAGGGACGATCCCGGATTGAATCCTACCCAGGCATTTTCAGTCCAACCCGCGTGGACTTGGAGTATGAAGAGCGCATTTCATGAGACCGTCCTGCGCCCTTGTGCGTCGATGAGGAGATTCCAGCCCCGGAGATGAAGGCCCTGTGGAAAGGATGTGGACAACTGACTCTCGCAGTGTAGTTCCTACGTACCGCGGCAGCCCAGCCACGGGAGGTCGGGCGCCTTCCAGGACGGCTGCCCCCATGATAGAAACTCCGCTCCGCGACGCACGTGGCCGCGAAGCCCAACCGGGACTGGGACGCTCGTCGATGGCCGAACAGGCAACTTCGCCAAACCCGCGCATCCTCTACATCGAGGACAACCCCGAGAGCCGTGCCCTGGTGCGTAACGTGCTCGAGGCGCGCGGGTTCGACGTGCTGGAGGCGAGCGACGGAATCGCCGGCATCGATCTGGCCATCTCCGCCCATCCGGATTTGATTCTTTGCGACATCGAGATGCCCGGAATCGACGGCTACGAGACGGCCACGCGCCTGCGCAGCTATCGCGGCCTCGATCAGTGCCCCATCGTGGTGCTCACTTCGCACGGTGACCGCGGGCTCTCCCTGAGCATCGGGTGCGACGGGTACATCGAGAAGCCCATCGACGTGAAGAAGTTCCCCGATCAGCTCCGCGAGTTCCTCAAGGGCAAGCGCGAGAAGGTGCGCGGGCCGGAGGAGCGGCGCTACCTGCGCGAGTACTCGCAGTCGCTGGTGGAGCGGCTCGAGGCGACGGTGCGCGAATTGACCGCGGCCAACTCGCGGCTCCGCGCGGCGGCACGGAGCAAGACGGAGTTCATGCAGAACCTGTCGCACGAGTTGGCCACGCCGCTCACGCCCATCACCGGCTATCTCAAGATCCTCAAGTCGCGAAAGACGGGCCCGCTGGCCGAGCCGCAGGAGCGGATCCTGGAGTCGATGAAGGTGGCGTCGGACCGCCTTTCGCGCACCATCGATAATCTGGTCGATTTTGCCACCTTGGAAAGCGGCGGCTACGCCATCCATCGCGACGTGTTCGACGCGCAGGGGCTGGTGCGGTCGGTGGTCGACGAGGAGAAGCCCAAGGCGAGGGCGCGCCGGGTCACCCTCGAGCTGGTGGTCGAGTCCACCGACCGCGGCTGGGGCGACGAGCGCAAGCTCAAGCAGGCCGTCGGGAATCTCGTCGATAATGCCATCAAGTTCAGCCCGCACGGCAGCAACGTGCTGCTGCGCCTGACGGGCGATGCCGCGCGGCTCGTCTTCGAGGTCTACGATCAGGGTGAAGGCTTGCTCGCCGATGAAGCGGAGAAGGTCTTCGACCCCTTCTTCCACGCCGACCGCGTCGGCGACGAGCGCGCGCCCGGCGCTGGACTCGGGCTGCCCGTGGCCAAGCAGATCGTCGAGGCCCACGGCGGGAAGATCTGGGCGGAGAGCCCGCCCAAGAACCAGCCCGACTCCAAGCACCACTTCTCCGGCGCCAAGGTCGCGTTCTGGATCCCCGTGCGCTCGCAGGCGCCGGCCGAGCCGCCGCGCTCGTACCCCGAGCACGCGCCCGAAGGCGGCACTTCGTAATGCCCTCGATGATCGCCATGAGCGGTGGCGTCGACTCCAGCGTCGCCGCCGCGCTGACCGCCGATGCGCGCGGGCCGGAGCGCTGCGTGGGCGTGGCGATGCGGCTCTACTCGATGGGCGAGAACGAAGTCCGCACCGGCCGCACTTGTTGTGCGCCCGACGATCTCTACGACGCGCGGCGCGCCGCCGCGGCGATGGGGATCCGCTTCTACGTCTACGACGCGCAGGAGCGGTTTCGCGCGCAGGTGATCGAGCCGTTCGTGCAGGACTATGCGCGCGGCGAGACGCCCAACCCGTGCGTGCGCTGCAACGACCACGTCAAGTTCGACTGGCTCCTCGATCGCGCCCGGCGGCTGGGCGCTACCGAACTGGTCACCGGTCATTACGCGCGCGTCGAATTTGCCAATGGGCGTCATCGCTTGCTGCGCGCGCGCGACGCCTCGAAGGACCAGAGCTACTTCCTCCACGGGCTGACGCAGGAGGAGCTGGCGCTGGTGCGCTTTCCCTTGGGCGAGATGACCAAGCCGCAAGTGCGCGCCGTGGCGCGCGAGCGCGGGCTGCCCAACGCCGACAAGCCGGAGAGCATGGAGGTGTGCTTCGTCGGCGACACGCGGCTGTCGGATTTCCTCGAGTCGCATGGCGTGACGCCTGCGCGGGGGGAGATCGTCGACCTGGAGGGGCGCGTGCTCGGCGAGCACGCCGGCGTGCATCGGTTCACCGTCGGGCAGCGCAAGGGACTATCCGTGTCGCGGCCGCTCCCGCTCTACGTAGCCGCGCTCGATGCCGGAAGGCAGCGGGTCGTGGTGGGAACCCGCGAACAGGCCCAACGCGGCAGCTTTTCCATCTCCGACCCGAGCTGGGTCCATGGCGCGCCGGCCGACGAGCTGCGCTGTGAAGTGCAGGTGCGCCACCGCGGCAGGCCGCTGGCCTGCAAAATCGAGGGCCAGCGCGTCCTCCTCGACGAACCCGCCATCGGCGTCGCCCCCGGCCAGAGCGCCGTCTTCTACCGAGGGGACGAAGTCTTGGGCGGAGCGACAATTACTACTTAGAGCGGGTTCTCGTTTTAGGTTTGGGTTTGGGGGTTCGTTTGGGTTTTCGTTTTCGTTTTCGTGCATCCAACGAAAAACGAAAACCACAAACGAAAACGAAAACCCTCTCGCTACGCCAGCGCGGGCGTGGTGCGGGCCGTGCTCCCGAACTGCAGCGTCTTGGCGGCCTGGCCGAGTCCGTCGGCGAGCTGCACGCGCACCCTGCGGGCCAGCTTGCGCGGCTCGCGCAACACGCGCAGGCAATCGAGCGACGACGGCCTGTGCTCGAACCTCGCCAGCACGAGCGAGCACAAGACCGCGTGAGCGCGCGGGTCGACGGGCCAGTTGCCGCGCTCCCAGTAAGCGACGCAGTCCTCCGTCAGATCGAGTAGCTGTGCCAGGTCCTGCCTGGCGAGCTTCAGCGCCTTGCGCAGGAACTTGAACGACTCGCCCGTCCGCAGCCCAGCCTTGGCCAGCTCGATGGCCACGCGCAGCTCGAACAGCTTCATGTCGTGGCCCTGGATCACCACCTCGCCGCAGGCGCCGCAGCGCTCGGCGGGGAGCTGCGCGGTGAAGGTGTGGCCGCAGACATCCATGCTCTCGTCGAGCGCGATGGCGACGACCTTCTCCCTCTCGCACCGCGAACAGGTCTTCATCCCGCCTCCCACGCCGCCTGCCTGGCCGCTGCCCGAACGGTGTGAACGCGCGTTCCAACGCGCAAGTCCGGCTGGCACGGCTGCTTGCACGATCGAACGCTCCTTCAAACGCGCAGCGTGACGACGGGAGCGCAGTCCGGCTCGTCGATCCACGGGTCGGGCCCGCGCTCCTCCCGCTGCAGACGGCCGTCGAGCAGGTGCTCGGGCATGACGTTGCCCATGGCCGAGAGCAGCGACTGGCGCACGCCGGGGTGCTCGCTCTCCAGCTCGCTCAGCAGCGCCTTCACGCGCCGGCGCTGGAGGTTCTCCTGCGACCCGCACAGGTCGCAAGGGATGATGGGGAACCGCGCGAGGCGCGCGAGCTCGGCGATGTCGCTCTCCGCCGCGTAGCAGAGCGGCCGGATGACGGTGTTGCGGCCGTCGTCGCTGCGCAGCCGTGGCGGCATCGAGCGCATCTTGCCGGTGAAGAGCATCGACATGAGCAGCGATTCGACCAGGTCGTCGCGGTGATGCCCGAGCGCGATCTTGCTGCAGCCCAGCTCCTGCGCGGCGTTGTAGAGGATGCCGCGGCGCAGGCGCGAGCAGACCGAGCAGGCCGTTTTTCCCTCGGGGACGAGCCGTTTGACGATGGAGTACGTGTCCTCGCGCAGCATCACGACCTCCACGCCCTGCGCGCGCAGGTACGCCTCCAGCCGCGCGGCGGGAAAGCCGGGATGCCCCTGGTCGAGGTTGCAAGCGACGAGCGAGAACTTCACCGGCGCGCGGCGCTGGAGCTGTCCAAGCGCCCACAGCAGCGTGAAGGAGTCCTTGCCGCCGGAAATACCCACCAGGATGCGGTCGCCGTCCTCGATCATGCGGAAATCCGCAATGGCGCGGCCAGCGTCCCGCAAAAGGCGCTTCTCGAGCTTGTGCTTCGTCATGGGCGCCGAGTTACACCATCTCCATGGCAAGCCTCAATCTCCGGCTGGCGGAGAACGTCCCCGGCGAGCTGTACGTCGACGAAACGTGCATCGATTGCGACACCTGCCGCGAGCTGGCCCCGGAAACCTTCGGCAGCTTGCGGAACGGCCAGTCCTTCGTGCGCAAGCAGCCGCAGGGTGACGCCGACTGGCGGCGCGCGCTCATGGCGGTGGTGAGTTGTCCGACGGCCTCCATCGGCGCCGAGCGCAGCGCCGCGGCGGCGGCGCGCGAGCTGCCCGTGCTGCTGGACGGCCCTGTCTACCGCTGCGGGTATTCGAGCGAGTCGTCTTACGGCGCGCAGAGCTATTTTCTGCAGCGACCCGAGGGCAACGTGCTGATCGACTCCCCGCGCTTCGCCGCGCCGCTGGTGAAGCGTCTCGGCGGCCTGGGCGGGGTGCGCCTCATGTTCCTCACCCACCAGGACGACGTAGCGGACCACGCGCGCTTCCACGAGCGGTTCGGCTGCGACCGCGCCATCCATCGCGACGACGACCACATCGGGGCGGAGATCCGGCTGGAAGGCGAGCGCGAGCTCGCGCACGGCGTGCGCGCGATCCCCGTGCCGGGCCACACCCGCGGAAGCTGCGCGCTGCTCGTCGACGATCGCTATCTTTTCACCGGCGACCACCTCTGGGCCGACGACGAAGGCCGCCTGGGCATGAGCCGCAGCGTCTGTTGGTACTCGTGGAGCGAGCAGAAGGCGTCGCTTCGCAAATTGCTCGATTATCGATTCGGATGGGTGCTGCCCGGCCATGGCCGCAGCCTGCACCTGCCGGCGGCAACGATGCGGTCCGAGATCGAAAGCCTCTCAGACCGGCTCCTCTAGCGCCCAAAACCAAAACCCAACCCAAACGAGAACCAGAACGAAAACGAGAACGAGAACGTTCTTCACTTCGCGCAGCGAGGGCCGCGACGATCACACCGCCGCCTTCGCCGAGGTCATTCCACCCCGGATCACCGCGCGCGCCATGCGCGGCGTGTTGTAGGCCCAGCCGAGCCGCCCGTCGGGCCCGGCCACGATGATGCCGCCGTCGCCGTGCGCCCGCTCGCGCAAGAGGCCCACCGCCGCGATGGCCGCATCGCGCGGCGACATGCCGCCCTGCACGCGCACGCAGGCAGCGCGCGCCAGAGAAACTTTTAGAATCGCTTCGCCCAGCCCCGTCGAGCTGGCCGCCGCCTCCTGGTCGTCGGCGTACGTGCCCGCGCCGATGATGGGCGTGTCGCCCACGCGGCCGGGCCGCTTGTACATGGTGCCGCCCGTCGAGGTGCAGGCCGCGACGTGCCCGCGCGCGTCCACCGCCACTGCGCCGATTGTGCCGATGTTCTTGCGCACGCTGTCCGCGCCGTGCTTCTGCGCCTGCTCGTGAAGCTGCTGCCAGCGGGCGCGCTGGCGCGGCGTGATGAGCAGTTCGTTCGGGTAGGAAGGAATGCCGAACTCGCGCGCCAACGCCTCGGCGCCCGGTCCGCACATGAGCACGTGGGGCGAGTCGTCGCAGACGCGCCGCGCGGCGAGGATGGGGTTCTTGATGGTCTTCACGCACGCCACCGCGCCGGCGCGCAGCGTCGCTCCCTCCATGCAGCTGGCGTCGAGCTCCACCTCGCCGGCGCTGGTGAGCGCCGCGCCCGTGCCGGCGTTGAAGATGGGATCGTCCTCCAGCACGACGGCCGCGGCCTGCGCCGCGTCGAGCGCCGACCCGCCTTCGAGCAGCACCTGCATGCCCGTCTCGGCCGCGCGGCGTGTGGCGGCGAAATAGGGCGCGGGATCGTCCTCGAGGCGCGTGCCGGCGCCGCCGTGCACCACCACCGCCGGCCCGCCTTTGCGGTCGAGAAGGTCATTGAATTCCGCCTGGGTCAGGTCGCCTGCAGAGGTGGACATGCGGGCGCCGACATACGACGGAACGGTCCGCCCAGGCAACGACAAGCGCGCGCTTAATTCGCCTCGAGCAGGGCCTCGACCGCGTCGAGATCGATCGGCTTCACCAGATGGACGTCGAACCCCGCGCCGTGGCTGCGCGCCTTGTCCGCGTCCTGCCCATAGCCGGTGAGGGCGATGAGGCGCAGCGGCTCGGAGCCCTGCGCCTTGCGCAGCGCCGCGGCCAGCTCGTAGCCGTCCATCACCGGCAGCCCGATGTCGAGCAGCGCCGTGTTGGGGCGGAAGTCGCGCGCCAGCGTCAGCGCCTCCGGCCCGTCGTGCGCGACCACCACCTCGTGGCCGAAGGTGCGCAGCGCCTCGGCCAGCACGTCGACGGCGTCGAGGTTGTCGTCGACGAGCAGGATGCGCAGCCCGGAGCGGTCCCGCGCCGGCGCGGGAGTTCCGGCGGCGGACGCGTCGGCAGGTGTTGCCCGGGTCGGCGAGAGCGGCAGGCGCGCGACGAACTCGCTGCCCTTGCCGGGCCCCTCGCTGTGGGCGGCGATGGTCCCGCCGTGCAGGTCGACCAGGTTGCGCGCGAGCGCGAGCCCGATGCCCAGCCCGCCCTGCGAGCGGTCGAGGGCGCGCTCCGCCTGGACGAAGAGGTCGAACACCTTGGGCAGCACCTCGGGCGCGATGCCGATGCCGTTGTCCTTGACCGAGACGGAGAGGCGGTTCTTCTCGCGACGCGCCGTGAGGGCGATCTTCCCGCCCGGCTCGGTGTACTTGGCGGCGTTGACCAGCAGATTCGCGAAGACCTGCGCCAGCCGCACGGGATCGCCGTCGACCACCAGCCCCTCGCGCGGCACGTCGATGGAAAGCGCGTGCGATCGCTGCTCGAGGAGCGGGCTGGCCATCTCGATGGCCTTGGCGAGCACGGCCGAAAGTTCCAATGGCTCCTTCTTGAGCTGCACCTTGCCGCGCGTGATACGCGAAACGTCGAGCAGGTCGTCGATGAGCCGGTTGAGGTGCCGCACCTGCCGCTCGATCATCTTGTGCTCGCGCTCGTCCCCAGTGCCGCGCAGTTGCATGAGCTGCAGGGCGGTGAGGATGGGCGCCAGCGGGTTGCGCAGCTCATGGCCGAGCAAGGCGAGGAACTCGTCCTTGCGGCGATCGGCCTCGCGCGCCTCGCGATAGAGGCGCGCGTTCTCGACGGCCAGCGCGGCGCGGCGGCCCAGCTCCTCGGCCATCTCCAGATCCGAGAGCTCGAACCGGCGGTCCGGCTGCGCCGATCCGAGCGCGATTGCCCCCAGCACGCGGCCGCGCGCGGCCATCGGGACCGCCAGCACGGCGTGATGCATCACCGATCTGCCGCTGCGCAGGACGCTGGCGATGGCCGGGCCGGGGCCCGCGCCGGGCGCGAATCGGCCCGCCACCACTGACCCCTTGGGCATGGACGGGTCGCGCGCCAGCTCCACCGCGCAGCCGTCGGCGATGCGCGGCACCAGCAGATTGGCCAGGCTGGCCAGCGTCGTTTCGTGGTCGAGCGAGGAGGAGAGCAGCGCGCTCGCCTCGGCAAGGAAGGCCAGCGCCTCGTGGGAGCGGCGCAGGTTGGCCAGCGCGTCGCGCAGCGCTTCCTCCAGCTCCTGGCGCTGTTTCACCTCGGCCTGCAGCGCGCCGGCGCGCTGTTGCAGGATGCTGACTTCGCGAAGCTGGATCTCGGGATCGTCGCTGCTCGACCACGTCTCGGCGGGGATGACGTGCGAGTGCGTCTCGCAGACGCGGCGGAATTGCTCGCCGTGCCGCTCCTTGAAGAAGTTCCCCATCACGTACGCGCAGAGGAGCGTGAAGGAGTGGCTCTTGCCCAGATCGTTCCACATCTCCTCGAGTCGGATGGCGGCCTGCGGGTTTCCCTCGCGCCAGAGCACGTCGACCATCTCGCCCACGGCGCGCACGCGCATGCCGCAGCCGCGCGCGACGCTGCGCTCGAGGACGCCCCCGACGACCGCCTTGAAGCGGCACCAGTCGGGCATGTCGGCCACCATGAACTTGCCCAGCGTCTCGCGCGCGTCGAAGAGCGTGAGCTGGCCGCTGGCGAGGCCGCCCTCGACGTCGTACTCGCCTTTCTTCAGCCGCTTGAAGATGCCCCGCGCCCGCTCCGGGGTGATGAGCAGCACCGCCGGCTCGCCGGCGCGCAGGCCTCCGTTGAGGTAGCGCGCCACCACGTCGCAGAGGAAGTCCTCGCTTTCGTAGAACTGAACGGCGTGGTGCGCCCTGGCTGGCGAGGAAAAGAGCCCGTCGATCACCTGGACGGCGGCCGAGGCGGACGAGTCGGAGCGATCGGCCTGATGCATCAGTCCTCCTGCCGCAACTCTCGTTGATAAGGGTGGCCCGACCAAGCCCGACAAAGGAAGATGTCCGTCGTCTGTCGGGTTTTTCAAGTTTGCGTGCGCCGAAACTGAACGGCTTGACAGGCAGCTGTGCATTATGAATCTCTCCCGACCCCCCAAGTATGGAGGAGCCATGGCGGAGCGAAGAAGTCACGAGATCGTCGTCGTCGGAGCAGCCCGCACGCCCATCGGAGCGTTTCTCGGAACGCTCGCCTCGCAGTCCGCTCCACGGCTGGGGGCGGTGGCCATCAAGGAGGCGCTCGAGCGCTCGGGGGTCAAGCCGGAAGAGGTCAAGACGGTCTTCATGGGCGAGGTGCTGCAGGGCGGCGTGGGCCAGGCCCCGGCGCGCCAGGCGTCGCTCTACGCCGGCATCCCCAAGAACGTGCCGTGCGTGACAGTGAACAAAGTTTGCGGCTCGGGCCTCGAAGCGGTCATCGAGGCCGCGCGCCTCATCGCGCTGGGCGAGGCCGAGGTGGTGGTGGCCGGCGGCATGGAGTCGATGTCCAACGCGCCGTATTTCTCGCACGCGCTGCGGCAGGGCGCGCGCATGGGCAACACCGAGTTCAAGGACCTCATGATCCACGACGGCCTGTGGGATCCTTACAACGACATGCACATGGGCATGTGCGGCGAGAAGTGTGCCGCCGACTTCAGCTTCTCCCGCGGCGCGCAGGACGAGTACGCGCGCGAGAGCACGCTGCGCGCGCAAAAAGCGCAGGCGGCAGGCGCGTTCAAGGCGGAGATCGCGCCGGTCGAGATCGTCGACAAGAAGGGCAACAAGACGGTGGTCGAGGATGACGAGGGCCCGAAGCTCGCCAAGCCCGACAAGATCGCCTCGCTGAAACCCGCCTTCAAGAAGGACGGCACCGTCACCGCGGCCAACGCGTCGTCGATCAACGACGGCGCGGCGGCGGTGGTTCTCATGAGCGCCGAACGCGCCAAGCGCGAGGGTCGCACCGTGCTGGCGCGCCTGGGCGCCTTTGGCCACGCCGCGCGCGACCCGGTGGAGTTCACCATCGCCCCGGCCGATGCCATCAACCAGGCGTTGACGCGGGCGGGCCTCAAGGCGTCCGACATCGATCTGTGGGAGATCAACGAGGCCTTCGCGGTCGTGGCGATGGCCAACAACAAGCTGCTCGGCCTCTCGGCCGACAAGGTCAACGTGCGCGGCGGCGCGGTGGTGCTGGGGCACCCCATCGGCGCGTCGGGGTGCCGCCTTCTCGTCACGCTCATCTACGCGATGAAGGACCTGGGCAAGAAGCGCGGCATCGTCTCGCTCTGCATCGGCGGCGGCGAGGGGATCGCTCTCATCGTGGAGCGCGACTGATGAACAAGGTCGTCGCCAACGCGGACGAAGCCATCCGCGACCTGAATGACGGGGCGGTGATCATGTCGGGGGGCTTCGGCCTGTGCGGAAACCCCGAAAATCTCATCGCCGCCATCCATCGCAAGGGCGTGAAGAACCTGACCATCATCTCGAACAACTGCGGGACAACCGACAAGGGATTGGGAATTCTTTTGCAGAGCCGGCAGGTCCGCAAGATGATCTCCAGCTACGTCGGCGAGAACAAGGAGTTCGAGCGCCAGTACCTCGGCGGCGAACTGGAAGTGGAGTTGAACCCGCAGGGAACGCTGGCGGAGCGCATCCGCGCCGGGGGCGCCGGGCTGGGCGGCTTCTTCACCCCGACGGGGGCGGGCACCAAGATCGCCGAGGGAAAGGAGAGCCGCGTCATCGACGGCCGCGAGATGATCTTCGAAAAGCCGCTTCGCGCCGACTATGCCATCGTGCGCGCGTGGAAGGGCGACAAGTGGGGCAACCTGATCTTCCGCAAGACGGCGCGGAACTTCTCGCCCGTCATGGCCACCGCGGCGCGCATCACCATCGCCGAGGTGGAGAACCTCGTCGAGGTGGGTGAGCTGGAGCCCGACCAGGTCCACGTCCCGTCAATTTTCGTCAAACGGATTTTCAAGGGCGGCAATTACCAGAAGTGGATCGAGAAGCGCACGGTAAGGAGCGGTTAGATGCCCCTGACACGCGAGCAGATCGCGGCCCGCGCCGCACAGGAGCTGCGCGACGGCTTCTACGTCAACCTCGGCATCGGCATCCCCACCCTGGTGGCCAACTACGTGCCGGCCGGGATCGACGTCATCCTCCAGTCCGAGAACGGCATGCTGGGCATCGGGCCGTACCCGACGGAGAAGGAGATCGACCCCGACTTGATCAACGCCGGCAAGGAAACGGTCACCGAGTTGAAAGGGACTTCGTACTTCTCCAGCGCGGATTCATTTGGAATGATCCGCGGCGGCCACATCGACCTGGCCATCCTCGGCGCCATGGAGGTGAGCGAGCAGGGCGATCTGGCCAACTGGATGATCCCGGGAAAGATGGTCAAAGGGATGGGCGGCGCCATGGACCTGGTCTCGGGCGCCAAGCGCGTCATCGTGGCCATGGAGCAGGTGGCCAAGGACGGCTCGAAGAAGATCCTCAAGCAGTGCAAGCTGCCGTTGACGGGGAAAAAAGTCGTCAACAGTATCATCACCGAGCTGGCCCTCTACGACGTGACGCCGCAGGGGCTGGTGCTGCGCGAAGTCGCTCCCGGCGTGACGCCGGAGCAGGTGCAGGCCGCGTGCGAGCCGCGCATCAAGGTTCCGCCCGAGCTGCGCACGATCAGGGTGTGAAACGTGTTAGCGTGCCGGGCATGACGGGCGACCCCATCAAGCCTGGTTCTCCCACCCGGCGCAGCACGCGCCTCCATCACGAAGTGATGGTGGGAGTGACGTCCGACCATGGCACGTTCAGCGGCTGGGGCACGAATCTCTCCACCGGCGGCGTCTTCGTCAACTCCAGCGGCGCGCCGCCGGTGGGCACGCTGGTGAGCGTTCTCTTGCAATTGCCCGGCGAGACCGAATGCAAGCTTCAAGGGCGCGTCGCGTGGACGCAGGCGAGCGGCCCCGGCGTCGACGAACCGGGCATGGGCATCGAGTTCCTCAATCCCGACGCCGCCACCCGCCAGCTACTGAGCGAGATGGTGGAAAGGCTGTCGCAGGACCTCGCGCGCGCGCCGGCGTGATCGTTCGACTGAAGGCCGGATCGCTCGTGCACGGCGGCGAGACGCTCGCGCGCCACGAGGGCCGCGTAGTCTTCCTGCGCGGCGCGGCGCCGGGCGACTGGGTCGAGGCTGAGCTGAGCGGTGGGGCAGGGCGCTTCGAGCGGGCCCGCGCGCTGCGCGTCGTCGAGCGGGGCGGGGCGCGCGTCGATCCGCCGTGCCCCATCGTCGATAGCTGCGGCGGCTGCCCCGTGCAGCAGGTCTCGTACCAGGCGCAGCTCGCCGCCAAGAGCGAGCTGACGGCGGACGCGCTCGAGCGCATCGGAGGGTTCGCGCGAGGCAGTTACCAACTGTCACCGATCGTTCCTGCTGCAAAACAATTTCATTATCGAAGGCGCGCGCGCATGCATCGCGCCGGGCAGGGCCGCTGGGGATTTGCGCAAGCCGGCGAGAGCGGGGTCTATCCCGTCGGCCAATGCCTGCTCTTCGAGCCCGAGCTGCAGCAGCTTGCAGACTTGGTGCGCGGCGCGGGTGACTTGCCCGGCGTGACCGACCTGGGGTTGCTCTCCGGCTCTTCCGGCAAAGGCGCGATCGATCTCCACGGCGAGATCACTCCGGGCTTGCGCAAGCGCGCCGAGAAGCTGCTCTCGCTCGAGCAAGTGAAGGGCGTCACACTATCGGGGACACCAAGCAGCGCTCGCGCGCATGGTGTCCCCACCTTTGCATCGTCGGGGACACCATGCAGCGCTCGCGCGAATGGTGTCCCCATCTTCGAACTCCTGGGCGACCCCGTCATCGCCGACCCACCGTTGCCCAACGGCGCACGCCTGCGCGCGCGGCCCGACACGTTCACGCAGGCGAATCGCTCGATGGTTCCGCTCCTGCAAGCGGAGGTGCTGCGCGCGGTCGGCGACGCGCCGCGCGTGCTCGAGCTGTTCTGCGGCAGCGGCACGCTGACGCTGCCGCTGCTCGGTGGGGGCCGCTCCGTCACCGCCGTCGAGAGCGCCGGGCCCGCGCTGGCGCTCCTGCGCCGCAGCGCCGACGAGGCGGGCCTCGCGGTCCACCTCATCGCCGGCGATGCGGCGGAGATCGCGCGCGGCTTCACCGGGCAAATTGATGCTGTCCTGCTCGATCCTCCGCGCACCGGCGCGGCTGCCGCGGTGAAAGCGCTCAAAGCGCCGCGCGTGGTCTACGTGAGCTGCGAGGCGCCCACCCTGGCCCGCGACGGCAAGTTGCTGGCGCAGTCGGGGTACAAGCTCGTGAAAGCGGTCCCGCTCGATCTCTTTCCCCAGACCGCGCATTTCGAAATCGTCGCCACCTTCGAGAGGGGTGTCGCGCAACGGTGATTTGCGTATCATCCAGGGATGGACGAGCGGCTGGAAGATTTCGCCGGCCTGTTGCGCCAGAACGGCCTGCGCATCTCGCCCGCCGAGCTGACCGACGCGGCGCGAGCGGCGCTGCTGACGGGCCTCGAGGATCGCGCGGTGTTCCGCGGCGCGCTGCGTGCGACGATGGTCAAGCGCGGCCAGGACGTGCCGGTCTTCGATCGCTTGTTCGAACTGTATTTCACCGGCGCCAAGGACCTGGTCGATGGCCTGCAGGGCTCGCTGCTCGACGCGCTGGCCGCCGAGAAGCTGAACGAGCTGGAGCTGGAGGAGATCGCGCGGCTGCTCTCGCGGATGTCCCCGCTCACGCAGGCGCTGGCGCACGGCCGCACCGACCAGCTGGCGCGCCTCCTGCGCCAGGCCACCTTGAGCATCGATTTTCGCGGCCTGCAGAGCCCGCTGCAGCGCGGGTTCTACGCGCGGCGCGTGCTGCAAGCGGCGGGCGGTTCCAAGGCGGAGGCCGAACTGCAGCAGCTCCTCGCCACCCTGAAGGAGCGCGGGCTCGACCCGGAGTCGGTCGAGCTGGTGAACCGCAAGGCGAGCCAGGCCCTGCGCGCGCTGGAGGAGGCGGCGCGCCGGGTTGCCGACCACGAGCAGAAGGCGCGCGATCCCGAGCAGAAAGGCGACAAGTCGCTCCTGCACCGCAGCCTCGCTTCACTCACCCCCGACGAAGTGCAGCGCATGCGCTCTGTCGTGCGCAGGTTGGCGGAGCGCCTCAAGGCGCGCCTCTCCCGCCGCCGGAAGGTGCGCCGCCGCGGCCAGCTCAACGTCCGCCGCACGCTGCGCCGCAACCTGAGCACCGGCGGAGAATTGTACAAACTGGTCTTTCGCTCCCGCCGCCTCGAGCGCCCCGAGATCGTCGTGCTCTGCGACGTCTCCGACAGCGTGCGCAACGTCTCGCGGCTGATGCTCCAGTTCGTCTACACGCTGCAGGAGCTCTACGCGCGCGTGCGCAGCTTCATCTTCGTCAGCGACATCGGCGAAGTGACCCACCTCTTCAAGAAGACGGACGTGAACAGCGCCGTCGACCTGGCTACCGCCGGCAAGGTGATCAACCTCGCCGCCAACTCCAACTACGGCCACGCCTTGAAACTGTTCCACAGCGCGTATCTGGGGTCGATCACCCGCCGCACTACCTTCATCGTCATCGGCGACGGCCGCACCAACTACAACCCTCCCCACGCGTACGTCCTGGGGGACATCCAGCGAAAGTGCAAGCGCCTGGTCTGGCTATGCCCCGAGGAGAAGCACTCCTGGGGATTCGGCGACAGCGAGATGCCGCTCTACGCCCGGTACTGCCACCGCGTCGAGAGCGTCCGTTCCCTGGACGATCTGGCGCGGGTCGCGGCGGAACTGATGCCCTGACCCCCGAGTCATGTTAGGAATTCGCGGGATTGGGCGCCCGCGACCCCTCTGACTGGCAGGAACAGCTCCAGGCCTCTCTGCGCCGGGCCCAGGACGCCATTTCGCGCGGGCAGTACCAGCAGGAGGAGATGGTGCGGGCCTGGACGGAGAGCCTGCGCAGCTCCTATCCCGACTGGGGGCGTGAGCGGTGGCAGCGTCGCCTCGAGCGCAAGTTGCGGCGGCGCGCCGAGCGCGAGGCGAAGATCGCCAACGCCAGCCTGTTCGAGGGGTATCTGTGGCTGCTGGGCGCGATCATCCTCTTCATCATTGCGCTCTCGTCGCTGCCCCTCCTCTGGTGGCTCATCTTCCCCGCGGCCGGCCTGGGCAGCCGCGGCACGCGCGTCATCGCGCGCCACACCGGCGTCACGCGCCCGATGGCCGAAGCGGCGGCGGTCCCCACCCAGTCGAAGGGTCCGTCGCAGGCCGAGCAGCGCGCGCAGCGCTTCGGGTCGCTTGGCGGGATCCGGCAGGTGCTGGACGGACCGCCCTTGCGCACGGCCGCCCCGACTGGTTCATCGTCCCAGCCGGACCCGCGCGACGCGCGCGTCGACGCCATCTGCGACCGGATCCTCGCCGAGCTGCGCACCGCGCCCGAGGTGGTGAAGGACGTCTTCATCAAGCCCGAAGAGACGGTGGCGGCGCTGCGCGCGACCTGCCGGGACCTGACGCGGCGCGAGCGCGAGCTGCGCACTTTCCTCTCGCCGGAGAAGGACTCCAGGCTGGCCGCCGAGCGCGAGGCGCTGCAGCGGCGCATCGAGAACGAGTCCGACGAGGTGACCAAGATGCGCCTCGCCTCCGCGCTGGCCGCCCTCGATCAGCAGCGCAACGAGCGCTCCGAGCTGGTCCGCGCCGCGGCCCGCTTCGACGCGGAGCACACGCGCATCGCGTACACGCTGGAGAGCCTGCACACGCAGGTGGTGCGCATGCGCTCGGCCGACTCGGCCAGCGCGGACGTGGCGGGCGCGGGCCTGCGCCGCAGCCTCGACATGCTCTCGCAAGAGGTGAACGCCCTCGCCGACGCGCTGGAGAAGGTGAACAGCGGTGAGGCGGCCCGCATGCGCAAGGTGGTCCAGGCGCCGGCGGGCGGGTCCGGCGGCGCGCCGCCCGCCCCCGGCACGAGGGAAAAAGCATGATCATCGAGCACGGCGGCCACCGCCCCCAGCTCGGCGACTGCGCGTGGGTGGCGCAGAACGCCACCGTCATCGGCGACGTGGTACTGGGGGCGCGCGCGAGCATCTGGTTCGGCGCGGTGGTTCGCGGCGACGTGGAGAAGATCCGCATCGGCGCGGACAGCAACATCCAGGATCTCTCGGTGGTGCACGTCGACAGCGGGGGCTTTCCCACGCTGGTGGGCGACCAGGTCACGGTCGGCCACCGCGTCATCCTCCACGGATGTACCATCGGCAGCCTGGCGCTCATCGGAATGGGATCGATCGTGATGAACGGAGCGGACATCGGCGCCGAGACCATCATCGGCGCGGGCAGCCTGGTATCGCCGGGCACGAAGATCCCTTCCGGCGTGCTGGCGCTCGGGTCGCCCTGCAAAGTGCGGCGGACGCTCACCGAGGCGGAGAAGTCATCCATCCGCGACAGCGCCCGCCGCTACGCGGGATACGGGGCAAGATACCGGGAGGACCAGCGGTGAACCCGGTAGCGCCAGCCGACCCAATCGCCACGCTGAGCAGCTGCATGCTGCTGAGCGACTTCACCGACATAGGCCTGCGCATCCTCGCCGACAGGTGCGAGGCGCGCTCGGTGGGCCGCGGCACCTACGCCTTCCGCGCGGGCGATCCCTCGGCGGAGCTCCTCTTCATCGCCCGCGGCAAGCTGCAGCTCTTGCCGCGCGAGGGCGGCACGCCCATCGGCGAAGTGTCGGCCGGCGACACGCTGGGCGGGTTCTCGCTGCTGGTCGGGGGCGAGCACCTGCTCTCCGCACTGGCCGCCACCGACGTTGAGCTGCTCTCGCTCTCCAAGGAGGCATACGACGGCCTGCAGAAATCGCACCCGCGCGCAATTCTCAAGCTCACGCTCGCGCTCGCGCAGGACCTGGCCGAGCGGCTGCGGGAAGCAAAAGGGCCCCTGCGGGAGTTTCTCGTCTGGCAGGTCAGCAAGAAGCAGGCGGGCGGCGGCTAATTGCCTCGCCGGCCCGTCGCGCATAGGCTGAGACGCACGTCCCCAGGGGTCGAGCCTGCTTAAGCACTTTCTCTTCAAATTCCTGCTCAACTTCAGGGGGCCGGCCCTCTACGTCGGGGTCCTCTTCATCCTCATCACTTGTGGATTGGGCGTCCCGCTGCCCGAGGACGTCCCGCTCATCACCGGCGGATATCTCGCCTTGCGCCAGGGCGGGTCGCTGGTGGCGATGGTCCTGACCGGGCTGGCGGGCATCCTCATCGGCGATTCGATCATCTTCCTCGCCGGACAGATCTACGGCGAGAAGCTGCTGGACACGCGGCTCGGCCGGCACATCTCCGGCGAGCGCGTCCAGCGCACCATCCACCTCTTCGAGAAGCACGGGCCCAAGTTCATCATCGTGGCGCGCTTCGTCCCCGGCTTGCGCGCCTGTACGTATTTCGTGGCGGGCACGACGGGCGTGCCGTACTGGAAGTTCATCCTCTACGACGGGCTGGCGGCGTGCGTCTCCGCGCCGGCCTGGGTCTACCTCGGCTGGTGGGCCGGCCAGCACCACATGCTCAGCCGCGCATGGATGTGGGCGTCGCGCGCGCAGGAGGGAATCCTAATAACCATCGCGTTGTTGATCGTGGCGTGGGTGGGCGGGGCCGTGCTGCGCAAGCGCCGGCGCCGCAGGCGCGGGGATATCTCGACGCCGCCAGAGGTCCCTTCGCTCCGCGCCGTCAACGGCCCTCTCGATCGGCGCGCGGTGATGCGGCGGCGATGACCCTCTACTAAGCGCGAGGTTGGGGCTCGCCTCCGAAGAGGCGCTTGAGCCACCCGAGGAATCCGCCGGCGGCCGCGGCCGGCTCGGCGGCGAGGCCGGTGTCGGTCACCGCCGAATCCCCGAGGCGCTCTCTGATCTCCTCCGGCGTGTCCTTGGTCGAGAAAGTCGCGCTCACCTTTCGCCCCGACGCCTGGTCCCCTGCCGTGACGGTGAGCAGCGACTCCGTCGAGAGTGAGAAGACGATGTCGAAGGACGTCGTTCCCCTGGGCGCCTTGGGCAGGTTGGGGATGACCAGCGTGCCGAGGTACTCGTTCTCCTGCGCCTTCTCGCTGTCGCCCTGGAAGATGACGATCTCCAGCACGTCCTGGTCGTCCCTGGTGGTCGAGATGGACAGCGTCTTCTTGTGCGGCAGCGAAGTGTTGCGCTCGATCAGCTTGCGGAAGCGCCCGCCGGGCAGGCCCACGCCGATGCTCATGGGCAGCACGTCGATCAGCACCACGCCGCCGATCTCGCCCGAGTCGATGGAGTGCGCCAGGATGGCCGCGCCCAGCGCCACCGCCTCGTCGGGGTGCACCGCCTTCGACGGTTCGCGCCCGAAGAAGGTGCGGATGCGCTCGCGCACCAGCGGCATGCGGCTCTGTCCGCCGACCAGCAGCACCTCGGAGAGGTCCGCCGCCTTGAGCCCGCGCGCGCCCAGCACTTCCTCGCAGACCATGAGCGTGCGGTCGACGAGATGTCCCGTGAGCAGCACCAGTTCCGACCGCGTGAGCGTCGTGTCGAGGTCGTAAGGCTTCTCGCCCACCTGGGCAACGAAGGGAACTTTCAACTTGTATTCGAGCTGCTCGCTGAGCGCGATCTTGGCGCGCTCCGCCGCATCGGTGATGCGCTGGAGCGCCACGCGGTCGCCGGGAAAGTCGAGGCCGTTCTTCTCCTTGAAGGTGGCCAGGAGGTGGTCGACGATCACCTTGTCGAAGTCGACGCCGCCGAGGAACGTGTCGCCGCCGGTCGAGATCACCTCGTAGACGTCGCCGTGCAATTCCAGCACGCTGGCATCGAACGTGCCGCCGCCCAGGTCGTAGACGAGCACGCGCTGGTCGAGCTGGCGCCCGTGGGCGAACGCGAGCGCCGCCGCGGTGGGCTCGTTGAGGATGCGCTCGACCTTGAGCCCCGCCAGCTCGCCGGCCTCGCGCACGGCGTTGCGCTGGTTGTCGTTGTAGTAGGCCGGGACGGTGATGACCGCGCGGCTCACCTCGGTCTGCAGCCACTGCTGCGCGATCTCCTTCACCTCGCGCAGCACCAGCGCGGAGATCTGCTGCAGGGAGAACTGCTTGTCCCCGAGTTGCACGGCCGCCTCGCCGCGCGGTCCGGAGACGATCTGGTAGGGAAAACGGCCCATCAGCTCGGTCACCACCGTCGAGGTGAAGAGACGGCCGACGAGCCGCTTCGCTCCGTAGACGGTGTTCCTCGGGTTGATGAGCAGCTGCCCCTTGGCGGGGTGGCCGACGATGAACTTCCCCTTCTCGTTGATGGCGACGATGGAGGGGATGGTGTTGTAGCCCTCGCGCGAGGGAATCACGAAGGGTTTGCCGTCCTTGACCACGGCGGCGGCGGAGTTGGTGGTGCCGAGATCGATCCCGATCATCGGCCCCTTCTTTGCCGGCGGCCGCGCGGTGAGCGGCGGGTGGGGATGGAGCGATTCCGCCGGCGCAGCGGCGGCCGCCTTGGGCGCCTCGACATGCGGCGCCGCGGCGGCAGCGGGAAGCGGCGGCGTTCCGCCCAGCGTCGGGATGGGAAAAGGGGCCGGTGGCGGCCGGGAAGACGGGGGCCTGGCGGCGGGCGGAGGCGCGCTGGCAAGTTTGTCGGCGGGCGGCGGCGCGCTGGCCGGTTTGTCGGCGGGAGGAGGCGCGCTGATCCCCGGCATCGACGTGATCGGCGGTGTCTTGCCAGGCGCGGGCGCGGGCGCGGCGGCCTTGGGCGCCTCGGTCTTGAGCTGCGGCAGCTGCTTGCCTCCCAGAGAGGCGATGAGCTCGCGCCCCGCGTCGTCGGCGGCCAGCAGTTGCAGGCCCATGCCCGCGTCCGGCGGATCCTGCACGCGCTCCACCACGGCCGCCGCGCGGAAGCACGGCGTTCCGTTGGAGAACTGGGCCTCCAGCCGCACCAGCGTGTCCTTCGCGCGCGGCGTCTTGGTGCGGATGAAGAACTGCCCCTTGCGCAGGTCCTCGCCATAGCGTGCCTTGACCTGCTCGATCGTCGCGCAGGGCAGCTTGATCTGCAGGCCGATGGCAGGACGCTTGCCGCCTGGAGAGCCGGGCTGTCCGGGAGAGCTCGGAGGGTTTCCGGGCGGTCCTGTGGAGCCGGGGCCCGTCGGCATAGGCGGCGATTCTCGTACAGCGATACCGGACCCGCAAGAAATCCTTTGGAGATTGCCGCTACAGCTCGCGACGGATACACTCCGCCCCTTTATTGGGAGCCCACAATGCTGGACCGCAACGTACCGCTGGCCCTGACGTTCGACGACGTGCTGCTCCTGCCCGCCGAGAGCGACGTGCTGCCGCGGCAGGTCGACGTGAGCGCCCAGCTCACGCGCCACATCCGCCTGCACATCCCGCTGGTCAGCGCCGCCATGGACACCGTCACCGAGGCGCGCACGGCCATCGCCATGGCGCAGGAGGGCGGGATGGGGTTCATCCACAAGAACCTCACCATCCAGCAGCAGGCGCTCGAGGTGACCAAGGTCAAGAAGTACGAGAGCGGCATGGTGGTCGACCCGGTGACCATCGACCCCGACGCGCCGGTGCATCGCGCGGTGTCGCTCATGCGCCAGCACGAGATCAGCGGCATCCCCGTCACCAAGAACGGGCGGCTGGTCGGCATCCTCACCAACCGCGACCTGCGCTTCGAGAAGAACCTCGACCAGAAGGTAGAGGCGGTGATGACGCGCGAGCTGATCACCTGCCGCGAAGGCATCTCGCAGGACGAGGCCAAGGAGCTCCTGCACCGCAACCGCATCGAGAAGCTCCTGGTGGTGGACGACAAGTACGAGCTCAAGGGCCTCATCACCATCAAGGACATCGAGAAGACGCTCGCCCACCCGCTGGCGGCCAAGGACGGCAAGGGGCGGCTGCTGGTCGGCGCGGCGGTGGGGGTGGGGCCCGACCGCGAGGAGAGGGTGCACGCTTTGTTGGCGGCCGGGTGCGACGTCATCGCGGTCGACACGGCGCACGGGCATTCGCGCACCGTCATCGAATCGGTCAGGGAGTTGAAAAAGAATTTCCGCGGCATCGAGCTGGTCGCGGGCAACGTCGCCACCGGCGAGGCCACCGCCGCGCTCTGCGAGGCGGGCGCCGACGCGGTGAAGATCGGCATCGGGCCGGGATCGATCTGCACCACCCGCGTGGTGGCCGGCGTGGGCGTGCCGCAGATCACCGCCATCGACAATTGCATCCGCGTCGCCCAGAAGGCCGGCGTGCCCCTCATCTCCGACGGCGGCATCAAGTACTCGGGCGACATCGTCAAGGCCATCGCCGCCGGCGCGCACACCGTGATGATCGGCTCGCTCTTCGCCGGCACCGAGGAGGCGCCAGGCGATGTCATTCTCTTCCAGGGCCGCTCGTACAAGTCGTATCGCGGCATGGGATCGCTCGGCGCCATGAAGAAAGGCTCGCGCGATCGCTACTTCCAGGAAGAGGCGGAAGATCTGAAGCTGGTGCCCGAGGGCATCGAAGGCCGCGTGCCCTACAAGGGCCCGCTGGCGATGAACGTCTTCCAGATGGTGGGCGGTCTGCGCAGCGGCATGGGGTACTCGGGCTGCCGCAGCATCGAGGAATTGCGCACCAAGGCGAAGTTCGTGCGCATCACGCACGCCGGCCTGCGCGAGAGCCACGTCCACGACGTGCAGGTCACGCAGGAAGCGCCCAACTACCGGGTCGACAGCTGATGCACACGGCGGTGCGGTCGCTCGCGGGAGAGCGGCGCAAGTCGCGGGCCATGGTGCTCTTCATCCTCGGCTTTCCGCTGGCGCTCTTTATCTTGAGCGGAGTGCGCGCCGTACAGCTTGCCGCCGAGGGAGACGTGCCGGCGGCGCTGCGCGATCTCGACTGCGACGGGACGGTCTCGGCCGTCGAGTGGCTGCGCGGCGGAATCGATTTTCGCGTGCGGCCCTCGGCGCTGGTGTCGGGCTGCCAGGACATCTACGCGGTCAAGTCGGGCGCTCCGCTGGTGGTCCGCTGCCCCGACCCACCGCAATGCCGCATCGCCCGCGACCTGCTCAAGTA